>Ga0209185_1000129_pt1 | contig 114848 bp, 51 predicted proteins | sample SidtaG_2_FD_187425 | JGI IMG/M metagenome (GOLD analysis project Ga0209185, IMG submission 187425) | Marine algal microbial communities from Sidmouth, United Kingdom - Sidmouth_Asex2 metaG (SPAdes) (version 2) | ecosystem: Host-associated > Algae > Red algae > Unclassified | place: Sidmouth... | reverse complement strand
AACGGCTAATTGTGATGGTGCAACATATGAGATAGTATATACAGTAGAAGATGCATGTGGAAGAACAGCTTCTTGTACACAGACATTTACAATATCTAACACAGCACCAGTCATAACATGTATGGCTGATGTTATAATAGAGTGTGAATCAGAAATATTAGTAGGTACACCAGATGTATCAGCTGCTTGCGGTGCTAATCCTTCTGTTACTAATGTTGGTCCGACACTTGTAAGTGGAACGGCTAACTGTGACGGAGCGATTTACGAAATCGTTTATACAGCAACTGATGATTGTGGTAGATCTGCTTCATGTACACAGACATTTACGATATCAAATGAAGGACCAAGAGTAACTTGCCTTGCTGACCTTATCGTTGAGTGTGCTTCAGAGATTACAATAGAGGATATTAATGTAGTTGCTTCTTGTGGAGCGACACCTATAGTAGCAACAGTAGGGCCAACTCTTGTGAGTGGTAATGCAGATTGTGATGGTGCTCAGTATACAGTAGTATATACAGCAACTGATGATTGTGGAAGAACAGAGAGTTGTACTCAGACATTTACAATTTCTAATGCAGGACCAAGTATTACTTGTCCAGCAGATTATACTGTAGAATGTGCTGATGATATTGTAGATGGAAATGCAACAGCAACTTCATCTTGTGGATTGAACGTAGATATTACTTCTTCATTTGCTACTTTAAATGTAAATGATGCATGTGATGGAGCGGCATACCAGATAGTATACAGTGCAGTTGATGATTGTGGAAGAACAGCGACTTGTATTCAGACAGTAACTATCTCTAATGATGGACCGTCAATCACTTGTCCTTCAGATACAACAGTAGATTGTGCTGGTGAAATCACAGAAGGAACACCTAACGTGGTTACTTCATGTGACTTTGGAAACACAATTACAACAGCAGGACCTACTCTTGTGAGTGGAACTGCAGATTGTGATGGAGCAGTTTATGAATTAACATACACTGTAGAAGATGAATGTGGAAGAAGTACAAGTTGTGCTCAGATGTTTACTGTTAGAAATGATGGACCATCAATTACTTGTCCTGCAGATACAAATGTAGAATGTGTAGATGATATCACAGAAGGAACACCTAACGTAGTGACTTCATGTAACTTTGGAAGTACAGTAACAACAACAGGACCTACTCTTGTGAGTGGAAATGCAGATTGTGATGGAGCAGTTTATGAATTAACATACACTGTAGAAGATGAATGTGGAAGAAGCACAAGTTGTGCTCAGATGTTTACAATTGTAAATGATGGTCCTCATGTAACTTGTCCTGCAGATGCGACAGTAACATGTGCTTCTGAAATTCAAGTAGGTACACCAGATGTGGAATCAGATTGCGGAGTTGGTAGTACAATTACAACAACAGGTCCTACTCTTGTGAGTGGAACTGCAGATTGTGAGGGTGCTGTTTACGAAGTGACATATACAGTACAAGATGATTGTGGAAGAAGCACAACTTGTTCTCAGATGTTCACTGTAAATAATGATAGACCACAGATTACTTGTCCAGATGATGTTGTCGTAGAATGTGAAGCAGATATTGCAAGTTCTAATCCTGCAGTGATTACTTCTTGTGGACTGACTTCTACAATGGATATAGATGGACCGAATTTAGTAAGTGGTGATGCAAATTGTAATGGAGCAGTTTATGGAATAACATATACAGCGACAGATGATTGTGGAAGAAGTACTTCATGTACGCAGACATTTACATTATCTAATATGGCTCCAATCATGGAATGTCCTAATGATGCTAATGTAGAATGTGCAAGTCAAATAATAATGGGATCACCTACAGTGTTTACTTCATGTGGAATGACTTCAGATGTGACTTCAGTAGGTCCGACTCTTACGAGTGGCACTGCAGACTGCGATGGTGCTCAGTATACAATCGTATATACAGCGACAGATGCATGTGGAAGAACAACTTCTTGTACACAGACATTTACAGTTGTGAATGATGCACCTCAGATTACTTGTCCTGCTGATGCAGCAGTAACATGTGCTTCTGATATAGCAATTGGTAATGCTACTGCAACGGCTTCATGTGGTTCGGCAGCTACAATTACTTCAGTAGGACCTACACTTGTAAGTGGAACGGCTAACTGTGACGGTGCTCAGTATGAGATTGTATACTCAGTAGAAGATGGATGTGGAAGAATGGCTTCATGTACTCAGACATTCACAGTGCAGAATGCTGCACCTCAGATTACTTGTCCTGCTGATGCAGTAGTGACTTGTACTAATGAGATAGCAGTAGGAACTGCAGTTGCTACGGCATCATGTGGATCTGCAGCAACAGTTGCTATATCAGGTCCTACACTTGTAAGTGGAACGGCTGATTGTGATGGTGCACAGTATGCAATAGTATATACAGCAACAGATGAGTGTGGAAGAACAGCTTCTTGTACACAGACATTTACAATAGATAATGATGGTCCTACGATCACTTGTCCAGCACAAGTAACTGTAGGTAACATTAATGAATATAGTACAGGTACTGCAACTGCGACAAGCTCTTGTGGTTTGGCAATGACTATCACTAATACGACTCCAGTTCTTGTATCTGGTAATGATTGCGATGGTGGTATGTACCAAGTGACATTCACAGCGACAGATGCTTGTGGAAGGTCAGCGTCTTGTACGCAGGATATAATAATCGAAGCAAGCGATTTAGCTTGTACAGCAAGTGGTACTGATACGACTTGTGGTGATGATAACGGAACAGCTTCAGTAAGTGCAAGTGCAGGTATTGCACCATACACTTATACATGGAGTAACGGTAGCACTTCTGCTTCTCTTACAGGATTAGCGGCAGGGACTTATACAGTGACAGTATTAGATGCAGAAGGTTGTAACACAACTTGTACAGTATCTATAGCTGGAAGCTCAAGTCCTACTTGTTCAGCATCAGGAGTTGATTCATCATGTGGATTAGCTAATGGTTCTGCTTCAGTAGCAGCTAACGGTGGAACAGCCCCTTACACTTACGTATGGAGTAACGGAGCTAATTCTGCAACGATAACTGGTCTTGCAGAAGGATCTTACGATGTGACAGTGACAGATGCTCAAGGATGTATAACATCATGCTCAGTGAGTATAGGTGGAACAGTACCTCCGACATGTGCAGTGACTTCTACAGCAACAAGTTGTGGATTAGCTAATGGTTCTGCTCAAGCATTTGGTCAAGGTGGATCAGGTACTTACTCTTACTTATGGAGTAATGGTGCTACTTCATCTACGATCTCAGACTTGACACCAGGTAACTACTCGGTAGTAGTAACAGATGGAAACGGTTGTACAACTGAGTGTTCTGCAGACGTGGCTGATTCGTCAGCACCAACATGTAGTGTCTCAGCAAACAACACAACTTGTGGTGCAGCTAATGCAAGTGCAACGGTAACACCAACAGGTGGATCTGCGCCTTACAGTTATGCTTGGAGTAATGGAGCTAATACAGCTACAGTGTCTAACTTAGATGCAGGATCTTATTCTGCTACAGTAACAGATGCGGCTGGTTGTACGACTTCTTGTAGTGTAACAATTGCAGCAAGTAGTTCACCGACATGTACGGTTACAGGTGTAGATACATTCTGTGGAAATAATGATGGTTCAGCAACTGCGATTGCTCAAGGTGGTAACGGTAATTACACTTATGCTTGGAGCAATGGTGGAGTTACTAGTACAATTAGTAACCTTGCAGCAGGATCATACTCAGTAGTAGTAACAGATGCTGCAGGATGTACAACATCTTGTTCAGTAGATATAGCAGGGTCAACTGCTCCACAGGAGCCGACGACAGAATGTTACGAGACTGCGACGTTTGATCCAGTATCTTGTTCATGGTCAGTAAGTGGTACACAACCAGTACAACCTACAGTAGCATGTTATGAGACAGCGACATTTAACAATGCGACATGTGCATGGGATGTAACAGGTACACAACCAGTACAACCTACAGTAGCATGTTATGAGACAGCGACATTTAATAATGCGACATGTGCATGGGATGTAACAGGTACACAACCGGTACAGCCTACAGTAGCATGTTATGAGACAGCGACATTTAACAATGCAACATGTGTGTGGGATGTAACAGGTACACAACCAGTACAACCTACAGTAGCATGTTATGAGACAGCGACATTTAACAATGCGACATGTGCATGGGATGTAACAGGTACACAACCAGTACAACCTACAGTAGCATGTTATGAGACAGCGACTTTCAATACTGCGACATGTGTATGGGATGTAACAGGTACACAACCGGTACAACCTACAGTAACATGTTATGAGATAGCGATATTTGATAATGCGACATGTGCATGGGATGTAACAGGTACACAACCGGTACAACCTACAGTAGCATGTTATGAGACAGCGACATTTAACAATGCGACATGTGCATGGGATGTAACAGGTACACAACCGGTACAACCTACAGTAGCATGTTATGAGACAGCGACATTTAATAATGCGACATGTGCATGGGATGTAATAGGTACACAACCGGTACAACCTACAGTAGCATGTTATGAGACAGCGACATTTAACAATGCGACATGTGCATGGGATGTAACGGGCACACAGCCGGTACAACCTACAGTAGCATGTTATGAGACAGCGACATTTAACAATGCGACATGTGCATGGGATGTAACAGGTACACAGCCGGTACAACCTACAGTAGCATGTTTTGAGACAGCGACATTTAACAATGCGACATGTGCATGGGATGTATCAGGTACACAACCAGTACAACCTACAGTAGCATGTTATGAGTCAGCGACATTTAACAATGCGACATGTACATGGGATGTAACAGGTACACAACCAGTACAGCCTACATTAGAATGTCCTGCGGAAATGGCGACATTTAACAATGCGACATGTGCATGGGAAGTAACAGGAGATTGTTGTGCAGACTTTATCTGTGCAATCGGAAATGTAACAAATGCATGTAACGGAGTAGGCGGATCTGCAACACTATTTGGAATAGATGGAACTGAGCCATATACTTATAACTGGAGTGACGGACAGACAACGCAGACAGCAACTGGATTAGCGCCTGGTACTTACCAGACGACTATAACTGATGCTTTAGGATGTGAGTCTATCGATGAAATAGTAATTGTAGAAGATCCTACATGTGCAGAACCAGGTATCAGTATAGTGAAGAGAACGAATGGTGTAGATATTAATGATGCTAATCAACCAGTCATCATTATACCTCCAACGGGTGGTGTGTCTGTAGAGTGGACTTATGAAGTAACTAATACAGGTAATGTTCCTATGACTAATGTCTTAGTGACAGATAACATTGAAGGTGCTGTTTGTACAATTCCAACTCTTGCTCCAGGTGAGACGCAGACATGTACATTAACAGGAGATGCTAACTTAGGTATGTATGAGAATATTGGTTCTGTAGCTGGTACGCCAATATTACCTGACGGTAGTAACGGACCAATAGAAACTGCTCAAGATACTTCATCTTACATCGGTGTATTCATCAATGTAGAGAAGACCGTAGATGCAACTTGTGTTTGTCCAGGCGAGACAGCTAACTTCACATTGACGATTAGATTGCTAGGTGGTGGACCAGGAGTACAGATAGGTAACATATCAGTTTCTGATACACACATACCTTACATCTTAGATCTTAATAGTCCAGAGTTTGTTACATCATCTGATGTAAACAGTAACGGATTTATTGACTTCATAGATGCTGATGGTGATGGTAAGTCTGATGAAGAATTCGTATTCCAATATTCATTAGTAATAGATGAGACAATCTCTAATACTGCAATGGATATGGGTGATGTATTCTACCAGGGAGTTATGATAGGAGAGGCAATGAATCAAAGTACGGTAACAGTAGAAGCTTCTACAGCTTGTTGTTCATGTGATTTAGATTCAGCAGTGACAGGAACAGATGCAAGTTGTGGTGATGCTAACGGTACCGTACAAGTAACAACTACAGGTGGATTAGCACCATTCTTATATAACTGGAGTAATGGAGGTAATACTGCATCACTTACAGGATTGATCGGAGGTGATTACCATGTAACTGTGACAGATGATATGGGTTGTACATCGGAGTCATCTATTAACATAGAGTCTATCGGAGGTGCAACATGTATAATCAATACAGAAGCTGCAACTTGTGGTGAGGCTGATGGTACAGCTACAGCTAATGCAACAGGTGGCTCAGGAGTATATGAGTACATGTGGAATACAGGAGCTACAACTTCTGCAGTATTTGGCTTAGCTGCTGGAACATATTCAGTAACTGTGACGGATAGTAAAGGATGTCAAGTAGTATGTACTGCAGATGTCGATAATGATCAGACTGCATGTAATGCAATTGTAGGTGATAAAGTATGGCAAGATCTTGATGGTGATGGCTTACAAGACTTTGGTGAGCCGGGTATCGAAGGAGCAACTGTCACTCTATATGATGCTACGACAGGTGCTGTAGTTAGTACAACACTGACAGATGCAGATGGAGGATATCAGTTTACTAATGTGATTCCTGGTGATTATTACATCGGATTTGCATTGCCTAATTCAATGCAGAGTTATGTAACATCTCCTTCACATGCGATGTTAGGTGGATTAGATAGTGACATCACAGGTACGAACGGTGCAGGAACTACTGATACATTTACTTTATCATTAGATGAGGTTAACTTAAACATTGATGCAGGATTCTACTCAGGTGCTACACTTGGTAACACAGTTTGGGAAGATGTAGAAGGTGGTGCTGCTAATGTATTAGATGGTGGAGATCTTCCAGTTGTCGGTGCAGTAGTGACATTATACTCAGTTAACCTTATGACAGGAATTGAGACCTTAATAGGTACAGATACAACTGATCAGAATGGTAATTACTTATTCACTGGATTACCTGCAGGAACTTACATAGTAGAAGTTGAGATAGATGGCGATATGACATTTGTTAATTCTAATACAGGAGCTGATGAAAGTGCAGATAGTGATATCACTGAGTTAATGGCAGGAACTGCTACGACTAAGAAAGGTAGAACTGCATTCATATCATTAGCATCTGGAGAAGTTAATCTTGATGTAGATATGGGTATTACTGAGTCATCTGGAGTACTTGCAACTGAGATGCACGACTTCTACGGTAAGTGGAATAGTGATAGATCAGTGACAGAATTATTCTGGGTTACTCATACTGAGATTAATAGTGATTTCTTCGATGTAGAAAGAGCGGAAAGTGCTAACGGTAACTACGACTTAGTAGGTACTGCTGATGCAGCGGGTAACTCTAATACTAAGTTGTACTACGATATGATAGATGATCAGATCTTTAGATCTGGTACTTACTACTACAGACTTAAGATGGTAGACCTTGATGGTTCTTTCGATTATTCAGATCCTATTTCTATTACAGTAGAATTTGATGAGTCAAGAGACCAAGAAGTGAACTTAGGAGTATATCCTAATCCATTCTTAGGAACACTTAACTTAGATATTGATGTAGAGAGAGAGTCAAGCTTAGAAGGTGGACTATACGATGCGATAGGACAGCTTATTAAGAATGTAGATGATAGAAGAATTCCAGCAGGAAGAACATCATTGACAGTTAATACTAACGATCTACCAGTAGGTACTTACTTACTCAGAATCAAAGTAGATGACATGGTAATCTTTGAGAAGATTACTAAGACGAAATAGAATGATTGATAATAGTCGATCCCTATAGATTTATGAAGGGCTGCAATAATTTATTGCAGCCCTTCTTTTTTTTTGACGAGCTTAGGTATTGAAATTCAGTTATTTACATATTTTATATATAAATATATTTAATATAAATTAATTAGGTATAGGGTAACAGCTATTTCTACTGTCTCAATAGGGTATGACTGCTATTTGACAATTCCTAGCGAACAGTTATACAATTCTGATATGTTCATTATCAGATGCTGATTCAATTATTATTTAACATATGATAATACATGGCTATCCAAGTTTGATAGCTACTTGTCATTTAGCCTCATTTTGGCTTAAGATTTTGTTTTAGCCCCGTAATAAGGGCAATTTTACTATTGTATTAACACCCTTTTAACTTGAGAATAGAGAACCTTAATTCAAGAACCCCTATTTCTGTGCAGGTAACTGTGCAAGATACTGGTGTTGTATCTACTCTTAATCCTTCTAACAGCACGACTCCTTCATGCTGCTACAACAACGACAAGACAAACAAAAAATATATCCAAGCCTGTCGCTCATCCGAGCAACAGGCTTTTTTCATTGATCCATATCACAACATTCGATTTAACACCTTTTTAATGAGAAAATTTCACACCATGAGAATTTTTACTTCTAACATGAAATCTGAGAATTTAGGACTGGCTAAGCTATGTTTGACATTCTTATTCTTAAGCCTCTCAATATTCCAAGGATCTCTCCTTGCGAATAATGAGCTTGACAATATTGTCGATAATAAGGAATATGCTGCTCTCGGAGAAGCAGATTGTAATCCAAAGGTTACTATCAATAATGATAGTCCTTGTACGATTTACATTTATCACTGGCAACCTGCTCCTATTGGGGATGTTCCATTAGGAACAATTGCACCGTATTCCAGCAAAAGCTACACTGATGCTGTTGATGGGGAGAAGTATCGGGTTACTGATAGGCAACAAGATTGGAATAATTTAATATTAGATGAACATTATATGGCAAGCGGTTGTCACGATCAGGAATTTGATATCGTGTCTTCTATGCATGGGTACAACAGTTGTAATGCATGTACAGCTGATATCACTGTGAACAACAATGGTAGCTGCCCTATCTGTATTACTGAATGGTTGCCTTCTGGTGATGTGACATTGACGACGCTTCATCCAGGTAATACTTTTACTATTCATGATGCACATGAAGGATCTAAATGGAGAGCAGTTGCAAGTTGTAGTCCATGGAACCCTCATGATTTTGATGAAAGCTTTATGAGAAATGGATGTAAGCATCAAACATGGAACTTAAACCCCACATATTGTAATTCTAATATTCCTTTACCACCACCAACTACTTGTACATGCCCTAATAGTTTTAATTGGGATGCAGGAATTATTGTAGATGCAGGTGGGAGTTATGATGCTCAGTGTAAATTGTTGTGTGGAAGTAAGCAGCAAACTCCTTTAATTAATCTGCCAGCGGCATTCCATAATGGAATGATGGATATACAGATACCTTCTTATGTATCTGCAGATGGATATCCAAATAGAGCTTCTGCAAATCAAACAGCAGAGATATGGAAAATCGAATTTTATAAAAATGGATCTAAGGTAGGAGAAACTAACTCATCTCAAGATGTACCTGATGGACAAACTCATCAGTGGATAACGGGATCTTTAAATGATACATACCTTTCTAATGGTGCAGATCAGTTCAGATTTGTACAGACAGGTTGTGGATCAGGAGGTGCACAGAGTGTAATACCTTCAGGTGTTTGTTTCTGTAAAGTGGATCTGACACCAGAATGTGTAATCAATTGTCCATCAGATGTGACAATTAATTGTGATCAGACAATAGACCCTTCTAACACAGGTACCGCGACAGCAGGAGGTAATAATTGTGGAAACCCTACAATTACTTATCATGATAATATTAATAGTTCTACCTGTCCGCAAATTATAACAAGAACCTGGACTGCTACAGGTCAGCAAACTTCAGAGACTTGTTTTCCAGAATTAGTAGCACACTGGGATTTTGGTAATGTCCAAACTCATCCTGGTTGTGGTAATCCACTTTCTTCAGGAGGAGTACCAGCCTCTCATGTTAGTGATTTATCTTGCTCTACAGTACATGCAACTAAAGTAACAGGTGCAGATGATGGCAGCTCATGTGTTCAAGGTGCATTTGGGACTCCAGAGACTGCTATTTGTGTACAAGACCAAGATGATGGATCATGGTCAGATAACGATGATGATGCAACTCACTTCACTATTAATTTTAATTCATCACAATCAGGACAACTTACAGAGTTCTGTTTTTATGAAAGAGCAAATACCAATAATGAGAACTTTGGATATAATGATCCTCCACAGAAGTGGGGAATCAGAGTTGTGAAAAATGGTAATAACGAAATATTTCAAAATATAAATAATAATACCAGTAATGGTGGATGGACTCAACGGTGTTTTGATTTCTCTTCCAACGGTGGATTTGCCTATAACGGAAGTACAAGCTTCAAATTTGAGTTATTAGGTTATCAAGTTAATAATGCCAAAGAACGGAATATATGGGAATTAGATGATTTCAAAGTATATGCATGTTGCTCTAATTCTACTACGACACCTATAGTAGAGACATGCACTCAGAAAATAACAGTGGTAGATAATGAACCACCAACTATATCTAATGTACCAGCTAACGTAACAGTTTCATGTGTAGCAGATATACCAAATGTTCCAGGTAATGTATTAGCAAATGACAATTGTGGATTTTCTACAGATTTTACAGAAACTGTAATTTCAGGAACACAACCTTGTAATTATGTGCTACAAAGAAAATGGACAGTGACGGATGATTGTGGTGCTCAAGTAGTAGAAACACAAAATATCACTGTAAGAGATGATGTAGATCCAACCGCATCTACTCCAGGTCCGATTAATGTACAATGTTTCAGCGATGTCCCAGCTCCTAATTTGAACGTGATAGATGATGAAGCAGATAACTGTTCTATTCCGACTGTGACACATGAAGGAGATGAACCATTTGTAGGACCATGTGATGGAAATACAGAGACATTAATCAGAAAATACAAAGTTGAAGATGAGTGTGGTAATTTTATTATAGTAGAACAAACTATCAATATAGAGGACACCACTAATCCAACAGCTTCTAACCCAGATCCAATTAATGTTGATTGTTTCAGTGATATTCCAGCTCCTAATATTAATGTGGTAGATAATGAGGCTGATAATTGTGATGGTAACCCTTCAGTAGCACACGTCAGTGATGATATTACTTCAGCAGTATGTGATGGAGCAAATGTTACTGTAACAAGAACCTACAAAGTAGAGGATTGTGCAGGTAACTCGATTACGGTAACTCAGACCATTAATGTAGCTGATAACGAAGGACCTACAGCTAATGCAATTGCACCTATTAATGTGCAATGTTGGGAGGATGTTCCAGCTCCAGATACAGATGTAGTGACTGGAGAAAATGATAATTGTAATGTCGCTAATGATATTACAGTGTCACATGTTTCTGACAGTAAGAACAGTGCAACATGTAACAATTATGATAATGGAGGCTTCAGTTTCACAAGAACATATAGATTAACAGACTGTGCTGGTAATACTACAGATATCACTCAGACTATTAATGTTAATGATACGACAGATCCTACAGGATCTGATCCTGCTCCTATCACGGTACAGTGTTGGGAAGATGTACCAGCTCCAGATGTAACAGTAGTTACAGACGAAGCGGACAACTGTGCATCTCCAAATACAGTAACTGTTACTCATGTCAGCGATAGTAAAAACGATGCTACATGTAATAATTATGCTAATGGAGGATTTACATTTACAAGAACATATAGATTAACAGACTGTGCTGGCAATATAACTGATGTCACTCAGACTATTAATGTAAATGATACAACTGATCCTTCAGCAAGTAATCCTACAACTATTAATGTAGAGTGTTTTGAAGATGTACCTGCACCAGATGTATCAGTAGTTACAACTGAAGCAGATAATTGTGCATCTCCAAATGAAGTAACTGTTACACATGTTAGTGATAGTAAGACCTCTGCAACTTGTAACGATTACGCTAATGGTGGATTCACATTTACAAGGACATATAGAGTAGAAGATTGTGCTGGTAACAATATAACAGTTACTCAAACCATAAATGTAGATGATACATCTGATCCTACAGCGAGTAATCCTTCTCCTATCAATGTAGAATGTTGGGAAGATGTACCTGCTCCAGATGTCAATGTCGTTGACGATGAAGCTGATAATTGTGATACACCAAATCAATTGACTGTTGAGCATGTAGGTGATAGCAAAACTTCAGTAACTTGTAACGATTATGCCAATGGAGGATTTACATTTACAAGAACATATAGAATTACTGATTGTGCAGGTAACGAAACAGAAGTCACACAGTCAATTAATGTCGATGACGAAACTGCGCCTTCAGGAGATAATATTGATCCTGTTACAGTGCAATGTTGGGAAGATGTTCCTGCACCAGATGTAACAGTTGTTGATACCGAAGCTGATAATTGTACTTCACCTAATGATGTTACAGTAACTTTTATCAGTGATAGTAAGACATCTGCAACTTGTAATGATTATGCTAATGGTGGATTCTCATTCACAAGAACATATAGATTAACAGATTGCGCTGGTAATACGACAGATGTAGAACAGACAATTAATATAAATGACACAACACCTCCATCAGGCGACAATCCTTCAGCTATTAATGTGGAATGTTGGGAAGAGATTCCTGCTCCAGATGTAAGCGTAGTAGGAACTGAAGCTGATAATTGTGCATCTCCTAATGAAGTAACTGTGACTCATATAAGTGACAGTAAGACTTCAGTGACGTGTAACGATTATGGTAATGGTGGATTCTCATTTACGAGAATATATAGATTAACAGATTGTGCTGGTAATACAACAGACGTAGAACAGACAATTAATGTAGATGATACAACTAATCCTACAGGTTCTAATCCAGTTACAGTTAATGTAGAATGTTGGGAGGATGTTCCAGCGCCAGATGTAACAGTAGTTACAGATGAAGCTGATAACTGTGATTCTCCTAATGCAGTAACAGTAACATTTATCAGTGATAGTAAAACGTCAGCAACGTGTAATGATTACGATAATGGCGGCTTCACATTCACAAGAACATATAGATTAACAGATTGTGCTGGTAATACAACAGATGTAGAACAGACAATTAATATAAATGATACAACTGATCCTACTGCAAGCAATCCAGTAACTATCAATGTAGAATGTTGGGAAGAGATTCCTGCTCCAGATGTAACAGTAGTTACCGATGAGGCGGATAATTGTGACTCACCTAATGAATTGACAGTCACACACGAAGGAGATGATAAGACATCTGCTACATGTAACGATTATGCTAATGGCGGATTCACTGTAATAAGAACTTATAGAGTTACAGATTGTGCAGGCAACTTTACAGAAGTAACTCAGACAATTAATGTTGATGATACAACGCCACCTTCAGGTACTGATCCAGCAACGATTACAGTAGAATGTTGGGAAGAGATTCCTGCACCAGACGTAACAGTAGTTGGAGATGAAGCTGATAATTGTGCATCACCGAACGAGGTAACTGTAACTCACGTCAGTGATAGTAAAACTACAGTAGTATGTAGTGATTATGCTAATGGAGGATTTACATTTACAAGAACATATAGATTAACAGATTGTGCTGGTAACACTACAGATGTAGATCAGACGATTATCGTAGAGGATACAACATCACCGACTGGATCTAATCCAACTACAGTTAATGTAGAATGTTGGGAAGAGATTCCTGCTCCAGATGTAACAGTAGTTACAGATGAGGCTGATAATTGTGATTCACCTAATGAGGTTACGGTAACATTTGTAAGTGATAGCAAGACTTCAGTCATATGTAGTGATTACGCTAATAGCGGATTTACATTTACAAGAACATACAGATTAACTGATTGTGCTGGTAACACTACAGATGTAGAACAGACAATCAACGTCGATGATACGACTAATCCAACTGGATCAAATCCTGTAACTGTTACAGTAGAATGTTGGGAAGATGTTCCTTCACCAGATGTAACAGTAGTTACAGATGAGGCTGATAATTGTGATTCACCTAATGAGGTTACAGTGACATTCGTAAGTGATAGTCAGACTTCAGCAGATTGTGGAGATTATAGTAACGGTGGATTCACATTCACAAGAACATATAGATTAACAGACTGTGCTGGTAATACAACAGATGTAGAACAGACAATAAATATTAATGATACAATCGATCCTACAGCAAGTGATCCAGTAACTGTTAATGTTGAGTGTTGGGAAGAAGTACCAGCACCAGACGTAACAGTAGTTACAGATGAGGCTGACAACTGTCTTTCACCTAATGAGTTAACAGTAACTCATGAAGGAGATGATAAGACATCAGCAACATGTGCAGATTATGCAAATGGCGGATTTACAATAATCAGAACATATAGAGTAACAGATTGTGCTGGTAACTTCACAGAAGTAACACAGACAATAAATGTTGATGATGTAACACCACCATCAGGAACAGATCCAGCGACAATCACAGTAGAGTGTTGGGAAAAGATTCCTGCGCCAGACGTAACAGTTGTTGGTGACGAAGCAGATAACTGTGCATCACCAAACGAAGTGACTGTTACACATGTAGCAGACAGTAAGACAACGGTAGTATGTAGTGATTATGCTAATGGCGGATTTACATTTACAAGAACATATAGATTGACAGATTGTGCTGGTAATACTACGGATGTAGATCAGACGATCATCGTAGAAGATACAACTGCTCCTACAGGATCTAATCCTGAGACAGTTAATGTAGAATGTTGGGAAGAGATTCCTGCGCCAGATGTAACTGTAGTTACAGATGAGGCTGATAACTGTGATTCACCTAATGAAGTAACTGTTACATTTATAGAAGACAGTAAGACATCAGTTATTTGTGATGATTATGCTAACGGTGGATTTACATTTACAAGAACATATAGATTAACTGATTGTGCTGGTAACACTACAGATGTAGAACAGACGATTAACGTAGATGATACAACAGATCCTACTGCAACAGATCCTACACCAGTAACAGTAGAATGCTTCGAAGAAGTACCTGCTCCAGATGTAACAGTAGTTACGGATGAGGCTGATAATTGTGCTACTCCTAACGAAGTAACAGTAACGCATGAAGGAGATGATGTGACTGCAATTGATTGTGATGATTACGCTAATAATGGATTTGTAATTACAAGAACATATAGAGTAACAGATTGTGCTGGTAACTTTACAGAAGTAACTCAGACTATTACAGTTGAGGATACTGAAGATCCTACAGCAAGTAATCCAGATCCAGTAACAGTAGAATGTTTTGAAGAAGTACCTGCACCAGACGTGACAGTAGTTACAGACGAAGCAGATAATTGTGCTACTCCTAACGAGTTAACTGTAACGCATGAAGGAGATGATAAGACAACTGCAACATGTGAAGATTATGCTAATGGTGGATTCATAATAACAAGAACATATAGAGTAACAGATTGTGCTGGTAACTTCACAGAAGTAACACAGACGATTACTGTTAATGATGTAACTGCACCATTAGGATCTAATCCAGACCCTATAACTGTTGAATGTTTTGATGATATCCCTGCACCAGATGTAACTGTAGTAGGAGATGAAGCTGATAATTGTGCTGCACCTAATGAGGTGACAGTTGAGCATATCAGTGATAGCAAGACAGATGTTATATGTGATGATTATGCTAATGGCGGATTTACATTTACAAGGTTATATAGATTAACGGATTGTGCTGGGAATACTACAGATGTAGAGCAGACAATTAATGTAGAAGATACAACAGATCCTACAGCTTCTAATCCAGATGATATTACAATAGAATGTTTCAATGAACTACCTGCACCAGATGTGACAGTAGTAGGAGATGAAGCAGACAATTGTTCTTTAGAAGCTGATTTGGTTGTTGAGTTTATTGAAGATGACATTACAACATTAACATGTGATGGTGGTCCAGAAACAATAACTAGAACATATAGAGTAACTGATTGTGCTGGTAATACAACAGATGTATTCCAATCGATCATAGTAGATGATATAACACCTCCTACAATTCTTGGAGTAGAGGCTGATGGTGAGCATGAGTGTAACTCTGATCCAGTATTCAGTGAGCCTACAGCAGAAGACAATTGTCTTGGTGATGTAGTATTAGAATTCGAGGATACAGTTGATGGATTCGCAACGACGAGAACATGGACGGCTACAGATTGTAATGGTAATGAGACGACTGCTCAGCAGGTTATGACAGAAAAGCCTTGTATGAGTATCGGTTCTACCGTATTTATCGATGATAATAATAATGGTGTACAAGATCCTGATGAGCCAGGTATTAGTGATAAAGGGAAATCTGTAGAGATTACTTTGATAGATGCTAATACAGGTGATGTAGTAGGAACAACAACTACGGATTCTAATGGTGATTACTTCTTCGACTTTTTACCAGAAGGAGATTACATCGTGCAGTTTACACCTCCAGCATCTATGCCGGTATCTTCTACAACAACAGCAACTGCTGACAACGGAGTAGATGGTGATGACAATGGATCACAAAGTGATACTGATGGTGATGGCTTAACTGATGGTTTAATTACATCTCCAGTTATCACATTAGCTGTAGATTCAGAACCGACTAACGAGTCATTCCAAGGTGGAGATCAAGATTCTGATGATGATAATAATGGTGACATGACTATTGATTTCGGTCTTGTTAGATTAGTATCAGTAGGATCTACAGTATTTACAGATGATAATAACAATGGTATCCAAGATGCAGGAGAAAACGGTATCGATGCCAAAGGCAAAACAATAACATTAGAATTAGTAGATGCTAATACAGGTGATGTTGTAGCAACGACTACAACAGGTGCTAACGGTAGCTATATATTCGAAGATCAATTACCAGGAGATTACTTCATACAGTTTGTTGCTCCAGATTCTGCACCAGTATCGTCTACTACAGACTTTGATACTGATGATCAGACAGATGGTAATGATAATGGTACGCAACAAGATACAGATGGTGATGGTCTTACTGATGGTATGATTACATCTAATGTATTCAACCTACAAGCGGATACAGAGCCGACTAATGAGTCAGGTTCTAATGGTGGAAAAGATGCAGCAGATGATGATAATGGAGATATGACTATTGATTTCGGTTTAGTGAGATTAGTATCAGTAGGATCTACAGTATTCTCTGATGATAATAACAACGGAGTACAAGATCCTAATGAAGACAACTTAGGTGAGAAAGGTAAGACTGTAACATTAGAATTGTTTGATGCCAATACGAATGAATTAGTAGCAACTACAACGACTGATAATAATGGTAGTTACATATTTACAGATTTATTACCAGGTGATTACTATATCGAATTAACACCTCCAGATTCTGCACCTATCTCAAGTGATGGAGCAGCAGGAGATGATCAAGTAGATGGTGATGACAACGGATCTCAGCAAGATACTGATGGCGACGGATTTACTGACGGTGTGATTACATCTACAGTGTTTAATTTGACTCCTGATACAGAGCCTACTAATGAGCCTGGAGATAATGGAGATAAGGATGATGCTATCGATGATGATAACGGTGACATGACGATTGACTTTGGACTTAGACCAGTTACAGACTTACAATTAGTTAAGTTAGTAAGTGATGGTGAGCCTAACGTTGGTGATGTTGTAACATTTACAATCACAGTAACGAATGAAGGTCCTATTGAAGCAACAGGAGTTGCAGTAACAGACTTCTTACCTAACGGATATGGAGCACCTACATCTATAAGTAATGGTGGATCATTCTCAGGAGGACAGATAGTATGGACTGACCAGACAGTAGCATTCCCAGGAAGTATTGACTTGACATTTGATGTAGAGGTTTTAGCGCCATTAGCTGGTGTTGAATATGATAACCTCGCTGAGATTACAGCAGCTGATCAAGTTGATTTAGATTCTGAGCCCGGTAACGGTGCAGATACAGATGGTGATGGTAATGTAGGACCTATCGATAATAATCCTAATGACGGATCTGTGGATCCTGATGATGAGGATGATGGTGATAACGAGCCAGTAACACCGCAGATAGCAGATCTTCAATTAATTAAATTAGTAGATAATGCAACTCCAAATATTGGAGACTTTGTGACATTCACAATAGAAGTAACTAATAATGGTCCTAATGATGCTACAGGAGTAGCAGTAGAAGATATATTACCTAATGGTTATGGTACAGTTCAGTCTGTAAGTAATGGTGGTAATGCTGCAAATGGAGTAGTGACATGGACAGGTTTAGATGTAGCTGACGGTCAGACATTGAGTTTGACTTTCGATGCAGAAGTTCTTGCACCTCTTCCAGGTGTTTCATATGATAACCTTGCAGAGATTTCAGGAGCAGATCAGTTTGATCCAGATTCTGAGCCAGGTAATGGTGCAGATACAGATGGTGATGGTGATGTAGGACCTATCGATGATAATCCAAATGATGGATCACAAGATCCTGACGATGAGGATGATGGTGATAATGAGCCGGTAGAGCCTAAGCTTTTAGCAATAGGTTCTCAGATCTTCTCTGACCTTAACAACAATGGTATAAAAGATGCTGGAGAGTTAAGTTTAGGAGAGAAAGGTAAGACTGTAACTTTAGAATTAGTAGATGCTAATACAGGTGATGTTATAGCAACGACGACAACAGATACTAATGGTGAGTATGTATTCGAAGGCTTATTGCCAGGAGATTACATCGTACAATTCGTAGCTCCAGATTCATACCCAGTATCGTCTACAACGACTAATACAAATGATGATGGAACAGATGATGATGATAACGGTATCCAACAAGATACTGACGGTGATGGATTAACTGATGGATTGATACAATCACCAGTTATTACATTGTCACCAGGTACAGAGCCTACGGGTGATGACGGTATCGAGATGGATACAGATGATAACAATACAGATAATACTGTTGATTTTGGTTTAGTGCCATTAGTATCAGTAGGATCTACAGTATTTACAGATGATAATAACAATGGTATCCAAGATGCAGGAGAAGATGGTATCGATGCTAAAGGCAAGACGATAACATTAGAATTAGTAGATGCTAACACAGGTGATGTTGTAGCAACGACTACGACAGGAGCTAATGGGAGTTACTTGTTTGATAACTTATTACCAGGAGATTACTTCATACAGTTTGTAGCTCCAGATTCTGCACCAGTCTCATCAACGACTGATTTTGATAATGATGATCAAGTAGATGGTAATGATAATGGTACGCAGCAGGATACGGATGGTGATGGACTTACAGACGGTCTGATTACATCTAATATATTCACATTGACACCAGATGATGAGCCGACTAATGAGTCAGGTTCTAATGGTGGTAAAGATGCTACAGATGATGACAACGGAGATATGACTATTGATTTCGGTCTTGTAAGATTAGTATCAGTAGGATCTACAGTTTTCTCTGATGATAATGATAATGGTATGCAAGATGCAGACGAATTGACAATAGGAGAGAAAGGTAAGACAGTAACATTAGAATTATTTGATGCAGCGACAGGAGACTTAGTAGCAACGACGACAACTGATGCGAATGGATCTTACATATTCGAAGACCTATTACCAGGTGATTATTTTATAGAATTAACAGCACCAGGAACTTCACCAGTATCTTCAACGGGAGGTAACACTGCTGATGATGATGTAGATGGAGATGATAATGGTGTACAGCAAGATACTGATGGTGATGGCGTAACAGATGGTGTGATTACATCTGGAGTATTTAATCTGACACCAGATACTGAGCCTACAAATGAGCCAGGATCTAATGGAGATAAAGATGCAGACGATGATGATAATGGTAACATGACAATTGACTTTGGATTAAGACAAACTTCTGATTTGAGTTTAATCAAATTGGTAAGTGACCCTACTCCAAATGTTGGTGACATTATCACATTTACAATAGAAGTAAGTAATGATGGACCTGCTGATGCAACAGGAGTCGCAGTAGAAGATTTATTACCTAATGGATACGCAAATCCTACGAACATTAGTAATGGTGGGTCAGATGCAGATAATGTAATTACTTGGAGTGATTTAGCTATTGCAAATGGAGCGACGACGACATTGACATTTGATGTTGAGGTATTAGCACCAGAAGCAGGAGTTGATTTCGATAATATAGCAAGCATAAGCGAAAGTGATCAGTTTGATCCAGATTCAGAACCAGGTAACCCTGCAGATAATGATGGAGACGGCAACACAGGATCAGAAGATGACAACCCTAATGACGGTGGTCCAGATCCTGATGATGAAGATGATGGTGATAATGAGCCAACAACTCCACAGGTTGCAGATCTTGAATTGATCAAATTAGTGAACGATGCAACACCAAACATAGGTGACTTTGTAGCATTCACAGTACAAGTAACGAACAATGGTCCTAACGATGCAACAGGAGTAGCAGTAGAAGATATATTACCTAATGGTTACGGAGCAGTACAAGCTGTAAGTAACGGTGGTAGTTCGGCTGCAGGTTCAGTATCATGGACAGGTTTAGATATAGCTGACGGTCAGACATTAAGCTTGACTTTCGAGGCAGAAGTTCTTGCACCAGGAGCAGGAGTAGATTATGACAACATCGCATCAGTAGAAGCATCAGATCAGTACGATCCAGATTCAGAACCAGGTAACCCAGCGGATACAGATGGAGATGGAGTTGTAGGACCATTGGATGATAATCCAAATGATGGATCACAAGATCCAGATGATGAGGATGATGGTGATAACGAGCCAGTAGAGCCTAAGTTATTATCTGTAGGTAGTTCTATCTTCTCAGATAATAATAACAACGGCGTACAGGATTCAGGTGAATTAAATATTGGTGAAAAAGGTAAGTCTGTAGAATTAACATTGATTGATGCAGCGACAGGTGATATTGTTGGAACGACAACTACAGATAGTAATGGTGAGTACATCTTTGAAGATTTGCTGCCAGGTGATTACTTTATCACGTTCACGCCACCAGCAAGTATATCAGTATCAAGTAACGGATCATCTCCAGATGATCAGACGGATGGTGATGATAACGGTACGCAACAAGATACTGATGGTGATGGCCAGACAGACGGTGTAATTACTTCAGTAGTATTCACATTGTCTCCGAATGATGAGCCAACTGGTGATGCAGGATTACCAACTGATACAGATGATGACAATGGAGATAATACAATTGACTTTGGTTTAGTACCATTAGTAAGTGTAGGATCTACAGTGTTCTTAGATGATAATAACAATGGCATCCAAGATGCTTCAGAATTAGGATTAGACTCTAAGGGTAAGACAGTAACTTTAGAATTAGTAGATGCTGCTTCAGGTGATGTTGTTGCGACAACGACAACAACTGCAGACGGAAGTTACATATTCGAAGATCAGTTACCAGGCGATTACTTCATCCAGTTTACTGCACCAGATTCAGCGCCAGTATCTTCTACTGATGATTCATCTTCAGATGATCAGGTAGACGGTAATGATAACGGTACACAACAAGACACTAATGGTGATGGTCAGACAGATGGTCTGATTACATCTAATGTATTCAATTTAGAAGCAGGTACAGAACCTACTAATGAGCCGGGTACTAACGGTGGTAAGAATTCAGTAGATGACGCGGGTGACATGACTATTGATTTTGGTCTTGTAAGATTAGTGAGTGTTGGATCTACAGTATTTACAGATGATAATAATAATGGTATCCAAGATGCAGGTGAGTTGACAGTAGGTGAGCAAGGTAAGACGATCACACTTGAGTTAGTAGATGCAGCGACAGGAGATGTAGTGGCAACTACAACAACTGATGCACAAGGATCTTACATATTTGAAGATCAATTACCAGGCGATTACTTCATCCAATTTGATGCACCAGCAAGTTACCCAGTTTCATCTACAGCAGATTTTGATGCTGATGATCAAGTGGACGGCAATGATAACGGATCACAACAAGATACAGATGGTGATGGTCTGACAGATGGTACGATTACATCTAATGTATTCAGCCTACAGGCAGATACTGAACCAGTTAACGAGTCAGGATCTAACGGCGACAAAGATGCTGCCGATGATGATAATGGCGATATGACTGTGGATTTTGGATTGTTTAATCCAACGCCAGACATTGCACTTGTTAAGAAAACTAACGGTGTCGATGTAGCAGCAGACTTCTCTAACCTTCCGATAATAGGTCCTGAAGATGATCTTATATGGACTTACGAAGTGACTAATACAGGTAATGTTGACTTAGTTAATGTTACTGTAGAAGATGATATAGAAGGATTAATTTGTACAATTCCACTTCTTGCCGTAGGGGAGACTCAGACATGTGAGAAAGTAGGAGAGTTCGGATTAGGACTTTATCAGAACATAGGTTCCACAACAGGTACTCCAACTTTACCAGATGGAACTCCATTCGGTCCTAACCCTACAGATGATGACGATTCTGCTTATGCAGGTGTCGATATCAATGTAGAAAAAATTGCAAGCGTAGATTGCGTTTGCCCAGGTGAAGAAGTTGAGTACACGTTAATCGTGAGATTACTAGGCGGATTTAATGGTGTAGAGATCAGAAACGTTAGAATTGAAGATAATAATCTTCCTAATGACTTGACTGTTAATAGTCCAGAGTTTGTGCAATCTTCTGATATAGGCGGTGATGGTGTAATCATGTTTATGGATGCAGATGGAGATGGTATAAATGATGAAGAGTTTGTATTCGAATATTCACTTGCAGTCAATGACGACTTGACTAATATCGCAATGGATATGGGAGATGTATTCTTCAATAATAACCTCATTACAACTGTAATGGGCGAAGATGAAGTAACAGTAACTGTAGATCCAGCTAAGTGCTTATCTATAGGTTCTACAATATTCTCAGATGATAATAACAACGGAGTACAAGACGCAGGAGAAGATAACATCGGGGACAAAGGAAAGTCTGTAATGTTAGACTTAGTAGATGCAGCGACAGGAACTGTCATAGCTTCTACTACAACTGATTCAGATGGTAGATACTTATTCGATGGTTTATTAGAAGGTGATTACATCGTTCAGTTTACACCACCAGCAAGTCTTCCAGTTTCTTCTGTTCCTACAGAAAATACAGATAACCAAGTAGATGGTGATGATAACGGAACTCAGTCTGATACTGATGGTGATGGTTTAACTGATGGATTAATACAATCTCCAGTTATTAGCCTTACAAGAGGTGATGAGCCTTTAGGAGATCCTGGTATCGCAACACCTTCATTAGATGAGAATGGTGATAATACAATTGATTTTGGTTTAGTGCCATTGATGAGTATTGGTTCATTAGTATTCTCTGATGATAACAATAACGGTGTAAGAGATGCAGGTGAAGATGATATTGCTACAAAAGGCAAAACAGTAACACTTCAACTATTTGATGCAAACACTGGTGACCTTGTAGCTACAACAACCACAAACACAACTGGACAGTACATATTTGATAATCTGCTTCCAGGAGATTACTTTATAGAGTTAACGCCTCCAGCAAGTGTGCCAGTAAGTTCTACAGGAACAGACGGTGGTGATGATGGTGTTGATAATGATGATAATGGTTCTCAATCTGATACAGATGGTGATGGACTGACAGATGGTGTAATAACTTCTGCAGTGATCAGTCTTGTACCAGGTACAGAGCCTACAGGTGATGCAGGTAAGGCAACTGCCACTGATGATGATAATAATGATAACACGATTGACTTTGGTTTAGTACCATTAATGGCAATCGGTTCAGAATTATTCTCTGACCTTAATAACAATGGTGTAAGAGATCCAGGTGAAGATGATATTGCAGCTAAAGGAAAGACTGTAACACTTACGTTATTCGACGCAAATACTGGAGACCTTGTAGCAACAACAACTTCTAATGCAACGGGTGGTTACATTTTTGATAACCTATTACCGGGTGATTACTTTATTGAATTGACTCCTCCAGCGACAAGCCCAGTATCATCTGATGGTGCAGCGGGTGACGATGGAGTAGATGGAGACGATAATGGTTCTCAAGCTGATACAGATGGCGACGGTATCACAGATGGTACAATTACATCTCCGATAATAAGTTTAATACCAGGTACAGAGCCTACCGGAGATACTGGTAAAGCAACCGATACAGATGATGACAACAACGACTTTACAATTGATTTTGGTCTCAGACCAGCAGCTGATATTAGCTTAATCAAAACTGTAAGTAATAGCACACCTAATGCTGGTGATGTGATCACTTTTACAATCACAGTGACGAATGACGGACCAAGTCCGATAACGAATGCAGAAGTTGCAGATTTACTTCCAAGTGGCTATTCTAATCCTACTAACATTAGTGGCGGTGGATCAGCAGCAGGTGGGACATTAACTTGGACTGGAATTGATATTCCTTTCCCAGGAAGTGTGGATCTTACTTTTGACGTGACAGTTAACTCTCCATCAGCAGGTGGTGATTATAATAACGTAGCAGAAGTTACTGCGATGGATCAGGTTGATCTTGATTCTACACCAGATAACGGTGCAGATACAGACGGTGATGGTGAGATAGGACCTTTAGATGATGATGGATCACAAGATGCTGATGATGAAGATGATGGTGATGATGAATGTGTACTTGTTATTGAATGTCCTGCAGACGAAGTAGTAGAATGTCTTGAAGACTGGACGCCTTCTGATGTAGCAACAAGTGGATGTTGTGCAGTAACAGTGACTAATGCTGATCCAGTATTAATCTCTGGAAGTGCAGATTGTGACGGTGCTGTATATGAAATAGTATACACAGTAGAGGATTGTTTCCGAACAACTACTTGTACTCAGTCTATAACTATAGAAAATGTTGGACCAACAATTACATGTGCAGCTGATGAAGATGTAACATGTCTTGCAGATATTGCTGAGACAGCGCCTACAGTAGTTGGAGCATGTGGCTTATTAACTACAGTAACAACAGTAGGTCCTACATTAGCGACAGGTGTTGCAGATTGTGATGGAGCGACATATGAGATAGTATACACAGTAGAAGACGAGTGTGGAAGAAGCGAAAGTTGTACGCAGACATTTACAATCGTAAATGATGGTCCTACAATAGTATGTCCAGCAGACGAAGATGTAACATGTCTTGCAGACATCGCTGAAGGAACACCAGTAACAACGACATCATGTAGCTTAACATCAACAGTAACAACAGTAGGTCCTACACTAGTGACAGGAGCTGCAGATTGTGATGGAGCAACATATGAAATAGTATACACAATAGAAGACGAGTGTGGAAGAAGCGAAAGTTGTACACAGACATTTACAATCGTAAATGATGGTCCTACAATAGTATGCCCAGCAGACGAAGATGTAACATGTCTTGCAGACATCGCTGAAGGAACGCCAGTAACAACGACATCATGTAGCTTAACATCAACAGTAACAGCAGTAGGTCCTACCTTAGCGACAGGAGCTGCAGATTGTGATGGAGCAACATATGAAATAGTATACACAGTAGAAGATGAGTGTGGAAGAACAGAGAGTTGTACACAGACATTTAAAATCGTAAATGATGGTCCTACAATAGTATGTCCAGCAGACGAAGATGTAACATGTCTTGCAGACATCGCTGAAGGAACGCCAGTAACAACAACATCATGTGGCTTAACATCAACAGTAACAGCAGTAGGTCCTACCTTAGCGACAGGAGCTGCAGATTGTGATGGAGCAACATATGAAATAGTATACACAGTAGAAGATGAGTGTGGAAGAACAGAGAGTTGTACACAGACATTTACAATCGTTAATGATGGTCCTACAATAGTATGTCCAGCAGACGAAGATGTAACATGTCTTGCAGACATCGCTGAAGGAACACCAACAACAACGACATCATGTGGATTAACATCTACAGTTACAGCAGTAGGTCCTACATTAGTAACAGGAGTTGCAGATTGTGACGGAGCGACATATGAGATCGTATATACAGTAGAAGATGAGTGTGGAAGAACAGAGAGTTGTACACAGACATTTACAATCGTTAACGATGGTCCTACAATAGTATGTCCAGCAGACGAAAATGTAGAGTGTCTTTCTGATATCGTAGAAGGAATACCGACAACAACGACATCATGTGGATTAGCATCTACAGTAACGACAGTAGGTCCTACATTAGTAACAGGAGCTGCAGATTGTGATGGAGCAACATATGAGATCGTATATACAGTAGAAGATGAGTGTGGAAGAACAGAGAATTGTACACAAACATTTACAATTGTAAATGATGGACCTACGATTTTATGTCCAGATCCAGTAACTGTAGAGTGTGATGGAGATATTCTTGCAGGAACACCAACTGTTACTTCTTCTTGTGAGTTAGGTACAACTGTGACTTCGACTTTACCAGAATTAATTAGTGGAACAGCTAATTGTGATGGTGCAGAATATGAGATAATATACACAGTAGAAGATGAGTGTGGTAGAACAGCGACTTGTTCTCAAATATTCACTATTGATAATGATGAGCCTACAATCGTATGCCCAGCAGATGCAGTGGTAGAATGTGCAGCTGATATAGCAGAAGGAACACCAGTAACAACAACATCATGTGGATTAGGAAGTACTGTGACAACAGTAGGACCAACATTAATGACAGGAGATGCTGATTGTGATGGAGCGACATATGAGATCGTATATACAGTAGAAGATGAGTGTGGAAGAATAGCTTCTTGTACTCAGACATTTACAGTTAGCAATCAAGGACCAGAGATTACTTGTCCAGTAGATGCAATTGTAGAATGTGCAACTGACATCGTGGAAGGAACACCAGTAGTAACAACATCATGTGGATTAGGAAATACTGTAACAACAGAAGGACCGACATTAGTGACAGGAGAGGCTGATTGTGACGGAGCGACATATGAGATCGTATACACAGTTACAGATGACTGTGGAAGAACTGCAGATTGTACGCAGACATTTACAGTATCAAATGATGGACCGACGATAGTATGTCCAGCAGATGAAATAGTAGAATGTGCAACGGATATAGCAGAAGGGACACCAGTAACGACAACATCATGTTTATTAGGAAGTGCTGTAACAACGGTAGGACCGACATTGACAAGTGGTGATGCAGATTGTGATGGAGCAACATATGAGATCGTATACACAGTTACAGATGTTTGTGGAAGAACTGCAGATTGTACGCAGACATTTACAGTATCAAATGATGGACCGACAATAGTATGTCCAGCAGATGCAGTAGTAGAGTGTGCAACTGATATAGTAGAAGGAACACCAGTAACGACGACATCATGTTTATTAGGAAGTACTGTAACAACGGTAGGACCAACATTAACAAGTGGAGATGCTGATTGTGATGGAGCGACATTTGAGATCGTATACACAGTTACTGATGATTGTGGAAGAACTGCAGATTGTACGCAGACATTTACAATATCAAATGATGGACCGACAATAGTATGTCCTACTGACGAAGTAGTAGAATGTGCAGCTGATATAGCAGAAGGAACGCCAACAACAACAAGCTCATGTGGCTTGACTACAACAGTAACTGCTGTAGGTCCTACATTGACAAGTGGTCAAGCGGATTGTGATGGAGCCGTATACGAAATAGTATACACAGCAGAAGATGAGTGTGGAAGAACGGAGAGTTGTACACAAACATTTACGATAGCTAATTTAGCTCCTGTAATTACATGTCCTGCTGATGCAGTAGTAGAATGTGCAGATGATATTACTGAAGGCACGCCTACAGTAATAGTATCATGTGGTTTAACAACAACAGTAACAACAGTAGGTCCTACTTTAATAAGTGGAACTGCAGATTGTGACGGAGCGACTTATGAGATTGTATATACAGTAACTGATGAGTGTGGTAGAGCGAATGATTGTACACAGACATTTACAATCAGTAACCAAGGACCAGAGATTACTTGTCCAGCTGATGCAGTAGTAGAGTGTGCAACTGATATAGCAGAAGGAACACCAGTAGTAACAACATCATGTGGATTAGGAAATACTGTAACAACAGTAGGGCCGACATTAACAAGTGGAGATGCTGATTGTGACGGAGCGACATATGAGATCGTATATACAGTTACAGATGATTGTGGAAGAACTGCAAATTGTACGCAAGTATTTACAGTATCAAATGATGGACCTACAATAGTATGTCCAGCAGATACAGTAGTAGAGTGTGCAACTGATATAGTAGAAGGAACACCAGTAACAACAACATCATGTTTATTAGGAAGTACTGTAACAACAGTAGGACCGACATTAACAAGTGGTGATGCTGATTGTGATGGAGCAACGTATGAGATCGTATACACAGTCACAGATGATTGTGGAAGAACAGCAGATTGTACTCAAGTATTTACAGTATCAAATGATGGACCGACAATAGTATGTCCAGCAGATGCAGTAGTAGAGTGTGCAACTGATATAGTAGAAGGAACACCAGTAACAACGACATCATGTTTATTAGGAAGTACTGTAACAACAGTAGGGCCGACATTGACAAGTGGCGATGCTGATTGTGATGGAGCGACATATGAGATCCTATACACAGTTACAGATGATTGTGGAAGAACTGCAGATTGTACGCAAGTATTTACAGTATCAAATGATGGACCGACAATAGTATGTCCAGCAGATGCAGTAGTAGAGTGTGCAACTGATATAGCAGAAGGAACACCAGTAACGACAACATCATGTGGATTAGGAAGTACTGTAACGACAGTAGGACCGACTCTTACAAGTGGCGATGCTGATTGTGATGGAGCGACATATGAGATCGTATATACGGTAACTGACGATTGTGGAAGAACTGCAGATTGTACACAGATATTTACAGTAAGCAACCAAGGGCCAGAGATTACTTGTCCAGCGGATGCAGTGGTAGAATGTGCAACTGATATAGTAGAAGGAACACCAGTAGTAACAACATCATGTGGATTAGGAAATACTGTAACAACAGTAGGGCCTACATTGACAAGTGGAGATGCTGATTGTGACGGAGCAACATATGAGATCGTATACACAGTCACAGATGATTGTGGAAGAACTGCAGATTGTACTCAAGTATTTACAGTATCAAATGATGGACCGACAATAGTATGTCCAGCAGATGCAGTAGTAGAGTGTGCAACTGATATAGCAGAAGGAACACCAGTAACGACAACATCGTGTGGATTAGGAAGTACTGTAACAACAGTAGGACCGACATTGACAAGTGGCGATGCTGATTGTGACGGAGCGACTTATGAGATCGTATATACAGTAACTGACGATTGTGGAAGAACTGCAGATTGTACTCAATTATTTACAGTATCAAATGATGGACCGACAATAGTATGTCCAGCAGATGCAGTAGTAGAATGTGCAACTGATATAGCGGAAGGAACACCAGTAGTAACAACATCATGTGGATTAGGAAGTGCTGTAACAACAGACGGACCGACTCTTACAAGTGGAGATGCTGATTGTGATGGAGCGACTTACGAAATAGTATATACAGTTACTGATGATTGTGGAAGAAGTGAAAGCTGTACTCAGACATTTACAGTATCAAATGATGGACCGACAATAGTATGTCCAGCAGATGCAGTAGTAGAATGTGCAACTGATATAGCAGAAGGGACACCAGTAACAACAACATCATGTTTATTAGGAAGTATTGTAACAACAGTAGGACCGACATTGACAAGTGGCGATGCTGATTGTGATGGAGCGACTTATGAGATTGTATATACAGTAACTGATGATTGTGGAAGAAGTGAGAGTTGTACACAGACATTTACAGTATCAAATGATGGACCGACAATAGTATGTCCAGCAGATGCAGTAGTAGAATGTGCAACTGATATAGCAGAAGGAACACCAGTAGTAACAACATCATGTGGATTAGGAAATACTGTAACAACAGTAGGACCGACATTGACAAGTGGAGATGCTGATTGTGACGGAGCGACATATGAGATCCTATACACAGTTACAGATGATTGTGGAAGAACTGCAGATTGTACGCAAGTATTTACAGTATCAAATGATGGACCGACAATAGTATGTCCAGCAGATGCAGTAGTAGAGTGTGCAACTGATATAGCAGAAGGAACACCAGTAGTAACAACATCATGTGGATTAGGAAATATTGTAACAACAGTAGGACCGACTCTTACAAGTGGAGATGCTGATTGTGATGGAGCGACTTACGAAATAGTATATACAGTAACTGACGATTGTGGAAGAACTGCAGATTGTACACAGATATTTACAGTAAGCAACCAAGGGCCAGAGATTACTTGTCCAGCGGATGCAGTGGTAGAATGTGCAACTGATATAGCAGAAGGAACACCAGAAGTAACAACATCATGTGGATTAGGAAATACAGTAACAACAGTAGGGCCAACTCTTACAAGTGGAGATGCTGATTGTGACGGAGCTACTTACGAGATCGTTTACACAGTTACAGATGATTGTGGAAGAACTACAGATTGTACGCAGACATTTACAGTATCAAATGATGGACCTACAATAGTATGTCCAGCAGATGCAGTAGTAGAATGTGCAACTGATATAGCAGAAGGAACACCAGTAGTAACGACATCATGTGGATTAGGAAATACAGTAACAACAGTAGGACCAACTCTTACAAGCGGAACTGCAGATTGCGACGGAGCGACATACGAGATCGTATACACAGTAGAAGATGAGTGTGGAAGAAGTGTAAGTTGTACACAGACATTTACAGTAAGCAACCAAGGTCCAAGTATTACTTGCCCAGCAGATGCAGTTGTAGAATGTGCAGATGACATCGTAGAAGGTACGCCGACTACAACAGCATCATGTGGCTTAACAACAACAGTAACAACAGTAGGTCCGACGCTTACAAGTGGCACTGCTGATTGTGACGGGGCGACATACGAGATCGTATACACAGTAGAAGATGAGTGTGGAAGAAGTGAGAGTTGTACACAGACATTTACAATAAGCAATCAAGGACCAAGTATTACTTGTCCAGCAGATGCGATTGTAGAATGTGCAGATGATATAGTAGAAGGTACGCCGACTACAACAGCATCATGTGGTTTAACAACAACAGTTACAGCGGTAGGGCCAACTTTAACAAGTGGAACTGCAGATTGTGACGGAGCAACATACGAGATCGTATACACAGTAGAAGATGAGTGTGGAAGAAGTGAGAGTTGTACACAAACATTTACAGTTAGTAACCAAGGACCAAGTATTACTTGTCCAGCAGATGCGATTGTAGAATGTGCAGATGACATCGTAGAAGGTACGCCGACTACAACAGCATCATGTGGTTTGACAACAACAGTAACGACAGTAGGCCCGACGCTTACAAGCGGCACTGCAGATTGTGATGGAGCGACATACGAGATAGTATATACTGTAGAAGATGAGTGTGGAAGAAGCGAGAGTTGTACACAGACATTTACAGTAAGTAACCAAGGACCAAGTATCACTTGTCCAGCAGATGCGATTGTAGAATGTGCAGATGATATAGTAGAAGGTACGCCGACTGTAACAGCATCATGTGGTTTAACAACAACAGTAACAACAGTAGGACCAACACTTACAAGCGGTGCTGCAGATTGTGACGGAGCGACATACGAGATCGTATACACAGTAGAAGACGAGTGTGGAAGAAGCGAGAGTTGTACACAGATATTTACAGTAAGTAACCAAGGACCAAGTATCACTTGTCCAGCGGATGCGATTGTAGAATGTGCAGATGACATAGCAGAAGGTACGCCGACTGTAACAGCATCATGTGGTTTAACAACAACAGTAACAACAGTAGGACCGACACTTACAAGCGGTGCTGCAGATTGTGACGGAGCGACATACGAAATCGTATACACAGTAGAAGATGAGTGTGGAAGAAGCGAGAGTTGTACACAGACATTTACAGTAAGTAACCAAGGACCTGAGATTACATGTCCTGCGGATGTAGTTGTAGAGTGTGCAGAAGATATAGCAGAAGGAACACCGACTGTAACAGCATCATGTGGCTTAACAACAACAGTAACGACAGTAGGCCCTACGCTTACGAGTGGAACTGCAGATTGTGACGGAGCGATATATGAAATCGTATACACAGTAGAAGACGAATGTGGAAGAAGCGAGAGTTGTACACAGACATTTACAGTAAGTAACCAAGGACCAAGTATCACTTGTCCAGCGGATGCAGTTGTAGAATGTGCAGATGACATAGCAGAAGGTACGCCAACTACAACAGCGTCATGTGGTTTAACAACAACAGTAACAACTGCTGGTCCTACTTTAACAAGTGGAACTGCAGATTGTGATGGTGCTACTTACGAGATCGTATACACAGTAGAAGACGAGTGTGGAAGAAGTGAGAGTTGTACACAGACATTTACAGTAAGCAACCAAGGACCAGAGATTACGTGTCCTGCAAATGTAATTGTAGAATGTGCCGACGATATCGTTGAAGGAACACCTACAACGACAAGCTCATGTGGATTAAATACTTCTGTAACAACAGTAGGACCTACTTTAACAAGTGGTACCGCAGATTGTGATGGAGCTGTTTATGAAATCGTATATACAGTAGAAGATAATTGTGGAAGAACTGCAAGTTGTACGCAGACATTTACAGTAAGTAACCAAGGGCCAGAGATTACTTGTCCAGCGGATGTAGTTGTAGAATGTGCTGCTGACATCGTAGAAGGTACGCCGACAACGACAAGCTCTTGTAACTTAACTTCTAATGTTACAACTACAGGACCTACATTAGTTAGTGGAACTGCAGATTGTGATGGTGCTGTATATGAGATTATATACACGATAGAAGACGAGTGTGGAAGAAGCGATAACTGTACACAAAGATTTACAGTAAGCAACCAAGGACCAAGTATTACTTGTCCAGCAGATGCGATTGTAGAATGTATTGATGATATCGTAGAAGGTACACCAACGACGACAAGCTCTTGTGGATTGACTACAACGGTTACAACATCTGGACCGACTCTTACTGGAGGTCAAGGTGGATGTGACGGAGCGACATATGAGATAGTATACACAGTAGAAGATGAGTGTGGAAGAAGTGCAAGTTGTACACAGACATTTACAATAAGCAATCAAGGACCAGAGATTACATGTCCAGCGGATGCAGTTGTAGAATGTGCAGATGATATAGCAGAAGGTACGCCGACTGTAACAGCATCATGTGGACTGACTTCTACAGTAACTTCAGTAGGACCGACTCTTACGAGTGGAACTGCAGATTGTGATGGAGCAACATATGAGATCGTTTACACTGCAACAGATGAGTGTGGAAGATCTAATAGTTGTACACAGACATTTACAATTAGCAATCAAGGGCCAGAGATTACTTGTCCTGCAGATGCGATTGTAGAATGTGCAACAGACATCATAGAAGGAACACCTTCAGTAACAGCATCATGTGGATTAGCGACAACAGTAACAACTTCAGGACCGACTCTTACAAGTGGAACTGCAGATTGTGATGGAGCAACATATGAGATCGTTTACAGTGTAGAAGATGCATGTGGAAGAACAGATAATTGTACACAGACATTTACAATAAGCAACCAAGGACCAAGTATTACATGTCCTGCAGATGCAATTGTAGAATGTGCTGATGATATAATAGAAGGTACACCGACAACTACATCATCATGTGGATTAGCGACAACAGTAACAACTTCAGGACCGACTCTTACAGGTGGAACTGCAGATTGTGATGGAGCGACATATGAGATAGTATATACAGTAGAAGATGCATGTGGAAGAAGCGAAAGCTGTACACAGACATTTACAATAAGCAACCAAGGACCAAGTATTACTTGTCCAGCAGATGCGATTGTAGAATGTGCAGATGATATCGTAGAAGGTACGCCGACAACGACAAGCTCTTGTAGTTCATCTACAACAGTAACAACTTCAGGACCTACTCTTACAAGTGGAACTGCAGATTGTGACGGAGCGACATATGAGATAGTATACACAGTAGAGGATGCATGTGGAAGAAGCGAGAGCTGTACACAGACATTTACAATAAGCAACCAAGGACCAAGTATTACTTGCCCTGCTAATGCAATTGTAGAATGTGCAGATGATATAGTAGAAGGAACACCGACTATGACATCATCTTGTGGATCATCTACTACTATGACAACAACAGGACCGACACTCGTTAGCGGAACTGCAGATTGTGATGGTGCTGTTTACCAGATCGTATACAGTGTGGAAGATGCATGTGGAAGAACAGATAATTGTACACAGACGTTCACAATTGATAACCAAGGACCAAGTATTACTTGCCCTGCTGATGCAGTTGTAGAATGTGTAGATGATATAGTAGAAGGTACGCCGACTACTACAAGCTCATGTGGCTTAGCAACAACAGTAACTGCAGTAGGTCCGACACTTGTAAGTGGACAACCTAATTGTGGAGGTGCTATTTATGAAATAGTATATACTGTAGAAGACGCATGTGGAAGAACAGATAATTGTACACAGACATTTACAATAAGCAACCAAGGGCCATCTATTACTTGTCCTGCAGATGCGGATGTAGAATGTACTGATGATATAAATGCAGGAACACCATCTGTAATCATTACTTGTGGTATTGGAACGACAGTTGCGACTGTAGGACCGACATTAGTGAATGGTACTGCAGATTGTAATGGCGCAATCTATGAGATAGTATACACTGTGACTGATGATTGTGGGAGAAGTACTTCTTGTACTCAGACTTTCACAATTGTTAATGATGGACCATCGATTACATGTCCAGCAGATACAGTTGTAGAATGTGTAGGTGATATAACAGAAGGAACGGCAACAGTAACGACATCATGTGGGTCAGCTAATACAGTAGTGACTAATGGTCCTACTTTAGAATCTGGTCAAGCAGATTGTGATGGAGCTGTTTATGTTATTTCTTACACTGCTACAGATAACTGTGGAAGAACAGCAGAGTGTACTCAGAGATTTACATTGAGCAATCAAGGGCCAGAGATTACTTGTCCTCAGGATGCGATTGCAGATTGTACTGATGATATCATAGAAGGAACACCTACAGTGACTTCTTCTTGTGGAATATCTACAGCAGTAGTAGTTACAGGACCGACACTTGTAAGTGGAACTGCAGATTGTGATGGAGCAGTATATGAGATTACTTATACAGCAACAGATGATTGTGGTAGAACAGATGCTTGTACACAGACATTCACGTTGAGTAATCAAGGGCCTCAGATCTCATGTCCTGCACAAGTAACATTGGGTAGAATAAGTGAGTATCAAGTAGGTACTGCAACAGCAACAAGTTCATGTGGAGTAGGGACGACGATTACTAATACAACTCCAGTACTTGTAAGTGGAAATGATTGTGACGGTGGAATGTATCAAGTGACTTATACAGCAACTGATGGTTGTGGTAGAACGGCGACTTGTACACAAGACATCATAATAGAAGCAACAGACTTAGCTTGTAATGCTTCAGGTACAGATACGAATTGTGGTAATGATGACGGAACAGCTTCAGTAACTGCGTCAGGTGGATATGCACCATACAGTTATTCTTGGAGTAACGGATCTACAGCGACTACATTAAGTAATCTTGCTGCTGGTACTTATACAGTAGTAATTACTGATGATGTAGGTTGTGAAGTTTCTTGTAACGTAACGATAGCTCCGAGTACGAGCCCAGTATGTAATGTATCGGGTGTAGATTCGAGTTGTGGATTAGCTAATGGTAGCGCCACTGCTAACATTTCTATGGGTACAGCACCTTACACATATGTATGGAGTAATGGAGCAAGTACTGCATCGATTAATGGATTAGCAGAAGGGTCTTACTCATTAGTAGTGACAGATTCTGAAGGTTGTACGACGACATGTAGTGTGTCTATCGGAGGTACAGTACCACCGACATGTGCAATCACTGGTACTGATACAAGTTGTGGCTTGCCGAATGGTGCTGCTCAAGTATTTGGACAAGGTGGTTCAGGAACTTACACTTATCTATGGAATACAGGTAGTACGTCAAGTACAATATCAGATCTGACACCAGGTACTTACACAGCAGTAGTTACTGATGGTAACGGTTGTACGACAGAGTGCTCAGTAGATATTGCTGATAGTAGTTCACCTACTTGTGATGCAACTTCAGTTAATACAAGTTGTGGTCAAGACAATGGATCTGCTAATGTAACAGCAGCAAGCGGAACACCTCCTTACAGTTATGCATGGAGTAACGGTGCTTCTACAGCATCTATCTCTAATCTTGCAGCAGGAGCTTACTCAGTAGTGGTAACTGATGCAGCAGGTTGTACGACTTCTTGTAATGTAAATATTGCACCGAGTACAGATCCTACATGTATCGTAACACCTACAGCAACAAGCTGTGGATTAGATAACGGTAGTGCAATAGTTGTAGCATCAAGCGGTTCTGGTAACTATACTTACGCATGGAGCAACGGATCTACTTCTAATAGTATATCTAATGTTGCAGCTGGACTTTATACTGTGACAGTAACGGATGCTGCAGGTTGTTCTTCAGAATGTAGCGCAACTATAGGAGATAGTAACCCTATCACTTGTAATATAACAGGAACGGATACATCATGTGGATTAGATAATGGTTCAGCTGATGTAACAGTTAGTGGTGGATCAGGAACCTATACATATTCTTGGAGTAATGGAGCATCTACAGCAACTGTAACAGGATTAGCTGCAGGTACTTACTCAGTAGATGTAACAGATACATCTGCAGGTTGTACAACTTCTTGTAGTGTGACAATCGGAGCATCAAATAATATCACTTGTAATGTAGCTGGTACAGATACATCATGTGGATTAGATAATGGTGTTGCGACAGTTAATATAGCAGGTGGTTCAGGAGCTTATACTTACTCTTGGAACACAGGTGCAACAACTGCGTCGATTACAGGATTGAGTGCAGGTACTTATACTGTAAATGTTATAGATAATAACACAGGATGTACAACTTCATGTGACGTAACAATAGCTGCATCTAATGCAATCACTTGTAACGTAGCTGGAGTCAATGCAACTTGTAATTCAACAGATGGATCAGCAACTGTAACAGTTAATGGTGGATCAGGTAACTACTCATATGCATGGAGCAATGGTAGTAGTGCTGTAACAGCAACTGGTTTAGCACCAGGAACTTACTCAGTAGATGTAACAGATAATACTTCAGGTTGTACAACAACATGCGATGTGACAATAAGTGAAAATGAATGTGTGAGCATAGGTGGTGTACTTTGGAGTGATGCGAATAATAACGGAATATTAGATGCAGGAGAATTAACTGCAGCAGATAAAGGTAAGACAGTGACATTGTCATTATTCGATGCTAATAATAACTTAATAGCAACGACAATGACGAATGGTGATGGAGCATATATATTTGATAATCTTGCACCAGGTAGTTACTATGTAGCATTTACACCACCAGCATCATTAGCAGTATCATCTACTAATACAGATAATGTTGATAATCAGCAAGACAATGATGATAATGGTACTCAGCAAGATACAGATGGTGATGGACTTACTGACGGAGAAGTAAGATCTCCATTGATTACATTGACAGTAGGTGGAGAACCTGCTAATGAGCCAGGTATCGGAGGTACATTGGATGATGCTGCGGATAGCAATGGAGATATGACAATCGATTTCGGTTTCTTCACTCCAGTAAGCGTAGGATCTACAGTATTCCTTGATGATAACAACAATGGTATCCAGGATGCAGGTGAGAATGGTTTAGATGCAAAAGGAAAAACTGTTCAGTTAGAATTAGTTGATGCAACTACTAATGCAGTAGTAGCAACGACGACTACTACTACGAACGGAAGTTATTTCTTTGGAAATCTATTACCAGGTAACTACTTCGTTCAGTTTGATGCACCAGCTTCAGCGCCAGTATCATCTACTACTGATTTCAGTAATGATGATCAAGTTGATGGTAATGATAACGGTACACAATCTGATACAAATGGTGATGGTCTTACAGACGGATTGATTACATCTAATGTATTTACCCTTACATCAGGAGGAGAGCCTACTAATGAGTCAGGTACGAATGGTGGCAAGGACAATACAGATGATGATAATGGAGATATGACGATTGACTTTGGTCTTGTAAGATTGGTGAGTGTAGGTTCTACAGTATTCTCTGATCTTAATGATAACGGAGTACAGGATGCTGACGAATTGACAATAGGAGCTAAAGGAAAGACTGTAACTCTGCAGATATTTGACGCGACGACTAATCAGTTAATCGGATCTACGACGACGGACAGTAATGGTAGCTACATATTTACTGATTTATTACCAGGTGATTATTACATCTCATTTGTACCACCAGCAACTTCTACTATTTCAAGTACAGGTTCTGCAGGTGATAATCAAGTAGATGGTGATGATAACGGTATACAGCAGGATACGAATGGTGACGGTGTAACTGATGGAGTAATTACTTCAGTAGTATTTAACTTGACACCAGATAACGAGCCTACTAATGAGCCAGCGTCTAACGGTACTAAAGATGATGCGATCGATGATGATAATGGAGATATGACGATTGACTTTGGTGTAAGACCAGCATGTGACTTATCATGTGGTATAACATCAGAGGATACAAGTTGTGGATTAGATAATGGATCAGCTACAGTGACTATTACTGGTGGAACTGGAAATTACAGTTACGCTTGGAGTAATGGCGCAAGTGCTTCATCAGCATCTAACTTAGCAGCAGGTAACTATACAATTGATGTAACAGATATAACATCAGGATGTACAACAACATGTAACGTAACAATAGGCGGATCTAATTCGATTACTTGTAATGTAGCAGGAACGGATTCATCTTGTGGATTAGCTAACGGAAGTGCAACAGTATCAGTTAACGGTGGATCAGGTAATTACACGTACTCTTGGAGTAATGGTGGAAACGGTTCTACAGAAACTGGTTTAGCTGAAGGTACTTACACAGTCAACGTAACAGACAATACAACAGGATGTACGACTTCATGTAGCGTAACAATAGGCGGATCTAATCCGATTACATGTAACGTAACAGGAACGGATGCATCATGTGGCTTAGCGAATGGAAGTGCAACAGCAACAGTAAGTGGCGGAACAGGCAACTACAGCTACTCTTGGAGTAACGGTGGAAGTACTGCAACAATCACTGGCTTAGCAGAAGGTACTTACACGGCTAACGTAACAGATAATACGACAGGATGTACAACGACATGTTCCGTAACAGTAGGAGGATCTAATCCGATTACATGTAACGTAACAGAAACGGATGCATCATGTGGCTTAGCGAATGGAAGTGCAACGGCAACAGTAAGTGGAGGAACAGGAAACTACAGCTACTCATGGAGTAACGGTGGAAGTACTGCAACGATCACTGGTTTAGCTGCTGGAACTTACACAGCTAACGTAACAGATAATTCTTCAGGATGTACAACGACATGTTCCGTAACAGTAGGAGGATCTAATCCGATTACATGTAACGTAACAGGAACGGATGCATCATGTGGCTTAGCGAATGGAAGTGCAACAGCAACAGTAAGTGGCGGAACAGGTAACTACAGCTACTCATGGAGTAACGGTGGAAGTACTGCAACGATCACTGGTTTAACAGAAGGTACTTACACAGCTAACGTAACAGATAATACAACAGGATGTACAACAACATGTAGCGTAACAGTAGCTGGATCTAATCCAATTACATGTAACGTAACAGGAACGGATGCATCATGTGGCTTAGCGAATGGAAGTGCAACAGCGACAGTAAGTGGCGGAACAGGCAACTACAGCTACTCATGGAGTAACGGTGGAAGTACTGCAACGATCACTGGCTTAGCAGCAGGTACTTACACAGCTAACTTAACGGATAATACAACAGGATGTACAACGACATGTAGCGTAACAGTAGCTGGATCTAATCCAATTACATGTAACGTAACAGGAACGGATGCATCATGTGGATTAGCAAACGGAAGTGCAACAGCGACAGTAAGTGGCGGAACAGGGAACTACGGTTACTCATGGAGTAACGGCGGATCGACTGCGACAATTACTGGTTTAGCTGCAGGAACATACACAGCTAACGTAACGGATAATACGACAGGATGTACAACGACATGTAGTGTAACAGTAGCTGGATCTAATCCAATTACATGTAACGTAACAGGAACGGATGCATCATGTGGTTTAGCAAATGGAAGTGCAACAGCGACAGTAAGTGGCGGAACAGGAAATTACAGTTACTCATGGAGTAATGGTGGAACTGGATCGACAATTACAGGATTGGCTGCTGGTACTTACACAGCTAACGTAACAGATAACACGACAGGATGTACTACAACATGTAGCGTATCAATAGCTGGATCAAATGCAATCACTTGCTCGGTAGCAGGATCGAATGCATCATGTGGCTTAGCGAATGGTAGCGCAACTGTAACAGTAAGCGGAGGAACAGGTAACTACACTTACTCATGGAGTAATGGAGCTAACAGTTCTACAGCATCTAACTTAGCTGCTGGAAGCTATACTGTAAATGTTATAGATGTAACATCAGGTTGTACGACAACTTGTAGTGTAACAATTACAGGATCTAATGCAATCACTTGTGTTGCTAATGGAACTGACTCATCATGTGGTCTTTCTAACGGAAGTGCAACAGCAACAGTAAGTGGTGGATCAGGTAACTATAGTTATGCATGGAGTAACGGTGGAACGACTGCAACGATCACAGGATTAGCTGCAGGGACTTACACTGTTAACATTACTGATAATACATCAGGATGTACAACGACTTGTAGTGCAACAGTAGCTGGATCAAATGCAATCACATGTAACGTATCTGGAACAGATGCATCATGCGGTCTTGCAAATGGAAGTGCAACAGCAACAGTAAGTGGAGGAACAGGGAACTACAGCTACTCATGGAGTAACGGTGGAACTGGATCTACAATCACTGGATTAGCTGCTGGAACATACACAGCGAATATTACAGACAACACAACAGGTTGTACAACAACTTGTAGCGTAAGTATAGCTGGATCAAATGCAATCACATGTAACGTATCTGGAACAGATGCAGCGTGTGGTCTTGCAAATGGAAGTGCAACAGCAACAGTAAGTGGAGGAACAGGAAACTACAGCTACTCATGGAGTAACGGTGGAACTGGATCTACAATCACTGGCTTAGCTGCTGGAACATACACAGCTAACATTACAGATAACACGACAGGTTGTACAACAACTTGTAGCGTATCAATAGCTGGATCAAATGCAATCACATGTAACGTATCTGGAACAGATGCATCATGCGGTCTTGCAAATGGAAGTGCAACAGCAACGGTTAATGGAGGAACAGGAAACTACAGCTACTCATGGAGTAACGGAGGAACTGGATCAACGATTACTGGCTTAGCGGCAGGAACATACACAGCGAATATTACAGACAACACGACAGGTTGTACAACAACTTGTAGCGTAAGTATAGCTGGATCAAATGCAATCACATGTAACGTATCTGGAACGGATGCGTCTTGCGGTCTTGCAAATGGAAGTGCATCAGCAACGGTTAATGGAGGAACAGGAAACTACAGCTACTCATGGAGTAACGGTGGAACTGGATCTACAATAACTGGTTTAGCTGCAGGAACATACACAGCGAATATTACAGACAACACAACAGGTTGTACAACAACTTGTAGCGTATCAATAGCTGGATCAAATGCAATCACATGTAACGTATCTGCAACAGATGCAGCTTGTGGTCTTGCAAATGGAAGTGCAACAGCAACAGTAACTGGTGGATCAGGAAGCTACACTTACTCATGGAGTAATGGTGGAACGACTTCTACAGTCACAGGCTTAGCTGCTGGAACATACACGGCTAATATTACAGATACAGTAACAGGATGTACAACTACATGCAGTGCTTCAGTAGCTGGTTCTAATGCAATCACATGTAATGTGACTGCAACGGATGCAGCATGTGGCTTAGCAAATGGAAGTGCAACAGCAACAGTAAGTGGAGGAACAGGAAACTACAGCTACTCATGGAGTAACGGTGGAACTGGATCTACAATCACTGGCTTAGCTGCTGGAACATACACAGCTAACATTACAGATAACACGACAGGTTGTACAACAACTTGTAGCGTATCAATAGCTGGATCAAATGCAATCACATGTAACGTATCTGGAACAGATGCATCATGCGGTCTTGCAAATGGAAGTGCAACAGCAACGGTTAATGGAGGAACAGGAAACTACAGCTACTCATGGAGTAACGGAGGAACTGGATCAACGATTACTGGCTTAGCGGCAGGAACATACACAGCGAATATTACAGACAACACGACAGGTTGTACAACAACTTGTAGCGTAAGTATAGCTGGATCAAATGCAATCACATGTAACGTATCTGGAACGGATGCGTCTTGCGGTCTTGCAAATGGAAGTGCATCAGCAACGGTTAATGGAGGAACAGGAAACTACAGCTACTCATGGAGTAACGGTGGAACTGGATCTACAATAACTGGTTTAGCTGCAGGAACATACACAGCGAATATTACAGACAACACAACAGGTTGTACAACAACTTGTAGCGTATCAATAGCTGGATCAAATGCAATCACATGTAACGTATCTGCAACAGATGCAGCTTGTGGTCTTGCAAATGGAAGTGCAACAGCAACAGTAACTGGTGGATCAGGAAGCTACACTTACTCATGGAGTAATGGTGGAACGACTTCTACAGTCACAGGCTTAGCTGCTGGAACATACACGGCTAATATTACAGATACAGTAACAGGATGTACAACTACATGCAGTGCTTCAGTAGCTGGTTCTAATGCAATCACATGTAATGTGACTGCAACGGATGCAGCATGTGGCTTAGCAAACGGAAGTGCAACAGCAACAGTAAGTGGAGGAACAGGAAACTACAGCTACTCATGGAGTAATGGTGGAACTGGATCTACAATAACTGGTTTAGCTGCTGGAACATATACAGCTAACATTACAGATAACACGACAGGTTGTACAACAACGTGTAGCGTATCAGTAGCTGGATCAAATGCAATCACATGTAATGTGACTGCAACGGATGCAGCATGTGGCTTAGCAAACGGAAGTGCAACAGCAACAGTAAGCGGAGGAACAGGAAACTATAGTTACTCATGGAGTAACGGTGGAACTGGATCAACAATAACTGGTTTAGCTGCTGGAACATATACAGCTAACATTACAGATAACACGACAGGTTGTACAACAACATGTAGTGTATCAGTAGCTGGATCATCTGCAATCGCATGTAATGTGACTGCAACGGATGCAGCATGTGGCTTAGCAAACGGAAGTGCAACAGCAACGGTTAATGGAGGATCAGGAAACTATACTTACTCATGGAGTAATGGTGGAACTGGTGCAACGATCACTGGTTTAGCTGCTGGAACATACACAGCGAATATTACGGATAACACGACAGGTTGTACAACAACATGTAGCGTATCAGTAGCTGGCTCTAATGCAATTACATGTAACGTATCTGGAACGGATGCAACATGTGGAACTGCTAACGGAAGTGCAACAGCAACAGTAAGCGGAGGATCAGGTAACTACAGTTACTCATGGAGTAACGGTGGTACAGGATCATCTATCACAGGCTTGGCTGCTGGAACATACACAGCGAATATTACAGACAACACAACAGGTTGTACAACGACTTGTAGCGTAAGTATCGGAGGTGGTGCAGCAATCACTTGTAATGTATCTGGAACAGATGCAACATGTGGATCTGCAAATGGAAGTGCAACAGCAACAGTAAGCGGAGGATCAGGTAACTACAGTTACTCATGGAGTAATGGTGCTACTGGTTCATCAATCACTGGTTTAGCTGCTGGAACTTATACGGCTAACATTACAGATAACACGACAGGTTGTACAACATCATGCAGTGTAAGTATCGGAGGTGGATCAGCAATCACATGTAATGTATCTGGAACGGATGCAACGTGTGGAGCTGCAAATGGAAGTGCAACAGCAACAGTAAGTGGAGGATCAGGTAACTATAGCTACTCATGGAGTAACGGTGGTACAAGTGCATCTATCACTGGCTTAGCTGCTGGAACATATACAGCTAACATTACGGATAATGTATCAGGATGTACAACATCATGTAGTGTAAGTATAGGAGGTGGATCAGCAATCACATGTAATGTATCTGGAACGGATGCAACGTGTGGAACTGCAAACGGAAGTGCAACAGCAACGGTTAATGGTGGATCAGGAAACTACAGTTACTCATGGAGTAACGGTGGAACGACTGCATCTATCACAGGCTTAGCTGCTGGAACATATACTGCGAACATTACGGATACAGCAACAGGATGTACAACATCATGTAGTGTAAGTATAGGAGGTGGATCAGCAATCACATGTAATGTATCTGGAACAGATGCGACATGCGGATCTACTAACGGAAGTGCAACGGCTAATGTAAACGGTGGATCAGGTAACTATAGTTACACATGGAACACTGGAGCGACGACAGCGTCGATCACAGGCTTAGTAGCAGGAACTTACTCAGTAAATATTACAGATAACGCGTCAGGATGTACAACTTCATGTAGCGTAAGTATCGGAGGTGGATCAGCAATCACATGTAATGTATCTGGAACGGATGCAACGTGTGGAACTGCAAACGGAAGTGCAACAGCAACGGTTAATGGTGGATCAGGAAACTACAGTTACTCATGGAGTAACGGTGGAACGACTGCATCTATCACAGGCTTAGCTGCTGGAACATATACTGCGAACATTACGGATACAGCTACAGGATGTACAACATCATGTAGTGTAAGTATAGGAGGTGGATCAGCAATCACATGTAATGTATCTGGAACAGATGCGACATGCGGATCTGCAAATGGAAGTGCAACAGCAACGGTTAATGGAGGATCAGGAAACTACAGTTACTCTTGGAATACGGGAGCGACGACGTCATCTATCACTGGCTTGACTGCGGGTACTTACCAAGTGAACATTACGGATACAGCAACAGGGTGTACAACATCATGTAGCGTAAGTGTCGGAGGTGGATCAGCAATCACATGTAATGTATCTGGAGCAGATGCGACATGCGGATCTGCAAACGGAAGTGCAACAGCAACGGTTAATGGTGGAACAGGAAACTATAGTTACTCTTGGAATACAGGAGCGACGACGTCATCTATCACAGGCTTAGCTGCTGGTACTTACTCAGTTAGTATCATAGATAATACGACAGGTTGTTCTACTTCATGCAGTGTAACTGTTGGAGGTGGATCTGCATTATCTTGTTCAGTACAAAGTTCTCCTGAGAACTGTGGCTTAGCTAATGGTTCAGCTTCAGTTTCAGTGAATGGCGGTAATGGTAATTACAGTTACTCTTGGAGTAACGGTGCTAATACATCAGTTGCAACTGGCTTGACTACAGGTGGATATAGCGTTACGATAACAGATACTAATGGTTGTTCTACTTCTTGTACTGTAAATGTTGCTGCGACAGATGCACCGACATGTCTTATAACAGGAACGAATGCTTCTTGTACTAATGCATTAGGATCAGCCTTTGTAACAGTTACAGGTGGAGCAGGTGGATACACTTATGCTTGGAGTAACGGAGCAGATACACAACAAGTGGATAACCTACAGGTAGGAACATACAGTGTGATTATAACAGATGCAGCAGGTTGTCAGACAAGTTGTTCAGTAGTAATCGGTCAAGATGATGTGCCAGTTTGTATGACGACAAGTACTTCTGCAAATTGTGGAGTGAATAACGGTACAGCATCTGTAAGTACGACAGGTGGCGCAGGTGGATACTCTTACGCTTGGAGTAATGGAGCTAATACAGCAGAAATAACAGGATTGATACCAGGTACATACTCTGTAACAGTTACAGATATTGATGGATGCTTTACTGAGTGTTCTGTAGAAGTAGAGTTTATGCAACCTACAACTTGCGAGATTTCTACTCAAGATGCTCAGTGTGGTCAATCTAATGGTATTGCGACAGTCATTGCTACAGGTGGTGTAGGTAACTACACATACATATGGAGTAATGGAGCAACAGTCTCTGAGATTAATAACCTATCAGGCGGTACATATTCAGTTACAGTAACGGATGCATTAGGTTGCTCTACAGTATGTGAGGCGATTGTTGCAAATGATGGTAACGGACCTATATGTTCTGTTACTGGAACAGATGCAACATGTGGAGACAATAATGGTACCGTACAAGTTACGGCGACAGGAGGAGCTACTCCTTATTCATATGTTTGGAGTAATGGATCTACTAATTCTATGTTGACTGGATTAATCGGAGGTAGTTACAGTGTTACTGTAACGGATGCTTCGGGTTGTTCATCTATATGCAGTACATCTATAGAGTCTGTAGGAGGTCCTACTTGTGTAATAAATGTAGAGAATGCTAATTGTGGTAACAATGATGGTAGAGCTACAGCAAGTGCTACAGGTGGAACAGGAGTATACTCTTACATGTGGAATACAGGAGAAACAACTTCATCTATATTTAATCTTGCACCAGGCACTTATAGTGTGACGGTATCAGATGACAAAGGATGTCAAGTTGTTTGTACTTCAGAAGTAGAAAACTCACAAGTTAATTGTAATGCAGAAGTCGGTAATAAAGTATGGGAAGATCTTGATGGAGACGGAATACAGGACTTTGATGAGCCAGGAATCACGGGTGCAATAGTAACATTATACAACGCCGATACAGGTGCTGTAGTTGCAACATTGACAACTGATGCTAATGGTGAGTATTGCTTTACAGGATTGACACCAGGTAACTATTACATAGGATACATGCTACCGAGTACATTTACAGGATATGTTAATTCTCCTTCATTAGATATGAATAATATGATGATGGGAGGTATAGATAGTGATGTAACTGGCGCCAATGGTCCTAATACGACTAATGACTTCACACTTGGATTAAGTGAAGTTAATAAGAGTGTAGATGCAGGTTATTACAAAGGTGCTTCTATCGGTAACCAAGTATGGTGTGATAATGACGCAGGTGGTATCATTAATGTATTCGACGGAGGTGACCTGCCTATCGTGGGTGCTATAATTAATCTATATACTATAGATTTTGTAACCGGAGTTGAGACATTAGTTGGAACTACAACGACAGATCAGAATGGTAATTACTTATTCTCAGGATTAGAGTCTGATGATTACTTCGTAGAAATAGAATACACCGGCAATAAAGTATTTGCAAGTCCTAATGTAGGAAATGACGACACAAGAGATAGTGATATCGTAGAAGTCATGAGTGCAATAGGATCTACTATCAAAGGTAGAACAGGATACATTAGCTTAATGCCAGGTGATGTTAACTTAACTGTAGATATAGGGCTTAGAGAGTCTACTATCTTATCATTAGAATTATATGACTTCTACGGAAGATGGAATGATTCTGAAACAATGACTGAGTTATTCTGGATAACAGAAATCGAAGTTAACTCTGATTACTTCGTTGTCGAGAGATCATTATCATTCGATGAAGGATATGAGGCTATCGGAGAAGTAGAAGCTGCTGGATTCAGTACAGATAAGTTATATTACGATCTTGTAGATAACACAATTACAGAGTCTGGCATCTACTACTACAGATTACAATTAGTTGATTTAGACGGTGCATATGAGTACTCTGATCCGATTGCTATCAATGTAGAATTCGAAGATGCGAGAGATCAGAAAGTATCAATGGGAGTATATCCTAATCCATTTATCTCTAACGTAACTGTCGAAGTGAACGTGGAAAGAGAGACAAATGTAGAGGGTGGATTCTATGATGCGATCGGACAATTGATTAAGAGAATAAATACTCAGGTAGTACCTGCAGGAAGAACTAGACTTGATATCAATGTCAATGATCTTCCGGCTGGAACATATGTACTGAGAATAGAATTAGACGAGCAAGTAATATTCGAAAAGATATCCAAGAATTAATATTAGAGAATGAAGATTTTCTAAGATTGGTATCTCTTATAAAGGGACTCTCATTTTGAGAGTCCCTTTCTTTTTGTTTGATCGTCCTGTCCTGAAATAGGGTTACATAAAAAGTAATGTTATGAGTAGTGTTAATAAGGATTATAGTCAAAGATTTTTTCCATGTTGATCGAAGAGAGACATCTTTTATCTGTAAGCCCATCAATCAGAACAACAGACCACAGTTCATTGAGAGATCTTTCTCTGCGTTCAAGATGAAAATAGAAACATTCCTATTATATAAGTATGACTTCTAACAATTATAAGGTAGGGTAGCTAAGAGAAGCACACCAAGAGAAAGCAATGAACCAATTACTAATGTGTAAATTTTCAGAAAACGAAGGATTAACTAATCCGACCAAAATTAATCTTGCCATCATTTAATGATTGGACAACTTTCTTGAGTATGACATTCTCTTTATGTTCCAGTAGTGGATCTTTATTAAGTATAGCCAATGCTATCTGACGACCAGAAGACAGTATGTTTTGATCTTCCATAATATTAAATAAATTGAACTCCAGACCGCCACTCTGACGTGTTCCCTCTATATCACCAGGACCTCTCAGTTCTAAGTCTGCTTCAGCTATCTTAAATCCGTCATTCGTATCACACATGGTTTTGATTCTGAATCTGGCTTCTTTACTCAGCTTATGGCCTGTCATAAGAATGCAATAAGATTGTTCTCCCCCTCTGCCGACACGTCCACGCAATTGGTGTAACTGTGATAAGCCAAATCTTTCGGTATTCTCTATAATCATTAATGTAGCGTTAGGCACATTAACACCTACTTCTATGACGGTAGTCGCCACCATGATCTGAGTACTGCCCTTAGCAAATCGCTGCATCTCCATATCCTTATCCTTAGGTTTCATCCTGCCATGGACGACACTTATCTTGTAGTCAGGTGGTGGAAAATACTGCAAGAGGCGATCATAGCCTTGCTGCAGATCAGCTAAGTCAAGTTTTGCTGATTCCTCTATGAGGGGGTAGACGATATAGATCTGACGACCTTTCTTAATCTGATCATGCATGAACTCTATAAGCTGTGGCCTATGCTTATCTCTTTTATGTAATGTTTTGATTTCTTTTCTACCTGGAGGCATCTCGTCTATGACAGATACATCTAAGTCTCCATATAGTGTCATAGATAACGTCCGAGGTATAGGCGTTGCAGTCATTACCAGTATATGAGGGGGCTTTTCTTTTCCTTTCTTCCATAACTTAGCTCGCTGCATGACACCGAATCTATGTTGCTCATCGATGATAGCCAGTCCTAGATTATTAAATACAACAGGATCTTCAAATACAGCATGAGTACCGATTAAGATATGCAGATCACCACTCTTAAGTAATCGCAGAATCTCGTTTCTCACTTTACCCTTAACACTTCCAGATAGAAAAGCAATATTGATGCCCATACCTTTAAGAGATTCTGTGATAGACTTATGGTGCTGCTGAGCTAATATTTCAGTGGGAGCCATCATTAGTGCCTGATAGCCATTGTCCATAGCAATCAGCATAGAGAGTAAGCCGACCATCGTCTTCCCACTTCCGACATCTCCTTGCAGTAATCTATTCATTTGCTGATCGGAGCCGAGATCGGATCGTATTTCTTTGATAACTCGCTTCTGTGCTCCAGTAAGCTCGAATGGTAACTTCTCCTTATAGTACTTATTGAAGTATTTACCGATGTTTTCGAATGAGTGTCCTTTGTATTTATATCGTCTCTCGTTCTTACTGTATAATAGCTTAAGTTGGAAATAAAATACTTCCTCAAACTTTATCCTTGCTTTAGCTTTATTAAGCTGACTCGTATCATTGGGAAAATGAATCCATTGTATCGCTTCGTATCGCCTTATCAGTTTTAACTTATCTACTAAGTACTGAGGTAAAGTCTCTGGAATTGAGGAGATATTAACGTGAGTCAGTGCTTGCTTGATAATCTTACGACGGAGTTTATTATCAAAACCCATCTTAGATGCTCTCTCACTATTAGAATAGACGGGTTCGTAATTAGATTTCAGTCCAGCATTTACTTCTGTCAACTCTATTTCTGGATGAGCTATATTATACTTTCCTTTATAAGCATTCGGTTTGCCGTAGACAATATATTCCTTGTTTAGATCTATGCTTTTCTCTATCCATTTTACCCCTTTGAACCATACGAGCTCTATCATACCTGAGCCATCCTTTAGCGTAGCAGTTAGTCGGGATTGTCGCTGACCTTTGACGATTTTTTTAGATATAATAATTCCTTTCAGCTGAACTGAATCTGTGGGAACGATGTTCTTAATTGCAGTAATGAATGACTTGTCTACATATCTGAATGGATAGGTAAATAATAGGTCTTCTACTATTTTTAGACCTAAATCTTCAGAAATAATATCTGCCTTGACAGGGCCTATGCCTTTGACATACATTAATGATTTCTGTAGAAGATTGGACAAGTATTTATATTATTATAAATGAAATTAAAAAAGATCGTTGAAACTTATATCTCTAAAATTTAAAAGTAATTAATAGATTTATAAACTATTGAAGTCCTTTAACATTATGTTCTTAAATGGCTTCAATATCTAAAAATTATTTACATTCATAATTTCATTTTCTGAACTCACTGATTATCAGTCAGTAGCAATGCCTTAGTTATAGGCTATATGAGATATATTACTTTCAATAGGGCCGTTATCATTCGTTATAAACTAAATTAATACTATGGAATCCAAAAGGCAAAAACAAACAGCAGAGGTGATCAGAAGACATTTTGGTTCTGTATTAATGCAGCAAGGATCTTATATATATGGTGATGCATTCGTAACTGTGACTAAGGTGCATGTGACTCCCGACATGAGTATGTCTAAGATATATCTGAGTATATATAATACAAACAATAAAGATGCGGTCATCGATAAGGTCAATGAGAATGTACATACTCTTAAGCGCAACCTGGCGCAGCGTATCAGAAAGCATATACGTAGGATACCTGATATTTCCTTCTATAGAGATGATACTTTAGATGAGATGTACCGTGTGGATCGATTACTCGATCAGATGAGGGCTCAGGGTAAGATGGGCGAGGAAGAAGAGTAGGATTATCTATTATACTTCCATGATATAGTCAGGATTACCATATTTACTAATAATATTTGCTATTGCTTATTCTGTGTTAATGCTAGTTTATAATGCTAAGTATGTAAAAGATTTATATATAAAACCTTAATATGTATTAGCTTTTCATATTTTTATGCTTTAAATAACCTACCTAAAAATAGACTATGTCTGTTGATGTATTATTGGGTCTGCAGTGGGGAGATGAGGGCAAAGGAAAGATAGTAGACTACTTAGCTGATGATTATGATATCATAGCTCGATTCCAAGGCGGACCTAATGCAGGTCATACCATAGTGATCGGAGATCAAAAACATGTCCTACACACCATTCCTTCTGGTGTGTTTAGGAAAGATGTGATTAATGTAATAGGAAATGGTGTCGTTATAGATCCCATAGTGCTCGCAAGAGAACTCAGAGACTTACGTAAGATCGGAGTAGATACGTCTAATATAGTCATCGCTCGGAAAGCCCACCTTATATTACCCACTCATAGATTCCTAGATGCAGGATCAGAATCTGCAAAAGGAAAAGCAAAGATAGGATCTACACTCAGAGGTATCGGGCCGACTTATATGGATAAGACTGGTCGTAATGGACTCAGAGTAGGGGACATAGAAAAAGCTAATTTCCAGGATAGATATAATACGCTCAAAGAGAAGCACTTGCAATTAGGCAAAATATATCCTGATATTGATTTTGATATAGAGAAGGAAGAAAAGGCGTGGTTCGAGTCATTAGAACTTATTAAGGAATTTAATTTTATAGATTGCTCGTATTATATAAATGATGCCATATCTAAAGGCAAGCGTATCCTTGCAGAGGGAGCACAAGGCTCTATGCTTGATATTGATTATGGGACATATCCATTTGTTACATCTTCTAATACGCTGACAAGTGGTGTATGTGTAGGATTAGGTATAGCACCTCAGATGATAGATAAGGTCTATGGCATATTTAAGTCTTACTGTACGAGGGTAGGATCTGGGCCATTCCCTACAGAGTTGGATAACGAAATCGGAGAAGAGCTTAGGAAGGTTGGAGCTGAATTTGGTGCTACAACAGGAAGGCCTCGACGGACTGGCTGGATAGATTTACCACAACTGAAGTATACAATTATGCTCAGTGGTGTGAGCCACTTATGTATTACAAAGCTGGATTGTCTCAATGGTTTCGCTGAGATCATGGCTGGAACTCATTATATGGTAGATGGTCAGCAAACGGAAAACTTACCTTATGATCTTACTGATGCAGATTTACAACCCGTATATAAAAAGATAGAAGGCTGGAATGCAGAAACAGAAGGCATCAGAAAATTCGAAGATCTTCCACAGAAAGCTCAAGATTATATAAAGTACTTAGAAGATTACTTAGGTGTTCCAGTTAAGATGATAAGTACGGGTCCCGAGAGAGATAGTTTAATCACATTACAGGATTAATTGGATTTTTCCTTTTTGGTTTGTTGAGTTTAGCTCGACTTACAGAGGCTACTTCTGAGCAATCACGATAAACTGATAATCTAAGGTCGTATCATCAGATACGATATTACTGAATCCAGCAGCTTCGAGTTGCTCTTCCATTACGTGAAGGTATATCCGATCGTCATAAGAGGGAGCATTGATATAATCCGGTAGTTTCTTAGTCTTGTAATCGACAATGATTATCTGACCATCTTCTTTGATGGTATTTCTTAGTTGTGTCAGATAATCGATTCGATTTTCTATATAAGCAACTGTATTGACAATCAGTATTATGTCTACCTCATCGTCATTTAGATTGGAATCATCAGTTTGTGCTAGCCTAACTTCGAATCTCTTTCCGAAGTCCTTTTCTTTTTCCTCCATCAGATTTTTGAAGTAATTAAGAGCCTTAAGCATTTCTTCGTCTATGTCTACAGCAATTACTTTCTTGGCCTTTCGCTTAGCTAACTCAAAAGAGAAATATCCCATTCCTGCACCGATATCTGCAATTATTTTATTTTCTAATGGTCCTAACTTACTTAATACTAAATCTGGTTTTTGCCAGTAAGCTCTTTCTTCATCTTCGTCATTGTCAGAAGAGTCATCAGGATCTAATTGCTCGTCCACTATAAGTTTAGAGGTGTCGGTAGTATTATTCGGGTCTAATGTTGTTGCCTGCTTATCAGGTTGACAGCTTACTAAAATCAGTAATGATATAATGGCAATTGATATTCTCACAACAATTTTAAGATAGTATCTTATAAAAATAACAAAGATTTATACTTTCTCTCCTAATGTAATTTATATATGTCTTCTATTATTTTTTGTAGACGAGATCTTATGAGGCTTGACTCAGCGCTGAATCCATTGACAATAACACTGACACTGACCCACTTCCCTGATGCTGTCTGGATATAGCCACTATAAGATTGTACAGCTTCCATGCTTCCGCTTTTAAGCCATACATGACCTTTGGCAGAGGAGCGAGAGAGCATTGACCGAACGGTGCCCGTATATCCAGCTTTAGGTAAATATTGTAATAATTCTTCTCGAGGGATATCAGTCGTTACGCCTGCTAAGAATTTAGCTATGGCATAGCTCGAAATATTATTACGGGCTGATAGTCCACTTCCATCTCTTAGAATGACTTGGTCTTTAGATACACCATATTTCATGAGATACTTCATGAGGATATTGATACCATTTTGACCAGAGCCTTGAGATCTTTTTTTGAGTCCGATCATTTTGAGAATAGACTCAGTATAGAGATTGTTACTTTCTTCATTTGCCTTCGTTACGATGAGGTCCAATGTAGGAGAAGAATATTTCTTAATAGATTGCTTTGCCTTTTTCTTATAAGGCTTGAATACAATTTCAGAACTTAAGACGGAAATATTTTCTTTTTCGAGCCTTTTCTTTAAGTGATATGCCATGAATGATGGAGGATCTGGTAAGGACCCTTTGATGGAGAACGTACCTGAACCCTGAGGTATAGTACCTACAATTCGTTTGTAATAATTATATGGTCCTCCGAAGATATATGCTTGGTCACCAGTACCTGCGCTATCTATTGTTATCTCATTAGAGAGATCGAGCTTAGGGACATGTGGAAATATATTTTTGATTTTAGGTCGGGCTCCTATCTTAGTTTTGTTATTGAAGTGAATATAATATTGATTCTCATTGATATTGATACCCCATGCGCCACTTGCATAATAATTTCCCAGATCATTCCACTGCCATGAGGGAGCTATTGGATAACTATCATAGGCAGACTCATCCATAACAAGATTGCCATTAATACAGTTAATTCCACTACTGATGATAGCTTGAGCGATAGAACTCAAAAGAGCATTAAAGCTGAGGTTATTTTCAAATTTCTTACTACCTAAAGTCGGGTCTCCACCTCCCTTAAGGATAATATCACCATCTAATGTACCATCCTCACGTATGGTACCACTATAGTATAATTCTGTCTCAAATGTAAAGTCAGAACCTAATACATGCAGTCCAGTAAGTGTAGTCAGTAGCTTGAGAGAAGAAGCGGGCACCAGGACTTTCTTAGGTCTGTATCCAGCGACGAGTGTATTACTCTCTATGTCGATGACAGAAAGGGATACATTAGCATATCTAAATTCTGACTGACTAAATCTTTCCTTTAATTTAGCTTGCAAGACACTATCAGTCTGTCCTGCGGCGAATGACACACAGAAGATCATTAGGAAAGAAATAATAGACCATCTCATATGTAAAAATAAACATATTAAGATATTATCTTATATGACTTCTAATTTATATTATGAAGTAAAGCCTATGTGGAATAGTGCATCTCCGTGATTAACCACAGAGGCATTATTATGGCCTATGATATGGCCAGATTTTTTAGCTATGATGTAATTAGTTTTCCTTGCATATGGGTCATTAATTGATGCCAGTTTTTCGCCTTTTACGATTGTCTCGCCAGACCTCTTATTAAAGATAAATATTCCAGAATGGGAGGATCTTATCCATGAGGTATTCTCTATTATTGTATTCTTGTAAGTAGCATGTTCTAAGTACTTCTTATTGATATGTCCGAGATGTACAAGACATCTTAGTAAGCCTTGTAGACCGATAGATATAGAGTCATGATTAAGTCTGATAGATTCTCCACCTTCATATATTAGTGTCGGAATAGACATCGTCTTAGCGGTCTTACGCAGGGACTTAGGAATGATTCCGCTTCTGATGGTATAAGGAGCAAAGAATACATTTGCGAGTTGTGCAGCGGTCGAGTCATTTTTAGAATATCTTATCTGAGGGTAATTATATCTCAAGTCACCTCCAGTATGAAAATCAAAAATATAATCGATGTGAGGAAAGATATACTTAGTTAGTGTCCTTGCAATACGTGAGGCGAGTGATCCATTCAGTGTGCCGGGAAAACTTCTATTGACATCCTTACCGTCTGGGACATATCTATTGAAATTAATAAAGCCGTAAAGGTTAACAATCGGTATGACGATCACTGTCCCGGAGAATAACTTATGAAGATATTTTTCCTTGAGTGTTCTTCTGAGTATTTCTATTCCATTAATCTCATCACCGTGTACACCTGCAAGTAATAATGTGGTATTACCTGGTTTTTTAGATCTAAAGATATGTGCTTCTAATTCTATATCTGTACCCGAAGTGAGTTTGCCTACACTTATTTTAATTACACCTTTTTCACCTGGGTTAAAAACCTGATCTTGAAATTTTAGTTCTTTTGACACCATCTTTTATGCTCTTGGCTCATGGCCTATTTTTCTTTCTATAAAACTAATAATTCGACCAGCAATATCTATGCGAGTGGTAGTTTCTATTCCTTCTAATCCTGGAGAGGCATTTACTTCTAATATCAGCGGTCCTCTTTTAGATCTAAGCATATCTACACCTGCTACTTCTAAGCCTAAGTATTTGACCGCTTTGAGAGCAACTTCTTTTTCTTCTTTCGATATGGGTTCTACTCTGGAAGATCCACCTCTATGTAAGTTAGATCTAAATTCTCCTTCTTTAGCTTGTCGCTTCATAGAACCTACGACTTCTCCATCCACAACTAAGATCCTAAGGTCACTGCCGTTAGATTCCTTGATGTATTCTTGCATCAGCGATTTCTGCTTATTCTTATTGAATGCTTCTAATATAGATTCTGCTTGATTCTTACTCTCTGCAAGTATGACACCGATACCGTGAGTACCATTTATTAATTTGATTACGACACTATCATCTTCGAATTTTTCGAGGAGACTATTGTATATAATATGATTATTAGATACAATGGTTTTAGGTACGGCAAGTCCTTTAGATGCAAGTAGCTGTAAGCAACTCAATTTGTTTCTCGCTTTTAGTAATGCGTCAGAACTAAGAGAAGTAAAGATGCCTTTCTGCTCGAACTGGCGTATGACTGCCGCCCCATAATCTGTGTATGAGGCGCCGATCCTCGGAATAATCGCATCGATATCTTCGACAATCTGCCCATGGTAGGAGATGACAAGTTTTCCACCTTGTATAATAAGATCACAATTGTTGTAATCTATTATTCTTACATAATGGTTACGTCTACGTGCTGCTCTTGCAAGGCTTTGAGTACTATATAGGGCAGGATTTCTGGAGAGGATAGCAATATTCATTGGTTATAAAATTTGCAAGTATTTGATTTTTTGTATTTATCTGACAATTATCTATTTCTATAACGGTTATATGGTCAGTTTCATAGTTTAAATATATGGTATTATGACGTGCAATTTTTGTAGAGGTATCTCTCTGTATAAGAAAATATCAGACTACTGAAGCGTTTTGATATTTTTATAATTCTGTTTGCCTTATGTCTGTCTTCTTCGTTTCTTTTAGCTAATTTGTCTTCGTAAGATTAAGCATCATGGATACCATCAGTGACGGAATTTTAGATAGTAATACGAATAACCAACTGGTTAAGAATGACAAGAAAGTCATTAGGGGTTGGGCATTCTACGATTGGGCTAATTCTGCATTTAATTTAGTGATTACGACTGCGGTATTTCCTCAGTTTTTTGTGGCTATGGCACCTGCCGTATTTTTAATATTTGGTGGAGAGCTTAGTCGAGATGCTGTCTATTCTTTTTCTATATCCATTGCATATTTTATAATAGTTGGATTATTACCTATGTTATCTGGTATAGCTGACTATAGTGGGAGACGGAAATACTTCCTCAAAATTTTCACCTATTTAGGTGCAATATCATGTATGGTCTTATTTTTCTTTGACGGGCCCGATAGAGCATACATGGCCTTAGTAGCTTATATCGCTGGGACTGTGGGTTTTGGGAGTAGCTTAGTATTCTATAATTCTTACTTGCCAGATATCGCGACTGATGATAGACATGATAAGGTTAGTGCCCAGGGATATGCCTACGGATATGTAGGTTCTGTTCTACTATTGGTTACGATACTTGCGATGATACAGTTTCATGAGCAATTAGGTTTCGCCTCAGAAGAGATGCCTATAAGGTTGGGTTTCTTATTAGTAGGAATCTGGTGGATAGTATTCGCTAATGTTTCTTTCCGGAGATTGCCAGATGATAAGAAAACTAAAATGAGTCGATCTTTAGTTTTTAAAGGCTTTAAAGAAGTCAGAAAAGTAGGTCGTAAGATATGGCTAGATAGTAAGAAAGTAAGGTTTCTAAGTTCTTACTTCTTCTACATTGCAGGTGTGAATATTGTCATATTATTAGCCAGTCTTTTTGCTAAAGTGGAGCTTAATTTCGAGAGTAGTGAATTAATACTTTTAATTCTTCTACTGCAATTCTTGGCTGCGATTGGCGCTTTTCTTTTTGCTTACGTATCTGATAAGTTAGGCAATAGAACAGCTTTACTTATACAGCTAATTATATGGGTAGGTATCTGCATTGCTGCTTTCTTTGTACAAGACAAAGGCATGTTCTACTTTATTGCAGTGTTTGTAGGGTTGGTATTTGGTGGGATACAATCATTATCAAGATCTACTTATTCTAAGATGATAGATGATCCGGATATTCCCTTGACATCATATTTTAGCTTTTATCAAGTGATTACATTCTTAGCAATCGTGACTGGTACAGCTCTTTTCGGCATAGTCAGTCAGATCACAGGTAACTTAAGATATCCGGTATTAGCAACGGGGGTGTTTTTTATTCTTGGATTGGTTCTTCTTATGACGGTGAAGCTAGAATTTTCCAAGAAAGTCAAATAGGGTAGACGATCACTTCTGAAATTCGTAGCAGCCCATATCTGGCTGATCTATGGCTCTTGGATTACCGATTATATCTGTGTTAATTCCAGAAATGTTCTTACCCATATCGATCGCAATAGACATCGTATCGAGACTAAAATCAAATGCATCCAAATCTAAAAAAATAGAATCTGAGCGAGTGACATTTTTGCAATCGAGACATCTATCGAAGAAATTAGGAAATGCATCTGCGTCTAATAATTCGTCTACGACAACCATACAGTTCTCAAGATTGTAATCAAAAAAGTCTGGTTCATCTCCAGCAGTTATATCTGCTAATGAGATCTCATCTCTATCATTTCCTACAAATATACAATTGGTAAATGTAGCTCTTAATGGATTAGCTAATACTTCACTACACTCAGAGTTTTCACACCTAAAGTTATTAAGAAATAGAGCCTGATCCTGGTTGTTATAATTAGAAACTGTGCAGTAATTAAAGTTATAATTTCCACCAAAATTAAGACTAAGCCCAAAACCACCATTATCATAGAATAGCGAGTTGTCGGCGAATATAGTTCCATTGGATGCGGATATGGCACTACCTGAAGTATGTGCAATAGTACAGGCATCTAGCCTTACCTCAGCAGTGGAATCTACTGATAAGCCTACTATGGAATTTTCGATAATAGTGTGACTTAGTCTTGCAGAACTACCCGCGGTCATGAGTATACCTGACCACTGACCGCTGACCTCATTGAATGGTTCTTCCAATCTATCTGTCTTTATGGTGACGGGATTATCCAGTGTTCCATTTATAGTCAGTGAACCATTCTGTAAGAAGACTACGAGGCCATCATTGTATATACCTAAGTCGGTAATAGCTACGCCTCCATGTACATAGACTTGCTGACCTTGAGGAATGATTAGCTCACAACTATCTATGATCAATGCTCCATATATAACATAAGGCTTAGGATCATCCCATGTTCTGGAACCTAAATTACAGGTTAGAATATTAACAGTAGAGGCACTGTTCTTACCAGGGATGTAATTGGCGTTTTGTCCCCATGATTCTAGATATATCCTATGTTGAGAATCATTGGCTTTTATATCGATCCCTCTCTCTATTATAAATGGGCTTATGCTCAATGGCATATCTGGGTCGATTGTCACTTCCGCAAATATATAGATGCTATCTTGCGCTTCTATTCTTACATTCTGTACAGTGTTATTACTAGTCCCATCCACATTTAACCTGAAGAATCCTGAAGCATCATCTAAGCTAACCTCATCTAAAACAATAGCTTGATTCAGATCATTGTAGATCTTAACGAATCTCGTCGCTGATCCTAACTCCGTGAATACGGTATCAAAGCGAAGCGTGTCCACTGAAAATCGTAAAGGAATATTGGATTCCATAGATACAGAATCATCTTGGCAAGAATATATCGTGACCATTGCTGATACTACTACCAAGGATACGATGAGTTGGAAGATTATTTTCACTCGGAAAGAAGTTATTTGTATTAAGAACGAATAAGGTAAATCTTGATTGCAAAAATACTTGAATTATGCACTTATTGTCTCATATAATCATGGTGTAGGATATATATAGGGTATTTTTGAGCTTTACGTAATGAATGATATTAGTGAGCTTACTTATAGATGTAATTATCCCTGCTTATAATGAAGAAGAATCTATCGGTCGTGTGATGGATGATATTCCTCATAATATCGTTAGAGAAGTCATTGTCTGCAATAATAACAGTACAGATGGTACTGCGAAAGTAGCTGTAGACCGAGGAGCAACTGTATTATTAGCTTCTGATAAAGGCTATGGCAGTGCATGTCTTGTAGGATTGGATCATATACATCGGAAGAATGAAAAACCAGATATTGTTGTGTTCTTGGATGGAGATTATTCTGATCATCCTGAAGAAATGCATAAGTTGATATCACCGATAGTCAATGATGGTATGGAAATGGTCATCGGTTCTCGTGCTTTGGGCACATTGGAGAAAGGATCTATGCAGCCCCAGCAGATATTTGGTAATTGGTTAGCGACGAGTTTGATCAGTTTGTTTTATTCATATACATTCACAGACTTGGGTCCATTTAGATCGATCACATATGACGCATTATGTAAGATAGATATGCAGGATAAGGATTTTGGATGGACAGTAGAAATGCAGGTAAAGGCGGCGAAGCTCAATTTAAAATGCACAGAAGTAGCGATGAGCTATCGCAAACGTATTGGTGTATCTAAAGTATCTGGAACTATAAAAGGAACCATCTTGGCTGGTCATAAGATACTTTGGACTATTTTTAAATTATTATAAGTTATTGATGCTATTGGGGAATATTGTAATTGGAGCTTACTTGCTGTGTCTGACATTTATTACAGTTTATTGTCTATTCCAGTTCCACCTCTTGTTCCATTACAAGAAGTACAAAAGAAAGCAAAATGGGGGTCATAGACCTACGCCAGAGCTGAATGGACATCTTCCCATGGTGACGATCCAGTTACCTATATTTAATGAGTATTATGTTGTTTCCAGGCTGATAGATACCATATGCAAGATGGATTATCCACATTCAAAAATGGAGATACAAGTATTAGATGATAGTACAGATGAGACTATAGATATATCGAGAGAGAAAGTAGCGGAATATAAAGCAAGAGGTTTCGATATCAAGCTGGTACAGCGTACGGATAGAAAAGGGTATAAAGCTGGTGCACTTAAGGAAGCCACTAAGAATGCTAAAGGAAAATTCATAGCCATATTCGATGCAGACTTTCTACCAGATGCTAACTTCCTAAGAGAAACCTTACCATATTTCCAAGATGATAAGGTGGCAGTAGTTCAGACAAGATGGGGGCATATTAATCAAGGCTATTCTTTGATTACGGAGATGCAAGCATTTCAGCTTAATGTCCACTTTACAATAGAGCAGCAGGGAAGAGAATCAGGCAATTACTTGTTACAGTTTAATGGTACTGCAGGAGTATGGAGAACTGAGGCTATTGCAGATGCAGGTGGATGGGAAGCAGATACCCTTACAGAAGATCTGGATCTCAGTTATAGAGCTCAGCTTAGAGGATGGAAGATTATTTTCTTAGAAGATGTCACTTCTCCTGCCGAATTGCCAGCGGAGATGATAGGCCTTAAGTCACAGCAATACCGATGGATGAAAGGCGGTGCAGAAACTGCCAAAAAACTATTACCTAAGATATGGTCATCAGATATACGATTAGGAAGGAAAATACATGCATCTGTTCACCTACTAGGTAGTACAGTATTTCTATTTGTGTTTTTAATAGGTGTATTCAGTGTGCCATTGATATATTTTATTAATCCACTGGATGCCGATTTTAGATTTATGAATATTTTTCTGATTTCACTTCTTTCTGTTGCCGTTGTCTACTATGTAGCTAATGTACAGTCAGTATGGAAGAATGATAATTGGATAAAGGCATTATTGAAATTTATTTTACTATTTCCAGTTTTCCTATCACTAACTATGGGCTTATCTCTGCACAATTCTATTGCAGTTATCGCAGGGTATATGGGAAAGAAATCATCATTTGTTCGGACGCCAAAGTTTAATATTACAGGGATTGCAGACTCATTTAGAAAGGACAGATATCAAGGACTTAAGATTTCTAAAGTAACCATCTTAGAAGGGTTCATGACATTGTATTTTCTCGGAGCTATTATATCTGGGTTTTGGTTAGGTAATATCTCTATGTTGCTATTTCATATATCCCTTTGCTTAGGTTACGGAACGATATTTTTCTATTCTATAAAACATCTTAATTATCAAGCTACTTAGTGATAAGCGATTTCTCATTGCTGTCAGCTTAGTCTTCATTGCCAGTATATATTATCTCGGATATCAAGTGCAACAGAGTGATTTTGCTGAGATAATGATCTCGTATTCCTTATCCACTGCATGTTCTTGTATCTTATTAATGGCAGCGATTCGGGACAAGGGATTATTGTTTCTATTGTTAGCATTGGCTATAATAGCTCGACTATTATTGGTTTTTGGGATACCTTGCTTATCAGATGATATCTATCGGTTCTTTTGGGATGGATTGCTGATGCATGACAGCATAAATCCATTAAGTTATATGCCTAAGGATATCATGTTGGAATCTAACTTGACAGAGAAAGAATATGAAGCACTCTATCCTTTGCTTAATTCGCAAGAGTACTTTACCATCTATCCACCGATTAGCCAAATTGTTTTTTATATAGCTACGATCCCTGAAGTTTTTAGCATATATAAGTCTACAATAATTATGAAAGTCATACTGCTTTTAGGCGAGATGGGCTTGCTTTATTATCTGTACCAGCTTTTATCTAAGCTGAATATGGATAGGTCGAACGTACTGATATATGCGCTTAATCCATTGGTGATTGTAGAGATTATGGGCAATGTTCATTTCGAGGGGATGATGGTATTATTCCTAATAATGGGAATCATGCTTATTACACATAATAGAATGATACTGGCGGCATTAGCTATTACTGCAAGCGTGGCTACTAAGTTATTACCTCTGATGTTTATGCCTTTGATACTGTTATATCTCATTCGAGAAGGAAGACCCTACATTAAGTTTCTGTTGACGTTTGCGTTTTTTTGTGCCGTTTTCTTTGTCCCATTTTTTATGGGTTTAGATATTCCACACTTTGTAGAAAGCCTGGATCTATATTTCAGAAAGTTTGAGTTTAATGCAAGTATTTATTACTTATCAAGGTATGTAGGAAAACTAATCACTGGATATAATCAGATCTCGATTATTGGTCCGTTGTTGTCTCTCTTATCATTAGGATTGATCTTGTTTATTTCTTGGAGAAGTTATAAGCAAGATGAGGGAGTAGGGGAGTTAATAGTATCGATATTTTTTATTTTCATTACCTACTTATTATTAGCAACTACGGTCCATCCTTGGTATCTGATCTTACCGATTTCGCTTACTGTATTCTATAGAAGAATCTGGATAGTCGTCTGGTCTCTAATGATCATTCTGAGTTATAGTACATATGCTGATCCTGATTACAATCAGAATTTATATTTGATTTCGATTGAGTATATAATTGTAGGAATCGTATGGTATATAGAAACAAAAACCCGAATCAAAATTAATTGATCCGGGTTGTATATTCTTCACTATGAATTTGTATTAATATTCCCACAAGTCATGCTCAAAGTTGAACAACTCAGCTTTGATCTTATCTGACTCCATTAGTCTATCTATACCTTCTCTCTCATAACCATAGATCTTATCTTTTAGTCTCAGATCTAAAGTATTGGATCTCTTCATGATATAACTTGAAAAATATCTCATCTCAAATAAATCATACCAAGACATAGGAGAAATATCATTGTTGTCATTTTCCACTCTGTATTTTCCTAAGTGTTCTCTTGCTTCTGGATAATAGATCCAGAATAATGGTCGAGAAAACTTAAGCTCACCAGTATCAGCATCGATATCATCGAAGATAGGTGAGATACCTAATATTCTACTCTTAAGAATGGAAGCTTCTTTGTCAAAATACCAAACTTCTTTGACTCGGTATCTCTTTATGTTCTCCCAGTTAATAGTATTTCTGATGACTTCTACTTTCTCTTCATATGTATCATAATCGAATACAGTAGTTGTATCTACTCTGTTAAGTTCTTTGTCTATCTCATCGATAGTCAGAGGTTCTCTGAAGAACTCATCACGGAATACAGCTACATCACCATTCTCTGCCATCTCTCTCATGATAGTAAAGAAAGGCTTAATCGGACTTCTAAAAGCCATGTTCATCTTCTCACGAACATCTATCACTCTCCATATCTTTCTTTCCCATACGACATCTGATTCTCTTGGCTGATCATATTCTAAGATCGGACCTTCCTCTATTAGAGATCTTTTCACTACGCCATCGACATAGTAATCTTCGAGAGGCGTACCTGATTCTGTCATGATCTGAGTATCTGGCTCTTGAGCATTTATGCCTACTGAAAAGCTTATACTGATTACGAAGAATAATAATTTTTTGTACATGATCTATTAGATTATTTGTGTAATAATTTTTTTACTTGATGTTGAATACCATACCACCTAAGTCTCTGGTTCCAGCTTTAGAATCTCCAGGGCACTTACATCTGATATTCTCAAAGAAGTACTTATCTGATGCCTTAGCTTTAGCAACTAATGCTTTAGTACCAGGATTGTATTTTCCTCCAGGATTATCTGACACTTGTGGATCTTGTCTCTTAGGGACTCTGATCATTCTATAGCCAGCTATTTTACAACTTGCTTCGAAATCAAAGTTTTCTAAAACTGGGAATACACCCGGTTGTACTTTGAATTCTCCAGCTGACATAGAACCACCTCTACTTTTAGATAGTTTCGGCACTGGATCAGGTATTCTTTTTACTCTAAATGGCTTCTTATCACTAAGACCATCAGCAGATACAGTCACGTAGCAGTACTCACCTTTTTTAGTAGGTTGAGTTACATTGACGATATAGCCTCCTTTAGGATCTTTTCTGATCTTTCCACCGCCACCTTGCATGTTGACTTTGATAGAACTTGAGTTAACACCTGCAGCAGATACTTCTACTGGATTATCTACACCGATGTAGAATACATTCATCTTAGAAGCTGATACTGTCATAGATCTTTCGCCTACTTCGTATGAGAATTCCTTTTTGAATGTCTTAGTTTCTCCTGTTACTGGATCCGTTAATGATGCTGATGCAGTATACTTGTTAGCACCGTTTCTTGTAGCAGTTGCCTCATATATAGCATTACCATCTTTATCAGTTCTTAGACCCTTACCGTTGACCGCATAAGAGATCTTAGTACCTGAGTTATCTCCTGCAGCAGCACTTAGAAATATATCCGTCTTGTACTTTTCTCCTTTGATGATATAAGATTTTTCTGGAGCTGATACAACTGTATATTTATCTAATACAACTGTAGTACCGCCGGCACCCACTTTACCTGCAAGGTAATTAAGTGCAGAAGCTTCAGTAGATTTTACATCATTGATAAACTTAGAGAAGATAGGTAACACCGCTTGTAATGGCATATGATCAAAGTTCATATGAGCCCAACTTGCTTTACCTTTTGTTTGCCAAGTATCTTCATCGATTTGTACAGATATGTTTTTTGTGAATTCTGCTTGATCTTCTTTATCTACATACTTTAGAATATCAGTTCTGTACTTCTCTAACATTCCTTTAAGCTGGTTACCCTTACCTCCTTTTGGATCATTAGGATCGATTAAGATTCTGGTTGTAACCGCATAATCTTTTTCCATTTTAAGCTTTGGTAAGCCAGTAGTAGGATCTTCAATGTATCCACCTCTGGATACACCATTCTCATCTTTATCTTCGATGAGTGTTGTTTTTATATCTTCTAAAAAGCTAACTAATTCATCTGAAGTTTGCTTTATAGGATCAATTCTTTCTGCATAAGTTGCAAGCGATGGTCTTGTCTTTGCACCATCTCTAATCGCTTCTGGTAATGCAGTCATAGAATCGTCTAATGCTTTATTAGATTTAACTAATCCCTTGTCAACCATTTTGAATGCATTAAATACTTCTGCTGATACATTTAGTGCCAATAGGGCAGTCAGTACCAAGTACATAATGTTAATCATCAGCTGTCGGGGTTCCTTTGGAATAGACATTTGTTATAGTTTTTAATTGTGTTGTGAAATAAATAAATTATAAAAACTATGCCTATTCGACGCCTTTCTTGAAAGCACCAAGAACATTACCATATACACCATTTAATGATGTAAGGTTTCTGTTAAGTGAAGCAATCTGCTCCTTGTATATCTGTGTGTCTTCTACAGTCTCGTTAAGTGAAGCTACAGCATCATTCATACGAGTATAAAAATTATTCATAGAAGATAATTGATCTTTTGTTTGCGAGAAGTCTACTTCTTGTAGAGCTTTTAAGCTTCCAAGACTTTTAGACATATCCTGAAGCTCGGTAAGCATTCCGCCTAAGTTACCTTCTACAGATGCTGCATCCAATGGTCTCATGCCACCTGCTGCTGGTCCTTCTGTAAGAGGAGATATCTTTGTGTTATATGAATCTAATCCTGGATATAATTTTTCCCAGTAGTAATCTTTTTCTGGAGGTATGATACCTAACATGAAAAATAAGAAAGCTTCCACACATAGACCTGCAGTAATCGCTGGTCCTCCCCATGGAGCACTATTGATTTTACCAAGAGCACCGATCATTACTACTGCTGCTCCAACTCCAATAGTGAAGTTTTTGAAATACTTAAAACCTTTTGATTTAATAAAACTCATTAGTTAGAATTTATAAGTTAGATAATTAACTGATTAAAAAATAAATATTGTTCTTGCTGTTATACCTTCAGAATAAAGAAAGGTATTATTGGAAGTCGCCCAATGATCTTCCTAAGAATGTCAGAGCACATCTGAATCCTATGTATGACTTAGTCGTATCCTGATATTCAAAATTACGTGTACCTGTCTGGCAGTAATATGAGATATCTTTCCATGAGCCACCTCTGACAACTTTTCTCTTAAATGCTTCCGGGTCGTCATCTTTAGCGTCATACTTAATGTCTGGATTCTGATCATGTACATGCTGATATGCAGCAGGATGATAAGCCGTCTCAGTCCATTCCGCAACGTTACCTGCCATATTATATAGTCCGTAATCATTAGGGAAATATGCGTCTGCTTTCACAGTATAATATCCACCATCTTCTGGATAGTTACCTCTACCTGGCTTAAAGTTAGCCAATAGACAACCTTTAGCGTTTCTTATATAATAACCACCCCAAGGGTATGGAGCTATAGCTCTTCCACCTCTGGCAGCCCATTCCCACTCTGATTCGAATGGTAATCTAAATTGTTCTGAATTTGGCTCATCCTCTCCTCTAAATGAATCCCACATGTGTGTTCTCCAGTGACAGAAAGCTTTAGCCTGTTCCCAGTTGACACCTACCACAGGATAATCGTCAAAGGCTGGATGCCAAAAATAATTTCTTGTCATCGGCTCATTATAAGAATATGCAAAGTCTCTTATCCAAACTAAAGTATCAGGATAGATATTTACTGTCTCATCATTTAATAAGTTAGATCTGATAGCATCAGGGCTGTGAGCGGCTTTCTGCCAGTCTACCCACTTATAAGAGTACTCATATAATCGAGTATCCATTTTTCTCTCAGAGTCAAACATTTTCATGTCTCCTTCATAATACATCTCATCGAGTTCTTCCATAGTGTAATCGAGTTCCATCTCCCAATCGAGACGCTCGTTACCATAGTCATCCTCATAATAGTCGCCCATGATATCATGCGCTAAGGAATCCCTTACCCAATAGACATATTCTCTATACTCGTTATTAGTAACTTCAGTATCATCCATGAAGAAACCAGAGATAGATATAGTCTTAGGTCGCTGAGTGTGTGTATTAAATATGTCTTGATCACTTTGTCCGATCGTCAGTGTACCTGAGGGGACATAGACCATTCCGAAAGGATTAATACCATTCCATGATGGTCTGTCTTGGACACCGAGTAATTGTCCTTTATCATCTGTGCCACATGAACTAAGTAATAGTACAATAGCCCAGAGGGAAAACAATGCTTTTCTTTTCATGTTTTATTAACTGATTATGCTAGTCTAAATAAACGCCTGTTGAGTAGTATCGTAAAAATAGTGTTTACAATCTACTTACAAAAGATAGATACCAAATAAATATTGCCTGTTGAGTGTTTAAAGGTGCTATCGCAACATAAATAACGACATTTTATTCTAAAGTATTTTGTCTTCAATATCTAATTCAATTTTTTTTTAAAGATTTCTTGGATTATATATTATTTCTGGCGGTAGTCCTATACCTATAAGCTTATTGAGATTATAATTAATATGAATCTCATGCGAGCCTTGTGTCACTCTATTTAGATCATTTATACCTACATCATAGCTGTATGACAAAACATAATGCTCATTCAATCTTATACCACCTAATAAAATTATAGAATCAAAGGAGTTACTATTATATCCACGCAGGCTACAACCTCCAAAAATATTGCCACTTTTTATCATACAGGATACATCTGTCTGATAGTAGTCTAAGTTGGTTTTTATAAGAACTGAAGGCAATATCTGTATGTCCCTGAATGTCAATGGAATTTGTGTGTAAAAAGAAACTAATCTGTTATGTGCAACTTTAACATTTTCGACATTTATCACACTCGGAGCTAGATTAGCTATAGATAGGCCTAAATCCAAATAATTATTTCTAAAGAACAAAGCTCCTGTCCAGCTTGCGGTGATAGCTGAGCTACCATCCTCTGATAGGATAGGATCATTGTGAGTAAAGATCTGCCCGTTGTAAACTCCGTCTGGCGTAATGATGTTTGTTCCATCGATACTTGTTTGTTGTATTCCAATTTTTGCACCTAGAGATAGTGTACCCAATGCATTGACTATCACCCGATTATATGATATTCCTAATTGAGTACTGCTGATAACGCCTACCTTATCTTGACTTATATCAAAACCAGCACCACCATCTAATAAGTATACGGGTAGATGACCATTAACATAGAATTGTTTTGGATTTCCGTTAAGACCTGTCCATTGGTTTCTATAATTAAAATTAAGACTTAATGATCTATCAAATCCTGCATAGGCCGGATTAAGCTTATAAGGATCGATCATATACAGAGAGTTCTGAGGGCTCTGCTGACTGTAACTAATAATAGAAGAGAATATTATGATACAAATAAGGATGCCTCTAATATTATATGGAGATCGATTTGTAGATATATATGTGGTAAACAGTTGCTTCAATTATTGTTAAATTTTTACCTGAAGGAGATGACTATGATTAGTACGTGTTATAAAGAGTTTTGCTTTAATTATGAAAAGTAGATACAGTAATTCCTGAACACAATATAATCAAATCTCTATATGCAACCCATCGATAAGTGGATAGACATTGTCGGGGAGTGTCACAGACCAGTTTTCTGTCTTTCCCATGCTATGGCTGATGTGTGTAATATAAGCTCTCTCGGGTTCTAATGCTTTGATGACTTCTAAGCATTCTTCTAAGTTATAGTGAGTAGGATGCTTCTTGATACGTAGGGCATTGATGATAATGATTTTACTGCCTTTAAGTAATTCCATACTATCTTCCTCTATCTTGCTGGCGTCAGTGATATAACTGAAATTATTGATCCTGTAAGCGTATATAGGCAGATTCCCGTGCATCACTCTTACAGGTATTATATTAAGATCTTTATACTGGATGTGGCCTTCTACATGTCTGAGGTCTACCTTAGGTAATCCCAGTATAGAACTGTTAAATGCATAAGCGAATCGATCTCTTAACTGAGTGGCTACTCGCTCTTCAGCATATAGAGGGATGGCTTTATTCTGTATAAAATTAATGGAGCGGATATCATCTAATCCTATGATGTGATCATTATGCTCATGAGTAACTAGGACGAGGTCTATGGAATCAAGTTTGTTGTCTAAAAATTGTCTTCTGAAATCTGGTCCTATATCTATCAGGACTTTCGCCTCTTCCGATTCTATGTAGACTGAGGATCTTAATCTTTTGTCTCTTACATCAATACTTGTACAAACATCACACTGGCATCCTATCATAGGAACTCCCTGAGATGTACCAGTACCTAATGCTATGACTTTCATGTGATTACGAATATGGAACTATACAGAAATAAATAATGCTCGTAATATAAGGTAAAGTATCCGAGGGATATGATTAGATCAGTAAGGTAGAGAGATTATGACTGAGAATTTAGATTTTCACAGTGTGTATCTATGCGACCATATTAGTAGACTCATAGCTTTTCGCTACGACTTTGAGGAAGGCTTTGCTTCTATCTGAGAGTATGGTCTCCTGTAGACTGACTTGAGAAAGTATGTCTAAGAAACTTTCGATCTTTCCTTTTACATCAAAAAATCGATTAATTACAATTATTCTCTTGTCGTGGATAATGCAATATCCTGACTTAAATTGTCCTCTCTCGTATCTTACAGAATATTCTGATTCTATAAACAATTGCTGCAGATTCTTAAGTGTAGCTTTATTGTATTTTAGTCCCATCTTTCACGTTGAAGCTCAAATATAGCAGAATTACATATATATGAATACTCTTAATATGAATTTACGAATTATAGTTTTCATAATTTTTACAGTAGGTAGTCTTTCTGCGCAGAGAGGCTTTGATGCATCGGCGATTTTTGGTATGACTGCATCACAGCTGGGAGGAGACAGCATCAGTGGATTCAAAAAGTTAGGATTAGCTGCAGGACTCAAACTGAGTTATCCAATCGCCGAAAAATTTGACTTATCGATGGATTTATTATATGCTCAGAGAGGCAGTCGATCCAGTCTTGGATTTTCTAATAATAGTAACGATGCGACGACCTTACACTACTTAGAGCTGCCTGTATACTTAGGTATCAATGATTGGTATATAGAAAAGGAGGATTACCATAGGGTAGGGGCATTTGTAGGATTGACCTATGGTTATCTGATATCAGTCACGACGAGTAATAATATCCTGAGAGGTCAGGAAGCTGATTTTAAGAAGAATGATATCAGTGGTAGAATGGGGATTTATTATTCATTTGCAAAAAGCTTAACTTTCAGAATTTATTATACTGATTCTTTTGTCAATGTATTAGAGAGTAACACACTTTTTAGAACCAATGCATTAGATAGTTTTAATTGGACATTTAGATTAGAGTATAACTTGTAAAAAAATAAACGGGTCTTCCTTGGAAATAAATTAAACAAATGAAATCACTATTGATATTATGCACATTCTGCTTATTAATCAGCTGCAAGTCAGATACTCCTGATGATAAGACACCAGTTGTAACAACACCTGCACCTGCTGCTGATCTTGGTCCAGCTTTTGAGTCTATACCGCAGCCTATGGTCATGGATCTATGGAATAAGGGAAATCTCATAGATTATATTTTCCATAACCTTCCCTTTAGCATGAATCAGTCTGAGCAAGCAAGCATCAGGACAAATCTGACTTACTTCACACCAATGGCGCAACAACATATCACACCTGGATGTAAGCCTATGGGTAGACAATTCTTCAGTATAGAAGGAGAGATTGTCTTAGAGGCAGACATTTATTATACAGAAACTTGTGCTTTCTATGTATTCTTCGTCGATGGCAAAGCTAAGTATGCTAATCAGATGTCAGATGCCGGGAAGCAATTCTTTAGTACCATGATCCAGAAAGGTCTTGAGGCCAGAGGGCAAGGATAATCGGAGAGTTGCCGTCATAGACTTAGGGAGCAATACCTTCCATCTTATAATCGCTGAGGTGAGAGGACTCGACAAGCGCTATGAGGTCATCAAAAGAAAAAGGATATATGCTTATCTATCTCGCGATGGGATAGAACATCTATCTGATATCACCATCAAAGATTGTATAGACCACTTCGGAGAATTATATAAAATATGCCAAGCACACCAAGTCACTGACATCAGAGCTATCGGTACGTCAGCACTCAGGTCGGCATTTAATGCAAATGAATTCTTAGATGCGATATATAATAAGTACGGTTTGCGGATAGATGTCATCGACGGCCAACGAGAGTCAGAGCTAATCTATAAGGCCTTATCTCAGTCAGATATAGATCATGATCAGGTAAATCTGATGATGGATATAGGAGGTGGAAGTGTAGAATTTATAATAAGTCATAGACATGCTGTTCTACTCTCTGAATCATATGATATAGGAATATCTGTTATAAAAAGCAGATATAGATCTACAGATCCTATCTCACAAGCTGAGAAGCTGTCTCTGTATGATTGGTTAAATAGCAAGCTACCCAAATTCTTAGCATCCTGTGCAGATTATAAGCCAACTGTACTAGTCGGAGCTTCGGGACCTTTTGAGATTATGGAATCATATTGTGGATTAGCAAGCCGATCTCACGGAAATAATATAAGTATGAGAGATGCTCTCCAAGTAGTCGATGATGTAATTAATCGTAAGCTATCAGAACGGTTAGAATTATCATATATGCCTGAAGGTCGTGCAGACCTAAGTCGAGAGTCAATGCTTCTTTTAGCTTATATATTTGATAAGATAACAAGCTTGCAAAGTCTTATTGTATCGCCTTATACCTTAAAGGAAGGACTACTAAGTGAGATTATTTAGACAAGTCTAAATTTATTATTAATTTTGTCTAAATAGTCTTTATTTATGACAGATATCATAGAGCAGTTGTCCTTACCTTGGGTTCCCAGAGCTCTGATAACAGCTAGCTTAGTGGGCATGATGTGTGGAATATTAGGATGCTTCATCGTGTTGAGGAATATGTCGCTGATTGGAGATGCATTATCTCATGCGGTCTTACCAGGTATTTTTGTCGCTTTTTTATTTTTCGGATATAGTTCTTTAGGCTTTTTTGTAGGAGCTACAGTGGCCGGCTTGATTGCAGCATTTGCGATATCTCTCATACAACAATATGTTACGACTAAGAATGACGCAGCGATAGGGATCATATTTACCACCATGTTTGCCATAGGAGTTATAGGCATTACTTGGCTTGAGAGTCATGGGTCTGTACATTTAGATTTAGATCATTTTCTATTTGGTAATGTGATCGGGATAGGATCTGAGGATATCTATCTGACGGTTATTATTGCCATATATACTGTACTTAGTGTGATCATCTTCTACAGGCAATTATTTATCACTACATTCCAGCCTACCATAGCTGAGACGATGGGAATATCCACCAAGTCGATGCATTATTTCTTAATGTTATTGCTCTCATTTTCTATTGTTGTTTCCCTTAGAGCAGTAGGTGTCATATTAGTGGTTGCTATGCTAATCACACCGGCATCGACAGCACTTTTGTTATCTAATAAATTTAAGACCGTCATAATTATATCTGCAATAGTAGGTATCATATCAGCTATATTGGGGATATTCCTTTCTATTATATTCGATACACCTCCTGGGCCTACTATGACATTAGTGGCTACGACCTTCTATTTCTTTGCCGTTATGTTTTCTCCTTCTAAGGGCTTGATTTTTAAGTATAACCAGAGTCGACTGGAACGTAAGCGTATCCTTAGAGAGGATATCCTTAGGCAAGTCATAAAGAATCCACTTAACCAAGGCATGGGAATATCTTCCATAGCAAGCAATCTCGGATACCCAAAAGAAAAGATATTAGGCGCCGCTAAGGTCATGTCTAAGAGTAGTCTCTTATCTCTAAGTGGCAAGGATATCATATTAAGTACAGAAGGTATCAATAAAGCTGAACAGCTTGTAAGAGCCCATCGACTATGGGAGACTTATCAGGTTAGGCAGATGGGACTTAAGTCTGATCAGATCCATGACGAAGCAGATAAGCTGGAGCATTTCTTAACAGAAGAATTGTTAGATGAGATAGATAAGACATTAGGGTTTCCAGCTAAGGATCCCCATGATTCTCCTATACCTGTTAAGAGGTAGAATTTACATTCAAGCAATTTTTTAACTGATTTATACTTTACTATACTGCGGGCAGGTCAACAGGAGCAGTCTTATCACATGCCCCATCACAGTTACCATACAAGTTAAGAGAATGGTGAGTGACTTTGAATTTTAGGATCTCTCCCATCATGTCTTTGATGTTCTGTATTCTGGGATCACAGAATTCTAATACTTTGCCACAATCTACACAGAGGAGGTGGTCGTGCTGCTTAAATCCGTAAGACTTCTCATACTGTGTCAGATTTTTCCCAAACTGATGTTTGGTTACCAGATCACAATTAACCAGTATCTCTAAGGTATTATATACGGTAGCCCGAGAGACTCGATAGTTTTGGTTCTTCATGTGAATGTATAGTGCTTCCGCATCGAAGTGGTCATTCCTTCTATATATTTCTTCTAAGATTGCATAACGTTCAGGTGTCTTCCGATAGTTCTGCTTTTCTATGTAGGTCGTGAAGATACTCTTGACTTCTTTTATGATTTTCTCAATATGTGCTTCTGTACTATTCATCTTTTTTCACTCTAGTAACATTTGCGATGCCATCAAGTTTCTTAATAGCCATAATAACTTGATTTAGCTGATCTTTATTGAGTACAAATATACCCACCTTCCCTAAGAAATGTCCTTCGTTGCCTTCCATGCTAAAGCTTCTCATGTTGATTCCCAAGTTATTAGATAACTCATTGGATATCTTTTGGATGACACCTACTCCTGAGTCGACACCTTCGATCTCCAGCTCCACTGCAAAATTTGTCTCTGAGGTGCCTTTCCATTCTGCTTTTAGTACTCGGTAACTAAAGTTAGCTAATAGGTGAGTCGCATTTTTACAATTGATTGTATGTACCTTCAGGCCATTCCCTGCTGTGAGATAGCCGAAGATATCATCACCCTGTACGGGGGTGCAACAACGAGCTAATGAGAAGTCATATTGATCGATGGGTTCGCCATCTATAAGTATATTAGACTTGCCTTTTCGCTTGGATTTTTTAGTCGATTTGGTGGGGATGTCTTCTGGTGCTTGATGTCCTGGATCTACTTCTTTTTCCTTGAGACCAGTGATCTTAGCGTTTTCTATGGTAAACAATTTGAGATCAGGAACTTTAATGACATCGGTTGCAATATCAAAGTATAAATCTGGTCTATTACTATAACCTGTGAGCTTGACTAGAGTATCTATGTTCGCTTCGAAATCCAATTTGTTATTCTTAAGCTTACGCATTAAAGCCTCCTTGCCAAATTCTCCTTTAGCTCGTTTCTCTTCTTTCATTGCAGATCTAATCTTAGATCTAGCTTTTCCAGTGACAGTTAACTTTAGCCAATGTTCAGAAGGCTTTTGATTCTTATTGGTTACTACACTGACTTGGTCGCCATTAGCGAGTTTATGACCCATAGGCACAAGCTTGTTATTGACCTTAATGGAGGTCGCATGATATCCAATGTCAGAATGTATCTCAAATGCAAAATCTAATGCTGTCGCTCCTTCAGGAAGCATCCGCATATCACCATTAGGTGTAAAGACAAATACTTCTTTTATAAATAAATTAGTCTTGAAATCATTAACAAATTCCAATGCATCTGAATGCTGAGAATCCAATAATGACCTTATGTTATCGAGCCATTTGTCGTATACATTGTTGTTGTCTTTGATGCCTTTATATTTCCAATGGGCTGCGAATCCTCTCTCCGCTATATCATCCATCCGTTCGGTCCTTACTTGTACCTCTACATACCTTCCCTTAGGTCCTATGACAGTGGTGTGTAACGATTCGTATCCGTTGCTCTTGGGAGTAGTGATCCAGTCCTTAAGCCTTTCTGGGATCGGCTTATATACATCTGTTATGATCGAGTATATCTGCCAGCTGATGCTCTTTTCTTTTTCTTTAGGAATATCGGCAACGATTCTGACGGCAAAGAGATCATATATCTGCTCGAACGGAATTTGTTTCTTTTCTATCTTATTCGCAATAGAAGAAATTGCTTTAGGTCTTCCGATGACTCTATAATCTATCTCTAATGCATTAAGCTTATCCTTAAGTGGTGAGATGAATTCTTTGATATATCGTGCTCTACCAGTTTGAGAATCTTGTAACTTCTTGGAAAGTTCATTGTACAGATCAGGGTCATTGATTTTCATACATATATCATTGAACTCTGTTCTGATATTATATAATCCTAATCTATGTGCAAGTGGTGCATATATATATGATGTCTCTGCAGCAATCCTAATCTGCTTATTACGAGGCATAGCATCTATTGTCCTCAGGTTATGTAACCTGTCAGCCATCTTGATAAGAATAACTCTTACATCGAAAACCAAAGAACTGAGTACTTTTTTGAAATTTTCGGCCTGCTTATTCTCCACATTATAAGTACCATCTAACTTCGTCAGACCATCTACGATGAGACTTATCTTATCCCCAAAGATCTCCTTAATCTCTTCCTGCGTAACCTCTGTATCTTCTACAACATCATGGAGCAACGCAGATATAACGGATGTCGCCCCTAATCCTAACTCTTCCAGACAGATTCTGGCTACCTCTATAGGGTGGAAGACATAGGGTTCTCCTGACTTACGACGCTGGAACCTATGTGCAGAAACGATAAGATCGTACGCTTTATCAAGGTTTTCTCTATCTAAATCTGTTGATTTATGCTTGACCTTGGCAAATAAAGATTTGTATTCTTTATTTATATCGATTAATTCTTCTTCTGTTATTGCTTTTCCTTTGGGCATAATCTATTCCCTTGACTATTTGGACAAAGATATTACTTAATTAAGTAAGTAACAGAATTGCTATGATATATGGTAAGTTCTATAAAAAGATATATCTTTGCGCTTCCATAATTTGAAAGGCGGGTGTGATGAAATTGGTAGACATGCTAGACTTAGGATCTAGTGCTTCACGGCATGGGGGTTCGAGTCCCTCCACCCGCACTTTTTTTTTATAATAACTCACTAATCATCTTCAGTTTGAAAATCGACAAGACGGACATCGGTCCCCTCCACTCCGAGCTCACAATCACTATAGAGAAAGAAGATTATAAAGACAAGTATAAAGCAAAGCTTAACTCTACTCAGGCGAAATCCCAACTGAAAGGATTCCGTATCGGAAAGGCACCTATAAGTATCATCAAAAAGATGTACGGTACACAGCTCCTCCAAGAGATTGTCTCTGAAACACTTTCTACTGAAATGAATACTTATCTATCTGAAGCAGAATATAATATTATAGGTCAACCATTATATCTGGATGAAGATAATCCACCTGACATAAGAGGCTTAAGTCCAGAAGATTACACCTACAAATTCGAGATTGGGATAGAGCCATCATTTGAAATCAAAGGACTGGAAAACGGTGCTGATTACACATTACATAATGTGATTATCAGTGATAAGATGGTGACTGATGAGCTGCAACATATTGCAAAACAGAGAGGTACACAAGAAAGTGTCAAAGAGCCTGTAGAAGAAGAAGATATAGTTGTTATTGAGGCTATAGAAATGGATGGAAATCAAGCTAAAACTGAAGGGCATAAAACAACCCTGAGCGCTGCAATCAACACATTAAATGATGATTATAAAGATAAGTTCTTAGGAGCTAAAGTAGGGGACAAGATCACATTTGATATTTATCAATTAGAAAAGAATCAATCTCCTGAAAACGTCAGAAAGTATCTGATGAATCTGACTGAAGAGCAAATGGAGGGTGCTGAAAGTATAGGAAGTACATTCGAAGGAACAATATCTGATATTAAGAGAAGAGTAAGTGCAGAAATCAATCAAGAGTTATTTGATGCATACTTTGGTAAAGAAGCTGTTGTAGGAGAGGATGAGGCACGAGAAAGAATCTCACAGTATCAAAAAGAATATTATGATCAAGAGGCTCGTAACTTTCTTAGTCGTGAGATTATGGAGTCTGTTATAGAGAAGACAGAAATAGAGTTGCCGGAAGCATTTATAAAGAAATGGCTTAAAACAGATGAAGCAGAGACCCCACCTAATATGGAGTCCATTGCAAAAGAGTTAAAATGGATGATGATTAAGGATAAATTGGTCAAAAAGCATGAAATAAAGGCTGATGAACAAGAAATTATCAATTATTTTGTCAACGCAATTAGGTCTTATTCGCCTTATATAGATGAAGCAACGTTAAAGAATACGGCTTTTTCACTAATGAAAAACCGTGAACAAGTTGCTAAAGCTACAGATGCAGTCACTAGTGGCAAATTATTTGATGTATTACAATCAGAATTAGAAGCAAAAGAGGATGAGATAGAACTCGATGCTTTTTTAGAAAAGGTGAAAGTGATAAAAGAGAAATCACAAGAACCAAATGCTTGATAAATAGTTACTTAATAAAAAAGAATCAATGTCTTTAGGAAACGAATTTAGAAAATATGCTACTAAGCATCTGAATATTAATGCAGATGCTGTAGATCATCATATGAACGGTGTTACTGCAGGGGTCCCTAACATTACTGGATTTACACCTCAAGTTATAGAAGAGAGACAAATGAATGTTGTCGGTATGGATGTCTTTTCTAGACTCATGATGGATAGAATCATATTTTTAGGAGTTCCTATTAATGATTATGTAGCTAACGTTGTACAAGCACAATTACTATTCTTAGAATCTACAGATCCAAAGAGAGATGTGCAGATGTTTATTAATAGTCCAGGTGGATCAGTAATTGCTGGATTAGGTATATATGATACCATGCAGTATGTGACACCTAATGTTGCTACGATTTGTACTGGGCTTGCTGCTTCAATGGGATCTGTCCTATTAGCTGCTGGAACTAAAGGTAAAAGAACTTGCCTCAAGCATAGTCGAGTGATGATACATCAGCCAAGTGGTGGAATGCAAGGACAATTTTCTGATATGGAGATTACATATAATCTTATCAAAGAAATGAGGCATGAGTTGTATACAATCCTAGCAGAATGTTCTGGACAGACTTTCGAACAGATAGAAAAGGATAGTGATAGAGATAAGTGGATGACAGCTGATGATGCCAAAGAATATGGTCTTGTAGACGAAGTATTATCTCGTGAAAACCCAAGAAAGACAGAAAAATCTTAATTTAATATCGTGGCGAATAATAAAAGTAAAAATCAAAAGTGTTCTTTCTGCGGAAGAGATAAGAAAGACACACTTCTCCTAATCGCTGGCTTAGAAGGTCACATATGTGAGGCTTGCGTAGAGCAAGCACATGAGATTGTCAATGATGAGTTGGGGTCTAAGACAAAGACAAAAGGAGATTTTCACTTTAAGTTACCTACAGGTGTCACGCCTCAAGGTATTAAGAACTTCCTCGATAATTATGTAATCGGACAGAATGAAGCTAAGAAGTACCTTTCTGTAAGCGTATACAACCATTACAAAAGACTGAATCAGAAAGCTACTGATGAGGTAGAAATAGAAAAATCTAATATCCTCTTCGTAGGGGAGACTGGAACGGGTAAGACATTATTAGCTAAGACAATTGCCAAGTATCTCAATGTTCCATTTGCAATAGTAGATGCTACCGTATTTACTGAGGCAGGTTATGTAGGAGAGGATGTAGAGAGTATGCTCAGTAGGTTGCTACAGACATCTGATTACAACGTAGAAGCGGCTCAAAAAGGAATCGTCTACATAGATGAAATCGATAAGGTTGCACGTAAGATGGATAATCCTTCTATCACAAGGGATGTGTCAGGAGAAGGTGTACAACAAGCCTTATTAAAGATGCTCGAAGGTACTGAAGTGAATGTACCTCCATATGGTGGACGTAAGCACCCAGAGCAAAAGATGATTCAGGTAAATACTTCCAATATCTTATTCATCATGGGTGGTGCTTTTGATGGTATCAACAAAGTGATCAGTAAACGACTTAATACTCAGGTTATAGGCTTTAAGAAAGATGTCAGCCTATTACATGATGAAGAGAATATGCTTAAGTATATTTCTCATCAAGACCTAAAAGCGTTCGGATTGATTCCTGAACTCATCGGAAGGATGCCTGTATTGACATATCTTAATCCATTGGATAAAGAAACGCTTGTACGTATACTCACAGAGCCGAAAAATGCACTTCTTAAGCAGTATAAGAAGTTATTCGAATTAGAAGATATAGAGTTAAAGTTCATGCCAGATGCTATAGAGTTTGTAGCTGAGAAAGCTATGGAATATAAGCTGGGTGCCAGAGGCCTTAGATCCATATTAGAAGCTATCCTTACAGATGCAATGTTTGAATTACCGAGTCAGTCTGAGGTGAAGGAATTCGTTGTAGATAGAGATTATATAGCTGAGAAGCTTAAGACTTCTTCGATTACGAAGCTGAGAGCTGCATAATTTTTTCCTGCTAAATTTCTAACATTAATCGTATTTACTACTTTTCGTACAATGGGAATTGTTCCATGTACTTATTAACTTCATTTTTGATGCTGCTTATCTTATCATCATCATTAGGGTTCATAATGATATCATCTATCCATTCTACGATCTGAATACAATCCTTCTCTACAAGCCCTCTAGTCGTTACAGCTGGTGTTCCTATACGGATACCTGAAGTTACAAATGGACTCTTGTCATCGAATGGTACCATGTTTTTGTTGACGGTAATTTCTGCTTTAACAAGTGCATTCTCAGCTTCTTTGCCAGAGATGTTTTTTGATCTTAGATCTATGAGCATGAGATGATTCTCGGTGCCTCCAGAAATAATACTATAACCTTTATGTACAAAAGCATCCGCCATAGCCGAGGCATTCTTAATAACTTGTACTCCATAGTGCTTAAATGAGTCATCGATAGCTTCTCTAAATGCCACAGCCTTAGCAGCTATGACATGCTCTAATGGGCCACCTTGCATACCAGGAAAAACGGCACTATTCAATATCGAAGACATCTTTATAGGATTGCCTTTCTTAGTTGTTCTTCCCCATGGATTATTGAAGTCTTTACCCATCATGATTAATCCTCCTCTAGGGCCTCTGAGGGTCTTGTGGGTAGTAGAACTTACAATATGACAATGTGGTATGGGATCATTTAATAAGCCCTTAGCGATAAGTCCTGCAGGGTGAGCAATATCTGCCAACAACAATGCATCGACTGAATCAGCGATACTTCTGAATCTCTCATAATCCCAGTCTCTGGAATAAGCAGATGCTCCACAGATTATAAGTTTAGGCTTATGTAAATGTGCAAGTTTTTCAACCTTGTCCATATCTATAAGGCCACTATCTTCTTCTACGCCGTAGAATACGGGATTGTAGACCTTACCAGAAAAATTTACTGGGGATCCATGAGATAGATGGCCTCCATGAGATAGGTCAAATCCTAAGACAGTATCTCCAGGTTGTAGTATGGCTAAGAAAATGGCCGCATTAGCTTGTGCTCCTGAGTGTGGTTGCACATTAGCGTACTCAGCACCGAATAGGGTATTAAGTCTTTCTATGGCTAAGGTCTCTACTTGATCTACAATTTCACACCCTCCATAATAACGTTTGCCAGGATATCCTTCTGCATACTTGTTAGTTAAGCAAGTGCCCATCGCATCCATTACCGCTTGGCTTGTGAAGTTTTCTGAGGCGATAAGCTCTACACCTTGTCTTTGTCGATCAAGCTCTTTCTCTATGAGATGCTGGATTTTCGTATCAGGAGTTACGTTCATTGATTCTTTGCTTGAGTTGTAATTGCATCGTAAAATTAAAAAAGCCCTGCATAAAAAAGTATGCAGGGCTTAAAATAATATTTAAGAAGGAATCCTATTGGATACCTAAAGCTCTCATTGTGTCTAAGTCTAATTGACCTACTGGAAGTCCATTATCTTTTTGGAACTTAACTAAAGCTGCTTTCGTAGCTGGTCCAAATGTGCCATCTGCTCCAGAACCACCTAAGTTATAACCTCTTGAGATAAGTGCATTCTGTACTTTTCTGTAAAGTGCAGGAGTAATATCTACATCACATACAACTGTTTTCCATTCAGTGTAACCACCTTCTTTCACTAATCTTCTCTTCGTGATCGTTTTATACTGTGCTGGAATATCAGTAGATCTTGTAGTTGCTGCATCAGTTTTAGTATAAGTTCTTGTATCATACTTAGCTTCTACAGGAATACCTTCAGTAGTCGCATCATTCGCTAACCTTGTGAATGTTCTTGTAGCATATTGAGGATCACCTGATACATTTTCAGAAGTTGCATCATTAACTAATTTCTGCATAGTTATCGTTGTGTACTGTGCAGGTATAGGTGTAGACTGTGTAGTCGCATCATTAGCTAATTTCTGGTAAGTTCTTGTTGCATACTGTGGATCTCCAGTTATTAATTCATGATTTGCATCATTAGCTAACTTCTGGTAGCTTCTTGTAGTGTAAGACTTACAGTCTCCATCATTAGCTGCTCCTGTAGCTACTAATTCAGTTCTTCTGTTTTGTCTTCTTCCGTCAGCTGTATCGTTCGTAGCAATTGGAGAATTTTCTCCTCTTCCTTCATATCTAAGTAATGAAGCGTTTACACCTTGTGCAACTAACGCATCGTATACAGCTTTTGCTCTATTTCTTGATAATGCAAGATTAGAAGCATTGTCTCCTTGACTATCAGTGTGACCTACGATAGTCACTGTACTACCACCTGAAGAAATAACTCCAGCTAATCTACTGATCTCGCCAGCAGAAGAACTTGATAATACTGCAGATCCTGAGTTAAACTTAACATCTAATCTCTGAGCAGAAGAACCACCTGGGCAGTACTCTTCGTAAGTTGCATCTGTCACTAACTTCTGAGAAGTTATAGTTGTGAATTGGTCATCACCTCTTGAGTTTTCAGCAGTTGCATCTGTTACTAACTTCTGAGAAGTAACTGTTGTGTATTGTGCTGCACCGTATACTGGCTCAGCATATGCATCATTAGCTAACTTCTGCATTGTCACAGTTGTGAACTTTTCGTCTCCCATTGAGTTTTCAGCAGTTGCATCTGTTACTAACTTCTGGAAGTTTCTTGAAGCAAACTGATCGTCACCTCTTGAATTTTCAGCAGTTGCTGAAGTCGCTACTTTTCTGAAAGTTCTTGTCACATACTCAGCAGGTATATCTATAACTTCTGTAGTTGCTGGTGTCACTAACTTCTGGAAAGTTCTTGTTTCATATCTCGCAGGAACTGTTACTGACTCTGTCGTTGCTGGTGTTACAAGCTTTCTCATTGTGATCGTCTCGTATACAGCAGGAATTTGTACTGCTTCTGTCGTTGCAGGAGTTACAAGTTTTCTGTAAGTTCTTGTTGTGTATTGAGCTTCTACAGGTACTGATTCAGTTGTAGAAGGTGTTGCTAATTTTTTGTAAGATCTTGTTGTATATTCAGCAGGTATCTGTACTGCTTCTGTCGTTGCAGGAGTTACAAGTTTTCTGTAAGTTCTTGTCGTATACTCAGCAGGAATATCTACTTTTTCTACTGTTGCAGGAGTTACTAATTTTCTCCATGTTCTTGTTCCGTACTTAGCAGGAACTTCTACAGCTTCTACAGATGCAGGAGTCACAAGCTTTCTCATAGAGATCGTCTCATATACAGCAGGAACTTCTACAGCTTCTGTAGTAGCATCTTGTACTAACTTTTGGTAAGTTCTTGAAGTATATACAGGCTCGATATTATTAGAGTTAGTACTTGCTGCATTTACTAATTTCTTAGTTGAAATCGTTTCGTATACAGCAGGTATTTCTACAACTTCAGTTGTTGCATCTTGTACTAATTTCTGGAAAGATCTTGTTTTATATACAGCTGGTACTTCGATTGTTCTTACGCAATCATCACCACTCTGAGTATATCCTTCCTCGCATCCTACTCTGATCTGCTTAGTTACAGTTCTGTACTGAGCCGGCGTCTCAACAAGACACCATACTAAACAATCTTCTGGATTTGCAGAAAGACAATTCTTGTCAGCTTTTTTCTTAACCCACTTGCTAGAAGCTGCAGCTACTTCGATCTCTTCTTTTTGAGTCTCATATCTTGCTGGCTTCTTTTCTAATCTTGAAGTCGCTTCAGATACAATTACCTCTTCAGTTACAGTTTCATATTGAGCTGGAACTACTCTAACAGTTGTATAAGCTTCTTTCTTAAGTTTTTCTTCTGTTACTGTTTCGTACTCAGCTGGTACAGCACCTAAAGTAGTATAACCATCTTTACTAAGTACTTCTTCAGTTACCGTCTCAAACTGAGCTGGCACAACTCTGATCGTTGTATAAGCATCTTTAGCTAATACTTCTTGAGTCACTGTTTCATATACTGCAGGTACTTCCCTTAAAGTAGTATAAGCATCTTTCTCAAGTACTTCGTCAGTCATAGTTTCATATACAGCCTTAACAGGTCTTAATGTAGAGTAACCATCTTTCTTAAGCACCTCTTCTGATAATGTCTCATATGTAGCTGGTACAGGTCTAAGAGTTGTATAAGCATCTTTCTTAAGTACTTCTTCTGTTACAGTTTCGTATACAGCAGGATTTACTCTTATCGTAGAGTAACCATCTTTCTTTAAGATTTCTTCTGATATAGTCTCATAAGTCGCTGGTACAGGTCTAAGAGTTGTATAAGCATCTTTTACTAATTTCTCCTCAGTTATAGTTTCGTATACAGCAGGTACAGCTCTTAATTCCTCATAAGCTTCCTGTACTAATACTTCCTCAGTTACTGTTTCGAATTGTGCAGGTACAACTCTTATTGTTGTATATGAATCTTTATTAAGAACTTCTTGAGATACAGTTTCGAATGTCGCTGCAGTAATATTTACAGAAGAAGTTCCATCTGATTTAAGTATTTGCTCAGACTGAGTTTCGAATTGTGCAGGTATGATTCTTACTGTAGACTCACCTTCACTTGCAAGCATTTCTTGAGATACTGTCTCAAACTGTGCAGGCACTGTTCTGTGGTTGATGATATCACTAGGACTTCCTGAAGGAGCACCTTCTGAAGCACCAGAACCTAATTTTACTAATTCTACTCTTCTGTTCTGTCTTCTTCCAGCAGCTGTTGTATTATCTGCAACTGGAGAAGCTTCTCCTCTTCCTTCGTAACTTACGTTACCTGAGCTACAACCCGCTGCAACTAATGCATCATAGACGGCTTTAGCTCTATTTCTTGATAGAGATAAGTTAGACTGATCATTTCCTTGACTATCAGTGTGACCTACAATCTTAAATGAAGAACCATCGCCACAAACTCTTGACGCTAAGTTTCTTAATTCAGCTTGTGAGCTTGATGTCAATACAGCTGATCCAGATTCGAAATTAACGTTATCAAGTGTTGTAGCATTGCTGCCATAACTTACACCTCCGTGAGTATTAGAGATAACTTGAGTTGTCATAGTTTCGAACTGTGCAGCAGTAATTCTTACGTCAGAAGAACCTTCACTTGATAACACTTCCTGAGACATAGTCTCAAATTGTGCTGGCGTGATTCTTACTTCTGAAGTACCATCATTAACCATTACTTGCTCAGTCATAGTTTCGAACTGTGCAGGCGTGATTCTTACTGATGAAGAACCATCAGATTTAAGAACTTCTTCTGACATAGTTTCGAATTGTGCAGGCACAACTGACAACTGTGAAGCAGCTTCTTTAGATAATACCTCTTGAGACTGAGTCTCAAATGTCGCAGGATTAATAACTACAGATGAAGAACCGTCAGCTCGTAGAACTTGCTCGGATGCATCTTCAAATTGTGCAGGTATTACTCTTAATTGGGTACTTCCTTCTTTGGATAGTACTTCTTGTGAAAGTGTTTCTGTGTTACCAGCTACAATTTCTACTCTTGTTGAAGCTTCTTTAATAAGAACCTCTTCGGTAATCGTTTCGTACTGATCTGGGATTAGACACTTAGCATAACAACCGGGTCCAGAAGGCATACCTGCTTCAGGTGGAGCTTGTTGTGCATAAGATATTGATGCCAGAGTAAAGACGAAAAGACAAGAAAAAATTAGACTAACTTTTCTCATTGTTGATTTAGAATTTTATTAAAAATGTCGTTAAAGGTTTTCCATGAAAACGGCTGCAAAAGTAACCATTTTATTTAGGATAACACAAATAATATTTAGTTATATCCGTAATGTTAACAAGCATGTCTAAATGTTCTGACATAGGTGCTACTCGCCCTAATTTACTCAAAACTTTAATCTCATTATAAGCTGGATCGTATGCTTTAGTAGTTTCTTTTCCTGATATTATGATATCATCGAGTTCTGATTCCGACAATACCTTAACAATTTTAACATTTTGACGAACTTCGGCTAACAAGTCACTGCCAAAAGGCTCTTTCTGCAGAATAACCTTAAATAATTTCCGATTTAATAAGCCAAGCGCTAAAATTCTTAGAACTTGATCAGCAGAGGTAGTTGCAGATTTGATGATTTGAAAAACATCAATGTCATCTAATTTAGTAAAATACTCTAACTTTTGGCTAAGTATATCAGCATTATCTGAATTTTTATCTGAATTTATGCCAATTAGTTGACATAAGGTCTCATTTTCGATTTTGTAATCCTCATTTATAACCAAAAACTTGAGTCTTTGGATGAACTTTTTTAGCATTTGCTCTGCTGCTATACTATTCTTATGAAGATAGACTTGCCAGTACATAATATGTCTGGCAACTAAGAATTTTTCTATAGAAAAAATACCTTTTTCTTCTATAACTAATTGATTATCAGATACATTTATCATAGATATGATTCTTTTGTATCCGATCACCCCTTCTGCTACTCCTGAGTAGTAGCTGTCTCTTGTGAGATAATCCATCCTGTCCATATCTAACTGGCTAGAAACCAGTTGAGTAAGAAACTTCTTCGGATGTTTAGAAGTGAAAATACTTATTGCAGTATCTAATTGACCTTTATACTCAATGTTAAGTTTCTCCATGAGGAGAAGTGAAATATCTTCGTGGCTGGTATTGATAATCATGCCCTCTAATGCGTGGGAAAATGGGCCATGTCCGATATCATGGAGTAATATGGCAATACAGACTCCTTGATATTCATCGTCTGTAACGGTATTTCCTTTGGCCTTGAGTGTCTCTATTGCATTAGTCATTAAGTGTAAGGCACCTAAGGCATGGGAGAACCTGGAATGAGTGGCACCCGGATAGACATAAGTCGATAAGCCCATCTGAGATATTCTCCTTAGTCTTTGGAAAATGGGATGATCTATGATTTCGTATAAGATTTCGAATGGAAACCTTATAAGACCATATATCGGGTCATTGATTATTTTTTTTATACTCATCAGGCGTAAAGGTAATAGTTCGCTTGGTTGTTGCGTTCGATAGTGTTGTATATATCCAATACCGTGCTGAATTGATACAAAAGAGTAAAAAAACATACAAAAACTTATATGAGTAAAGGAAAAATCTTGTGGGCTGATGACGAAATCGACCTCTTAAAACCTCAATTGTTCTTCTTAACTAAGAAAGGATACGAAGTCATAGAAGTGACTAATGGTTATGACGCCATAGATATGCTCAAAGAAAATGATGACATCGATTGCGTATTCTTAGATGAGTCTATGCCAGGTATCACTGGACTGGAGACGTTAGAAAAGATCAGAATGAATAATAGTACGATCCCAGTAGTCATGATCACTAAGAATGAAGCGGAAGACCTCATGGAACAAGCGATAGGCTCTCAGATCAATGATTATCTCATCAAACCTGTAAATCCGAATCAAATACTTCTTTCTCTCAAGAAGATTATGGATAATAGGAGATTAGTCAGTGAAAAGACGGCATCTGACTACCAACAAGAATTCCGAAGTATCTCATTAGATATCCAAAGTGGTCTGGATAAGAAGGATTGGGTAGAGCTATATAAAAGAATAATCGGATGGGAGCTGAAACTCGATGATTCTGACAACGAACAACTGAAGGGTATCTTAGATATGCAGAAGAAAGAGGCCAATGCTGAATTCTCTAAGTACGTTGCCAAGAATTATAAAGAATGGATAGATGATACGAATGAGGTATTCTCTCAGAATCTTCTGAGGAAATATATGTTTCCCAACTTAGAAATGGACAAGCCAAACTTTTTGGTCCTGTTTGACAACCTGAGACTGGATCAATGGAAGATAATAGAGCCAGTTATATCTGATTTGTTTAAAATTAGAGAAGAACTGGATTTTTTCTCTATTCTTCCTACTGCAACTCAGTACTCCCGTAATGCAATATTTGCAGGAATGATGCCTTCGGAGATCCAGAAGAATTTTCCTGAATATTGGTTAAATGATAATCAGCCTGGAGGTAAAAATCAGTTTGAAAAACAACTACTCGAAAAACAAATCGATAGAACCTTGTCAGATAATATTAAGTGGGATTATTATAAAATAAGAAATAATAATGACGCGAAGATTCTACAAGATAACATCCATAACTGTATCAATAATAAACTCACTGTCATTGTCTATAATTTTATAGATATGCTCTCTCATGCACGTACAGAGATGGAGGTGCTTAAAGAATTAGCTTCTGATGAGAAAGCTTATAGGTCTCTGACTTTATCATGGTTTATGAATTCTCCTATTTGGAATTCTCTACAGATAATAGCAGAGAAGGACATCAGATTATTTATAACCACTGATCACGGAACCATTCGAGTCAATCAACCAAGTCGAGTCATAGCTGATAGAGAAACAAGTACAAATCTTAGATATAAGGTAGGGAAGAACCTTAGGTATGAAGATGGAGATATTATGTGGATGGATGACCCCCATGCTTATGGATTGCCTAAGCCTAATATTAGTTCTAAATTTATTTTTGCTAAGCAAGATTACTTCTTTTTATATCCTAATAACTACAACAAGTATAATCGTATGTATACGGATACATTTCAGCATGGTGGTATAAGTATGGAAGAGATTATATGTCCGTTTATTATACTCGATAGTAAGTAGGCGGCTATTCTAATACCGTTATTCCACCGGTGATCGTTTCTGCGTAGAACTCATCAGTGAATGTGATGACATATACAAATACTCCAGGGTTGACATTCTCAGGAGCCCAGCCTTGATTTATGTTATTACAAGTAGCTTCTAAGCATTCATGTATGAGGTTGCCATACCTGTCATACACTCTCATATCGTATGTATAATTTATTTCTGATCTCGATTGTACATATAGCTTTCTATTCTTAGGATCTCCATCTTTTGGAGAAATAATATTAGCCACATAGAAGTCATTATTTTCCTCCACATCTATATAGATAGATCTCTCTTGTATACATCCATCAGTGTTAGTGATCGTCACATCAAATTCTCGTGGAGCATCAAGATTAATCATAGGTTGCATGCAATTGTTGCAGTCTAATATTGATCCTGGGGTCCATTCTATACTTTCGTATATTCCTCTGACAGTCAATGGAATATAATAGTCAGATCGGATTGTAATCGTTGTGTCAGTTATTAGAGAAACATTAGGTAACTCTGAGAACTCTACTTGTAGATTTTGTATGACGCTATCACACAGCTGACCTTGGTAGGGTATAGCAACCGTATAAGTGCCTGGTAATGAGATAGCCTCATTGTCAAATATAATGCTATCACCATCACATATATATTCTTCACTATACACCTCAGTAGGATCTGCAAAAAATGATAGATCTAACTCGTAGATGATACTATCACACATGTCATCTATAGTCGGTATGATGTAAGAGTAGAGACCTGCAATCGTAATCCAGTTATTATCAAAATAGATAGAATCTCCCTCGCAAATAATTTCTGTATTAGTAATTAGTTCTGGTGTGATTTCTTCTGCATTAGGTGTATAGTCAATTACTTTTTGTAGAGTATAATTACATTCATGTATATAAGTTACAGTTAGGTCTACTGTATAACTTCCTGCTGTCGCATAGTCATGATTTGGCTCCATCATTTCTGATGCATTTCCATCACCGAAATTCCATTGCCAATTTACAATATCGCCTATAGGAAGATCATCATCAGATACAAATGTCGTTGTGGACATATAGCATGGATCATAGCTATATTCAAAGTCTAAATCTATCTCATCTATGATGTTTATTATCATGTAAGAGGTATCCGTACATGACTGACCGTTATTGAGTATCATTAGACCCTCATATATTCCAGATTCACTCATATCTATAGTAGGGTTTCTTTGATCTAAGCCACTTGCTGATATGACAAGTTGACCAGATTGATCGAATATTTTCCAAGTATAATCTTCGATATATTGAATGTTAGTACTTAGGTTATTGATCTCTAATGATTCATAATTACATGCTTTGAATTCATGTATTTTTATTTCATTTCCATTTCTATTTGTATAGTAACTTGTGTCAGATTCTAGGTCTGCTGCAAGAGCTTGCTCACAGCTAACAACGCTAAATTCAAAATCTCGACGTATCTTAGTTATCACCTTGCCATCTCTATATTCTGTTACACAGACACCTACTACATATGAGCCTAACTGATCTGGTATTCCAGATATAACACCTGTGATCGAGTCTATTGTGATAACTGGATTGCCTCCTATGGGGTTACTATAAGAGTAACCACTCTCATAGGTCACAGGCGCAAATGGTGGAGGACAAAACTCTACATCAGGACTCTGACAATCGCAGCATTGCGGGGCATAGTCTATGATTCCTCCAGCGACATAAGCTTTGCAGAATGAGTATCTTATTTCATCACCATCTGGGTCCATCGCAGAATGGTTGTAATTTAATTGTTTATTGACACATATAAATGTGGGGGGTAGAGCAGTAAATACTGGGCTGTTGTTACCCATTTGTTGAGCTTCAGCAGAGATTTTAATATCATACACTGCACCGGTTGTACCTGCTGATTCTATATTGTTAATGGTGTGATTTCTACAACACTTCTGGTAAGCGATTTTATAGTAATTATTGATGACAGGGAGAGTAATGTTAAATTTGTAAATACCTGATTCTACTTGTATGTCACTTAGTGATTGCATACTGCATGGATCATCAGAAGCTGAGAACGCAGTTACGCTGTATAAAGGAATATCTCTAACAGAAGGCTGGGGAATCCAAACACCTGAATCGGTATATTCGTACACGCCGAAAGAAGCATATGACTCGAAGTCTATACCTTTCTGGTCTCTGTAGATGGTAAATGTGATCTCAAATGTAACTTCTGACTTATCCTCATTGTATTCTACAAAAGCATAAGTTGCCTCACCACCCACAATATGGGATGCTGAGATGGAAGTACATAATGATATACACATCAATAATGTAATTATTTTCATGGTCGTAATTCAGCGATTAAGTATTACCAACCCTTAGTAATTAGATTAAGATTACTTAAGGAGTAATACATTTAATAGTATGAATGCAACATCATTATGCTACAAGCATGTTCTGAATGTAAATGGGGTTTTAAATTAACTAGGGTAACCTATGATCTGAAAATTTCGTGCCAAATATTATATAATAATATAATATGTATTTAAGATGATTGATATTGTCTATGAGCTTTGCCGCATATAATGATGCTTGCCTCATAGAGTAGAAAGACTGGAATGCCTATGAGAACTTGAGTTACCATATCTGGAGGCGTGATGATGGCGGAGAACAGAAGGATAAATACCAGAGCATGCTTCCTATATTTTTTCATGAATTCTGGAGTAATAAAGCCTACTCTCGCAAAGAAATATACTGCTACTGGCAGTTGAAATATCACTCCCGTCGGAATCGTAAAGTTAGTCAAGTAACTAACAAATGAGGAAAGACTGGTGGTCTGAGAGACTAAGTCAGTACTGGATAATGCATAACCTCCTAAGAATCTAAATCCAAAAGGCGCAATGATATAATATCCAAATAAGATACCTGAGATAAATAGTACTGAACACGAGAATACGATTCCCTTAGCGGCATCTTTTTCTTTCTTATATAAGCCTGGACTTATAAATCTCCAAATCTCCCAAAAGATATAAGGAAACGATAAGATGAAGCCTAACCAAAAAGAGACTCTTAAGTGTGTAAAGAATCTTTCTCCTAATTGCACTGGCACTATTACTAAATCCGAGGGTGAGATACAAGTGAGTGGAGACATATAACAGAAGAACCTGTAAGTCAGAAAGTTTTCGTCTTGGATCCCGAAGATTATTTTGGAAAAAACAAACTCTTTAAATATGAAAGTGATGACACCAAAAAATAAAATCGACAAAACTGATCTCACCAGATGCCATCTAAGCTCTTCCAAATGGTCAAAGAAAGGCATATCCTTCTCCGACCCGTCAGTTTTTGGAGTGAGTTCTTTAGTCATAGCTTAGGTAAGGAATTATTGTAGACCAAAGTTAGAGATATAAATTAATTAATCATGAAAGCATCCAAACTGGAACTGATTCTCATGTAATAATAACTAATGTAAAATAAGAGTAGAATCAATCCCAAAAGCAGGTCGATTCGCCTTCTGACAGCTACATAAATAACAAAGAGCAATGATAAACTGGTTACTGCAACATAATCAAGGAAGATCAATGAATCGGCAAATAAATCAGAGCCACTTATGGCTAATGTAGAACTTAGTACAAAGAATACATTGAAAATATTACTACCGATAAGATTACCTATTGCTATCTCTGATTCACCTTTCTTAGCGGCGACGACACTTGCCATTACATCAGGAATGGAGGTACCCCCTGCTACTATTGTGAGACCGATGATCGCATCAGATAGACCAAAGTATGCTCCTATTTTAGTACTGTTATTGACTACAACTTCTCCACCTATATAGAGACCGACAATTCCTAATAGAAATAAACCGATACCTGCCATTATCTGCTTACTGTCAGGTTCGTTATGACTTTCTTCATCTTTGAACCGGTCCATCGCTTTCTTAAGGTAGAATGATATCAAAGGAACGAGTATGAATACTGACCATAGTGGCAGCATCTCCATATTATGAAAGAAAAAGAAAACCACAATAATTATTGGACCCAGAAAAAAGTAAATCAGATCAAGCTTAAATGGTTCGAGCTTAAACTTGAGCCCATATAAGATTCCTACCATACCAAATCCAATACAGAGATTCGTTAAGTTACTGCCAGATATATTAGATAAAGCAAAGGCTGTCTCGTCCCTACATGCACATATAATATTAACAAATAACTCTGGAGCACTCGTACCGAATGCTACGATTACGACACCAACTATTGCCTTAGATATGTTAAGATTAGTTGCAAGCTTCTCAGCACCACTGATCAATAATTCTGCTCCGAAGTACAGAAATACAAATCCCATTAAGATTAATCCTATAGTAACCGCCATCTATTCTGATCTTAGAAAGTTAATTCACTTATAAGTTGCTAAATGCTTATCCTAAATCGATCGCAATAATAAGCATAAATTATTGTTTAATAATGCACTATATATATTCACAATTCATATAAGTTTTTCGTTAATGTAAGTATGCATTAGAATGTTATTTTTGATATAATAATTCCTATAATTTGATCAGACTTATAATCATATCTATCTTATCCTTTATTATGTGCTCTCACTTACAGGCACAATGTATGATAGATAGTGTATCTATCAACTCTCTTCTAGTAGACCCTACAGGATCAGACAGCAGTTATGATACTAATAATGATGGTCTTGTGAATAGTGATGATGAGTATATAGAGATATGTAATCTTAGTTCTACGATGGATGTAGATATCTCTGGATGGCAGATCGGGGATGATGACCCTCCACCATACGCAGACTATGTTATTCCTGATGGTACGATTCTCTTGGCTGGGGATTGTGTGGTTTTGGTGACTGATTATTGCAGTGATGGAACCATAATAGATACTACGGCATGTACCTTACCGGATGGAATATTAGATATGAATTTTTCTGGTACAGCGCTGCTCGGTAATAATGGTGATATAGTAACCTTAGCAGATTCTACAGGAGAGAATTCCTGTTCTGTTTCATATGGAGAAGTCGCTTGCGAAAGTATAGATCCTCTGGATATTCCAGCATTTGATATAACAAATTGCACTTATTGGGGGACACCTACTGATGGCTGTGCCCTCTTAGCTACAGGAGATAGTTGTAGTTATTTTCCAGCTATTTTGGCTTTAGATCTATTGAGTTTTGATGTCAATCGATTACCGAATCAGGAGGTAATGATAGAGTGGTCTACAGCTACGGAATTTAATACGGATTTCTACAGTATAGAATGGAGAGAGGATGCAGACCAGACTTTTCAGAGCATAGGAAAGATTGCTTCTAAAGGGAATACTGATACATCTACGAACTATAGAGAGATACATTACACGCCTGCTGAAGGTAATAATTACTACAGATTGAGAGAAGTAGATATAAGTGGACAGCATAGCTTCTCTCCGACAAGGGTAGTTTCTATATCTCTTAATGATGATATAAAAGTAATTCCTAATCTCGCTCGTAATGAGGTGTCAGTTAATGGAAACTCAGAGATCTATATTATATCTGTCTATGATATAAAAGGTCAAATAATTATACACAAGAAAGAAGTCTTCAATAATGAATCTATAGATATCTCGGAATTAGAGCAAGGACATTACTTTATTTCCATTTTTAATAAAGAATATACAGTCCACAAAAGATTTATTAAGATATAAAATGATTTACTCAATCTCTTTTGATTTATCCGTTTGTGACTATGTTTGCAAGCGGATATTTTTTTCTGATTATGTACGTTATAATTGTGAGGAATATTGCAACTAAAAATTTAAGTATTCTTATAATCATATAATAGCTCATGTTTAGAATTACTCTACTATTGATATCTATATTAACATTCTGTAAGTCAGATGTTTATGGCCAGGATTTGATAGCGGATTTTAGTTTTGATGGATGTACAATTATAGATGCTACAGGGACTTATAATGATAATGAGGTCAGGAATAGCATAGATTGTGTCTGTGGGGTAGGTGACAATACGGATGCATTGATTTTTGACGGCAGTGCAGATACGATCTTTATGGATTCTGATCTTAAGGATGTTTTTACAAGTGATTTTTCCATGAGTTTTTACTTCTGGGTAGAAGATGCGACAGAGGAATATCCGATATTTTCTATTCGGAATACATGTAGTAAGGACTCCTCATTTATAATCAGATACTTGCCTTTCTCAGGTGACTTAGAAGTAGAGTTTACAGCTAATGCATTAGATGGCGTATTCATGAGAGCTGATATCAATCCTGATATCTGTTGGCATCATTTTCTATTCACAAGATCGCAGAATACTTTTAGCCTCTATATAGATGGTCGATTTGTAGAGACATTCGAAGAGCTGACACCTTTAGCCTTAGGAATAAATAATCCTGTGACAATAGGATATTCGCCATGTATAGATGCAAGTATCCCTAACAGCGACCTATTTTTCAGAGGGAGGTTGGATAACCTTCAGTTTTACAATTATGCATTCGAGTCAGAGGAAGAAAGACTCTCATTGCTGGCTTTCCCTGATGAGATTATTACATCGGATACGACAATTTTTGAGGGAGATATAATCGATATTGTGAGTGGACCTACTTGTGCTCCTGATGTCAGATGGACACCTACTACTGATCTCTCAGAGCCTAACCAAGCCAATACCATGGCTTCCCCCATAATCACCACAACTTACGATGTCATCTATGATCATGGAACCTGTATGAGTCGAGATAATATTACGATCAGTGTGATATCTGAAGATGATATCGATTGTAATAATATATTACTACCGAAAGCATTTACACCCAATAACGATGGACTGAATGATGAATTTGGGATTAGCAATGCCTTTGTAATCGAGGATCTGACCAGATTTGAGATCTACGATAGATGGGGACTATTATTGTACGAATCACTTAATAAAAATAGCACTTGGAATGGATCTTACAAGCAAACTCCAATGCCTCCAGGGGTTTATGTATACAAAATAGAATACAGTTGTCAAGGTGAAGTATTCCGAAAAACGGGTAGTTTTAATATCTTAAAGTAATAATTTAAGATTTTGCTACTTTTTTTTGTCTTACTTTGGTACAATAGATGATATCCATCCATAAAAATCCCAGTCTTTTCTTCTTTATATCTATGCTGTGTATCTCATCATGTCAGACAGATAAGAAACCGACTGCATCTGATAATCTTCGTGCAGTTACATCCACTGAGCAGTCAGCTATGCTTAAGAAACAGCAGGCAGCTGAGATACAATGGGAAGAGTCAGAAACTAAAGAAGACAAGTCTGCGACTGATGTAAATGAAGTCGTCAAAGAGGTAGAAAAGAAGAAAGTAGAAGCGAAAAAAACGACTCCAAAAAAGAAGAAAAAGAAAGCTGCCAAAAAAAGAAAAAAGAAATACGCTAAGATCGAGTTCGAAACTTTAGAACATGATTTTGGTACAATTACGGAAGGTGATACGATATATCATAAGTTCGAATTCATTAACGCAGGCAAAATCCCTCTTGATATCACAAGTGCCAAAGGAACCTGTGGTTGTGCAAGACCAAGTTTTCCATTTATTGCGGTAGATCCAGGTGATTCAGGATTTATAGGAGTACAATATATTAGTATCAATAAAGAGGGCAACGAAGCTCCAGAAATAACGGTAACCTCGAATGGCTCAGCACAGCCAATCACTTTAGTACTGAAGGGCTATGTAGAACCGAAAAAAGAGTCCTCCGATAAGGAAGAAGGTCGATCTGTCAGAATCGATTCTACTTTAATGGATACATTATCTAATAAGGGTAATTGATCCAGAGTATACAATTGTATTAGCATTGTCTAAGAATTGTACTTCTGCTACATATACATAGACTCCAGATTCTACTTCACTATTAGCACTATCACCTTTTCTACCATCCCATCCCATATCTATGGTTGTAGGTGCAGGGACATTTTCTACTTCGTACATTAAGTTACCCCATCTGTCATAGATCCTGAAGTAATTAAGCATCTCTACACCCAGTCCTGTCAGCAGCATTAGTCTGTCATTAGGAGCAGGAGCGGAAGGTGAGAATGTATTAGGGATATATACATTACGTTCGGTTTTTACTTCGACATTGATATCATCAGTTGCTTCACAGCCATTGTCATCGATGACAAGTACCTGATAATTCGCAAATGTAGTAGCGACAATATCTATCATACTGCAATCTGCATCTACACAATCGAATGGTGATTCTGAGTTCCATGCATAAGTCAGTGGATCTGCACCACCGATAACACCTGCATTTATTGAAGCATCACCTGCCCCTAAGCTAACGGTAATATCTGGTCCTAAGTCTACTGAGAATTCTTGTGGTTGCGGTATGGTCACTGATACAGATTCTGAGCATCCGACCTCATCGAATACTGTCAGCGTATAATCTCCAGGAAAATTAGCATCCAGCGAATCTATAGGTAATCTATCCCCAAAATTTACCGAATATGTATAATTATTACCTACACCACCAGTGACGTTATCGATACCAATATCTACTGTTTGCCCTACACAGTTAGGTGCATCTAGCATGAGCGGAACCACATCCATCATAGAAGATGATTGTAATGTAAAGTCAGCGGTAGCCGTACATCCACAACCGTCAGTTACGGTCACTACATAATCTCCAGATGCTAAGTTAAGTGCTAAGGCATTATCAGAAACATCGTCTGTCCATTCGTACATATAGTCATCGCAACCACCATCTACTGTCACTTCTATCTGACCAGAATTAGGATCAAAACAACTGACATCTAATAATGTCAATGTATCGATCTCAAGTACATCAGGCTCTAATATTAAAATGGAATCTATTTTCTCACATCCATTATCATCAGTGATCGTTACATAATTAATCCCTGCACAAAGATCGTCTCTCATCTGTGCATCTATGCCATCTTCCCATACATATCCATATGACCCAGAGGTCATCGTTCCACCTGTAGCTTCTAATGATGCCATACCATCACATCCTCCATTACAAGATGTCATCATCGTCGTCGTGTTAGCAAGGTCTAAGAATATATCATCAGGACTATCGATGACAAATTCTAATGTATCTGAACATGTACCATCGAAACCTACAACGAAATTATCACCAAATTGTAATTGCGTATTAGTCGCTTCTATTTCGTCTACATCCATGTCTCCATTAGACCAGATGTAACTATAGGTGCCTACCATTCTTGGGTCATTAGTTACAGATACTGTAGCTCGTCCATCATTGCCCTCGAAACATTGTGCCTGAGTAATGTTAGCTAATTCTATCTGGAATGTATCTGTTACCGTTAGATCTGCAAATGTGTCTAACTCACATCCGTCCATATCCGTAATAGTTACTCTGTATATGCCGGGACTTAGTGATACAAGATCACAGCCCTGTGCATCGAGCGAAGGATCTTCCCACTCACAGGTGCATCCGATGCAATTTGTCAGCGAAATACTTCCATCTATTCCATTAGGACATTCGGGTACATTGGCATTGATATCAACTAAGAAATTATCTGTCTCTCTAATCAAACTAAATGTGGTATCTATAGAGCAACCATCTCCATCAGTAATTGTAAGTGTATAGTCATCTGCATCCAGATCGCTTCTGAATGATCCAGCAAGCATATCATCTGCCCAACTTAGATTGACTGGTTGAGTGCCATTGAGATTAGAAATATCTATATCACCAAGTCCTCCTCCACAGATTGGATTATTGACGGTAGCATCGAAGGTAATACTTGATGCTGGATCTGTCAATATTGCGAAAGTATCTCTTGACTCACATCCTCGATCATCCATGATACTAAAGTTATACCTACCCGCTGGAAGATCCATCGGATTGCACGTCGTGATTAGAGGGTCTTCCCATACGCATGTGTACGGATCTACACCACCCATAATATTTGTAATCTCAAAGCTTCCAGTCTCTGCGCCAGGGCAGTCAGGCTCGGTGATTACAATCCCAAATGTGATCTCTGTAGTTTCATTCGCTAAGCTTATTAGAGTGTCTTGCTCACATCCATCTATATCTGTAATCGTCACTGTATAATCAGCTTCAGATAGACCGATGGGGTTAGGTCCTGAGAATGGAATGATGTCCCAAGCGAAATCATAGGGGGCACTACCTCCCATTAAATTTTCTATAATTATTGTCCCATTATTAAAGGTTGGGCAAGTTGGATTCGCGATAGTAATATCGAAAGTAAATCCACTTCCTGGATCTAAATTAACTGTATCTCTTTGTGTACAATCAGCAGTAATGACTTCCACATAATATTCTCCAGGACTTGTGATAGACTGACTCTGAGCATTTCCAATAGACATATCATCATTATCAAACCACTCAAAGCTCAATGGTGGAGAAGTACTATTATTAATCGTGACAGATAATTGTCCTGTTCCCATATTGTCACAACCCAAACCTGTAAAGACTGCCGCTTCCATATCAATAAAACCACCTGATTCTACCTCTATGGTAATAGCCGCTGTACAGCCGAGATCATCTGTAACGGTAACCTCATACATGCCTGCACCGACATTAGCTAATGTATTAGTTGTCACAGCAGGATCATCTGCCCAAGAATAGGAAAGAGGCGCTGTACCGCCAAAAGCAATGACCATCGCTTGTCCATCATCTGCATTACAACTGGGAGCTGTAAAATCAGGTGTAAGCATAATCTCACTCACAGGTTCTCCGATCACAAATTCAAATTCTTGCATGCAACCACTTGTGGAGCTAATGATTTGTATTAAATAACTGCCTGCAGAGAGGGTTGCATCATAGATGAGTGAATCATTTCTGATGCCACCGACTGCAATATCGGTGGTAACTAAGTTACCGAACTGGTCAAATAAAGGGAAGAAATACTGATTAAATGGTCCAGGAGTAATATTTGTCAAAATAAAAGTACCTGTGCTATCTCCCTTACACATGACATCTTGCACACTGGGCTCATATGATATGGAATCCTTAAAAGGGACTTCTATTTCTACTCTTTCTATACAACCATTAGCATCCTCTATATCCACTCTCCATACTTCTAAGAAATCTAAGTAAAAGATATCTTGGAATGGTTCTAATGTTTCGTATTCTGTTCCTAAGTTTCCGCCGATGTTATATTCTCCTCCTGCGAATGGTGTTCCTCCACTCGGTATGATACGTATCCTTCCATCAGTAGATCCTTCGCATGTGGATGAGTCGATTTCTATGATGTAATCTAACGGTGGGGTAAATATGGTTACCTCCTGAGTGACTGAACAACCCATATCGTCCTCTACAGTGACTTCGTAAACGCCAGAAGCTAATCCCTCATAATTTACTGGAAGTAGTGTATCTTGGAATACTAATCCGTTGACTCCAGAGACAGTATAGTTAGGCGTTCCTCCACTGTAGTTTCTTACATTAATCTCTCCCGTCTGTATATAGTCACAAGGAGGATTGGTAGCTTCAAACTCAAAATCTAATCCGGGCTCAGAAATAATGCTTACAGTCTCTGTCACCATTGTACCTGCATCATCTCGTACAGTAATGGTGTAAGTTCCAGCAGGTAGACTTCTTATTTCTTCTAATGTAAATGGGGTGGTCATGCCCGGGAATGTTACTGCTCCATCACTAACCTCATAAGAATACGGGGGTGTCCCACCGCAAACTTCAAAAGTTATCTTTCTTTCAGAAGAACTCGTGCTATTACAAATACCTAAGTTTATGATCGATAAATCCAGACATTGTATCTGAATACATGAGAAATCTTGATTTCCATCTATTAGCAATAGACTATCAGAACATTGATTCATAGCATCTATCTGATAGTTAACTTCTGTAGCAGGAAACCCTGGCGCTAAGTCACTATTAAATCCAATAGGAGCACAGGCACAAGGTTCTCCTATTACTTCGAAACAAATGTTAAGGATTGAGGTTCCATCTGGTAAGGTCTGACCAGTACTGTTGGCGTTGGTCCAGATGAATACTATGATTCCATTTGCAGCTCTATCTGTATTGGCAAATATCTGCCCTGTCAGGGAACCCATGTTCTGGAACCAATCAATATATTCTAATTTCGTAGGATCGAATGTGAATGTGTATTGGAATCCAATCACGAATTCAAAATTCTCCACCTCTATCTCCATACAAAATTGATCCCCTGGGAATACATCCATAGGAGTCGTACCAGTGACAAAATTCACTGGATCAGTGATTCCTATGTCTTGACAATCTGGGCCAGTCTGACCGCAGACCTTAGAAATAGTCAGAGAAAATAGAAATATAGTTATGATGTATAGTTGTTTCATTCCAGATGTTCACATTACATAGCAGAAAATCAAACAGATTAATACGTTGATTATCAACTATTTATAAATAAAAAGTATCTTATCTCATTGCCTCTAACTCAAACTGTATAATCAGAATTATTATTATCTATTCTACGACAGTTGTGAGCAAAGTAGACGGACCTATTTCTTAGCTTGGTAAAAGTGATACAAATATAATCGAAATGTATAATATGATAGGCTGATTGCCCCGATATACTTTATTCTATAGCAAAGATTGCTCTAAACAGAAACTTACTTATAATGGGATACCCTGATATTGGATTATGTTGCTTTCTGATAGGCGATTTTTCCTTCTATTATCACCGTATCGACATGACTACGTCCAAAACTGTATATCATATACTCAAATGAAGGCATTTTCTCCGTAATAATGAGGTTCGCTTTCTTACCGATGCTTATACTTCCCAGTTCATCTTGTACTTCCATGGCACAGGCCCCATTGATCGTTACAGCATTAAATGCTTCCTCTGGGAGCATACCCATCTTTAGAGATCCTAATGACATCAGGAATGGCACATTTCCTGTCGGTGAAGTACCTGGGTTATAGTCTGTAGCTAATGTAACTCCTGCCCCGGCATCTATCAGTTTTCTCGCAGGTCCATAAGGGATACTTAAGAAAAATGAACAAGCGGGTAGGAGAGTAGAGATGGTATCAGACTGAGATAGTAATCTTATTTCTTCTTCTTCTATTTCTTCTAAGTGATCTACAGAAATCGCTTGATGTTTGATACCGATTTGTACGCCTCCAGAATTAGCGAGTTCGTTGGCATGGATTTTAGGCTTGAGGCCATACTTATGAGCTGCTGATAATATGCGATCTGTTTCCTCTACAGTATAGAATCCTTCGTCACAGAATACATCGCAATATTCTGCGAGATTCTCTTCAGCTACTTTAGGTAGCATTTCATTGATAATAAGATCTATGTAAGCTTGTCTATTCTCTTTGTATTTGGTAGGTATTGCATGAGCTCCTAAGAAGGTCGCCTTGATGGTAACAGGTGATGATTCTGATAGTCTCTTAATGACTCTTAGCATTTTTATTTCGCTATCGACGGTAAGGCCGTATCCGCTTTTTATTTCTATAGCTCCTGTGCCTGTGGCTATCACACCTTGTAGTCTTTCGTAAGCTGAGTTATAGAGCTCATCCTCTGATGTATTCTGTAACTTGATGGCAGAATTAAGTATGCCGCCTCCTTCTGCAGAAATCTGCTGATAGGTCTTACCATGTAATCGTGAGACAAATTCTTGCTCTCGACTTCCTGCGAATACTAAGTGGGTATGAGAGTCACACCAAGTAGGGCAGACGTACTTGTCAGTTGCGTCAATGACCTGATAGTCAGGGGATTGGGGAGCTGATGTCATCGAACCATAATCACTGATCTTATTGTCAGAAATTAGTAGGTAAGCATCATCTATGCGATCTACAACAGATTGAGCCTTACCCTTTTTAAGGAGGTAAGGCTCATTCATTATGCCGACAAGTGATTTAATATTAGATATTAAAATGTTTTTGGGATGTGGCATAAAAAGTTAGGTTCTAAAAAATTATCAATACTCAGTTCTTAATACACAATAGAATCTATCTTAAAGTCTGTGTCAAGAATCTTTCTGAAGCTTTCTGCTTCTTCGATCGTCTTGAATTCTCCAAGTAGGACTCTATAGTGTGTTTTATTTTCTACGTAATCATTCATTACGACGATAGGCTCTATGAATTGTTCTTTGAGTTCTTTTACTTGCTCGAATGCTTTGACATAATCCATATAATTACCGACCTGTAATTTATAATTAGTTTTGAATTTTTCTGCCATTCTATACTGACTATAGAGATGCTCTAATCCTGGTCCAGTAGCTCCAGTAGGGGCACTGATAGGACTCGAATTAGGAATCACACTATTAGTCACTCTGTTGTTAGGATTATTATGTAGAGAAAGTAAGCTGACCATAGTCTCAGAACTAAGGGTCTTTTCTACTCTGTCTACCATTCTTCCTTGTGAGTTAAATATTAGTATAGTAGGAAGCATTCTTACTTCATACTGCTTCTTAAGATCACTACCTTCTATAGATTCTATATCCATCTTAAGTGGTACATAGTTATCATTGAGTATAGTAACGACTTTGTCATCTTTAAATGTGGTCTTATCCATCCACTTACATGGTGTACACCAATCAGCATAGAATTCTACGAAGAATAACTTGCCTTCTGTACTTGCTTTTGTCTTTGCATTCTGAAAACTACCAGCATAGAATTTTACACTATTGTCAGGAGTTGTGCTTATGCTGGATACCAGACTGTCTGATACCGTGAGTGGCATAATTAGGGCTAATGCGATTTTGAGAAAATTAATCATATTAAAACTTTTTACTATTTGTAAATTATTGATCGTGTGTTACTTACTATTTGCAAAAGCTATTCCAAAGAGCAATTATGGTCGATAAATAAGGAGAATTTAAGTCATATAACGTTTGAATTATATTATAAATAACTGTAAGTCAGTCATTTACATAACATTTATTTTTTTAATATTTAATTTTATGGATATATGATTTGCTATGGCATTAACACTTTGAGCTTACTATGCCTCTTCACTCAGTAATATTTTGTTTATTTGCTCTCATTACAATTTGACTAATTTTATATGCAAAAAATAAAAGCCGTCATCACTGGCGTAGCAGGATATGTACCTGAGGAAATATTGACTAATCATGATATGGAAAAGTTAGTCGAGACCTCTGATGAGTGGATCCAATCTCGAACTGGAATCAAACAAAGACATATAGAAAGAGACCCTGATAAGGCAACCAGTGACTTAGTCGTAGGAGCTATCAATAAGTTAGTAGAGAAGAAAGGCTTAGATGTATTAGAAATAGATATGATCATAGTAGCTACCATCACGGGAGATCATACATTTCCAGATACGGCTAATATAGTTGCATCTAAGATAGGAGCTAAGAATGCGTTCGGTTATGATATTAATGCTGCTTGCTCAGGTTTTATATTTTCTCTTGTGACAGCCTCTAAGTTCATAGAAACAGGCACTTATAAGAAGATCTTAGTTGCTGGAGCAGATCAGATGTCTTCTATATTAGACTATGAGGATCGTACGACTTGCATTCTATTCGGTGACGGAGGAGGAGTCGTCTTATTAGAACCTAATCAAGAATCAGATGGAGGCGGTATCCATGATGCAGTCTTAAGAGGAGATGGTGAGGGAGCCGCATATCTACATATGAAAGCTGGCGGATCTAAGAAGCCGACGACAGTAGAGACCGTTATGGCCAGAGAGCATTTCGTCTATCAGGAGGGCAGAGTTGTATTCAAAGCAGCCATAAAGGGTATGAGTGAGAGTATATCTACTCTATTAGAGAAAAATAATCTGGATATAGCAGATATTGATTACTTGATCCCACACCAGGCTAATAAGCGAATCCTCTACGGAGTAGCTGATTATATAGGCTTTCCACATGAGAAAGTGCTGATTAACATAGAAAACTATGGTAATACAACTGCAGGAACGATTCCATTGTGTCTAAGTGATTTTGAGGGAACCTTTAAGAAAGGGGATAAATTAATTATCACGGCCTTTGGAGGTGGATTTACTTGGGGAGCTGTCTTAGTAGAGTGGGCATATTAGGCTGCTTTCTGTACATAATTAGCTTAATTCCATAACTTAGCACCTTTATATAACTTCATTTAGAAGAAAATCTTATAACAATAAATATGGCAAGTACTTCAGATATTAAGAATGGTCTTTGTATGACTCATAATAACGACATCTACAAAGTCGTAGAATTCTTACATGTAAAGCCTGGTAAAGGGCCAGCATTTGTAAGGACTAAGCTTAAGTCTCTTACTAATGGGAAAGTGTTAGATAATACTTTTCCAGCTGGACATAAGATCGATGTAGTCAGAGTAGAAAGAAGAGTATATCAGTTCTTATATAAGGAAGGTCAGGATTTTCACTTTATGAATAATGAGACTTACAATCAGATCATGATAGAGGGTAAGATGATAGATAATGGTGACTTACTTAAAGATGGAGAGAATGTAGAGATACTTTTCCATGCAGAGAATGAGACACCACTTACGATAGATTTACCACAGTACCTTCAGCTAGAGGTGACTTACACAGAGCCAGGTATCCGCGGTGATACAGCTACTAATGTCACGAAGCCAGCTACTGTAGAGACTGGAGCAGAGATCAAAGTTCCGATCTTTATCAACGTAGGAGATAAGATCAAAATAGATACTAAGAGTCGAGCATATATGGAGAGAGTAAAGTCTTAAACAATCAGATTAAGATTAATTATCTTCAATTGTTTATATTTATCATGTATTCTATTTTAATTAGTTAGGAAAGAATATTTAATGATTGGTATTACTAATAATTTAAGACATAGAAGTTTTACAATTCCTATAAAAAACAAAATTTCAAACTAACCGAAATGACTTACAAAGAAATACAGGACCTCATAAAACTGGTTTCCAGATCAGAACTTAATGAAATCAAGGTCAAAGATGGGGACTTTGAGTTGACCATTAGAAATAAGAATTATTCTAAGTTACTTCCAGCGTCATCAGCTGTCATGCCGACTAATATGATGATGCCTCAGACTACTGCACCACCGCAAGCCGCTCAGCCAGCAGCTGCCTCTCCAGCTACCAGTAAGGCAGCTAATTCAGGAACAGATACAAGTAACTTATTAGAAGTAAAATCTCCAATCGTAGGAACATTCTACAGATCTGCATCACCGGACAAACCAGCCTATGTATCTGTCGGAGATACGATAGGTGAAGGTTCTGTAGTATGTATCGTGGAAGCTATGAAACTATTTAATGAAATAGAGAGTGAGGTAAGTGGTAAGATTGTCAAGGTAATGATCGATGATGCCAGCCCCGTAGAGTACGACCAAGTACTATTCTTAGTAGAACCTAAAGGATAACTATTTCTTATTTTTTCAGTCTGACTTAATCGATTTCTATGTTTAAGAAAATACTAATAGCCAATAGAGGAGAGATAGCCTTGCGTGTCATCAGAACGTGTAAGGAAATGGGAATCAGCACGGTAGCTGTATACTCGACTGCTGATAAGGAAAGCCTCCATGTGAGATTTGCTGATGAGGCTGTGTGTATCGGTCCACCGAGCAGCAGTGAATCATATCTAAGTATCAGCAAGATAATGGCAGCCGTAGAGATAACCAATGCCGATGCCGTACATCCCGGATACGGCTTCTTAGCTGAGAATGCAGACTTTGCAGAAGTGTGTCAGGAATATGGAATCAAATTCATAGGTCCTTCGGCACAGATGATAAGACAGATGGGTGATAAGATCACCGCTAAGGAAACCATGATCAAAGCCAAAGTCCCTGTCGTACCAGGTTCTGATGGTCAGGTCAAAAGCGTCAAAGAAGGCAAGAAGATAGCTGAGAAAGTCGGATACCCGATCATGCTAAAAGCGACTGCAGGTGGGGGAGGTAAAGGAATGAGAATTGTCAAATCTGCTGACGAATTCGAAGAGCAGATGGAGAAAGCACAACAAGAAGCCAGTGCTTCATTTGGGAATGATGCCATGTATCTCGAGAAATTCATAGAAGAACCAAGACATATAGAAATCCAGATCATCGGAGATCAATATGGTAAAGCCATACATCTATCCGAAAGAGATTGTTCTATACAAAGAAGACATCAGAAGTTACTGGAAGAATCGCCATCACCCTTCTTAGATCAGAAACTAAGAGAGAAGATGGGCAAAGCGGCGATCAAAGCTGCGAAGTCCATCAAATATGAGGGTGTTGGAACTGTAGAGTTTCTGGTCGATAAGTATAAGAAATTCTACTTCATGGAGATGAATACTCGTATCCAAGTAGAGCATACAGTAACTGAAGAAGTTATCAATAGAGATCTCATCAAAGAACAAATCAAAGTAGCTGCAGGTGAGAAGTTAGATGGCAAAAATTATTATCCAACATTACACAGTATGGAATGCAGGATCAATGCAGAGGATCCATTCCATGACTTCAGACCGAGTCCGGGTCATATTACATCCTTCCATAGTCCTAAGGGGCATGGTGTCAGAGTAGATACTCACGCATACGCAGGATATACTGTACCTCCCTATTATGACTCTATGATCGCTAAGCTGATATGTACTGCTGAGACAAGAGAAGAGTGTATACTTAAGATGCAGAGAGCCTTGGGTGAGTTCATCATAGAAGGTATTAAGACAACAGTTCCTTTTCATATACAATTACTTAAGAACGAGGAATTTAGATCCGGAAGTGTGACGACTCAATTCCTTGATACTTTTGAGCTTAAGCCATTGTAGTGACTCCGTTCTATATAGCTTAACTTAATAAGCATATCGGAACATATATCTAAGAGTGTTTTATACTCAGAATGAACAGAGTATATACAATCTGTGAAAGAAGCTTCTTTACTTCAATATAATCATCACAAATCCCGTTTCTTATAGCAAGGCTATAGTTAATTATTCTCATGGGTGACTTCAGACGATTACTGACGTACATATTACCTTATAAGAAGCTTGTTATCTCAAGCGTATTCTGTCATGTGATGATGGCACTATTTACAGTTATATCTATTCCTCTAATCATTCCTTTCTTTCAAGTTTTATTTTCCAGAACGCCTACACAGGCTATTATGCCTGATAGTAAATGGGATCTGATTGGCTGGCTCTTATATTACTTCGTAGGTATATTAGATACATATGGAACGGACAAGGCTATTTTGATGGTTTGTGGAGCTATCGTCGTGACCTTTTTATTTAAGAATCTATTTAGATATCTCGCGATGTACTTCATGGTGCCTGTAAGATCTAATGTAGTCATGGATCTTAGGTCTAAATTATACAATCATTACCTCCACCAAGATTACTTAGGTAATCAGCACAAACGTGGTGATCTCATCACAAGAATTACATCTGATGTACAAGAAGTGGAGTGGAGTATCTTACGATTCATCGAGACCATATTTAAGTCGCCAGTTGTAATTATTGGAAGTATATTTCTGATGATTAGTATCAATGCTCAGTTGACCATTTTCGTATTTGTTCTGATGCTCTTTACAGGTGTCGTTATCGGTACGCTTTCTAAGACACTTAAGAAGCAGTCATTAGAATTACAAGAACAATTATCTGGGATGACAAGCACAGTAGATGAGAGTATCGAAGGTGCACTGATTATAGATATTTTTCAGGTAAGGCCATTTTGGAAAAATCGATTTGAAAAACTCAATAATGCCTATGGATATCTGCTTAATAAAGTGTCGTGGCGACAAGATCTTTCTTCTCCATTATCAGAATTCTTAGGTGTCAGTGTTGTGGTCGTGTTGTTATGGTATGGCTCTAAATTAGTGTTAGCGGGAGAGTTATTACCAGAGACCTTTTTTGCATTTATATTCGCCTTCTATAATGTCATAGAACCTTCTAAGTCATTTTCTTCTGCTTTTTATAATGTAAAAAAAGGTGCTGCTGCTCTCGAACGTATAGATGATGTGCTTGTAGATGATGGAATGCTAATAGAGGGCAATGATGCAGGTAGGCAGTTGACTTTCAATCAGAAGATAGAATTCAAGAATGTTTCCTTTTCTTATGATAAAGAAGATGTACTAAGTGAACTTAATTTGACTATTAATGCGGGAGAAAGGATAGCCATCGTAGGTCCATCAGGTGCAGGAAAATCTACGATCACTAAGTTACTACTTAATAAAATCTCAGCACAATCAGGTCAAGTACTTATTGATGATATTGATATCAATGAGATATCTAAGAAGTCATGGTATCAGCAGATTGGAATGGTCACTCAGAAGGCTTTCTTATATCATGATACCGTTAGAAATAATGTAACCTTAGGTAGAGAAGGAATGAGTGATGAGAGAATATGGACGGCATTAGAGCAGAGTCACTCAGCACAGTTTGTCAGGCAGATGAGAGATGGTTTAGATACCTTCATCGGTGATCGTGGTGAGCAGGTCAGTGGAGGAGAGCAGCAGAGATTGACCATTGCAAGGGCACTATTACAAGATCCATCTATATTGATTTTTGATGAGCCGACATCAGCTTTGGATGCAGAATCAGAGGAGATAGTCAGTCAAGCAATCGGTGCCGCTTTCCAAAATAGGACTGTCATAGTCATTGCACACAGGATATCGACGATCAAACAAATGGATAGAATACTTGTCTTAAAGGATGGACAGATTATGGAATCAGGTGGACACGAAGAATTAATTCAGAATAAGGGTATCTACGCAGATTATGTTGCCCTCCAATCTCTATCTTAGAGCCATGAAGTGTATCTATATATCATTGGTATTCAGTTTGGTCACAGCAATGCTGTGTGGTCAAAATACTGAATATCAAGTGGATACAGTGTTGTATAGATATAAGTCTACGCTTGCAGATACCTTATATGCATTCTCTAATGTGAATATTCAAGCTCAGTATTTTCCATGTGTAGATGCATTCACTATCGAAGAGACAGAAATTGCAGGCGCCACTTTTGAAATGAAAACTGTGAATGGTGCAAAGGAATATTATTCACTTCGTGACGATACATTGAGCTTAGTTGCATTCGTCGGTGAAGATCCATTTATGGGAGTACCAGCTAAGACTATAGAGCATTATAATCATATACCGATAATTATAGAAGGTGATAAGAGCAGCTTTAGAGACGAAGGTTCTAGTGACTTTATCATTGATTACAAAAAGAAAGAATGGCCCAAGGAAATAGTGCAATGGGCATCTGAGAACGATATATCGATCATCCGAATCAATGGCCAAATTCAATGGGATCATAATTATGTCGACAAGGATATCTTTAGGGACCTCTACTTAGACATACAATATGGAGATGCTATAGAATACATAAGGTCTTATACAATTACCAAGTTACAAGTGAAAAAAGAAAAGTGGGAAACAGTAAACTTGGATGAGGTGCCAATGCTTAAGAATTACTTCTATGATAAGAGAACAGAACATAGAAGTTTCTATAAAGATGGATCTATTATGGAGTTAGCTAGACTATGTATATATCCAGACCCTCAATTTTATTTTCAGACATCGGAAGATATTGGGAGATATACTGACTGTAGACATCAATTTAATTCTATTTACGTATTTCCTAATCCAACTTTCGATGACATTAAGATTAGATTTGAGAATGCGACAGACGATAAGTATTTACTTTCTCTACATAATGTAGTCGGCCGTAAGTTATGGTCTAAGAACTTGAGTTTAGATAAGTCTACACAAGAATTAGATGTAGATCTTCCCCCATTAGACAAAGGCATCTATATGTATACCGTTAGAAATGATAATGGTAAGATTATAACATCTCGTCGACTGGTGATTATGGAGTTATAACTCATTGCCAATGAACATCAAATTGTTAGATTATATCTGACTAAAGAAGTGTTATTCTATGTATACAATATGGCTATAATCAAAGAAAATATAAAGGAGCTCTTGCGGCAGAAGATGCAAGAGCAAATAGAGAAGCAAACTAAATCTCTCATCCAAGCTAAAAGTTCTATTGCAGAATCTAAGCTCAATGAAACTAAAAGCTCTGCTGGAGATAAGTACGAAACGGGCAGGGCTATGATGCAGATGGAGCAGGATAAGATATCATCACAGTTAGATCAGCTGATGACAACTAAGAATCATCTGAAACTGATATCGCCAGATCTAATGTCCGACGCAGTAAAGCTGGGCACTCTTGCCATAACTGATATTGGAAATTTTTATATCTCGGTGAGCTTAGGCAAGGTAATCGTAGATGAACAAGAATATTATGCTATCTCTCCAGCGGCGCCACTGAGCAAAGTTCTCACAGGTAAGAGAGTAGGGGATAGTATAAGCTTTAGAGATAGACGGTATAGGATTTTAGAAATTCTCTGAGCTTGGTGATGTATAATTACAATCGACTATAAGCATGTAGTTCTAAGAAGTACACATCTCATAATCAGGCTTAACGTCGTATTTCAGATCCGCCCAGCCAAGGCAATAATTGTTGTCTTTATGACTTACAATTTCGCAAGATTTGGTCGGTGCATTGTATAGATGTAATGTCATAACTGGTACATCAGAAAAATTATGTGTAGAGTGACACTTGTCTTTATCCTTCATGTATGAGATACCACCTTTATCTATCTTTTTAACCTCATGTGTTTCTTTACCTTCTTGACTATAGATGACTTCTTCGAAATCTGAATCAAGGAAAATGACCCAGCAATTCTGTTCGTTATGGTTATGTACTGCTGTCTTAGATAGTGACTTCCAGCATATTAGTATTAATTCGAACCCGGTGTCTTCATACAGGCATAGTCGTGTGTAAGGCATGTCATCGTGCTATTGAGCTATATATAGAAGTGATTTCGTGAAAGTAATTTATTTAATGAGTTTTGATCAGATTCATTGGGCTCTACTATTTTTCTTGCTTCATCTATTAATCTGGTAACATATTATTTTTATTTGTACATATGTAGTTTTATTCATGATAAGATGTCCTATAAGCGGACTCATCTTAATCAGAGCTCGAAGGTGTCTATTTAAAAGAACAAACTATGTCTGCAAATAGTAAAGAATTTTTCCAATTATGAGATCGGATCATTTATGAGTATAATTGATCATTTACACAGGACTTTACAGCCATATGAAAGGTATTGCGAATTTTCGTAAGATATATGCATAGTAGTGGATACTGATTTATAAATTATATATAAGACTTTTTGGATACGTGTCTTCTCTGATTATATGCTTTATTAGAAGTCTTTTTTGTTATATACTTTCTACAAATTTCAAAAATACTTTTTTGTGAAGTTCAAGATCCATGTTGGGCGAAAGTGAAGCTCTTACGATGTAATCTTTGTCACCTTCTTTAGTAGTGCCTTGCGTAGAGGTAGCGGGTATAGTCCAGTAACATCCTCTCAGTTGTCCATAGCTGACACAGAACTTGCTCTCATGTGGAATGTCTGTAATCATGAGGTTTATGAGCTTAAGGTTTAATGCTCTCTTGTACGTTTCTTTTTCTACTGTCGTATTACCTTTAGTAGGTAAGTCTAACGAAAATACGGATGGAGTAAATCCCTGTTGCGCTAATTCTTCTGATACGAAATTGGTTTTTGCTTCTGGTAAGACTTTATTTATAAAGCTTACGAATTCTCGGGTATTCTTATAAGCATCACTAATCCTTTGTGTCATAGAAGGTAATTGTTTTTCTAATATTTCGTATTGGTAGTCAGTAGCTTCATTGTCGCATAGTTTTAGATGCAGTTCTACTTTTTCCATTTCTCCTACTGATAATTTATTTCCGATGCAGTAACCTGCTGTGCATAATCCGCCACTCGGAAACTTAGACCCGCTGGAGAATGAAATGGTTCTTATTTTAGACAGTATCTCTCCATCGCCTAAGAAATGTACATTAGGACAGAAGGTCTGATCTAAGATGAATACTGGATCGATCGCAATATCACCATTTGGAGTATGGCGTTCCTTAGTTAAGACATCCCTGAGCTGGATAAGATCTGGAACTTCTACTCTAGGATTAGTGGGTATCTCAGCGATGATGTAAGGTACTGCATCTTCTTCAGCAACTACTGCTAATACTTTGTCTATACTCTGCACCATATCATTATCTCCATCTACCTCTAGATCTACTACCTCAACATTATTTATGGCTGTAGCCACTCTTCTGGCTTGATCATTAGTCCCACCATAGCAGTTAGTGGGTACTATTATTTTTATGGCTTTTTCATTGTGCTTTTCTACTGCATCGTGTATAAGTCCCATTAGAATAGCATACTGAATGGACAGACCACTAGAGGCAACAAGTGCTTTCGTAGTTGTATTAGTTACTTCGTTTATTGACTTTAAGACCGCAGCTTTAGTTGATGCAACATTTTTTTTCTTATTCTCACCATAAGGCTGTCCTACCAACGATTGTAATGCAATTAAACAATTGGCAGGTGTCATTGCGATGGTCTCTCTTCTACGGACATGCTGTATTGCTGGAATATAATTTTCGTTTTGCTGGCCATTTACAATTATGATACTTCCAAGGTCGTAATTAGCTATCTCATTATTACCACACAGATTTATGTAGAAGTCAATATTCGGTTGTCGATCATCAATAGCATCAGCACAGTGGGGATTGATGAATATGGTACTGCCGTCAAAATTCGAAGCATCTTCAGCTTTCTCTACTTTCTGCAATATAAATTTGTAGCCATAGATACTACGCAATATATTAGCATCAAAAGAAGAAGGCAGCGCCTCAGTATAAATGATTTTTGTGTTTCTATTATCTAATCGATTCTTTCTGAGAATTGCTAATATAGGAATGGTCTTAGAAGAAAAACTGAGTACATTATTAGGTTGTAAGTGGTTAGATTTCGCTATTACCCATTCGAGTATACATGACAGAGGATGACCTAACCTAATGTAATCATATGCTGTGGGTAGACCATAGAGTGCTGATGACTCAGAATTGTTGCTAATATATAAAGCTTCGAATTGCTGTAAAAACTGAGTTTTAGCCAGTTTCTCATTATATATATCCAGCCTGTGTGTTGTCAGATTTAACCAGTCCGCCGGCATATTCTGTAACACATCCTTCACGTAATTAAGCATATTATTGTCTCCCATACTTTCGTCTTGATATCGGAGGGTAAGATACGCTAATTAGAGTTTTCTAATGAAGTGATTTAGAAACATAGTATTAATTTCTATTCTACTCATAAAGGTTTATCTTTTCATGATATTTATCTTCTTGGATAAGACTTTGATACGTCGTATACAGCTTTGTTATTAATTGTATCATTCAGAACATTTATGCTTTTCATTTTAGGATTGGTAAATTGGAAAACCCCGTAATCGAAGCAATCTTATCGAATATCATAGATGTTGCTCAGAAGCCGAAGTAAAACTAGAAAGGTGAGATTTTATTTACTTTTGGAAAGAGATATTTGGAAGTAACCTAATTTGCTTAGATTCAGTTTATTGCGATATTATAAATTATATCCATTACTCAGTATATGGTCAAATACAGCCAATACGGTTGACACATTTCTATCAGATTTGTCATGATTTTTGTTCAGCTATATAACTACCTACATTATGTATTAGCATGTAGGTAGTTATATCTATGATCTACAATACGATTAACTTTTGAATAGACCTTGCAGATTCAGTTTCTATATGTAAGTAGTAAGTCCCGCTTGCCAAATTCGAAACGGACAGATCAAAAGATTGTAAATTGCCGTAAGAGTTTTGGATAACAACTTCGCCAAAGGAATTATAAACAATCGCAGAAATTTGTTGTGCAGTTTTTGATAAAGTAATTAACGTATTGCCTCTTGCAGGATTTGGAGCAATGGTAAATTGATCGCCACTATTAACGATCTCTTCAGTATTGGATACTACAGATGAGAGGTCTATTTTGTACATTGATCTACCATATGTCGCCAAATATAATGTGTTATTCTCAGCATCTATTTGCAAGTCTGTCACGATGACAGAAGGGAGATTTATCCCTAAGACGTCCCAGCTTTCACCTTGATTCGTAGATATAAACAGTCCTGCATCTGTTCCTATAATGACATTGCCTTCACTATC
>Ga0209185_1000128_pt1 | contig 114856 bp, 104 predicted proteins | sample SidtaG_2_FD_187425 | JGI IMG/M metagenome (GOLD analysis project Ga0209185, IMG submission 187425) | Marine algal microbial communities from Sidmouth, United Kingdom - Sidmouth_Asex2 metaG (SPAdes) (version 2) | ecosystem: Host-associated > Algae > Red algae > Unclassified | place: Sidmouth... | reverse complement strand
TTAGTTTGGCTTGATGGTGCCAAGCATCTCATCAAGCTCAACAGCAGGCAGCAACTTATCGTGCCGTTCCTTGGGAAGGGCTGTGAAAAATATTATCTGCTCTGCTAGCTAGCCTGCTGAATGTAGGCTCAAAGTCACTGCTGACAGTATTCGTCAGCATCACTCTTGATATCAGGAAGACTAGCTATGTCAATTTACAATAAAAATCCAAAGCTTGCCTGGGTAGAATATTTGTCGAAAGACTGACTTCTAATATAGAGAGCAGTTCCTGTCATTTTGCTAAACTTTCTTCGTTAGACAAATTTTAGTCTCTTGATTTTTTGCAGGAATATTATTTGCTCTTTTTACAGTGTTTAACCCATCACAAGTGTAGGCTAAGCCTTTGATCAGTTTCTCTCAAACCTCTAAGAGCTGGGCAATAAGATGGTAGTCCATCAACCCTTTGAGTTGATTGGGCTACTCAGCGTTACTGGTAACCTTCTAGAGGTAAACCAGCCTGCTCTTGATGTTGTTGGTGCACACAAGCATGACATTGTTGGCCAGGTCTTTTGGGAAGCGCCTTGGTGGACGCAATCACCGGATCTTCAAGACTGGCTACAAACAGCAATTGCTCAGGCAGCTCTGGGACAACGGATGCAGGAAAAGGTCACTTGTGCCAGCCTATCTGGTATCTCCAGTCCCTTAGAACTGTTGATTAAACCTATTCATGCAGACACTGGACAGGTAATTTTCCTGGTAGTGGAAGGTTACACCATGCCTGAGCGAGAGTCAGGCGTTACGCTACCCAACCTCAATCAGGGCAAGATATCTGAAATTCGACCCCGGACAAGACAACTGGAGGAACAGCTAGCCCGCGAGCAGCTTCTTGCTAAGGTTACCCAGAATATCCGCCAGTCTCTAGATTTTGACAAGATTTTATCCACAACTGTGGCTGAAGTTCGTCAAGTTCTCCAAGCCGATCGAGCCTTGATTTTTCATCTCACGTCCAAAGGATCTGGGGTGGTGATTAAGGAATCGGTTTTGCCAGAGTATCCAGTGACCTTAGAGATGTTATTTCTGGATGAATGTTTCCCGGAGGAGTGTTACGAGTTCTACTGTCAGGGAAACCCCCGTATTGTTGCAGATGTATTCAAAGATGAGTGGGCCGACTGCCTGGCGGAGTTTATGGACCAGGTTGGGGTCAAAACGAAAATTGTTGCTCCCATTGTGCAAATGGATGCAAAGAACTCACCCAGGGTGTGGGGGCTATTGATTGTTCATAGCTGTGCCTGCTATCGCCAATGGCAGTTCAGTGATGCTGAATTGCTGCAGCAGATCAGTAATCAATTGGCGATAGCCCTCAAACAATCCGACCTTTACTCTCAGCTGCAAACCAGTGAAACCCGCCTGCGCGAATTCTTTGAGAATGCGGTGCAGGGGATGGCTATGCTCACTACAAGCGGGCATTTCATGCAAGTCAACCCCGCTCTATGTCAACTTCTAGGGTATTCGAGATCAGAATTACTGCAGCTAACCATTCAGGGCTTGATCCAGACCCACGACCTCGACCATTATCGTGACAGCATTCAAGACTTACTGTGCGATCGCACAGCTAGTCTCCAAATTGAAACGGAGTTGCGCTCTAAATCTGGCACAACTCGATGGACCATTTGTAGTGCCTCCGTTGTCCGCGATCCTGAAGGGGAGCCCCTCTACTGTGTCGTCCAGGTTCTAGATATTTCTGAACGTCATGCTCTAGAGCAGATGAAAAGCGAATTTATCTCCAGCGTCAGTCATGAGCTACGCACCCCACTCACCTCTATTCATGGTTCCTTGGGACTTTTAGTCTCTGGGACCCTTGATGATCAGCCTGCAGCGACCAAACAGATGATTGAGATTGCTGCCACTGAGTCAGAGCGTTTAGTGCGTTTAGTGAGTGACATTCTAGATCTAGAACGCCTTGAATCACACAAAATTACGTTGTATCAGCAGTGGTACAGTGCAGCCTCTCTGATGCAAAGGGTGAGTGAAATCCTGCGCCTTAGTGCTGATAATCATGATATCCACCTTGTCATGACACCGACTTCCCAGCAAGTCTGGGTGGATGAAGATCGTATCATTCAGGTGCTAGTGAATCTTGTGAGCAATGCGATCAAATTCTCACGTCCTGGATCAACAATATGGCTGAGTGTTCTCGGTCCGGATGAGCAAGCGCTATGGCAATCATCGGGTCAACAGCAAAATTCTCTTGAGCCTGCTCTGAATAGCGGGATTGCTTCGGCTTCGCAGATCCTGTTCCAAGTCAAGGATCAGGGCAAGGGAATTCCAGCAGATCAATTAGAAATGGTTTTTAATCGATTTCAACAAGTCAATGGTTCAGACTCGCGCGAACAAGGTGGCACAGGTCTAGGCTTAGCCATTTGTCGCAATATTGTGCAGCAGCATGGTGGCTCTATTTGGGCCGAGAGCCAGTTGGGTGAAGGGAGTACTTTTTCTTTTACGCTCCCTCTCTCCGAAAGTAGGTAGTGCCGAGCAAGCGTCATAAAGAAGACTGATTTTAGGATTGAAGTGCCAATGTCACAAAAACATATCCTCCTCATTGATGATGAAGAGTACATCAGAACAGTGGTGAAGACATGTCTGGTGAATTTGGGTGGATGGGCAGTGTCAATGGCTGCCTCTGGACCAGAAGGATTATTAATCGCTCAACAAGAGCATCCAGATGCAATTTTGCTGGATTATATGATGCCGGGGATGAATGGGATCATGCTGCTGCGAGAGTTGAGAAAGGAAGCGATAACCCAATCCATTCCAGTGGTCATGCTAACTGCTAGAGCACAACCTACTGATCAGCTTGAGTATGATGAGTTGGAGGTCTCAGGAGTTATTGGCAAACCCTTTGAACCCCTAATGCTAACGGCTCAGGTGGCTGAAATTCTGGATTGGTAGTAATTGATTCTTGCTGAGTTCAACTGGCCTTCACCTCAATAACGGGTTCCGGCTTTGCGATGATGAACCGCTGTTTTCACATTAGATCGCAACACTTCGCCATTTTTGACCGTGGCATAGACCACCCAGTGATCTCCACATTCCATCCGATTTTCGACTTCGCACTCCAGGTAAGAAATCGCATCTTTAATAATCGGGCTGCCGTTGGTCGCGGTATCTGTGTCTAAATCTGCGAACCGATCTTCACTAGGGCCGAAGGGTTTGAGAAAATGCTTCATGGTTTGTTGGTAGTTGTCTTCGCCCAAAATATTAAGGACGAAGGGACTCTGGGAATACAACAAAGACTCCACTGCGCGGTCCTTAGCAACAGCGACGGTAAAACCGGGGGGATTGAAGGTGGCCTGAGAGACCCAAGAAGCTAACATGCCACTGGCAACTTCTCCTTGTTTGGCCGTCAAAATACAGAGAGAGCCCACAATCCTTCCCACAGCTTGATCCGTAGCTGTCGTTTGAGTTGGCGCTGCACCTTGTCGTCGAGATTTCGCTTTGCTGGCTTTCTTAATTTGCTGGGCAAAGTCAGTGCCAGATTCTTCACAGGTTTTGAGGGTGACATCCGTAGGTTTGAACTTCACCTTGATGGGATCGAAGCCAAACCGATAGCCTGCATCTTTCAGTTTGCTTTCTAACAAATCAATAGCTTCTCCACTCCAACCAAAGGAACCAAAGACGCCGACGGGCTTATCTTTGGCAACTGTGGAGAGCAAAATCCCTAAGGCCATCTGAATTTGGGTGGGCGCATGGCCCCCTAAAGTCGGTGAACCAATCACAAAACCTTCACAATAGTCGGCAACGGCTTGGATTTCTTCAGGGGTAGCCGTTTCACAGTTGATGGTTTCCACACCAATCCCCGCTTTAGTGATGCCGCGAGCGATCGCTTGACCAATCGTGGCCGTATTACCATAAGCCGAGGCATAGAGGAGAGCAACGGTACTGGTTTGTTTTTTCTGGGCTTCGCACCAATGGCGATAGTTGCGCGTCAGTTCTCGGGTGCCATACCGGGCGATGGGGCCGTGACCAGGAGCGTAGGAACGAATCGTCAGAGCAGAGAGCTTATCTAAGACGGTTTCCACTTGGCGGGCATAGGGAGCCATCAGACAGTCGAAATAGTAACGGCGATCTTCTTGGAGGTTGAGGCGGTCTTGATCAAAGACAGCTTCGCTACAGAGGTGGATGCCAAAAAACTTATCGGTAAACAGAATGCGGCTAGCAGGATCGTAGGTGAGCAAACTATCGGGATAGCGAGGGGTAGAGGCGCGCACGAATTGCAGGCGATGACCTTGGCCTAAATCGAGGGTTTTGTCCTTGGCACTGCTCCTGACAATCTTCAGGTTTAATTGATGATTTGGTAAGGCTTCTTTCAAGGCTGCTGCGCCAGGATTAGAGCAAACAATCGTGACGTCGGGGACTAGCTCTAAGAGGACTTTGAGGGTATCAGCCCGGTTGACGTTGACATGGCCTAGAACTAGGTAATCTAGCTGTTTGAGATCAAAATCGAAGTTGTCCAAATTCACGGACTGCTGAGTGACCCATTGTAGTTGGCTCCACAAGCGGCCCCAAAGGGGTTGAAAGGAAGAGCTGGATTGACCGGAGAGTTGTTGCAGTTGTTCAACAAAGATTTCGGTAAAAGAGCCACCAGGCGGATCGATGAGGGCTGTTTTGTCGCCGCTGATGATGTAAGAATTGGCGGTGGTCCCTCGTTCCAGGGCATATTCAATTTCAAAGCGGAGGCGATTCCAACTGCGCGATCGCAACGCCAATGTCCCCGGTGCAATCGGGGCCAACTGCACATCTCTGGCTTTGCCGCTGGCAGACTGAGAACTAGGTGTGGAGGTCAGGGTAGATGAGGTCATGGAGATATCCGTCTAACTGCAAGGATGTACAAGGGGTTGAAGCTGAGCAAGGAACTGGCGAACCGCTCCAGGGTTACGGCACGTGATCACAGTTTGATCAGGATGGCAGGCGGCTAGGGCTTGCGCAATTTTGGGACGATTCTGACTGGGAAAACACCATACATACCAGAGGAACTCCCAATTGAGACGTTCAGAACAGTGGGGGGCCATATCTGGTCTGGTTTGACCTCGATAATGCCAAATTCGTTGGCAAACTCGCCACAGACAAAGCCATCGGGGAAAGTCTAGAAAGACAATTGTATCGGTAGCCGGGAGACGTAAATCGAACGTGCCACTGTAATTGCCGTCTATAATCCACGCCTGCTCTGAAATGAGAGTTGCAACCCGACGTCGCCATGCCAGGGGGTCTGCTTCTACCCAGCCAGGTTGCCAATAGACTTGATCTAAGTGAATCACCTTGAGGTTAAGAAGCGGACCTAACTGCCCAGCCAAAGTTGATTTACCCGCTCCACAACTTCCGATAATGGCAATCTTTTGCACTGCTGTTGCCTCTGCATCAATTGCACCCCCTCACTAGGCAATCACCCTAATAGTAAGTCCCGACTTGCCGATGATGGACTGCGGTGAGGCTATCGGGCTTAGAAACCTTACCGACGGTGACTTGGCTATAGACCAACCAATGGTCACTACATTCCATGCGGCTCACTACCTTACATTCCATATAAGCCAAGGCATCAGCCAAAATGGGAGACCCATTGTCTGCGTCTCTAGTTTTGACCCCAGCAAAGCGATCAGCTCCTGGTGGAAAACGCTTGAGGAAATGACTCATCAAACTTGCATAGTTGTCAGCTTCGAGCACGTTCAAGACAAAGGTATCTCCCACCTGCATCAGCGATTCAATCGCCCGGTCTTTAGCAACCGCTACCGTAAATCCCAAGGGCTCTAGGCTCGCTTGTGTTACCCACGAAGCCAACATGGCCCCGTTCAGACCGCCTTTATGAGCCGTGAGAATATACAAACCACTACTGAGGCGTCCCAGGGCTTTTTCGAGGTCACCGTCAATCTCTTTGATTTTTTTGATGTTCTCTTTCAGGGTTAGCTTTTGGCCGAGGTCAGTCCCAGACTCTTCGCATTCCTGGTAGATCGTTTCTGACGGGGTATCTTTGACGCGCACAGCCGCGAACCCCTCTTTCAATCCCAGTTCTTTGAATCGACTTAACAGCGGGTCGATGGGTTGGTCATCGCCACCGTAGGATTCAAATACTCCAAAGATTTGTTTGCTCTTGGCGGCGGCCAGAATAGTGCTAATGGCAGCTTGGGCTTTCGTGGCATGGCGGCCCGAGGCAGGGGGCGTCGTCATCACAAACGCGGAGACACCGTTGACCAGTTCTTGGACTTCTTGCACCTCAGCTACTTTTAAGTCCAGCATTTCCACAGCGACCCCGGTTTTAGAGATCCCACGGGCGATCGCTTGCGAGAGCCGATCACCATAGCCATAATCGGACAAGTAGAACACGGCTGCGGTTTGCTCTGCCTTAGCTTTCTCGTTGCTCCACTTGCGATACCGCTCCGTCAATTCCTCAACGTTATGACGCAACAGCGGCCCATGCCCCGTGGCAATCGTGTTGATTCCCTCTAGCTTATCCATCCGCTTCATTGCTGACAGCACTGACCGGGCATTAGGACCCATCAGGCACTCATAATAAAACCGAAAATCAGGGGAAAGCTCTTCTAAATCTTCATCGAAGGTATCGTCGGTGCAAAAGTGGGACCCAAAAGCATCGCAGGTATAAAGCACTTGAGTCTTGTGGTCGTAGGTAAAGATGGTATCCGGCCAATGCAGGTTGGGGGCATTCAAAAACTCCAGTACATGCCCTTGCCCTAGATCAATCTGGTCACCATTTTTGATGACTTTGCTATTAATAGAATCGTTGACAAATTCTTCTAAGAAGCTGATAGCAATTTTGGCCCCTATGACCACGGCATTGGGGGCTAAAGCCAACACATCTTTGACCAAGCCGCTGTGATCGGGTTCCGTATGGCTAATGATTAAATAGTCAATCTCAGCAGGATCAATTTCCCGCCGCAACAGCTTCATGTAGAGGTCGCGAAATTTCTCGTGGGAAGTATCGATTAGAGCAACTTTGTCGCCACGCACGAGGTAGGAGTTGTAGGTCGTCCCGTTTTGGAGGCCAAACTCAATATCAAAGCGATCGCGGTCCCAATCCAGAGAGCGCATCACCGTGGTATCGTCCCCAATATCAAGGGTTTGAGTTGTGAGTCGGTTTTCGGTCTGTGTGTTGCGATCGCCCAGTGCAACCATTAGCCACCTCCGTCCTGGATCTAGGAATTATTAAGATATATTGCAATTCTAACGCACTGCTCTGGCATCTTTGATTAGAAGTTGTGATGAGTGGCATTGCTTATTCAGTTTGCATCAGTATCTGGGAGTATTTTGTCCAACACCTATCCAGCAATTTCTAGCATCGGACCTGCTCGTAGATGCCCAGATATTTCTGAGCAGGATCCTGCCAAGAGTAGTCAGAGGCCATCCCTTGCTTTACTAGCTTCTGAAAGTCTTGAGGATAATCAGCCCAGAGATCAATGGCTCGATTCATCGCCGACTCTAGAGCTTCGTTATCTGTTTGATAGAAGACATAGCCATTGCGTTTTTCAGGGGACTTTTCTGGATCGTAATCTCGATCAAAGACCGTATTGACCAAACCGCCAACGCCACGAACAATCGGTACCGTCCCATAGTGGAGGCCAATCACCTGGGTTAAACCGCAAGGCTCGTAATTACTGGGCACCACAATCATATCGGCCCCAGCATAGATTAGATGGGCTAGTTCTTCATTGAAGGCCAATTCCAAATGGCAGTCCGGATTACTGTGCAAGAAGTTCTTCTCATGCCAGAACCAGGTATTAATGCCTGCTTCGGTTGCAGATCCTAACAAGACAAACTGGGCATTTTTGTTGAGAGCGTGGTAAATGGCATGATGGACCAAATGCATGCCCTTCTGGGCATCAAGGCGACCAATGAACGCAATTAAGGGTTTGTCTGCATGGCGCAATTGCAGACGCTCTCGCAGGGCCTTTTTGTTGTCGGCTTTGCCTGTGAGATCATCCGCAGAATAGGGCTGAGCAATCTGTTGATCCTGCTCTGGATTCCAGGCATTGTAATCGATACCATTCAGAACCCCCTCAAACTTCTGGTGATGCAGTTCTAGGGTATGTCCTAAGCCGTAACCCACTTCTTCGTATCGAGCTTCCCAGGCATGGTGGGGTGAGACGGTACTCACATAATTCGAGTAAACAATGCCGCCCTTCATAAAGTTCAAGGCAAAGGGGTTGAAGTTATCGCCTAAACGGTCGTAATGGAAGTAGTAAGACTCTCGATTGAGACCCGTGGCCTTCAAGATTTCGGCTCCAGCAACTCCCTGATGCTTAAAGTTATGGATGGTGTAAACCACTCGCTGATTTCCCATGCCGTGATACTGGTACATCTCATACAGCATCACAGGCACCAAGCCCGTCTGCCAGTCATGGCAATGCAAGATGTCGGGACGCTTATTGGACCTCAGTAAAAACTCTAGGGCTGCCTTGCTGAAAAAAGCAAAGCGCATCGGGTCGTCATGCCCTCCGTAGTAATAGCCTCGGTTAAAGAAAACATCGCTGGAATTAGGTTGAATAAAGAAGCAGAGTTGTCCATGCACCCATCCACAGAAGACATGGCAATGAATGGCGCCGTCATACCAAGGCACCGATAAATCTCGATAAGCTTCATGCAGCCCCCAAATATGGTCGTAGCGCATGCAATCGTACATTGGCAGGACAAGTTCGACACAATGGCCTTGCGCACCAAGTTCACGACTCAGACCATAAACGACGTCACCAAGCCCACCGGCCTTAATCACAGGGGCGCATTCAGAGGCAATCTGAATAATGTACACAGTCACTCCTTGCTTAAATAATTTTTGGAAAGGGAATATAAATAAAAACTTAATTTACAAAAGTATATATTTATATTGCTCCTATACAGATAGGAATCGCCCAATCCAATGCCACTTTTTCAGCTGTCCTCTCCCCAAAACGGATGGAGGCGCTGACATCGTCTGACGACCCTCTTGTCACACTTACCAATGGCTTTGGCGGAGAATGCCAAGCGTTGTGGGGAACACCGATACACATTTGAGACCACATACCACAATAATTGTCTCTTTTCCACAGCAACATGAACTTTATTGATCAGGCTATAAAGTTTATTGACAAGAGCTTTAGTAAATCTTCATACAAAGATTCACGATGCACCTTTGATACAGTATCTTTCTACAAGGCACTCTTATTGCATGCATAAACATTCAGTACAGACTGAATACTATTTTTAGGGTTAAGGAGCATACAAATTGTTCACACCAACTTTTCTTACGGTTCCCGTTCGCGCCATTAATTGGAGCCCAACCGTGGCTATCGTTATGATCGCAGCCAATATCATGGCTATTGCGATCGCAAAGTACAGCATCCAGTATCCCAATGTTGGCCCCAGCATGCCAGCATCCAGTTTGTTTGGTGGGTTTAGCTTCACGTCTGTGTTAGGGACCCAAGTTTTTGGTCATGTTTTAGGTGCAGGAGCCATCTTAGGACTGACCTACTTAGGTGTTCTCTAACGTTGCTTATATGGGTTGAAATTGTTTCAATCTAATTGTCAATCTAAACAGCCAGGGAAGCCCCTCTCTGGCTGTTTTTGTCATTGTGCAGGTCTATCCAAGATCCCATTCAAGAAAATATCAGCCAGAGTTTCAGCCATTTCTTTTTGGAATGCAGGTGAGGAATTCTCATCCATGAGGGTATCTTGGCTAAACCCAGCAATCATGAACATGCCTAAGAAGACCCGAGCCACAACTTTGGGATTGAGATCGCGATAGGTTCCTCGCTCAATCCCCGTCTGAATAAAGGCTTCGACAACGCTCGTCATCTTAGTGATGATGTCGGCTTGGATGCGATCGCGTAACTCAGGATGAAATTGAGCCTCCATGAAACAGACCCGCATCAAATCTGCCTGCTTGTGGAGGGACAGCATCCGCTCCCGCAGTAATTGAGCAACGGATCGATAGCTTCCCATCTCACTCAAATGGGTAAGGAGGTCCGTGAGCATTTCACTCCAACCTTGGGTTACCACTGCTACCAGAATAGATTTCTTATTCTCAAAGTGACGAAATAGCGTCCCCTCAGCAATTCCGGCTGCCTCTGCGAGTTGACGGGTGGTTGTTTTTTCAAAGCCTTGGCGAGCAAATAAGCGCTGGGCCGCAGCTAAAATTCGGCTATTCAGATCGGTTTGAAGGACTGTGGGGTGACTGGAGAGTGGCATGATTCAGATCCTGAAGCCGCTGGTTAGCCTCCATTGTCTAATGAATTTTGCTGGACACACAGGAGCTTTGGTGTTTCTTTAGGAAGATGTTCCGGGCATTTCGTCAGAAAAGTCGACGTTCTGGGTAGTCTAGGCCTATATTCTCCTGGCCTTTATGACGACCGTTGCTTATCTCATTAATCAATATCCAAAGGTGAGTCACAGCTTTATTCGCCGCGAAATTTTGGCATTGGCAGCGCAAGGTATCAATATCTGTCGCTATTCTATCCGGCCTTGCCCTGATCAACTCATCGATCCAGATGACCTAGAAGAGCTAGGAAAGACTAAGGTCCTCTTGTCTGTTGGTTTCTTAGGGCTAGCTATGAGACTGATCTGGGGTCTAGTCAACCGCCCGATCGCCTTTGCTAAAGCCTGGGGATTGGCCACAAAAATTGGTTGGCAATCTGATCGGGGTTTGTGGCGTCATTACATTTATCTGGCCGAAGCGAGTGTTCTCTTGCATTGGTTAAGGGTTGCCAAAGTGGACCATGTCCATGCCCATTTCGGTACCAATCCGGCTGCTGTTGCTATGCTTTGCCATGCTTTGGGAGGACCGCCCTATAGCTTTACCGTGCATGGACCGGATGAATTTGATCAACCTCAAGCTCTCCATTTAGAAACCAAAATTGCCCATGCCGCTTTTGTGGTTGCTGTCAGCTCCTATGGCAAAAGCCAGCTCTACCGCTGGAGCCACCCGCAAGATTGGCCCAAAATTCATATTGTTCACTGTGGGTTAGATCATCTTTTTCTGGGTCAACCCCCGACTGCTATGCCTGAGACCCCTCAACTTGTCTGCATTGGACGACTGTGCCCAGCCAAGGGACAGCTCCTCCTCGTTGAAGCGGTTGCCCAACTGGTTGCAGAAGGCGTTGACTTAAGACTCACCCTCGTCGGAGAGGGTGAGTTGCGCCCTGCTCTAGAGACAGCGATCGCAGCAGCTCAATTGGAACAGATTGTAACCATTACTGGTTGGGTGAGCAGTAGCCATATTCGTGACTATTTGCTAAACGCAAAAATCAAAGTTCTCCCCAGTTTTGCTGAGGGTCTACCCGTTGTTTTGATGGAAGCTTTAGCGCTGGGGCGTCCAGTTATTTCAACTTATATTGCTGGAATTCCCGAATTGGTTGAGCCCGCCAATGGCTGGTTAATTCCTGCGGGCTCAGTCACAGCTTTAAAGGAAGCGATGCGCGTCAGCCTAGCAACCCATACTGACCAGTTGCAACACATGGGACAAGTGGGTGCCCATCGGGTTGCTGTAGCTCATAATATTGAGACTGAAACAGCAAAGTTATTGCAACTCTTTACAGCCCGCTGTTCTGAATGACTAGAATTGAGAGGTATCAACCCAGCTTTGATTGGGTCTCTGGGGTTCTGAGAAGGTGGTTGACCGCAACCATTGCATAAAATACACAACACCCACAGCCGTCACGACACCAAAGGCCAAGCCCAAGATCATCAGGATGCCAAAGAACTTTTTCATCGTCCGTTGATTATCAGCAACGGCCCGTCGGCTGTCTGCCGATAACTCAGCTAAATCTCGTTCTAGATCAAGGTCGGAACGCTGCTGGTTTGGCCGTATGGGGTCAAACTCATTGGGGGGTTGATGACTCATCGTCAGGCTCTTTGAAGTTTTTCGTTACACCACAGAAGCAGCTTCTAGAAAAATCCGCTTTACTTCTGTATGGGATTCTCGAATTTTGCGCTCAATGCGACGAGTAGCCGCTTCGATCTCATCAGCGGACAAATCATCCCGAAATTCAATGTTCATTGCCAACATAATATCCTGCGGACCTAAGTGGAGGGTAATAGGTGCTTCCATTCGAGTGACTGCCTGATCTGATTTAACTATTTGCTTAATGCTATCGCGTGTTTCTGGAGAGGCACTCTCACCAATCAATAGCCCCTTCGTTTCGATGACTAACACAATGGCCACAACTGTTAGTAATAGGCCAATCACAATGGAGGCCGCACTATCATAGGCAGAATTGCCCTTTAATTCTGTGAGATAGACTCCGATAAAGGCAATCGTTAAACCAATCAAAGCTGCACAGTCTTCGAAAATAACAATAAAAGAACTAGGATCTTTGCTATTCCGAATGGTTTGCCAAAAGGTGCCGGGAGGATGGGGAAAGTTTTTATTGAATTCGCGGATAGAAACAAATAAGGCAATACCTTCAAACAAGGCAGAGGCTCCCAAGACAATATAGCTGAGCGTCGGATCGTGGGCAGGAGTTTGCACGCCCATACTGCTCAAACCTTGATAAATGGAAACGCCCCCCCCAAGGGCAAAAATGAGCACGGCTACGATTAGGGACCAGAAGTAAAGTTCTTGGCCGTACCCCAAGGGGTGTTGCTCGTCCGGTCTGGTCCCGCTTTTGTGGAGACCATAAAGGAGCAGGAGTTCGTTGGTTGAGTCCACAACGGAGTGAATGCCTTCCGATAGCATGGCAGAGCTACCGCTAATGCCAGCACCAATAAATTTGGCGATGCCGATCGCGATGTTGGCAGTCATGGCTGCATAAATAGAGACTTTGGAGGAATGAGCGTTTGACATAGAGGTTGGGTTCAGAGCTTGGTCGGGCTAATCTGCGTGTGATGGATGAGTCAATAACAATAGTGCCCTGGCTTGCACCACTTTTCCACTCATCTGTGCCTAGGCACAGATGAGTGGATTATTCCTGGCTCAGTTTTTGGGTATTAGTGACCAAGCTTTTAGCAAACTCGTCTAGTCGTTCCGCAAGTTTTTCATCGATTAGCTTGCTCTCTTCGTCAAAGGCTCGCCACGCCTGACCAATCGCAATTTGCTCAGGAATCACCCAGGCATGAACCCAGCGCATAATCAGTCGCATTTCGTTAAGGGCATTACTATTGGGCTGACCGCCCAAAACGCTAATCAGTCCAGTCACTTTGCCTCCCAGCTCTGTAAATCCCATCAAATCCAGAGCATTTTTGAGCACACCGCTAACGCTGCCATGATATTCCGGCGTCGCCAAGATCAGTCCATCGGCCTCGGTCACTGTCTTTCGCAGTGCACTCACATCCGGGAAATCTGCATAGTCTTTACCGCCATCACAAAAAGGTAGCGTCATCTCTCGTAAATCCAAGATTTGAACCTCAGCGCCAAGGGTTCGAACTCGTTCGGCTGCTAGCGCGAGTGCCATCATGCTATAGGAGGCACTTCTGAGACTACCGCCAATACCAACAATTTTGGTCATGGATATTTCGCTCACAGAGGATCACTCAGAGTCTAGCGAAACTTGAGTGGGGAATGCGGTGGCCTAGTGATTTTCCTCCGGCCTCGTCGCGACTGAATTTTGCCAAACGGCTTGAATCTGATTGAGGTCTAAAATACCGATTGCCGTTTCGCCCGCCATCACCTGGAGTTGAGACTGCCCTGATTTCAATAAAACAGATAAGGCTTGTCGTAATGTGTCATCACCACCAATTTTGGGAAGATGCGGCAGCGGAGAAGATATAGAGACCATCTGACTGTGGACTGATAACACCGATAGCAGTTTGAGGACATCCTGAGTGCCCACCAATTCCTCTACAAACTCAGAGGCGGGTTGAGTCAAGATTTGCCAAGGTGCACCATATTGAACCAAATGTCCTTGGTTAAGAATCAAAATCCGATCAGCTAGGCGCAGCGCCTCTTCAATATCGTGAGAAACGAATAAAATGGTTTTGCGAAATTGATGTTGAAGTTGTAGCAGTTCTGCTTGCAAGGATTTACGGGTGATGGCATCTAAAGCCCCAAATGGTTCATCCATGAGCAATACGGCGGGGTTAGCCGCTAATGCCCGCGCCAGCCCCACCCGTTGTTGTTGACCGCCGGAGAGTTGACTAGGATAGCGTTGTGCCAAACCTGCGGATAATTGGACCAGTTCCAGGAGTTCCTCAACCCGAGCTGCAATTTGCGTTTTCTTCCAGCTCAATAATTTAGGAACAACGGCGATATTCTGAGCAATGGTCATATGGGGAAACAATCCCACCTGTTGAATCACATAACCCATTTGGCGACGTAAGGTCGTTAAGGGAATATGCTGAATATCTATACCATTAAAAAATATTTGCCCTTGAGTGGCATCATATAAGCGGTTAACCAGCTTCAATAAGGTGGTTTTGCCACAACCCGATGGCCCTAAAATCACCACTAACTCACCTGTATTGGCCTCGAAAGTGCAGTTGCGGACTGTTTCCTCGGGTACGTCCGGGAATCGCAAACTGACCTGTTCAAATTGCAGCATACTGATTCAAATCCGGTTCAATCGAATAGTTCTGGACAGCGGATGTATGGATGACAAGGTTTGACTGCCTCCAACAGCGCTTAACCATTAAAGATCATTTTCTGGCTGATCACGCTGCTCGCTGTGGTCAGTATTCTGGCCCTCAGAATAAGAACCATGACATTGTTGAGACCGATGGCTATCAGCAGTAGAACGATTGCGGTATAGTTTGTACGGCGGGTAAAGGGTTAGCTTCGGAGAAAAATAATGCCAGTTGCCGTTGGAATGATTGAAACCACTGGATATCCTGCAGTGCTAGCGGCTGCGGATGCCATGGTTAAAGCCGGTCGCGTGGCACTGATGGGGTATGAAAGCTGTGCGAGTGGTCGCTACGTCGTCTCTATTCGCGGACCCATTGGAGAGGTTAAACAGGCGATGGCAGCCGGAATTGCCACTGTCGAAGGGATGCCGGGTTCTGCCAAAGTGGAATCCCACTATCTTGTTCCCAACCCTCCAGAGAATATCGAAGCGGTTCTGCCTATCGGTTACACTGAACGGTCGGAACCTTTTCGAACGTGAAAGGTAGATTGAATCAATACACCGCTCATTTTTGACTATATTAGTTTTTTGAGGAATATTAGGAATGCCACAGGCAGTTGGGTCACTAGAGACAAAAGGATTTCCGCCAGTATTGGCGGCCGCTGATGCCATGGTTAAGGCGGGACGAGTGACCTTAGTTGGCTATATCCGCGCCGGAAGTGCCCGGTTTACAATCAATATCCGCGGGGATGTGTCTGAAGTCAAGATGGCGATGGATGCTGGTGTAGCAGCCGCTGAAAAAACTCCCGGTGGCGTGTTAGAGACTTGGGTGATTATTCCTCGTCCCCACGAGAATGTAGAAGCAGTCATGGATATTGAATATGGGGAAGAAGTCGAAGAATTTCGGCTTGCAGTTGAGGGTATCGCTTAACCTTTGCTAACGCTTCAACAGCTATGTAGGGCGTAGGGCTATTGCTCAAATGGGAGTTGCCAGGTTGCCAAGAAATCATTAGCGATCGCAGTTCCCAACAGCACCAACCTACACCCCAACACTATCGATAGGGTGATGGCTTCTTGCAGGAATATGGCTCCCCAGAGCAGGGCAAATTTAGCGTTGCCACTGAAAAATGGCAGCTCCCCAGCTTAGTCCAGCACCGAAGCCTGATGCTGCAATCGTATCACCGGGTTTAATATGACCTTGGCGGACAGTTTCGTCTAGGGCCAGAGGGATGGAGGCAGCAGAGGTATTGCCATAGTTGGCCATATTGCTGATTACCTTTGCCGCAGGCACTTGCAGACGTTTAGCGACGGCATCTAGAATCCGTTGGTTGGCTTGATGGAGCAATAACCAATCTATATCATCTGTTTTGAGATTGGCTTGAAACAACGCTTTCTCAATAACCTCGGGGACTCGATTGACGGCAAAGCGATAGACTTCCTTGCCATTCATGGAAATAGGTTGGTAGGTGCCCTGACTAACATTGATATCGTCTGTCAGCGGCCGAGCGTTATCCTGATAATTCACATTGAGGCAGTCATGCAAGCAACCATCACTATGCAAGGCAAATCCTAAGAGGCGATCGCATTCATTCGCTTGCAAAACCACGGCCCCAGCGCCGTCCCCAAATAGCACACAGGATCGACGGTCGGTCCAATCCACCCACCGAGAGAGTACATCCGCTCCGATCAGTAAGACATTGCGGTATACGCCGGTGCGGATAAATTGAGCCGCTGTAATCATCCCAAACACAAATCCAGAGCAGGCAGCCGTCAAGTCAAAAGCAACAGCATGTTTGGCGCCTAGCTCCGCTTGAATCTGGCAGGCGCTGCCAAATAAATCATCGGGGGTAGATGTAGCTAACAAGATGAGATCAATATCGGTAGCTGCGACTTGGGCCATCTCCAAAGCGCTTTGAGCGGCGATCGCACCTAGATGGGATAGAGAGTCTTGTGGACTTGCTAAATGTCGAGAGCGAATGCCCGTGCGAGTCGCAATCCATTCATCAGAGGTATCAACAATTTGGCTCAGGCCATGATTATCCAGAGAAGCAGCAGGAGACGCTGAGCCACTCCCTGTCACTGCCATACCGGCCAGATACTGCACAGTTATTCTCCATTGGAGGCGGCTGTCACCGTCTGTTGATAGCAGGACTGAATACGCTCCGAGACTTGATTGTCCGTCGCTTCTTTTGCTAACCGAATTGCATTGAAGATGGAAGGTGCTTGGGAACTGCCGTGGCTAATGATGCACACGCCTGCAACCCCTAAGAGGAGTCCACCCCCATGCTCAGCGTGATCCATGCGTTGCTTAATCCGGCGTAAGTTAGGCTTGAGGATGCCTGTACCCACTTTGCCGTGAATGCCTCTGGGTAGTTCTTCTCGCAAAATTTGCAAGGCAACTTCGCCAACGGCTTCTGCGAACTTCAGCAGGACATTACCCGTAAAACCATCACAGACAATCACATCAAACTGCCCCGAGAGCACGTCCCGGCCTTCAGCATTACCAATAAAGTCAATATGGGGGTTCTCTTCTAGCAATTGATAGGTTTGAACCGCCACCTCATTGCCTTTATTCGCTTCTTCGCCAATATTGAGCAAACCGATCTTGGGGGCTTCAGTCCCCAGAACAAACTGACTGTAGATCGTGCCCATCGTGGCAAACTGATCTAAGAAATTGGCTCGACAATCTACATTAGCCCCGACATCCAGCACCAGAACGGGTTTACCGGCAATAATTGTGGGAAAAACGCCGCCAATGGCAGGTCGATCAATCCCAGGAATACGCCCTAATTTCAGTAAGGCAGCAGCCATGGCGGCACCGGAGTGACCTGCTGACACGACAGCATCGGCTTTGTCTTTTTTAACCAAATCCATGGCCACATTGATTGAAGCCTTGCGTTTGCGGCGAAGAGCGCTAATCGGCTCTTCGTGCATCTCAATCAACCCTTCTGCCGGGACGATTTCAACGGGCACAGATTCAGAGTGGTTCTTAATGGAAGCTTGGAGGCGGTCTGGATCTCCGACCAAGAGAATATCTGCATCCAGCTCTGCCTGGGCTCTCAAGGCCCCAGCAACAATTTCATCCGGGGCATGGTCACCCCCCATGGCATCAATGGCAATTCGTGCGCGCGTGGCTCCCATGTGGCAATCTTGTAGAATCTTTAAGCATTTTAGCAGACTGTCTTAGTCTAACTTAATGGGATTTACTAAAAGCGAGGATTTTGACGGTTAAGTGGATGGGGGTGGGGGGTGCTATCGCATCCACTTAACTCAGATTTATCAGGGGAGTGACCCAACTATTTCTTAGATGTTGAGGACTTTAACCGTAGGATTCGATAAAGAATGCGGACGAAAGGACTTGAACCTTCACACCTTGCAGTACTAGAACCTAAATCTAGCGCGTCTACCAATTCCGCCACGTCCGCAAATTTGGCTTTACTATCATAACTCAGCTTTTGACATGGCGACTCTGTTGAATAATGAAATTTTTAAAGCGAGTCATGACTTAGGTATAACTCAATATCTCTTGGCCTCTGAATGAGTCTCTCTATCCTGATGGCAAGGGTTTCATCGCAATCAGCGCTATAAATCATCCCCCCTAAGATCGCACTGGGATTAATTGAGGGTAAGCTTTTCTTCAGAGAGCATATTGTGGGCATGAATGAGGCGAAAGGATTGGACTGGTCTACCCTAGGCGTTGTTATTGTTCCCCCAATCGCAGGGGGGATCATTGGCTATTTCACCAATGATTTGGCTATCTCTATGCTATTTAAGCCCTATCGCGCCATTCAGATAGGCAATCGCAGATTACCCTTCACACCTGGACTGATTCCTCGCAATCAGGAACGGTTGGCCCAAAGGGTTTCTGATGCGATCATGACCTCTTTGCTCACCCCTGAAGAGTTACAAGCGATCGCTCAACGGCTTTTGCAAACAGAGCGGGTAGAAGGAGCCATTTTGTGGCTGCTACAACTGGCATTGGATCAGGTGAAATCGGATACCGATCAGAAAACGGCCAAGATATTAGCCAATATTCTGCGGGATTTTGCTGACCAGTCTCTACCGCGAATTATTGTGGCCTTGGCCCGACGGGAAGATTTTCTGCAGAATCAACTAGACCAAGTCTTTGATCAAGTCCTACTCGATTTCCAGCTCACCGATGATCAGGCTCAACAACTGGCCAACTGGATTATTAATGTGGTGGTTCCTCCAGATACATTGCGGCTGATCCTGATCGACTTTTTAACGGATCGAAACATTGCCATTTTGGATCAAGATTTACGGGCTAAAACTAGTGGCACCTACTGGCTCGTTGCTAATGTCGTAGGCATTCAAAGTGCCCTGATCCGGTTACGCACTTTTTGTATTGAGGAAAAACAAGCCTGCAATGCCATTCTGGGAGAGCTGTTAGTCTCCTTGGCGATTCGTCAACGCTTTATTGAATGGCTGACCAGCCTGTCTTTGCAAAACCTACCCGTCCGTACCGTGCGTCAACTGCGGCAACAATTTCGCGAAAGTGTGCGGGGATATACCCAGAACAAAGGAATTTCCGTACTGCAGAACTTGGGGACTTCTGTCGATTGGGACGAATCGGCTACCTTGATCGTCAGTCGATTACGCACCTCTGAAGTCGTTGTCGCCTCCCTCAAAGACGTCAGTGCAGACTTAGCACTGATCATAGAGCGCTACTTAGAGCGAGATTTGGAAATGATTGTCATGAAAGTTCTGCCCATCTTAAACCTCGATCAAGTGATTATTGATCGGGTCAAACGCACAGAGCCTGAAGCTTTGGAAGCAGCGATTCAAGGTATTGTCAAAACAGAATTACGAGCGATCGTTATTTTAGGTGGTGTTCTGGGCGTCGTGATTGGAACATTTCAGTCCGTCATTCTCTTGTTTTCTTGATACCCTAGACAGGCTCAGACGACTCTGAAGCATGAAAATTAATTTACCACTCTCTTTGTTTAAGAATTGAGGACAACAAGGGCAAGCTAAGAAGAGAATTTGTGTTGTTTATTTGAATTTTAGGCCGGGGTTAATGGCTACGTAAGCTATGAGTGCTGAATTCGACGTAACACCATCCATCCATCCTGCTCAGCCCGTTAAGCAGTCCGAGTCGCAACCCATTATTCAAACTGTGAGTTTGCGGAAGACGTATCGAACTGGGTTTTGGCTGAATAAAACCGTCACCTCTCTCCAGGATTGCAGTGTGCAGGTGATGCCGGGCGAAACCTTTGGTCTTTTGGGTCCCAATGGAGCGGGTAAAACGACATTACTGAAAATTCTCCTGGGAATTGCTAAACCCTCTGCAGGTCGGGGATTTCTCTTGGGCAAACCCTTGGGTGATCGGTCGGCAAAGGAGCAGATTGGCTATCTGCCTGAAAATGCTTATTTCTATGACTACTTAACGGGATGGGAGTTCTTGAAGTACGCGGCGGGAATTTTTCAGATCCCACCCAAGGTTCAGAAGCGTCGAATTCCCGAGCTATTAGATAGAGTGGGTTTGGATCGCAAAACGGCTAAGAAAAAGCAAATGCGACGGTATTCCAAGGGGATGTTGCAGCGGGTAGGTATGGCCCAAGCTTTGATTAATGACCCCAAACTGGTCTTTCTGGATGAACCTATGTCGGGCCTTGATCCGATGGGACGCTATCAGATGCGGGAAATCATCCTATCTTTAAAGGAACAAGGCAAAACAGTCTTTTTTAACAGCCATGTGCTGTCGGATGTGGAAGTTATTTGCGATCGCGTTGCTATCCTGGCCCAAGGTCAGTTGATTTGTGAGGGCACCCTCGATCAACTCTTAGGCACCCGCACCCAGAACTATCAGGTCAAAGGCAGAGGGGGTAACCTGCAATTGCTAGCAGATCTATTGCAAGACGCAGAAATCCAAGCAGAGCAATGGCATGGTCAACTCCAAGGAGATCCTCAGACATTCTTGTCCAAACTCAGCCAAATGGGTGGCACGCTCATCGAGATGAACATGATGCGACCGTCCTTGGAAGATTTTTTTATTCAACAATTGCGACAGCGAGGTATCCACAAAAGTCGGTAGCTATTCGGTGCCGAGTTCCCCTGTGGGGTCTTCATCAATGGCAGGTGCATCCCAGCTCGCGTTATCTTCTTCCTCGCCGTCCAGGGCCACTAGCACAACCGTAATATTGTCTTGTCCCCCTTCCTCTTTGGCCGCTTCGACTAGAGTGTTAGCGACGGTCTCACAGGGTTCATTTGGTTGGAAGAAAGAAGCAATCTGCTCATCGGCCAGTTCTTCTGTTAAACCATCGCTACAAAGGAGTAACTGATCTCCAGCTTTGACATCTAGGGGTTGAATGCCAATTTCCTCTAATTCTTCTCTGCCCAAACACTGAGCCAGCACATGTCGCCAAGGATGACGACGAGCTTGATCTGTAGTGAGTAGACCTGATTTAACGGCCTGAGAAATCCAAGTGTGATCTTCGGTGATCTGATCGAGTTGAGCTTCTCGCCACCGATATAAGCGTGAATCACCAATATGGGCGCACCAAGGTTGCCCATATTCTGGGAAAACAACCACCACCACTGTCGTGCCCATATCGGCTCGGGCTGGAAAGTCTTTTTGATTCTGGATAATAGCCTGATTTGCCTTTAGTAGGGATTTTTGCAGCAAATCGTGGGGTAGAAGTTGAGCTTGCCAGTTTTCCTCTAGGAACTCTCGGATGGTTTCGGCCGCAATCCGGCTGGCTTCCTCACCGCCCGCATGCCCCCCCATACCATCCGCCACAATAAAAAATCGACCTTCGGGCTCATCAATACGGTAAGAGTCCTGATTTGCTTTTCGGACTAGTCCCTGATCGCTAAGGCCTGCAAACAGACGTTTCATATTAATATCAACGATTCGATTGTTCCTCTAATGTAATCACCATTACCTGCAATCAAGAAGATTATACAAGGGCTCAGACATGCCACTAGTGTAGCCAAAAAGCAAAGAATCCTTCCCGATTCGACTCTAGAATGCTACAACATTCGCTCAAAACTGTCATAACGTTTAATTCTTAACAACAAGCGTAAGAATATTAAACTAGCTAAGGCCGCGATAAAAGCTGCGATCGCAGCCAACCACACGTACTTATTCACCATCAAAATGGTTGCCGACAGTGTAAATGTGCCAATTAGCAGAGCATAGTTTGTCCCCATATGGGTCAAGTTAAGCCGTCGCAGAATCCGGTCCGTTTCGGCTGAACGCACCCGCATTCTCAGATCGCCCTGCTCTAACTTATCAAGCGTGTCTTCCATCCGCCGAGGCAACCCAAAGGCGGTATTCCCCACCTGGGCCGCTTGCCGCCCCAACTCACCGAAGAGGTCACCCCGCTGATCATTCGAAAAACCACCATTTGTCATAATCTCTGCTGCAAAAGGTTCTGCAACCTCCATAAAATTAAACGTAGGGTCTAGTCCTCTGCCAACGCCTTCTATTGTCGAAAAGGCTCTCATTACAAATGTAAATGTTGCTGGAAAGCGAAAGGGTTGATCATAGGCAATCTCAAACAGGTCATCGCCAATTTGGGCTACGGATTGTGTATCAAACGGCTGACCCATGAAATTATCCAACATGTATTGGATCGATCTCCGAATGGGACCCATATCTTCCACTGGTAGCAGTGCCCCCAGTTCAATCAACGAGGCAATCACTTTATTGGCATCCTTTTGAGCAAATCCGAAAAAGGTGGTCAGTAGTTTCTCCCGAGTCACGGGTGCGATCCGCCCCATCATGCCAAAATCATAAAAAATTAACTGACCATCCGAACTCACTGCTAAGTTTCCAGGGTGCGGATCAGCATGAAAGAAGCCATCGGTTAGTAGCTGATAAAGATAAGCTTTGGCACTGAGTTGTGCAATTCGTTTGCGTTCGATCCCTGCTGCATCAATCGCATCATAATTACTAATTTTGATGCCGGGGACATACTCTAGCGTCAAAACACGAGGAGTCGCATATCGCCAGAAGACACGGGGAACATACACCCATTCTTGGTCCCGGAAGTTCCGGCGAAACTGATCGGCGTTCCGACCTTCATTGAGGTAGTCAATCTCTTCATACAGGATCTTGCAACATTCTTCATAGATGCCTATCCAATCTCGACCCGGTCCCCACTTTGGATGATTCTGGAAATAATGAGCAATTCCCTTTAAAATTCTCAGATCAATATCAAATAGCTGTTTAAGGCCCGGCCGCTGAATTTTGACGACCACCTCCTCTCCCGATTGCAGTTGAGCACGGTGGACTTGCCCTAAGCTGGCTGCAGCCAAGGGAATCGGATCAAAACTGCTAAATAATGCTGGAATAGTTCTGCCGAAATCCTGCTCAATAATATGCTCCACTAATTCATAGCTAAAGGCAGGTACGCGATCCTGGAGCTTAGACAATTCATCGACATATTCAGCCGGGAATAAATCGGCACGGGTAGAAAACAATTGCCCCACTTTAATGAAAGTGGGGCCGAGATCTAATAAGGTCTCTCGGATCCAGACTGCCTGTTTTTTACGCCTGAACGCCTGCTTCGCTTCAGTTCGTCCTCCGGGATAACTCCAAGACTTGCCCATCCACCAGCGAGAGGTCAGAAGTTGCAACACAAAGGTCCAAATATCTAGGAAACGTCGTTGCCGAGAATAACTGTCTCGATTCCAGCGATAGGCTTTGCGATTTTGTTTGGGCAGGGTCAACTCAGGGGGTGGAACTGACACAAGCACTAACTAGAATGGCTGCGGTAATTTTGCAGGGCTGAACGAAGTTGAGCGATTTCTGCTCGCAACTCATCGATCGTTTCTTGTAAATCAGTAGCTGCAGGAGCAGTACCAGGGACAGAAGAGTAACTTTGGGGACTATGAGCTGCTTCTGAGTCAGCTCTTTCCATGACCTGGTTGGTAAATTGACGGAGCTTTTCCCGTTGTTCAGCGTCAAACTTACCCACAGTACTGAGGGTATCTGTGAGTTGGTGCTCTAGCTCTTCGTACAACACTTCAGCAGTCGCTCTACCCAAGAAGAATGCACGAGTTAAAGGATTGGTCATGGGATAGTATCGGTAAGATGGCTTCGCAGAAATTATAACTTGCCTCTTTACACTCCTGCTCTAACTTCATTCTGAAAAAATGGTTCAGAAACTAGAGACTGGCAAGCACAATCCTAGATAGATCTATTGAATGGCTCTTAACTCATCCAATAGCAGGCGAGGGAATAGGCTGGCCCGACATAACTTTAGTGAGATGCTGACAATCCAGAGGTTGCACCCTCAGCGTTCAGAGTTAAAATAACAAAATGAAAACGACGGTGTCATCCTGCCGAAAATAGTTCAGCTCAAGCGCAGCTAGTGTTTTGAGCTCCCTTTATTGTTATTTAATCTTACTTGAGCCAAAAGACAATGTCTGTTGAAACACTGGAAAAACGCTCTACAAGCCGCAAACTGGCACCAAAGTACCGTGTTTTACTCCATAACGATGATGTCAACCCGATGGAGCATGTTGTGCAGGTGATCATGCAAACGGTTCCCAATCTGACGCAACCGCAAGCGGTGAGTGTAATGATGGAAGCCCATACCAATGGCATTGCTCTAGTGATTACCTGTGCCTTTGAACATGCAGAGTTTTACTGTGAAACCTTAAAGATGCATGGTCTAACCAGTACGATAGAACCTGATGAATAGGCGATTTTAGGATATTGCTTCAGAATTGTTTGCCCCCTATTAGCGCTTGGACAGCATAGGTGTTGTTGAGCTGCGGATAATCGCAGGAATACAAGGGCATGGTGCCTTTGTATCATTAGTATCGTCTCATTCACCGCTGACCATATACCATTGTCCTTTTTTCTTGACGAGGAACACTTTGCCATCTGCTTTGCCGTTTCCGTCTTTGAGACTGATTGTGGCCTTATCTCCGTTAATCTGAGTCTGGGCCAAACCTCCTCTAGAGATGACCTCAGAAAAACGTTCTTGGTCTTCTGTCTCTGCTTCACTCAGATCACAGATTTTCTGAATTCCTTGATCTGCCTCAGGTGCGCATAATGCTCTTAATTCTTCGTAGTTTTTGGAGGTGGCGACCTCAAAAACTTTTTGGACAACCCCCTCAGGTGTTGATTGCACACCGTCTTCGGCACAAGCAGTCAAAATGAACAGGCTAACGAGCAAGCCTAGCCTTTGCATCATAGTTTTTAGAAAAATACGCTGATATCACTATTGACTGATACCTTGTGACGAATCACAAGTACTGACAACAGAAATTGATGTTGGCTTGGAGCCGCATCCTCAGTGAGTCTGGCCGGAAGTTATTCTTGAAAGCGCTGTAAATACCAATTGCCATTTTCCTGAATAAGTTCAAACTGTATCGTATCTTCCAGATTGGTCTGAATAACGGCTTGAACTCTTGCTGTATATCCAATGATTTCAGTGTTGCCGCGGATCTGTGCTGTCCAGAAATGATGGATGAATTCCTCTTTTTGCTGAGGTTGAGCTTCAGCAATTTCGCAGATGATGTGGGCAGTTGTTTCGGCCTGAGGAGCACACAAAGAACTCAGTTGTTCTAGTTTTTTAGTTTTTGCAGAGTCAAAGATCTGTTGGATCACTGCTTCAGGACTGGATTGGGTCCCTCTCCCTTGGCAGGCTGTCAGGGTAAGCATTGAGACAAGTAAAATAAACTTTCTCAGCATGAGATGGTATCTTTCTGCGGGCTGTATGGGGAGTTGATTGGGTGATTGTACCTGCAATCGATTTTTAAGAGAGATACGAAAAAACTATTTTTGTGAAGGAATGATAATGCTTGTCAAGCTGCGTATCATTGGGGCTGGCTACGTCAGCGGCTCGTATTGCAAACTTGCCATAAAGAAACCATCCATTTGTCTACGATGAGGCCAGAGTTTGATGCCTGTCCCAGATTGAGGTAAATCGGGTTGAAGCAGCGCCGCTGCGGGACATTTAACGTGCCAATGGGGAGACTGTTCAAGAAAATTTTGAATAACGGTTTCGTTTTCTTGAGGGTGGAGGGTGCAGGTTGCATAGAGGAGATGCCCGCCTGGTTTGAGCCAACGGGCACTGGTTTGTAATAGTTCTAGTTGCAAGGCTGATAATTCTGCAACTTTTGCTGGTGTTTGCCGCCAGCGGGCATCAGCATGGCGATGCAAGGTCCCTAACCCTGAGCAAGGTGCATCCACCAGAATAGCGTCAGCTAACGGGATGTGATCGGGAAGTTGACGACTGTCCCCAGTCCAAATCTGCACATTGCTAATGCCCAGACGCTGGAGATTTTGTTGGAGTTTGCGGAGGCGAGAGGGGGTGCGATCGCACCCCCAAATCACCCCTTGACCCTGCATTAGCTCCGCTATATGAGTAGTCTTGCCACCGGGTGCTGCACAGACATCAAGGGCAATCGTTCCGGGCTGAGGATTCAGGATATGCCCCACCAGCTGAGCGCTGGCCTCTTGCACCGTCCACAATCCTTCGTGAAAGCCAGGCAGTTGGGGGATCGGCCCCATTTTGCCTTCAATCCGTAGCGCTTGGGGAAGATGGGGCAGGAAACGACTGGTAACTCCAGCTTGGGCTAACTGGGTTTGCACCGTCTCGCGATCAGTGCGTAAGGGATTGATCCGCAGATCAATACTGGGAGATTGATTACAGTATTGGCAGAGTTCTTCCGTCTCTGTTAGACCCAACTGATCATTCCAGACTTGCACAATCCAATCAGGATAGCTGTACAGGACACCCAGACGTTGAATTGGATCTAGAGGAAGCTGGAGTGGATCCTCCGTGGCTTCAGCAGCACGGGCATAGTGTCTGAGTATGCCATTGACGAAGCCGGATAAACCCGATAATTGATTAGCCTTCGCCAGCTCTACGGTTGTAAAAATAGCAGCGGCATTGGGAATTTGTTGTAAGTAGCGCAACTGATACAACCCCAGATGCAGCAAGGTCCGCAAGTCTGGAGGTTGTTTGTGGGCTGGCTTCTTGGCAAATTGATCAATGAGAGCATCGAGGGTTCGCTGCCATCGCACACTTCCGTACAATAGCTGCGTCAACAAGCGCCGATCCACATCGGAGATAGCTTTGGGCATGATTCGACTGAGGGCTACATCCGTGTAGGCTCCTCGATGTACCGCTTTAAGACCCTGAAATGCCAGTTGACGAGGATTGGGATTACTCATGCAGTCAGTTCAGTCAGTGAGGAGGGATGTCAGAGGCAGGTCAATATTGGATAGGGTATATGAGGGCAACCGGACCCTAACCCCAATCACAATTTTTTTACTTCTGTGATGATCTGGTTTTCCTATTTTGCAGCATAATTAGCGAAATTTTGGCTTTGATGTGCCACTGATAACCCTAATGCTAACTGCTGGCCGAGAAGACTCGTTCTTAAGCGTTTACTTGTGTTATTCTCGACTTTGTAAACCGATTCATCCATCCTTCTAGGTACTTGCGATTGGCTTTCTGCTCTTCTGGTGCAGTTGTTGTGAGTGAATGAGGCGCTAGCCCCTGCAGCGCGGCTGTCGTCACACAAAACATTGATTTTTGGAAAGATTGGCAAATTTGGATTTTGAGATCTTCTTCCTGGCGCAATCCTTGGCGATAAACCGCTAACAAATAGTCTGGCAAGAAATGACGCATATCCTGCATCAGCAAGGTGGGTGGAATACCAGAACTACCAATAGGAAGAGGATCCGCATAAAGGGCACCATAGGCAAAATCACCTTGGAACATGGGAATTTGGTAAGCCTGACCGTTGTAGGAAACGGTTCCTGGGAAAGGCGTCCCTCTGAAAAAAATTGCCTCAACATAGGGAACTGCCGTATCCATCAGAAAGGTTAAATTCGCAGACTCAGGGATAATGTCATACACCTCCCCGCCAATGGTTACCCCATAGGTGATGGGTAGACTTGCATCAGCCACCAGCCCTTGCAAAATATGCTCAACCACATCTGGAATCGTTTTGATGTCACCGCGATCGTACCGGTCTGCAAGCGCTATGAACATATCACTCATCACGCGCCAAAACTGTCCCAAGCCACTGTAGTAAGCGAGCTGCCGAATTTGTTCTGGTAGATAGTCGGGGAAAATGCGGTGTAAAGCCATCATCAAAGGATTAAATTTAAACTTGGCTTTGATTGCGGGTTCGATGGCTGCTAGAAACTCGGGTGAATCTAAGTAAGCATCTAATCCACCACCCCCATGCCAGAACATACTCTTCATGCAATATTCAGCATATTCGTAGTTGATGCGATCATGCCAAAGGAACTGCAAGATTTTGCCAGGATTAACTTCACCATTGAAATACTTAAACAATGGGAAAAGCACCAAAAACTGGTTGTTGGCAATATACACAAGGTTGTTAGAGTAGGCATCTAAAACCACACCGTAGCTCTTGAGAATGCCAACAACCTCTAAGACATGTTCTGGGGAATCTCTCAGCAGTGCGTCTCCAGCTTCTAAATGATGAATAAAGTCTGCAAGGGGATGCTGAGAGGGGCTTAGCTGAGGCGTACTTACCATGGTTGATCTTTAGGGGATAAGGGGGAAACCATTGACAGAAATTAGTAGGCACTCTCTACCAGTGGACTAGAGGTAATGACTGGCAGGGAGCTGGGGGTGGGCGTTTGATCAGGTCCGCTCATGATCATAATTTGCGGAGGTCTGGGATTATAGGGAATCAATGCGGCTATCTGAGTTTCACTCCATCGGACAATATAGTTGGGCTGAATTCCCAACAAAAAAATTAGAGTCACTAAAATTGCTGCGGGCAGTCTATCCGACCAGCCAACGGGAGGAATGTTGTCTAACTCATCGGGTAATCGTCCGAAGAAGACGCGATTAATCATGAGTAAAAAGTAGACAGCCGTCAAACCTGTTGCCAACATGCAAAATAGGGTCTGGACCGGAAAGATGGGAAAGCTACCTCTAAAGGTTAAGAATTCTGAGATGAAGCCTACCATCCCAGGAATACCAGCACTCGCCATCACCCCTAGAATCATCATGCTGCCAATGATCGGCAAACCTCGTTCAGGATTGAGTAAGCCTCGCAAGAAAAACATATCTCGACTGCCTGTTTTTTTGTAGACCACCCCTACCAATAAGAATAACAAGCCAGAGATGAGGCCATGGCTAACCATTTGGCATACCGCTGCAATCATACTGAGCTCTGTGGAAGCGGCAGCAGCCAATAAAATAAAGGCCATGTGAGCAATGGAAGCATAGGCCACTACTTTCTTCATGTCTTGCTGAGAGATGGCACAAGACGTTCCATAGAGGGCACTAACAGCTGCCCAAACTGCCAACCACGGCCCTAAATATACCCAAGCATCCGGTAATAAGCCCACGCCATAGCGAAGCAAACCATAGGTTCCCAGTTTAAGCAGTACCCCTGCTAGTAAGACAGAAACTGGAGTAGATGCTTCCACATGGGCATCTGGAAGCCAGGTATGAAAAGGAAAGAAGGGAATTTTGATGCCAAACCCAATTAGAATTCCGACCATCAGAATGAGTTGTAGTTTCAAGCTCAGGCCGCTAGGTGTATCTGAGGCTCCCACAATAATGGCTCGTAGAGGCTCATAGGCAAAGCTAGAAGCACCAGACAACCAAACAATGCTCAAGAAGGAGGCCAATAGCACAATTCCTGAAAAAGCAGTGTACAGGAGGAATTTTGTGGCTGCATAGCTGCGTCGGGCACCGCCCCAAATCGCGATCAAGAAATAGAGCGGGATAATCTCTAATTCGTAGAACAAGAAAAAGAGCAGGACGTCTTGTGCTAAGAAAGCGCCTGCAACGCTGGAATTGAGAAGGAACATTAAGGCGTAATAAAATCTGGGCCGTTCAATACCCGGATCGGTACTCCAAATAGCAATCAACGTTAGTAGGCTGTTTAGGGCTAATAGGGGTAGAGATAAGCCATCAAGCGCTAAGTGATAATTGAGTCCAATGGATTGGATCCAGGGAACGAATTCCCCAAACTGCATGGTTACTTGTTTCGGGTTAAATAAAAATGCTATGTAGATTGTCCAACCGAGCAACAGGCTAGCAAGTACCAAAGCAACGGCGCGAACATATTTGGTATCAATGCTTTTGGGCCACACTCCGAACAAGAGGACACCAACCAAGGGAGACCACACTAAGACGCTGAGCATTGGGTAAGATCAACTCCTAACTCCAGAAAACTGAGGGATAGAATATAAATTGCGCGATCGCAAAACCTATGGATTGACCAGTGTGGACCAATAGTCCACAATCATGGACCAATCATCTCTAAGCAAGAACCATAAGATGGCGCTGATGCCCACCATAATCGTCAGTAGATAGGACTGGGATTGACCGGAGACGCCATATTTAAGCCCTTGGCCACTGAGTAAGGTGACCTTGCCAACCAAATTGACGACGCCATCAACGACCTGCCGATCAAACCAAGTCGTAAATTGAGATGACAGCCGAACGGCTGCTACCACCGTCACTTCATAGAGACGTTCAATATAGAAGTCATAGGCGAACAAATCTTGAAAGACGCGTAAATAATATTGAGTCGGCCGTGACAGGGAGCGCCGAAGTTCCATGAAGCAGCCGATGGCACAACCTATCACTCCAGAGGCAACCATAATGGGAACGCCATAAGGGATTGGGGATTGATCAAAAACGATGGAAGACGGAATTGGGCTCAGCCACAAAGACCATTTTAAAGGGATTAAAGGAAAAATTAGAAGGGCAATCGTCATGGTCACCATTGGCAATGCCATCAGCCACTGGACTTCAGGAACACGCCTTGTTTTTTCTTGAGGGGCTCCTAAAAACACGAGGCGAAAAATTCGAGTGAGATTAATCGCACTGGTTGCATTCACGAAGAGCAATAAAACGAAAAGCCAAATCGGCATTTCCCACCCTCCCGTCAGCCATTGCTGCATCATTCGAAAAAAGCCTAAAGGCAACACAACCACCAAACTGGCTGCACCCACGACAAAAGCCGATGTGGTTGCTGGCATTCGCGACCACAACCCCCCCATCTCGGTGATGTTCTGACAACTAGTACCCAAAATCACTGAACCCGTACTAAAAAAGAGAAGGGCTTTGGCGATCGCATGGGCCAACAGCAAAGACAAAGCAATATTGACCTGTCCCAACCCCACCGCAATAAACACCAGCCCCAAGTAGACACTGGTGGAATGAGAGAGGGCCCGCTTCATATCCACTTGAGCAAGGGCAATCAATGATGCTCCCACTGCCGTTAAGCTGCCAATAACCACCAAGGCACTCGATGCAACGAGAGACAAACTAAAGATGGGCTGCAACTTAATCAGGAAGTAGGCGCCCATAGAAACAACCACTGAATTCCGCATCACACCCGCTGGATTGGGACCTTCCATAGCTTCATCTAACCAGAGGTTGAGGGGGAATTGAGCACACTTTCCCGTTGGACCCGCGATGAGCGACAACCCCAAGAGAGCGTCCGTCAGTGGAGGCAGCGTTGTCGCTTCACTCCAAGCTTGTAAATCAGAGAATGTCAGTCCGGCACCATAACTGGTCAGACCGACTAATCCCATCAGCAAAATGATATCGCCAACTCGCTTGGTTAAAAAAGCATCTCTAGCAGCAGTCACAACCAAAGGTTGAGCATACCAAAATCCAACCAGGAGGTAGCTAGATAACGTCAACATTTCTAGCAGCCCATAACTCAGGATTAAAGAGTCACTAATCGCAATTCCAGACAGGGCTCCTTCAAAAAAACCCATCAATCCAAAAAATCTGGCAATGGACCAGTCTTTCTCCATATAGCCCAAGGCAAAAACTTGCGTTAATAAGCTCAGAAAACAAACTAATTCTAGAGCCCCGATGCTGACGGGTGAGATTTCAATCGCAAAGGTTAAATCGAGATCTGCTACCTGCAACCACTCATAGACAAACTTTTGCGGTGCTTGATTCAACACCCCTCGAAAAGCAATAGTGCCATGTATGCAGCACAGAACAGTCATCAAAATATTGAGGTAGGCAGCTGGGCGTGGCCCGGTTCGCCGAATCAGTCCCATTGACCAAGGCAGAGACAGTAGAGCCCCCAATAGTCCATAAAAGGGGATCCACCAAATTTTTTCGAAGAGGAAATTTGACAGCACGATTCAGAAAATTAGGGTTTGCAACTTGAGGCGTCCTTCCCAAAACTTAACCTACAACGGACGATCTTTTACCACCAAATTCTTGCAAGAACCAGATGAAACAAAAAACTAAAAATATAGAGCAGGTTGTGGCTCGAAATGTAATCACTAAATTTGTGAAAACTCTATATAAAAAATGTGACTTAGTTATGACTAATATTTCATTTTTTTTCTTTTCATCAGCACTGTAGCAAAATATGGTAACTATTAATAAATATATTTGAGTCTATTTTAACTATAGATTTTCCTAAATTCTAAGTGTCTATCCTCAACATTTCTCTTGCCCCCATCGATAAGCTATTTAGCCAAACATCGAACCCCGGAAAATACGTCGGCTTGTAAGTCTAGATAGTCTGTCGAGTATAGATATTAGCTACTTAACATATTGAAGCTTTGCACATTGATAATGCTCAATGTATTGCTGTGCAATTGCTAACAAGTTGTCTAGTAGCCGTAATTCAGATAACTAATAAATTCTTAAATAGGTATTAAATATAGTTTTTGCTTATTCATTTAATTTGGACAAATAATCCATGTTTATATTGACAAAGCTGATCCCAGGTCTATATGCTGAGTTCTGCAAGCTTGAAAGTGCTTCCAAATAAAGTCATTTAATGGCTTTCATGTGAGAATTTTTGGGTAGCAAAATTACCTATTAAAACTAGTGATCAATATTAGGAGATGTGGCGATGCCAATTGCGGTTGGGATGATTGAAACGAAAGGTTTTCCTGCTGTGGTAGAAGCTGCAGATGCGATGGTGAAGGCAGCTCGCGTAACGCTGGTTGGCTATGAGAAGATCGGCAGCGGTCGGGTGACAGTCATTGTTCGGGGAGATGTTTCGGAAGTTCAGGCTTCTGTTTCTGCTGGTACCGACTCAGTGCGAAGAGTGAATGGGGGAGAAGTTCTTTCTACCCATATTATTGCTCGTCCCCATGAAAACCTCGAATATGTACTACCAATGAGTTACACGGAAGAAGTGGAGCAATTCCGAACGTAACTTTCACAAAAGCATTTCAAAGTGCTGAAAAATGACTCTGAGTGTAGATCAGTAAGAGCATCATTTTTTTTGTGTGTAAGCATCATTACTTAGAGAGAATTGGAGTTATAAACTTATGTCGATAGCAGTTGGGATGGTGGAAACCCTGGGATTCCCAGCCGTGGTCGAAGCTGCAGACGCGATGGTCAAAGCAGCTCGTGTCACTTTGGTTGGTTACGAAAAGATCGGTAGTGGTCGTGTCACCGTTATTGTTCGGGGAGATGTCTCAGAGGTTCAGGCTTCTGTAGCAGCGGGAGTTGAAAATGTGAAGCGTGTTAATGGTGGACAGGTCTTGTCTACGCACATTATTGCTCGCCCTCACGAAAACCTTGAGTATGTATTGCCCATGCGCTATACGGAAGAGGTTGAGCAGTTCCGTGAGAGCATTAGTGGTCCTCGCGCCCTGCCAGTCCGTAAATCCTAAGGATTAAATTTGAGTGAGAATTGCACAAGTTCTGGGAACTGTGGTTAGTACTCAAAAGGCTCACAGCCTCCAAGGGACTAAGTTCTTATTGGTTCAGCGGGTTGATCACGAAGGTCAGTTGCTTCCTGAGTATGATGTGGCAGCGGATTGTGTGGGAGCAGGGGTTGATGAGTGGGTACTAATTACTCAGGGAAGCGCAGCTAGGCAGATGCCTGAATATGAGCGGCGTCCATTAGATGCTTTGGTCATTGCCATTATTGATACTGTTTCAGTAGCGGGGGGGCGTATCTACAGCAAGTAGCGACCGTTGTCGCTTGGCTCTAGCTTGTCAGTACCTCTCCTTCAAAGATTATGAGTTTGGAGGTCTTCTCGTTAGATCTCCGTCCTAATCCGATTTCATGAAAGCCAAGAGATGCTTGTGAGCAAAACATAAAGAGCATCTCTTCTGGAACATCATTGTCTAGGTTGATTTCAAGGCCAAGTTTATTTTTTCTTCTTTTGCAGCACTACCCTCGCGATCGCGATTTCTGTAGGAGAGATCTTTATTATGGTAGTCCGTCGTCCATCAACATCACCGTCAACTAGGACTAGTGAGTTGACAAAACCACAAGTTCATCCTTCTGCCTACGTCCACTCATTTTCGAAATTGATGGGTGATATTCGTATCGGTGCGAATGTTTTGATTGCGCCGGGCACTACCATTCAAGCCGATGAAGGTTCTCCATTTTATATTGGGGACAATACCAATATTCAAGATGGAGCGGTAATTCACGCTATTGAACAGGGGCAGGTCCAAGGCGCCGATAGCCAGAAGTATGCAGTCTGGATTGGTAAAAACAGTTGTGTTACCCACATGGCCCTTGTCCATGGTCCTGTGTTTATTGGGGATAACTGTTTTATTGGATTTCGTTCCACCATCTTCAATGCCAAAGTGGGCGATGGTTGTGTGATCATGATGCATGCCCTGGTTCAGGGTGTCGAAATTCCTGCCGGTAAGTATGTGCCGTCAGGAGCAGTGATTACTAAGCAGCAGCAAGCGGATCACCTGCCTGATGTCCTCGCTAGCGATCGCCAATTTACTCAGCAGATTATTCACGTTAATGAAGCCGCAAACCAAGAATTGCGGAGGACGAGCGAGCCAGACTCCCTGAGAGCTGTCCGCAATCCTTTAGGCCATTCTCAATCACACCGTTTTACTACTGATACCAAGCCAATGAACCATACCACCCTAGATGCTGCAATTGTGAGTCAAGTTCGGTCACTCCTAGCGCAAGGATATCGAATTGGCAGTGAGCATGCTGACAAGCGTCGATTTCAAACCAGCTCCTGGCACAGTTGTCCTACCGTTCCTGGGCAAAATGAATCGCAAGTTTTGGCTGGATTGGAATCTTGCTTAGCCGAGCATCAAGGGGAATATGTGCGGTTGATTGGGATTGATCCTCAAGCCAAACAGCGGGTCCTAGAAACGATCATTCAGCGTCCGAGTGGCCCCGTCAAATCAGCATCCATTTCATCCGCGACCAAAACCATCAAAAATTATACGACGAGCCATATCAGCAGTAGCGGCAACATTGATGCTGAAACCGTTGCCCAAGTTCGTTCTCTACTCGGACAAGGCTACCGAATCGGGACTGAGCATGCTGACAAGCGTCGATTTCAAACCAGCTCCTGGCACAGTTGCTCACCCATCGAATCTCAACAAGAATCGCAAGTTGTTGATGCTTTAGAAGCCTGTTTGACAGAGCATCAGGGAGAATATGTTCGTTTAATTGGTATCGATTCCCAAGCCAAGCAAAGAGTATTCGAGTCTATTATCCAGCGTCCCTCTGACCCGGCAAAGCGTCCCTCAAAAGCTTCGAAGTCTGCCACCAATACCGTAAGGTCTAGCCATGAACATTCTCACTCAAAGCCTAGTCGCCATAACCCTAGCTATAGCTCTAGTTCTGGTCCTAGTAATGGCTTAGATGCTAATGCGATCAATCATATCCGGTCACTTCTGGCTCAGGGATATCGAATTGGGTCTGAATATGCTGACAAACGTCGCTTTCAAACCAGTTCTTGGAAAAGTTGTCCACTGATCAATGCCTTGCAAGAAGCCCCAGTTATTTCAGCGATAGAAAGTTGTATGGCTGAGCATACTGGTGACTACGTTCGCCTGATTGGCATTGATCCCAAGCTCAAAAAGCGAGTCTTGGAAATCATTATTCAACGCCCTGATAGCAATCATAAATCTGGAGACTCTGCTGCCCCCCCTAGAAGATCGCCAAACAGTAGTTCTCAAAAGAACGGTCGTGGTCATAATGCTCCAGCGAGCTATGCTTCCAGTCACCAAACTGGTGGCAATATGGATGGTGATATTGTGGCTCAAGTGCGATCGCTGCTGGCTCAGGGGCACAAAGTTGGCACTGAATATGCGGACAAGCGCCGCTTCCAAACTAGTTCGTGGCAGACTTGCACCCCGATTGCTTCTCAACAAGAAGGTCAGGTTATTGCCGGAGTTAAAGCTTGCTTGGCAGAGCATCCTGGGGATTATGTTCGCCTAATCGGGATTGATAAGCGGGCCAAGCGGCGAGTGTCAGAAACTATTATTCAACGGCCGAATGGCGCTAGTGCTCCCCAATCTAGAGCGTCTTCCTCTAGGAGTTCTGCTCGTTCCTACGAGTCTCACCCTTCTCAGAGTTCTCCAGGACGCGGGTTTAGCCCCAAAAGAAGTACTAGTGGTAATGGCTTAGATGCCGACACCGTCGCTCAAGTGCGATCGCTATTAGCTCAAGGGTACAAAATTGGGACGGAACATGCAGACAAACGTCGGTTCCAAACCAGCTCTTGGCAGAGCTGTCCACCCATTCAATCTAAGCAAGAGTCGCAAGTGATCGCTGCATTAGAAACCTGTCTTGCAGATCACCATAAAGAATATGTCCGGTTGATTGGTATAGATCCGAAAGCCAAGCAAAGAGTCTTAGAATCCGTCATTCAAAAACCCGTGGCAGCCCGCTAGCGAAATGGTAATTCCAATGAATCTCACGCCATATTATTCAGCCCATAGCCTGAAAGCTTAAGGTTCATTTCTAATGCATCTACCGACCCCGCAGTCAGTCAGTACCTCCCATTATTGTGTGATTGGGGATGTTAGTATCCATCCCCATGCCAAGATTGCGCCAGGGGTAATCTTACAGGCTGCTCCTCAAAGCAAAGTTGAGGTGGCGGCAGGGGTTTGTATTGGCATGGGAACCGTGGTCCAAGCGTGCCAGGGGGCTGTCATCATAGATATCAATACCACGATTGGAGCAGGCGTTTTAGTGATAGGTACTGCCCACATTGGTGCCAATGCCTGCATTGGAGATGCGACCACGATCGTGAATACGAATATTGCTGCTTTGCAAGTCGTGCCAGCTGGGTCCTTGATGGGAGATAAGAGTCGTCCCACTGCAGATGTATCCGATGAGTCATCTACTTTTCAAACCCCATTCATCGAAGAGAACAAATTTAGTCAGAACGTGAAAGGTTACAACCATAATGGTTCTGGCTCTGATTTCTCTGAAGTTCACCCGGGCCGTCAATCATCAGCAGTGATCGGCAGAGCTTACGTCACTCAAATGCTGCATGTCATGTTTGCCCGCACCTCACCCTAATCACCAGCGTCTCAATAGCATCATGGGGTTATTGTTAAACTGAACGAGACTCTCCCTACCTCAAGGTACTGCTCACCGATATGATTCCTGCATCAAAATTAAGACGGAAGCGCAGACCTGATAGTGCTCTAGGCTTGTTGTCTACCCCCAGTTTTCCGGCGATTGTAGGAACGGCAGATGCCATGCTCAAAGCAGCAGAAGTAACATTGGTGGGCTATGAAAAAATTGGAAGTGGGCTATGTACGGTGATTGTGCGTGGCAATATTGCTGATGTTCGACTGGCTGTAGAAGAAGGAAGCCGATTAGCTGAGAAGTTAGGGCAAACGGTCTCTAAATTGGTGATTGCTCGTCCCATGCCCAACTTAGAAGCGGTATTTCCCATTGGCAGCCACCTGGTTGAAATTGCTCAGGAGCAACGGGGATTTTCCCGATTGAGCAACCAATCTATCGGCCTTTTGGAAACACGAGGCTTCCCAGCTATGGTAGGGGCAGCGGATGCCATGCTCAAATCAGCCAATGTCCAACTATCTGCCTACGAAACTGTGGGAGCGGGATTATGTACGGCGATGGTGCGCGGTTCTATTGCTAATGTGGCGGTTGCCATTGAAGCGGGTATGTATGAAGCTGAGCGTATTGGTGAGTTGAATGCTGTGATGGTTATCCCTCGCGTGTTGGAGGATCTGGAGACCATGCTGCCAGTTGCGAGTTGTTGGATAGAGAAACCCTTGCCATTACTGTTCTCCAATAAAGTTGAAGAGAAAGAAAAAGAGTTGGTTGAACTCGAAACCTTAGAAAAGAAAACTCAATCCATGGAGCAAGAACCCGAGTTATAAGTTTGCTTCAGGTCTTGAGGGGGCTGGGTCTGAGCGATAAGAGTCTGCCCTTGTCCTCACTCAGTAACCTCCAAAGCGGGTGGGTTCGTCTAAGTGTGATTGACAGAAGTCTCACCCACTGCCGATAATTGTGGTTTGTGGAATAGTTGTTTTTATAGTAATCCCTTGGCTAACGTAGTTGTAATTGGTGCTCAGTGGGGCGATGAAGGAAAGGGCAAAATAACCGATTTGCTGAGTCGTTCAGCAGATGTGGTTGTTCGGTATCAAGGGGGTGTCAATGCTGGTCATACCGTTGTTGTTGATGACCAGACTTTTAAATTGCACTTAATCCCTTCCGGCATCCTTTATCCCAGCACCGATTGCATCATCGGATCGGGAACTGTGATCGATCCCAAAGTCTTGATTGAAGAGTTGGATACTTTGGATAAGCTGGGGGTGAGCACGACCAATCTATTCATTTCTGAATCTGCCCATGTCACCATGCCGTATCATCGGTTGATTGACCAAGCTTCTGAAGAACGCCGAGGAGATCACAAAATTGGCACTACGGGGCGTGGTATTGGCCCCACCTATGCTGATAAATCCGAACGGACAGGCATTCGCATTCTAGACTTGCTGGATCCGGAGGGCATGAAAAAACAGTTGCGATGGACGGTCAACTATAAAAATGTCATTCTAGAAAAACTCTACAACCTATCCCCACTTGATCCAGAAGAGGTGATTCAAGAATATCAAGCGTATGCCGATCGCCTTAAACCTTTTGTTGCCGACTGCTCTCTCAAAATTTATAACGCTTATCAACAACGCCGCAATATTCTGTTTGAAGGTGCTCAAGGCACCCTACTGGATTTAGATCATGGCACCTATCCCTATGTGACATCTTCTAATCCGGTGGCAGGCGGTGCTTGTGTGGGTACGGGTGTGGGACCGACCATGATTGACCGGGTGATTGGGGTGGCCAAAGCCTACACAACCCGTGTGGGTGAAGGTCCCTTTCCTACGGAGCTGCATGATGAGATGGGAGTTGCTTTGTGTGAGCGGGGCGCTGAATTCGGGACTACGACGGGACGTCGCCGTCGCTGTGGGTGGTTTGATGCTGTCATCGGCCGCTATGCGGTTCGCATTAATGGGTTAGATTGTCTAGCTGTCACCAAACTCGACATTTTGGATGAGCTAGAAGAGATTAAAGTTTGTATTGCCTACGAAATTGATGGACACCAGTCCCAGGACTTTCCCACCAATGCTCGGCAATTTTCTAGGTGTAAACCGGTATACAAGACATTGCTGGGCTGGAAGCAATCAACTATTCATTGCCGCTCGTTAGAAGAATTGCCAACTAAAGCTTTGGATTACCTCAAATTTTTAGCAGAGATTGTCGAAGTTCCCATTGCGATTGTCTCGTTAGGAGCAGAACGGGATGAAACCATCATTGTTGAAGATCCTATTCACGGACCTAAGCGGGCATTATTATATTCCAATGGTGATAACTCAGTAATTTCTAGCTAGGCAGGCGGTCTGGGTGACAACACTATGTTGTTGCGGGTGCCAGTTCTTCTTGTTCTGCTGGCACTTCTATTTCAGTTTCTCCTTCTGTTCTAGGAGCTAGAGTAAAGATCAGCTCTTCCTCATCCCAGTCCACCAAAATGGTGTCACCACTGGTGAATGTATTTTCTAAAATTTTGGTCGCAATCGGATTCTCTATTTCCCGTTGCAAAGCCCGCTTGAGGGGGCGAGCCCCATAAACGGGATCGTACCCAGCTTCCACAATATGTTCTAGGGCAGCCTCAGACAATTGGATGGCCAACTTTTGTTCTGCCAGTAGCGCTTCAATTCGCTTGAGTTGGATTTTGACAATCAGCGCCAGTTGTTGGCGATTGAGAGTGTGGAACAAGGTGATTTCATCAATGCGGTTCAGGAACTCGGGACGAAAATGCGATCGCAATGCCCCCAATACTTTCATCTGCATTTCTAAGTATTGCTCTTCATCGTCTGTCACATCGGTAATATGTTCACTGCCAATATTGCTTGTGAGCACAATGATCGTATTGCAGAAATTAACGGTTCGTCCTTGGGCATCCGTAATCCGACCATCGTCTAGCACTTGCAACAGAATATTAAAGATTTCAGGATGGGCCTTTTCCACCTCATCTAACAGGATGACTGAGTAGGGACGGCGACGCACCATCTCGGAGAGCTGTCCCCCTTCTTCGTAGCCCACATATCCTGGGGAAGCACCGACCAACCGAGACACGGCATGTTTTTCCATGTACTCCGACATATCAATGCGGACGATCGCATCTTCTGTATCAAACAGCAGTTGAGCGAGGGCTCGGGCTAGCTCTGTTTTACCGACTCCTGTCGGCCCTAAAAACATGAAGGAACCAATGGGCCGATTGGGGTCTTTCATACCAGCGCGGGCTCTGCGAATTGCGGCGGCCACAGCGGTGACGGCATCTTCTTGACCAATCACCTGTTCATGCAGATGGTCTTCCAATTGCAACAGCTTTTGGCGTTCCGATTCTAACAACCGACTTACTGGAATTCCTGTCCAGTTGGCGACCACTTCTGCAATATCTGCCTCTGTTACCTCTTCCCGCAGCAAAGTTGAGCCTTTGGCTCGAATAGCCAGCAGTTTGGCTTCATGTTCTTCTAAGTCCTGTTGCAAGGTGGCCATGCGGCTATAGGTCAGTTGCACAGCTTTTTCGTGATCGAACTCTCGTTCAGCTTTTTCGATCTCGACCCGAACTTGGGCTTCCTGCTCTTTCAGGGTATTAATTTCTTCGAGAACTTGTTTTTCTGTTTGCCATTGTTTTTCTAGGGCTTTGCGTTTGGGATTTAAACCTTTAATTTCAGCAGTAACCCGCTGTAAATGATCTTCAGACGATTCGTAAATCCCCCCAATACTGGTGCGGGTCTTTTCCTGCTCTAGAGACATTTTTTCCATCTCTAGCTGCATTAACCGTCGCTCTACTACTTCCAGTTCGTTGGGCTTGGACGTCATTTCCATTTTTAACTTGGCAGCCGCTTCGTCCACTAAATCAATGGCCTTGTCTGGCAGAAACCGATCGGCGATATACCGATTGGACATAACCGCAGCAGCCACCAGTGCTGAGTCTGTAATTTTGACATTGTGATGAATTTCGTACCGATCCTTCAGTCCTCGCAAGATCGAAATGGCAGCATCTACACTGGGTTGGTCAATATAAACCTGCTGAAAGCGCCGTTCTAGGGCAGCATCCTTCTCGATATGTTTGCGATATTCGTCGAGAGTTGTGGCGCCAATACACCGAAGTTCACCCCGCGACAACATCGGTTTCAACAGATTGCTAGCATCCATAGAGCTTTGGCCCGATCCGGCCCCCACCACGGTATGTAGCTCATCAATGAATAAAACAATTTGACCCTCGGAGTGCGTCACCTCTCGCAGGACTGCTTTGAGGCGGTCCTCAAATTCACCTCGATACTTGGCACCTGCGATTAAGCTGCCCATATCTAGGGTGATCAATTGTCGATTCTTCAAGGATTCAGGGACATCGCCATTGATGATGCGCTGGGCTAAGCCTTCTGCGATCGCAGTCTTGCCTACTCCTGGTTCCCCAATCAACACCGGATTATTTTTTAATCGTCGAGACAAAACCTGAATGACCCGCCGAATCTCATCATCGCGACCGATAACCGGATCAAGCTTGCCGGCTTTAGCTCGTTCCGTCAGATCTCGTCCATATTTCTCTAAAGCGTTATATCGAGACTCTGACTCTTGATCAGCCACTTTTTGAGTCCCCCGCATGGCCTTAATCGCCTTTTCTAAATCCGTGCGGGCAATGCCTTGATCTCGGAGGAGAGATTGGCCCACACGCTGATCTTCTGCAAAGGCCAGCAAGAAATGATCCACTGAAATGAACTGATCATCCCGGTCTTGCCGTAGTCCATCTGCCTGGTCTAATAAGCGATCGAGTCCTTGACCTAAAAATAATGCAGTTCCCTCTGCAACTTTAGGTTGTCGCTCGGCGAAAGTAGTGAGTTGCTGCAGAATCAAATCAGCATCCACTTGAGCACGACCAAAAATCTTACTGGCAAGGGGCTCTTCTTCTAATAGAGAAATGCTGAGATGCTCAACCTCTAGCTTGTTATTGCCAAAACGTCGAGCAACGTCTTGGGACTTGACAATCGCCGCCCACACCTTATCTGTAAATTTATCGGGATCAGTAGGTTGCATACAGAATAGGACGACTAGTCTTGATTTTTCTTCAGAACTAGTATACCAAGCTATCTTGCTGGATTATGCCCCTTTATAGATAGGCAGTTCATCCTTGATGTCCTTTAATGGAGGTAATGCGCCATCCTTCGCCGATAACATCGGTTGTTCTAGGGGCCAGTCTATGGCTACTTCAGGATCATTCCAAATAACCCCGTGGTCATCTGGCGCGTCATAGAAATCGGTACATTTGTACATAAAGTCTGCCGATGGACTCAGTACACAAAACCCATGGGCAAAACCAGGGGGGATGTACATTTGCTTCTTGTTTTCAGCAGATAGATATTCGCCGAACCATTGGCCAAAGCAGGGTGATCCTCTGCGAATATCAACAGCTACATCAAAGACCTGACCTGCAACGACTCTGACTAATTTCCCTTGAGGATGATTGAGTTGATAGTGCAGCCCTCTTAAAGTCCCCTGGGAGGAGTGGGAATGATTGTCCTGAACAAACGTCTCTTTGATCCCAGCTTCTCGATACCGCTGTTGGTGGTAGGTTTCTAGAAAAAAGCCGCGCTGGTCAGTAAACACACGGGGTTCAAATACTAGTACACCCGGCAAAGGTGTTTTGACTACATTCATAGGGGTTGTTCTCCCTCATCTAGGATTCTAAGCAAGTACTGCCCATAGTTGTTCTTTTGTAAGTCACGACTTAACGTCCTGACTTGCTCTGCTGAGATATACCCCATCCGATAGGCAACTTCTTCAATGCAGGCAATTTTTAAGCCCTGCCGTTCTTCTACTGTTTCTACGAAGGTACCAGCTTGGAGCAAACTTTCATGGGTGCCTGTATCTAGCCAAGCCACCCCGCGGCTCAATTTCTCAACCCGCAATTGCTGCTGTAAGAGATAGGTTCTATTCACATCCGTAATCTCTAACTCTCCTCTAGCAGAAGGTTTTAAGGCTTTGGCAATGTCAATGACCTGGTTGTCATAAAAATATAGCCCTGTCACGGCGTAATGAGATTGAGGATGCTGTGGCTTTTCTTCAATGCCTGTGACCTGACCCTGTTGATCAAAAGCCAAGACGCCATACCGTTGCGGATCATTCACCCAATAGCCAAAAACAGTTCCCCCCGTCGTCAATTGTGTGGCCTGCTGGAGTCTCTTGGCCAAAGATGCCCCATAGAAAATATTATCTCCAAGGATGAGTGCCACAGAATCTTTGCCGACGAAGTCTTGGCCAATAATGAAAGCCTGGGCTAACCCCTCTGGTTGAGGTTGTTCGGCATAAACAAGATTCAAGCCTAAATGGTGACCATCACCGAACAACTGCTGAAACAGGGGCAAATCTTGGGGTGTAGAGATAATCAGAATATCTCGAATACCTGCCAGCATCAAAGTAGACAGCGGATAATAAATCATCGGCTTGTCATAAACAGGCATCAGTTGTTTGGATAAAACGCGAGTAATGGGGTAAAGCCGAGTTCCGGACCCACCCGCTAAAATGATTCCTTTCATCAGTAAGGGCTCGTCAAGATAAATAGGGTCTAACTTTGGATTGAGAAGAGGAGCTGATGAGCATCGTCATGACAGCCTTTCTTCTGTGGCTAAGCCTAATCTTTGGCGCTCATATTGATTGACAGTCACTTCCTGACACCAAGCCCGATTGGCAAGATACCACTGCACTGTTTTTTCTAAGCCCAACTCAAGGGTGACCTGAGGAGTCCATCCCAATTGCTGATTGATTTTTCGAAAATCAATGGCATACCGTCGATCATGTCCGGGCCGATCCTGGACAAAAGTAATTAAGTTGTGATGGGGAACATATGCTGACTCTGGCCGTAATTTATCTAAGATGATACAAATCTGGCGAACGAGCCCAAGATTGGTTTGCTCAGCATCTCCGCCTACATTGTAGGTTTCCCCGGGTTGGCCTTGCGTCAGAACTTGGTCTATGGCTCGGCAATGGTCCTCAACGAACAGCCAATCTCGAATATTTTGCCCATCTCCATAGACTGGCAAAGGTTTGCCTTCCAGTGCATTTAAGATCATTAAGGGAATTAACTTCTCAGGGAATTGGTAGGGGCCGTAATTATTGGAGCAGTTGGTGATCAGGGTTGGCAGATTATAGGTGTGAAAATAGGATCGCACCAGATGATCGGAGCTAGCTTTAGAGGCAGAATAGGGACTATTGGGGGCATAGGCAGTCGTTTCTGAAAAGGGTGGATCATCTTGACTGAGGGTTCCGAAAACTTCATCGGTAGAGACATGCAGAAAACGGAATTGCTCTTTGTCAAGACCATCGAGCTGTTGCCAATAGGAACGGGTTGCTTCTAGTAAGTTGAAGGTACCCACAATATTGGTCTGGATAAAGGTATCAGGACCATCAATAGATCGATCCACATGGGTTTCTGCCGCAAAATTAAGAATGGCGTGGGGGTGGTACTGATCCAACAATTGTTTGATCAGGTTGCGATCGCCAATATCGCCCTGGACAAAAATATGTTGAGCATCGGATTGAAGTGCAGACAAGGTTGCTAAGTTGCCAGCATAGGTCAATTTATCTAGATTCAGGACTAGATCATCCTGCGCCAATCGTTTTTGGAGAACGTAGTTTGCTCCTATGAAACCAGCGCCTCCCGTCACGAGAATAGTCATAAAAATTCAAGACCAAATATAGACCAGCGAACTCACTAAATCTGAAAAGCAGTTAATTCACCACAAGACTGTTAAGCAACGTCTTGTCGTTGTTTTCTCAAAGCCATCATAGGTTTGCCAGTTTCACCTTCCTACAGTTTAGGAGGAAATGCTAGCTAGCCTCAGCCTGGAGAACGCCCCGATTTTTTAAGTACTGAATCACCTGCTCTACACAAGCTTCTAACGAGGCTTTCCCAGTATTAACGGTCAATTCAGGTGATGCGGGAGGTTCATAGGGAGAAGATATGCCTGTGAAGTTAGCAATTTCTCCCGACCGTGCTTTTTTATATAGCCCTTTGACATCCCGTTCTTCACAGACGTCTAAACTAGCCTGACAGTAGATTTCAACAAAATCTCCATCAGTGACCAACTCGCGGACGCGATCGCGATCAGCTTTAAAAGGTGAGATAAATGCCGTCAGGGAAATAATGCCAGCTTCCGTAAACAACTTAGCAATTTCACCCACTCGCCGAATGTTTTCCACTCTGTCATCACTAGCGAAGCCAAGATCCGCACATAATCCATGGCGAACATTATCTCCATCAATGACAAAGGTTCGGCAATTGAGCTGAAAAAGCTGATCTTCTACCGCATGAGCCAAGGTAGACTTGCCGGCTCCCGATAGCCCAGTGAACCAAAGAATAACGCTACGATGGCCATTTTTTTCTTCTCTGTGGCGACGGGTAACGGTAGCTTGATGCCAAACGACATTAGAAGATTTCATAGATAGTCTCGAACAGGATAAGCATTAACAAAGGCCAGTGCTGAGCTAGCGGACTTTAGAGTTAGCTTTTTTGCTAACTTTCTTTTTGGCAGGAGAGGATGCCTCTGAAGCATCCTCTCCATAATAATCCTTCGCGCAATAATAATAATAGCTATCAGGCTCATTCTCGGGAATCACCCCATTAATGACTAATCCGAGCACTTTCTGGCTAGATTTCTCTAATGCTTCCTTTGAAGACTGGGCAGAGCCTGAGTCTACTAATCCAGGACGAGTCACCAATAAGATGCCATCGGTCATTTTACCCAGTAACAAAGCATCGGCAGCTACAGCCAAGGGGGGCGAGTCAATTAAGACGTAATCATATACTTGGTGAAATTCCTCTAACAACACAGCCATATGATGTGAATCGATTAAGGGAACTGGGTTGGGTGGAATGACGCCAGCCGTAAGAATATCTAGATGATCGTCCTCCTGCCTGATTGAATTTGACCAGCCTTGTTGTTCTACCAAAACGTTACTTAAACCTGTAGTATTCGGTAATTCCCACACTTGGTGTTGTGAAGGACGGCGCAAATCAGCATCAATAACCAGAACTCGATTACCCAACTCCACTAGAGCCAAGGCCAAGTTAGCGACAACGGTTGACTTGCCTTCTTTGGGAATAGAGCTGGTGACAACAAACACCTGGACGCGATGGTCAGAACTTAAAAACTTAAGGTTAGCCTGCAACATTCGGTAGGATTCACTCACGGATGAGCGAGGATTGTCGCGAACAATGAGATCGGGAGTAGGTCGATCTAAGCCTTTCCGGGAAACCTTCTCAGCATCCTTAAGGAAGGGAATATTGCCCAGCACTGTGTACTTAAAAATGTCTTTAGCTTCTTGCACCGTTTTGATAGAGGTATCTAAGGCTTCTAGTAATAGTGCAGTTCCTACTCCTAGCAAACTACCTAGCAACAGACCGACGGCCAAATTAAATGCTTTGCGAGGAGCAATGGGGGCTTTAGGCAGAGATGCTGCTGCGACAATACGGACATTGCCAATATTCTGGTTTTCACTAATTTGAATTTCCTGCAAAGCCTTCAACAACCCTTCATAGGTTGTTTGGGCAACCAGTTGATCCCGTGCAATTGCAACCAACTGCTGTTCTAGCCTTGGTAGAAATTTCTGATTCTTCTTGTAGTTTGTTTGATTGTTTGCTAGAGCAACGGCTTGTTGTTCCAGCCCTAGACGTTCTACTTCTAAATCAACCAAAGCATCCGTCAATACCTGTTTTGACTGGCCTGCTTGTAGGTTACGCAGGGAGCGAGAAGTATTGTCGTTGACAACTTGCCCTACTTGCTGATCGAGTACAGACTTTAGTTCTACCTGTCTGTCCTTTAACGCTAATACATTTGGGTGATTCGGACCATATAAAGTGCGTGCGTCCGCTAAAGCAACTTCATTGGCTTGAGACTCTTCTAGAATGTTTTGGACAGTAGGAGACTGACTTAATTCATTGAGCTGTCTTGCTTCTTTAGTGGTCATCCCCAACTTGTTTCGCAAGGCCTGGGCTTGTGTACTGGCCTTGACCATCTCACTTTGAACGCGAGAAAATTCGTTTTGCTGCTGTCCAGTCACTTCAGCCTGGACTCTAGCTTCTTCCTCCAGGTCAGTGATACCGTTTTTTTCTTTGAATTGCCGCAATGCTAAGTCTAAACGACGCAATCTAGCGGTAACTAAGGGAACTTGTTGTTCAATGTATTCGCGAGCAGCAGTTGCCTCGGCTCGATTGGTCGTAATGTTGTTGGCCTGGTAATCCTTCATCAGCTGGTTGACAACGTCTGCAGCTTTCTGAGGATCGTGACTCTTATAAGCAATGTTCAGAATATCGGTAGCTTCAACATTGGTAACAACTAAAGCCTCTAAAAATGTATCTGATTCGAGGAGCTGGCCATCTTCGTCTTGCAGTTTGAGTTCGGCAATCGTTCTGCTGATGATCGGCTTAGAACGCAGAATCTCGGCTTCGGTGGCAATGGGATTACTTTTGGATGATAATGCTTCTAAGCCACCTAACCCTTGAAGATCGATGTCTGTTGTGGATGCCCCTCCGACTTGCTTAAGCTGGAGGGTCCCTTCTGCCTGAAAGACTGACTTTTGAAGAAAGGTTGCCAGCGCTGTTAGCGTAACAATTGTTGCAAACACAGCTGTAGCGGGTAGCCATCGGCGTCTTAAAACTCGTACATAGCTTTTTAGGTCGATGCTTTCTTCAGCGTATTCCATATTCTTCAGCCATCATCTCAGTTGGGTCTGTTCAAGAGCAAAGCATTGAGGTTAATTTAGCGTTCCGCCATCCAAATAGCAAATGTATGAAAAGTGCTGTTTATGCACTAGTGGCGTCGAATCAAGCTATCTTTGACAACGCAATTTACGTTTTGTTCCCCATCAGCGTATTGAGTCTATTTCTGGATCGTCTGCATTGATAGTGGAGTAAACCTCCAGTTTCTGTAGGCCAACGTCGATTGCCTATGTTGTGGTGTTGTCAGGACTAGCATAGTAGTTCAATGGAGAAATTTAGGGGTAGTGTTTCGCTCCCAGAAAATTCCTTGAGCTAAGCCTTGAATTTTGGGATGGATATCGGCTAGCTCCAAACGGCGCTCAGCTAAAAGACAATATTCCTCGTCCATTTCTATGCCCCAATACTGTCTATTCAGCTTTCTGGCAACAACTGAGGTTGTTCCACTTCCCAAAAAAGGATCCAAAATAGCATCCTTTGGATTACTGCTAGCCAAAATTAATTTGGCTAGTAGCTTCTCACTTTTCTGAGTCGGGTGATCCGTATTCTCGGGCATTGACCAAAAAGGAATAGAAATGTCGGTCCATAAATTGGACGGATAGGTATCTCTAAAGTTGCCATTAGGTGACTGCACCCAATCTTTGGGCGAGCCATCTCGGTGCCGATAAGGGGTTAGTACTCTTCGGCGTTGCTTCACAGCTTGACTATTAAAGGTATAAGTGTTGGAACATGTACAAAACCAAATATCTTCACTCGCGTTTTTCCAGTTGGAGCGAGATCCCCGACCTTTCTCCCGTTCCCAAGTAATTCGGTTGCGAACATGAAAATGAGAATTGGCCACTGCGAAGATTGAAGTCGATGTGTACCAATCTCCACAAATATAAACTGAAGCACTCGGTTTCAAAAGAGGCTTGAGATTAGTGCAGATTAGGTCTAGCCATTTGGTATAGGCTTGAACAGATTGTTTGGCAAATGCTCGACCATTGAACGCCTTATTAAGGTTATAGGGCGGATCTAGAATCAACAAATCTATGCTGGTTTGGGGGAGTTTGGCAGCGACGTCCAGGCAATCTCCTTGAATCGTAGTGTTGGGCAGTAGAGATGTCTCAGTATAATTATCCACTATTCTCGATCTTAATCGGACGCGATCCGCTGCGCTCAGTGTTAATGTGCGATTCATCGGGGCTCTTTTTTTAGAGGGTTGAAAGAGGTCTGCCATAGTGAGATGCTTCCCCGTTGAGGCGGTTGCTAGGGGGAGCCTAACATCTAAACTAGTAGAAATTAGTCTAGCTTCTACAAACTTTGATGAATAAAACGGACCTTGCTAAGGCCATCTATGAAACCTCTCATATCACGGGTGAGTTTCAGTTGCGATCCGGCCAAGTTAGTCATGAATATTTCGATAAATATTTATTTGAAGCCAATCCTGTGTTACTAAGGGCGATCGCAGAGCATCTTGCAGGGATGATCCCCCACCCTGGTGATGCTTTAGCTGGCCTGGAAATGGGAGGAATCCCGATTGTAACCATGTTGTCTCAGGTGAGTGGGTATCCCTCCTTATTTGTCAGAAAAAAGGCCAAGCCCTATGGCACCTGCAAGCTAGCTGAGGGGGGGCAAGTGCAAGGAAAAAGGTTGGTGATCATTGAAGATGTGGTGACGTCAGGAGGGCAGATTAAATTATCAGTCCAAGACTTGCGAGCGCTGGGGGCGACGGTTACAGATGTTATGTGTGTCATTGATCGAGAAGCAGGAGGGTGCTCTAGTCTAGAAGCTGAAGGATTACAGCTGCATGCGCTATTTACGATGTCAGCATTAAAGCAATCAGTCCTTTGAACGAGTTGATCAATAAGTTTTCTCGCTTCCACCCTGTTCGCTATCTGCCAAAAAGTGTTGGTATGACTTTGCGATCGCTCCCCCTGCTTGCGGTCTTACTGAGTCTGTGTCTATTGACGGGGTGTGGCTTGTTCTCAAACTTAGGCAAGCCTGCCGTTGATCACCTGGCCCTTGGCAACCCCAGTCAAGCCAGAGTTGTCTTGGCGAATGCCAATAACTACTTGATGAAGAAACCCCAGTTTGTCTTGTCTTACAACCGGAGTAAAGGGATTCCCAATTGGGTAAGCTGGCAACTCGATCAAACCTGGCTAGGAGATGTTGACCGCCGCGATGATTTTCGAGCCGATCTAAGCTTGCCACCCAATTGGGCTAAAGTTGACCCTGAAGACTATTCCCGTAGTGGTTACGACCGAGGTCATATGGCCCCTTCTGGCGATCGTACGAATTCTGAAGCCAATAACTCAGCCACCTTTGTCATGACTAATATTGTGCCCCAGACCCCTGACAATAATCGGGGACCTTGGGTTGACCTTGAGAATTACTGCCGAGACTTAGTCGATCACGGTAAGGAGCTCTTTATTATTGCTGGTGGTTATGGAGAAAAGGGTGCGATCGCAAAAGGAAAAGTAATACCACCCCAACATCTTTGGAAAATCATTGTTGTTATGGGTGAGACAGATTTGGGCATCAATGGAATTTTTGAGAATACTCGGGTGATTGCCGTTGATATCCCCAACCAACAAGGCATTAAAACTGATGCGTGGCAGCAATATCAAGTCACCATCGATACCTTAGAAAAGAATACAGGATATGACTTTTTAGCCAATGTCCCAGAGCCTGTCCAGAATATCCTAGAAAGCCGTGTTAGTCAGTGAAGCAAAGGTCATCCAGATGACAGTAGAACTGCACGAGAAACGCATCACATTGTATCAATTGGGAGTGTCAACCTCAGTCGGATCAACTGTGTACAAGCCTGAATATGATAGACTTCTCGGATGGCTCCCATCGAACTTTATCCGAGTCAAATAGTATCTCAGTTCTTCCCTTCAACATATGGTATCCCTCCAACCAACTGATATCAATCCCAATTCAATTCCACCTACCTCATTAACAGGCTGCTCACCTAATCAGCAGATTCTGCCTTTATCTGCCCAAATTGATCAAGAAGAGCAGTTAATGATTGGGGAAATATCGGTGTCTGAGCTTGTTGCCCAGTATGGATCCCCTCTGTATATTGTGGATGAACAGACTGTCAGAGTAGCCTGTCAGCAATATCGCCAATCCTTCCAGGACTTTTACCCAGGTTTTTCTCAGGTATTATATGCCTCCAAAGCATGGAGCTGTAAGGCTCTATGTGCGCTTGTTGCCAGTGAAGGCTTAGGTTTAGACGTGGTTTCAGGAGGTGAACTTTATACGGCACTACAAGCAGGTGTAGATCCGACAGACATCTATTTCCATGGCAACAACAAATCAATAACTGAATTGGAAATGGCCCTGGATAGTGGTTGCACTATCATCGCTGATAACTGGCTGGAATTAGAACAACTTGTTGAGCTGAGCGCCTCCTCTAAAAAACAAGAAACCGCTCCTCGGGTGATGCTCAGGATAACCCCTGGCATTGAATGTCATACTCACGAATATATTCAAACGGGTCATCTAGATAGCAAATTTGGATTTGATCCCAATCAGATTGATCAAGTCTTAGCCTTTGCTCAAAAGCACCCTCAAATCAATTGGGTCGGATTTCATGCCCATATAGGATCTCAAATTTTTGAGCTACAACCCCATCAAGATTTAACTAGTGTTATTGTCGGTTGGTTAGCAAAGGCTAGAGCGTTAGAACTAGCCATGAATGAACTTAATGTCGGGGGGGGATTAGGCATGCGCTACGTTGAGTCTGACGATCCACCTAGTATTGCGCAGTGGTCTGAAGTCGTCTGCAAAGGAATTTTGCAAGCCTGTCAGTCTGCTCAATTGCCTTTGCCTAAATTGCTCTGCGAGCCTGGACGTTCCCTCATTGGTCCAGCGTGTATCACTGCTTACACCGTTGGCGCTCAAAAAGATATCCCTAATATTCGGACTTATCTATCTGTTGATGGAGGTATGTCTGATAATCCTCGGCCTATTACCTATCAATCAAGCTATAGTGCTGCTATTGCTAATCGGATGGAATCTGCTGCTACTGAGACCATTACAGTTGCTGGTAAGCATTGCGAGTCTGGTGATATTCTGCTCAAAGATATTAACCTACCTCCCAGCCAACCTCAGGATGTTCTCGTCGTGATGGGAACAGGGGCTTACAATTACAGCATGGCTTCCAATTACAATCGGCTGCCCCGACCAGCAGCAGTTCTCGTTTGCAATGGCGATGCTAGCTTGATTCTCAAGCGGGAAACTTATCAAGATTTAGTGCGTCACGATTATCTGCCTAGGCATCTCGAACAATAAATTGCTGGAGAAGAGAATGTTAATTAACTGGCTAAACTAGCAATGTGTCTACTCATATCGAACTCAATATTAATACAGTTCAACTGAACAAAGGTTACACAAAGGTTAGGCCAAAGGCATGGACGGGGTTAAGGAATGGCTGATAAACCATGACTGGGTTCAGACCTTTCGTTCCTTGGTTGATATTGGTTTAGCCCTAGCGCTAACCTATATGTTGTTGCTAGTGATTGCTGAGCGGCGGACCCTGTGGATGGTCAGGGGTGTCGTTTTTCTAGTCTTAGCTACGGTTGCTAGCAAGCTGCTTCAACTCAATTACTTAAATCAGTTACTAACGTTTCTCTTAATTGGCTCGGCTGTCGCGATGGCCGTGATTCTGCAATCAGAAGTGCGTCGTTTTCTAGAGCAACTAGGACGGGGTGAACTGCTCAAGATATTGCGGCCAGCGCAGCAAGTAACTCAAAACCCTGATAATATCATTGATGAAATTGTGGATGCAGTCAAAGAACTCTCCCAGAATCGCACGGGTGCCTTACTGATTATTGAAACTCGCAATATTCCAATTGATGAAAGAGATTTCTCAGTACCGGGGATTAAGTTAAGTGCAGAAATCTCTAGAGAGTTAATACAGACTATCTTCCAAACCACTACACTGCTCCATGATGGTGCCCTTTTGATTCGAGGGGACCAAATTATCTCGGCTGGTGTGATTTTACCCATTTCTGAACAAGCTGCTTCTCGCCAACTGGGGACCCGTCACCGGGCTGCCATGGGAATCACAGAACAAGTCGATAATTGTGTTTGTATTGTTGTTTCTGAAGAGACCGGTTCTATCTCCTTAGCAGAACAGGGAATTCTTAGACGTCCCTTGACCAGCAGTAAACTAAGAGAGTTGTTAGCTGATCGATTGATCTTATCTGTAGATAGAGAAGTTGTTACTCCTAGCATTAGAAGTTTAGGCAGGAAACTTAGGAAACAAGTCTTTGCCTTGCTCTCGCACATCTTTCCATTGCTTAGGTCTCGCAAGAATATATGACATTAAACTCAAGTCTTCCCCAACAACTACCTTCAGATTTGGATGTTCAGCGACTCCCTAAACATGTAGCCGTGATTATGGATGGTAATGGGCGATGGGCAAAGCAGAGAGGCCTGCCCAGAATTGTTGGGCACCGAAGAGGAGTAGATACGCTTAAGTCTCTCCTGCGTTGTTGCAAAGACTGGGGTGTGCAAGCATTAACAGCCTATGCCTTTTCTACCGAAAACTGGGGACGCCCCCTAGATGAGGTGGAGTTTTTAATGACTCTATTTGAAAGGGTTTTGCGCCGCGAGCTCCGAGAAATGATAGATGAAGGTGTTCAAATCCATTTTGTGGGCGATTTGGGAGCTCTGCCATTGACATTGCAAACTGAAATACAACGAGCAATGGTTGCTACAAAGGACAATCACACCATCAAATTTGTTGTTGCCACAAATTATGGGGGTAGACGGGAGATTATACAGGCTTGCCGTGAAATTGCGACTAAAGTTCAACAGAATCAACTCAATTTAGATGATATCAATGAAAGCTTATTTGAAAGACATCTATACACTGCTGGCATCATTGATCCCGACTTATTAATTCGGACCAGTGGAGAAATGCGGGTGAGTAATTTTCTGTTGTGGCAGATGGCTTATGCAGAACTCTACGTTACTGAGACCCTATGGCCAGATTTTGATCGAAGTGAGTTCCACCAGGCACTACGAAACTTTCAGAGTAGACATCGACGTTTTGGCAAGGTTCCGTGATTTGACGGTAAGGATTGAACTCAACCTAGGTCAGCTAAGGCCCTGAGAAGACAGCATCTTCAATGTCTTGCCGACTTAAAGAGTATTTGAATGTTCGTTGGATATCCCGCTCATTCAAGGTCAAAGGTCTATATACAACGGATAACTCTTCAATATCCAACCATATCTCTGCTTGCCAATGAGTATGCTCTACACGCCACAAATGCAGGTCTTGCGTATCTTGGTGGCACCCTTGGTCTAACAACCACTGCTCAATTTGAGGAAGTCGGTGATTGTATAAAGGTGTATTCGGATCAGGTAAGCAAGATTCGGTCATTAGCCAACTCATAAAGATTTAGCAGTTTGAGAAATTAGCAATTTCGTATTTGAGAAGGGTAATAAACGAAGGCAAAGCTGAAGATTTGATGTGGATGTCAAAAGAGATGAACTCGTGAGTTTGAGCATTGAGCAATCAGACGATATTCTTACGATGATGTGCTGATACCTTTAAGCTCATAGCTCTAGGGGTATTTGGGATTTCATGGCGATCAAACGGATATGCGTTAACAGCAGCCATAGAGGGCTCATGTAGCATCATTTCCCCGCGAGTAAATCCTAGTATCAATGCTAGTACCAAACAGCCTAAAAAAGTGAGGCTCAAAATCAATAGTGCGAGTAGTTCTCCAGCAGATAGAGGACGCTCTTGCTTTTCTAAGAACGATGATGTCGGTTGAAGATTATAACGATGTGAGTTGTATTGTGAAGAATATTTGACGGTGGATAGGCCCAGCTGATGATCATAGTTTTTCTTTAGCGCGGGGCTACTCAATGTACCGTAAGCCTCGTTTAGCAGTTGAAATTTTTGAAGGGCAATTTTAGGGGGAAGTTGTGTTGTATCTGGGTGATAAACTTTGCTCTTGAGACGGTAAGCATAATGAACTTCATCGCTAGATGCTTCAGGTGTAAGGTCTAACAACTGATAGTAGTTTAGATCTGTTGGCATTGAATTTTGCGAAAATCCTTAGTTACTAGTAGGTGCTGAGCTACCTAAATCTGAGAATTGATGCCTAACTCATATTGTAAACAAGCCCAGTCACTTAGTCGACTGGGCTTGTTTACGAGGATATAAACGTTAGGATTTCTATGATTCTTCCAACTGAGAAACCTCATCTAGAGAATGATACTTAACCCCAATTTGGGTTAAGCCCATTTTTGAACCACTTCTACGAAGTAACTTAGGTTTCAGCCTACGAAAGAATAAAGGGTTCAGCTAACGAGGTCGAAGATCTTAAACATAGGTAGGTACATAGCTATTAGGATTGAGCCAACCATTCCTCCCAAAACGACAATCATTAGGGGCTCCATCACGCTAGTCATGGCTTTGACGGCTTGCTCGACCTCATCTTCATAAAAGTCAGCTACCTTCATAAGCATTTTGTCAATTTCTCCCGTTTCTTCGCCCACATTAATCATTTGAGTGGCTAAGACAGGAAACACTTTTTCCTTTTGCAATGCCAAGCTCAGCATGCCACCTCCTTGGATTTCCCGTCGTGCCTCATCGATAGCATTGGATACTACTTGATTCCCCGCAGTATCGCGGACAATTTCGAGAGAATAGAGAATTGGCACACCAGATCGGGACAAGGAACCAAAGGTACGGCAAAATCTTGCCACAGCTGTTTTCTGAATCAAATCTCCAAACAGTGGAAGTTTGAGCATGATCCGGTCAATTGTCTCGCGGCCAGCGCGGGTCCGATAATATTGGCGTAAGGCAAAAACACAGCCAAAGATGAAAATTGCGGCAGTAATGCCATAAATTGGAGTCCGCAAAAAATTACTAAGGTTGACCATCATTTGAGTGAACGCAGGTAAATCGCCCCCTAATTGCTTAAAAATGCCATCAAAAACGGGAATGAGGAAAATAACCATCCCTAGGAAAATGGTTACGGCAATAAAACCAACAATCACCGGATAAGCCAGGGCTGATCGAATTTGATTTTTTAATCGGGCTTGATCTTCTAGAAGCGTTGCTAGACGGTTGAGGACCTCATCTAAAACACCACCTGTTTCACCGGCCTGAATCATTGCTACATAGAGTTGGTCAAATGCTGCGGGGTGGCCCCTCATGGCATCAGATAAGCTGATCCCTTGTTGCACAGCGGCATTGACATCGAGCAAAGCTTTCTTGAGTTTAGGATTTCGGCATTGCTCAGCCATTACCCCTAGACCTCTAACCAAGGCAACTCCAGCGTTAACAAGAGCTGAAAACTGTCTCGAGAACAAAGCCTTATCTTTAACCGTTATGGATTGAAGAAAACTAAGGTCAAGGTCAGCATCAAGGCTAAAACCCTGTGCTTCTTTAATATCAAGGATTTGTAGCCCTTGGCGCTGTATGTTAGAACGGGCTTCCTTTTGAGAGGTGGCGTTAACCTTCTTTTGGCTAGATTTTCCTTGCGGATCTCGCGCGCGAACAACGTAAGTTGGCATAACTTAATTCTCGGCAGTGAATGATGAAAGAAAAGGTGAGGTTTGATGAAACCGCATGATGTTCGTTTATTCAACGCCTGTAGGACGTAGCACTCGCACCGCGTTGATTACCCATGGGAGCGGCTCCCATAAGGCGTTGCATTTCATCAGGACGGGATGTTTTCGAGACGGCAGATTCAAAGGAAATTGTTCCTGCTTGATACAGGTCGGCCAGGACTTTCTCTAGGGTCACCATTCCCAACTTTGCCCCAGTTTGAATAGCTGAATAAATTTGAGATGTTTTTCCTTCGCGTATCAAGTTAGCAATTCCGGGGGTGGATATCATAATTTCTTGTGCCATCACCCGTCCAAATTCACCTGGTTTGGCATTCTTGCGGGGAACTAGAGTTTGGCTGAACACAGCCACTAGAGAGTTGGATAATTGAACCCGGACCTGTGTTTGTTGTTCGGGAGGGAATACATCGACCATCCGATCTACTGTTTGAGCTGCTGAACTCGTGTGCAGTGTACCAAACACCAAATGACCTGTTTCAGCAGCGGAGATCGCCAGTTGAATCGTTTCCAGATCTCGCATTTCTCCCACTAGAATGACGTCTGGATCTTCCCGGAGGGCTGCTCGTAAGGCGTTAGCAAAACTTTTTGTATCTTCTCCTACTTGACGCTGATGGATCAAGCTTTTGATGGGTTCGTAAACAAATTCAATAGGATCTTCAACGGTAAGAATATGCTCAGCGCGAGTTAAGTTGATATTGTTAATCATGGAAGCAAGGGTGGTCGATTTACCTGATCCAGTTGGGCCAGTGACTAAGACCAATCCACGCGGTTTTTCCGACATCTCTCGAACAACGTTGGGTAGTCCCAAAGTCTCAATAGCAGGAATTTTGGAACTCAATGCCCTGAGCGCAGCAGCATAGGTGCCCCGGTCTTTATAAACATTGACTCGGAAACGGGCCAATCCTCGAACACCATAAGAGCAATCTAGTTCCCAGGTTTGCTCTAATTGCTTGCGCTGAGTGTTGTTCAGCATACTAAAAATGAGACGCTGACATTGCTCTTGGCTCAACGGATCATAGTCAGTCGGCGTTAATTTACCGTTGATACGGATGTAGGGGGGTAAACCCACGGAAAGATGTAGATCAGAGCCTCCTCGCTCCACGACTTCTTCCATGAGGTCTTCAATCATGTAATCCATATAATGCCTCTTAATTTTTAGCTAGAGTAGATTGTTGGCTTAAGACTTCGGACTGAATAGTGGTTTATGGATCTATTCTTGGAATCTAGGAGTAGTGCAATATGGACAATCTAACCACTCCGGTTTCAAATCTGCGTTACAAACTCGACAGGTGAGTGAGGTTTTCCGCTTAGCTTTGAGTTCAGCTTCTAATCCACTGTCCGTAAAGGTGACTCGTTCGACTTCAGCTAGAGTGGTCTCACCTTTTTTCACGAGTTCGAGACTATAAGCGAGCAGGGTTTTCATACCCTCTTCGACAGCGACTTCTTTGATTCTTTCGGTGGGGGCGCCTTCCGTAATCAATGCCTGCAATGTTTCAGTAATTTGCATGACCTCATAAACGCCACAACGACCTTTGTAGCCAATGCCATTACAGGTTGAACAGATGGGTTGACCTGTAGCTTGGGCTGTTTGAATTTCATCTGCTGATAGAGTGTTGGCTTTGTGGAATGTAATGTCTGTGCCTGGAGAGGCAGACAAACCAAATCGTCCTAACTCAATGGGACTAGGCTGATAAGGTACTTTACAATCTGAGCAAACCCGGCGGACCAAGCGCTGGGCAACGACGCCCAGAAGGGAGGCAGAAACCATAAAGGGTTCAACGTCCATCTCTGCAAGACGAGCAATGGCACTCGCGGCATCGTTGGTGTGTAGTGTAGTTAAAACGAGGTGTCCCGTCAACGCTGCTTCAATGGCTGTTTTTGCAGTTTCCTTATCTCGAGTCTCACCCACTAGAATGACGTCAGGATCTTGTCTTAGGAATGCTCTTAAAATTGAGGCAAAATCCATGCCTTTTTCGCGAATGACCTGAACCTGGGTTAAACCGGGCAGGGTATATTCAATCGGATCCTCAGCAGTGCTGATGTTCACTCCTGGGTGATTACATTCAGCTAATGCTGAGTAAAGCGTTGTGGTTTTACCAGAACCTGTTGGACCCGTTACCAAAATGAGTCCAAAGGGACGACTCACCATTTCCCTAACGATTTCTAAGCTATCTTCGTCCGAAACAAGTTTGTCTAATCCCAGTTGAGTGGAGGAGTTGTCGAGAATTCGAAGTACGATCTTCTCACCATATCGACTTGGCAGGGTATTGACTCGAAAGTCAATCTTCCGGCCCTGAAATAATCGACGAATACGACCATCCTGAGGCAGACGACGTTCTGCGATATCCAGCTCAGAGATAATTTTGAATCGAGAGATGACAGCAGGAATAATTTTCCGAGGGAGTGGATCGAAGGCTTGTAGCAATACGCCATCTTTACGAAAACGAATTCGGAGGTGATCTTCCTGGGGCTCGATATGAATATCAGACACGCCGCTTTGTAGGGCTTTAGCGAGAATTTTGTTGACCAAACCAATAATGGGAGCAGTCTCTGCATCTTGCAGGGCCGCGCCTAGATCAGTCTCCAGTTCATCAGTCGGGAGATCATCTAGACCTGCGATCGCATCCAAATCATCGTCAAGGTCAAACTCGATCGGTGTATCGTTGAGTTTGTCTTGTTGCTGAGCTTGTTGGTCCAGATATTTGCCGATCAGTTGCTGATAATCTTCAACCGCAATGACCATGCGCTGCAAAGTCAGGTTCTCATCCCTGAGGATCCGACCGAGATCATCCAAAGCACCTAAATTGTCTGGATCAACCATGGCCACCAAAATCGTGGCTGGATCCGAGTCTCGATCAAGTTTTAAAGGTACGAGTTGATACCGCCGACAGAGATCGAGAGGAATCAAGGTTTGGATCAATTCACCGATTTGATCCGTTGGGATTTTACTCAGTTCGAGATCTAAAGAATCAATGCCATAGAGTATCTTAAGCTCGAATAACTGCTGTCGTTTATACTGGCGAAGAAGTTCTGGTGGTAAAGACTGTCCAGTAACCCCTTGCAAAATTTCAACAAGAGAACGTCCTGATCGGCGGCTTTCGAGCGTTGCTTCCCGCATTTGGTCTTGGTCAACATAGCCCGTTGAAATTAGCTTGTTGCCAAAAGGGGAAAAATTGTGCCGAGTAACTAGAGCACGCCGCTGTGAGGAAGAGTTGACCATAGCGATAAATGCGAGAAACCTAACCGTGGATATGGGTGCTTACAATTGAGGTCCTAGCCAAGTTGAGGGAATGGTAGGGCTGTTCTCAGAATGCCCACATTTTTTGAGGTTCTAACAATCGTGCTAGCTCAGAATTAATAATCTTGACGCTCATTGAGGCTTAAGCATAGGAACTTTGAGCCTGAAGTTGAATTGGGGAAAAATTGCTAAAGTATTGCTTAGAAAGCTAAAAAACGCCAAATCTCAGATATTGATTAGTCTTTTCGTGAATCATTGGCTACATTTCTGCTTTCATGTCCCAACAATGTGATTTATCGATCTATTATGATGGAGTCTAGGTCCGGCACTCGACCCAACATGTGGATAATGATGCTAGAGTTGGCCGAGTTTGAAATTCTCAACTTGGCTCTTTGAGAACCCTTAAATATATGCCGAAATAATATGCCAAGCTACTCGAAATTACAGAAAAATCTGCATCGATACATAGATGCAGATTAAGGCTTTCATTCAATAGATTGCATAGTTTTGATGTTTCACAAGGCGTACAAGACATTAAGCTATTAATCTGAATCCTAAATTATTTGTCATTGGAAAGTAAGAAAGTAGGAGCATCATGAGCGAAGACGCGAAGCAGCACGAAACAATTGAGGCTAATGATGTAGACAATCCAGAAGAGACTTCGCTTCATCTAGAAGAGCCTAATTCTGATTATGAGGAATTACGGGTTGATGACCTTGAAGAGTTGTCGCCAGAGTCTTTTGAAAATCTCTCTACTGATCAAGCTGGAGAGGAAGATGTTGCTGATGTACCCTCCCCGTCTGCACAAGAGCTAGTTCAAGAGCCCGAAGATACTTCTGAGGCATTGGCTCAGTTAGCTACAGAGGTTGAAGCTCTACGAAGTCAATTAGATGAGCGAACCAGCCAATATATGCGGATTGCGGCAGACTTTGAGAATTTCCGTAAACGGACCACCCGGGAGAAGACGGATCTAGAACAGCGGGTTAAACGAGAAACGCTGAGTGAGTTATTACCTGTTATCGATAGTTTTGACCGAGCCAGGTCTCATATTAACCCCCAAACCGATCAGGAAGAGAATATCCATAACAGCTATCAAGGGGTATATAAACAATTAGTAGATGGTTTTAAGCGTATTGGTGTGTCGCCAATGCGGTCAAAAGGGCAGCCGTTTGATCCCAACTTGCATGAAGCAGTGATGAGAGAACCTACTCATGAATTTGAAGAAGGGGTGGTCGTTGAGGAACTTGTCAGTGGATATCTGTTGGGTGAGCTAGTGCTTCGACACGCCATGGTAAAGGTTGCTGCTCCCATGGAAGCTCAACCGTCTGATGCCGAGGAGGAAACTGAACAAGCCGAAAACACTGCCTCTGAATGATTAGGCGAAGTTTTTTTGCACCCTATATAGCCTGTTTTCTAGGCTAATTTACCGGAAGTTGATTGAATTCATGAGCAGATGAGGCATCCTACAGATATGAAGAGCATACTAGAAAGCTCAAGATATTTAATCAAGCATAATTGCCGTTTGCTGTGAAAAAGTTATGGGAAAGGTCATTGGTATTGATCTAGGGACAACGAATAGCTGCGTTGCTGTTCTTGAAGGGGGTAAACCAGTGGTTATCCCCAATACCGAAGGGGGGAGAACCACTCCTAGTATCGTTGGTTTTGCCAAGTCTGGAGATCGCCTAGCTGGACAGCTGGCAAAGAGACAGGCTGTCACTAATGCTGAAAACACGATATTTAGTATCAAACGCTTCATTGGCCGCAGATGGCAAGAAACTGAGATTGAAAGATCTCGAGTGGCTTACACCTGTGTTCCTGGTAGAGACGAGACAGTAGACGTCCAAATTCGGGGAAAAAACTACACGCCTCAAGAAATTTCGGCCATGATCTTACAAAAGTTGAAGCAAGATGCTGAAGCTTATTTAGGTGAGGCCGTCTCTCAGGCTGTGATCACAGTCCCTGCCTATTTTAGTGATGCCCAGCGGCAAGCCACGAAAGATGCAGGCACCATTGCGGGTCTGGAGGTTCTCCGCATTATCAACGAACCCACAGCTGCCTCTTTGTCCTACGGTTTAGATAAACAAGAAGAAGACCACAAGATCTTAGTATTTGACCTGGGAGGGGGGACCTTTGATGTTTCGATCTTGCAGCTAGGAGATGGCGTTTTTGAAGTAAAGGCTACTGCTGGTAACAATCATCTAGGGGGAGATGATTTTGACGAATCCATTTTGAGATGGATGCTAGAAAGCTTTCATCAGGCTGAGGGGATTGATCTGTCTAAGGACAAAATGGCTCTTCAGCGCTTGAGAGAGGCAGCGGAAAAAGCCAAGATCGAGCTTTCGAGTACGATTGCAACTTCAATCAATTTGCCGTTTATCACTGCAGATGAAACGGGTCCCAAGCACTTGGAGATGGATTTAACCCGAGCTAAGTTCGAAGAATTAGTGGCTGAACTCGTGACAAGTACCATGGAGCCCGTTGAGCGAGCCCTTCAAGATTCTGACCTCCAAGCCCATGATATTGACCGCATTATACTGGTGGGCGGTTCTACTCGAATGCCAGCGGTGCAAGAAGCCGTAAAACAGTATTTTGGTGGCAAAAGCCCTGACCGCTCTGTCAATCCAGATGAATCGATTGCGTTAGGAGCAGCAATCCAAGCCGGTGTTTTAGGCGGAGAGGTGAAAGATCTACTCCTATTGGATGTTTCCCCTCTATCGATGGGGATTGAAACCTTGGGGGGGGTCTTCACCAAAATCATAGACCGTAATACGACCTTGCCGACCAGCCGCTCTCAGAGCTTCTCGACAGCAACGGATGGTCAAACTTGTGTGGAAATTCAGGTTTACCAAGGTGAGCGAGCGATGGTGAAAGATAACAAATGCTTAGGTCGGTTTGAGTTGACAGGCATTCCGCCTGCACCACGCGGCGTTCCTCAAATTGAAGTGACATTCGATATTGATGCTAATGGCATCCTTAATGTCTCTGCCCAAGACAAAGGGACGGGGCGAGAGCAAAGTATTCGTATCTCCAATACAGGTGGTTTAAGTAGCTTAGAAGTAGAGCGAATGCGCCAAGAAGCTCAAATCTATGCCGACCAAGATCGTCAACAGCGGGAAGTTGCCCAACAAAAGAATCAGATTGACAGCATGCTTTACAGCTGTAGTGCGACGCTCAAAGATAATGCCCATATAGTTACCCCAGAACTGAAACAACGGGCTGAGCAAGCAGCAGCTGAACTTAAAGTTTTGTCAGATCAACCCGATGTCACAGCCGAAACCTTGAAGCTCAGGATAGACAACTTACAACAGGCCCTTTTAGATATTGGTGCTGTGGTTTATCAGCAATCGACGACAAACTCGCCTACGGCGAATGGTGTTTATACCCCAAGTGACGTTTATAATAGTCAACCTAGCACTTCATCAACTCCTGATCCGGTTTCAGCGCCTTCAGCATCGCTGAATGATGATTCCACTATTGTTGGAGATTTCGATGATACGGTCATCACTGACTACGAAGCAGTCGATTAGGGGTTAAGTGCGTTGCCAGTAAAGTTAGTAACCTAAGTAGTAACAATATATGGCCCGCGATTACTATGACATTTTAGGTGTTTCCCGCAGCGCCGACCCTGATGAATTAAAACGCGCCTATCGCCGTTTAGCTCGCAAGTATCATCCTGATGTCAATAAAGAGCCAGGGGCCGAAGAGCAATTCAAAGAAATCAATAAAGCCTACGAAACCTTATCCGATCAGCAGATGCGGATGCGGTATGACCAATTTGGCGAGGCCGGTGTGAGTTCAGCCGCTGGGGCAGGATACCAAGACTTTGGTGATTTCGGTGGATTTGCGGATATCTTCGAAACCTTCTTTAGTGGGTTTGGGGGGAGTGCTCAAACTGGTCGCAGGCGTTCGGGACCAGCCCGAGGAGAAGATCTGCGGTTTGACTTTAAACTGAAATTTAGGGAAGCCGTGTTTGGGGGAGAACAACAAATTCGCATCTCCCATTTAGAAGGCTGTAAGGTTTGCGAAGGCACGGGGGCAAAGCCTGGGACTCGACCTCAAGCTTGTGGGACCTGTCAGGGCACAGGCCAGGTTCGACGGATGACCCGTACTCCTCTAGGCAACTTTACCCAAGTTTCAGTTTGTCCAACTTGCAATGGCCAAGGACAAACGGTGAGTGAGAAATGTGATAGTTGTGGGGGGCGAGGTCAAAATCAAGTTAGTAAGAAGTTGCAAATCAAGATTCCTGCCGGAGTAGATACGGGCACCCGTCTACGAGTTTCAAACGAAGGGGATGCGGGTCAACGGGGAGGACCGCCAGGTGATTTGTATGTGTATTTGTTTGTCCAAGAGGATCCAGAGTTTCGTCGGGATGGATCCAATATCCTGTCAGAATTCAAGATCAGCTATTTACAAGCGATTCTAGGGGCACAATTGCCTGTGAAGACGGTGGATGGTGAAGAAACGTTAGCCATTCCTGCGGGGACTCAACCGGGCACAGTGTTGACCTTGGTAAATCATGGAGTACCCCGCCTGGGAAATCCAGTCAGTCGGGGAGATCACTTGATTACGATCATTATTGATATTCCTAGTCGCGTCTCCACAGAAGAACGGGAGTTATTAGTCCAACTCGCTAGCATTCGGGCTGAGCAAACAGGCAAGGGGGGAATTGAAGGGTTTCTGGGAGGCATTTTTGGTCGATGACAGATACCCAACGTCCTCTTTTGCCAACTGCGGATGACCAGATTGATTTGAGAGGGACACCTTGTCCCCTTAATTTTGTCCGCACGAAACTACACTTACAAAAAATGGTGCCCGGATCCTTGTTGGAAGTCTGGTTAGATCCAGGAGAACCTATTGAGCAAGTTCCCGATAGCTTGAAAATGGCGGGTTACGAAATTGAACGTTTGCAAGATTGTTCTGGTTTCTATGCATTGCAAGTTAGATCGGTTGCTGTATGAGTCAGCCGTTACTATTAGATGCTAGTTCGTCTGTAATGGGAACGGTGTTAGCCGCTCAAGCCAATTACTATCAGGTGCAGTTGACGGTCAAACAAGGCCAAGACTTTTCTGTAGAAACACTCCTCTGCACCCGTCGCTCCCGCCTCAAAAAGCTGGGACAGCAGGTGATGGTGGGAGACCAAGTTGTGGTTGAAGAACCCGATTGGTTGGGGCAACGAGGGGCGATCGCCAGTATTCTACCTCGGCATTCCCAACTGTCTCGTCCTCCTATTGCCAATGCCAACCAAATTCTATTGATGTTTGCCCTGGCTGAACCCAAGCTAGATCCGCAACAACTTACCCGTTTTTTAGTCACAGCCGAAAGCACTACTCTGCCTATCGTACTCTGTTTTAATAAGTGCGACTTGACAACCTCTGCCACTCAAAAAGCTTGGCGCGATCGCATGCAGCAATGGGGATATGATCCTATCCTCATTAGTCTACGGACAGGCGTAGGGTTGACGTCTCTAGATGGACCTCTGTATCAGCGTATTACTGTAGTATCAGGCCTGTCGGGGGTTGGAAAATCAAGTCTTATTAACCAGTTCTTGCCAGAGATCAATCTACGGGTGGGTCAGGTCTCTCAACGGTGGGGACAAGGACGGCATACCACTCGGCATGTAGAACTGTTTGAACTCGCAAAGGGAGGCTTTTTGGCGGATACACCGGGTTTCAACCAGCCCAGTTTGGAGAATATCTTGCCCACCCAGCTTGCCCATTGTTTTCCCGAAATTCGGCAACGCCTCTTGCAATCACAATGCCAGTTTAAGAACTGTCAGCATACTGATGAGCCCAATTGTGCAGTCAGAGGAGATTGGGAACGGTATCCCTATTACTTGAGTTTACTGACTGAGATGACTGAGCAGCAGGTTAAACGGGCAATGACAGCAACGGCTGACTCTCGTACCAAGCGGAAGTCCGGTAAACATGGCAAAACTCAAGAGGAACCGAAGTTGGAAACAAAGCGCTATCGCCGACCTTCTCGTCGCCAACTTCAACAAGAACTGCAAAATATAGATTTAGATAATCTAGAGCATCAGTCGTCTAACTGATGGGGCTATCGTAAAGTTGGTGTAGCCTTTGACGGATGGCTAGCAAATTTCGAGGTAAGTCTTTGCCAAGCTGTTGTTCTATGGCTTTAACTGGAATCAACCGAGTTGGACACACTTGTAAGGTATAAACCAAGTTAGTGCCTGGATATTCCTGGCTGGCAGCCTGCATTGCCCAGGTCCCCGCAAAGGCTTTGAAATCCCCTTCTACCATGTTGAAGGCAATAGTATGGGGATATTCTTCGACCATATCAAGGACGACTCGGGCCGAAAACTTCAAAAACAGAGCATTCTTAACGCCGATTTGTTCAAGGCGGATGCCTGAATCTGGATGCGCTAGACGTTCACTTTTAGAGAGGTTAGGAATAAAGTCGGCTAGTGACTCGTAGTCAATCAAAACATCCCAAACTTGCTGGGGTGGAAAGGGCAAAAAGATCTCAGCTTGAATTTGCCGATGGCGTTTCTCTAGCTTTTGAGTCCTGAGGGTGACTGCCGCCAAATCTTCTGGACTACTGCCAGCGGCTGCTTCAAACGCAATGTCATTTGGTTCTAAATCAGTTTCCATGCTGTTTATAAAGACATGAGGAGGGTGGGAGGACGTCGAGAGCTAGGGTGATCATTAACCCCCAAACAGAGCGCTAAGGATGTTGATAACACGTTACAATGCTGAAGCGTATTTCTCTTAAACAAAGTACACGGATTGCAATCCAATACACTGCTGATCATGATTCGATGCCCCGTTTAATTACTGACTTTGATGGTCCGATTGTTGATGTATCAGAACGGTATTATCAGGTCTACCAATATTGTTTGGCTTCGGTTGCTGACCCAGAACAATCCCTGCAGCCACTGACGAAAGTAGAATTCTGGTCTCTTAAGCGATCGCGGATTCCAGAGATGCAAATTGGCATTAATTCTGGCTTAGAGTTTTCCCAAGCCCGTGACTTTGCCCAACTGCGCCGGGACACTATTCATACAATGCCCTATTTTCAGCATGATTTGATCATTCCTGGGGCTCGGTCTGCCTTGCAGAAACTACAAGCAGCGGGGATCGAATTGGTTGTCATGACGATGCGTCGGACTCGTGAACTAAACTTTGCTTTATCCAATTATGAATTGGATGAATTTTTTCACCCCGATCGTCGCTATTGTCTAGATAACGATTATCTCAAAACCCAAGATATTGAAGATAAGACGCTATTGATGCAGCGAGCTATGCAGGAGTTGGCAGCGGAGCAAACCTGGATGCTAGGGGATACGGAAGCGGATATCATTGCGGCTCAATCTCAAGGATTGCCTGCGATCGCCGTCTTGTCGGGTATTCGCGATCGCACCCAGCTAGCTGCTTACAATCCTGATTTCATCCTGACTGATTTATTAGCCGCAACAGATTTGATCCTAGAACAGACGTTGATGTCGAGTTCTTCTTGAAAAAAGGGACCATTAGGCCTTAAGGGCCAACCGTTTATCCTTGAGTGCTGACTCCTCCAAGCCATTAGTAAGTCTTATCAGCTTTATTACAATTGTTGATCCCGAGACAGTGGATCAATAGTATGTAGAGAGTATCCTGCTGGCAAAGGCTGCTGCACTGTCAGAAGGGCATAAGCAAGCGTACATGGAATGAAGGGTTATCTAGGATGAAATTGCAACTCAACACGTTATGGGATTGGCAGCGACAACTACAGCGGTGGCTGGTGGTTAGCGTGATCACTATTCTGATCGGGCTGCCGCTCTGGTCTCTCCCCGTTTGGGCCACCGTTGTTGAGGATATTCCCAATCTTTCTGCAAGTCAGTCGACCTGGGTCGTTGATCAAGGAGAATTGCTCAGCGTGATCACAGAGCGGGCTATGAATAAAACCTTAAGTCAAGTGTCCCGACAGACAGGCATTGATGCCCGCATAGTGACGATTAGAGGACTCAACTATGGTGAAACCACAGACAGTTTTGCCAACGCATTACAGAAGCAGTGGTTTCCGACCGCAGATGCTCAGGCAAATCAAGTACTGTTAGTATACGATGCTCGCACCAATGCCCCTGCTATCCTGACAGGTGAAGAGACCCGCAACACCCTTTCTGAAGAGACCGCAACCAGCGTTGCTTTTGAAAGCCTCCTGATCCCCATCCGTAAAGGTAACTATAATGAGGCATTTCTAGGGGCTAGTAAGCGCTTGGCCACCGTCTTGACTGGCCAGACTGATCCCGGACCGCCAGAAGTAGAAGCTACTGTTTTTGCTGAAAGTAATTACCCTACTTCAGAGGAAACCAACGATACTAACTCTGCGGTGCTCGTTGTTGTGTTGTTAATCCTGGCTACGGCCATCCCCATGCTCACCTATTATTACTATCAGCGCTCCTAAAACTGTCTGTTTTTGTAGAGATTCATTTTCACGCCATCTATCGGCAATTAGCGTCATAAAAAAAAGCCCCAGAGTTGGGGCTTTGGTTATACACACAGCTTGCTTGCGAAAGCTATTGCAGAATATCCATCTGTACAGGTGCGACACCACTACTGGTGACGCCAATGATTTGGGCTGCCCCTTGAGATAAATCAATCACCCGCCCTGGAATGAAAGGACCACGATCATTGATTCTGACGACCACAGAACGGCCATTGTAGAGATTTGTGACCCTTACTTGGGTACCGAACGGCAGCGTTTTATGGGCTGCCGTTAAGGAGTTCTGATTATAGACTTCTCCATTTGCAGTGTAATTGCCATGAAATCCTGGCCCGTACCAAGAGGCTTCTCCGCTGACTTGGTAGCGAACTGGGGCTACGGCAGCGACAGGTTTAGGACGCCCTGGGATGTCTGTCAAAGGCTTAGCATCGCCCATCTGGCGACGCAGGAGATTTGTGATTTTAAGAGCATCATCTCCCATATCCTCGGTGGTTTCGGGCAGAATTGTCAGCTCACTCATCTCCAAAATGTGATCTTTATCGGTCTTGATCACATAGCTGTCTCGCTCTTTATCCCAGCTCACCTTAATTTTGTCTGCATCAATCCCAGCCCGGTTAAACTGGTTGATTTTGGCTGCTACGGTGGTCGCTCGCCAAACAGGATCTTGGGGATCGGTGGCTTCCGACTGAGTGGCCACTTTGGTTGCTGTTGGCTTTTCCGTCTTTTCTGCGCCTAGGAAGGTAACAACAGGGATGTCGCTAACATAGAGAGTGGCAGCAGGTTGGCCCTCTTTCTCGTAGGCGTGGATTTCTGCGATGGCAGCCTTATCCTCTACCTGGGATTCTGAGGATTGGCTGTCCCCAACTTTGACCACATCATCAGCATCAGTCGTAGACGTTTCTTTTGCCCCGGATGTAGGGTTTGAAGCATCAGAAATAGACTGATTAGCCGTGGACGAAGTCATTGGCTGAGTTTGGTTGGCCTCACTAATGGATAATGCGCTTACAACGGATACAGTAAGAGCAGCAGCCAAACCAGTCAAAACTAATTTATTGGTCATATTTTGTTCTTGAAAATTGCAGGATAGTTTAAGTTAGTGAGTTTGGATCGCGACGGTAAAACAGAGCCACGCAAAATCACGAAGTCATTATGATTTGAGCTTCTTTACAGAACTTAATCACCTTATCACGAAGGATCGCCCCCTGAAATCAGGGAGATCTCCGAGGGAAAATGGATTTACTAGAAAATTAGCAGTAAATGGATCCCATGAAGGCGCATTAAAAATGGGATGAAAGCAAGAAGACAAAATGATTCTAGAGATCAAATAAAAACTAAAGAATGATTAGGAAAAACTATTCTTATTAAATTTTGCGTTTGAATGTCTAATTGAGAATATGCGAATGGATAGATTTATCAGAAGTGTTTTTTAGGTGTCGATGGGATGGGTATTAACAATTTAGAGAGCATTAATATCCTCGAATTTTTGTGATACGAAAGCTGTAGTCTTTTCTGGGAGGAGATCTTCACTATCTAAAAAAGAACTCTTTGATAGAATTAAGACTTAAGTATAAGCAGCTTAAATGTATCCGTTTAAGTTAGCTAATGATTGCAAATATCATCAAATATAAGTCAAGTTACTGCCCATCGTGAGGAAAAATTAGTACATACACCCAAATGATTTTATGGAAGCCTGTCAGATTGCAGAAGTAACGGTGTAGCTTAACTGATAGCCCTGCAATGCAATGGCATTGCATACTACTCTAATGATTCGAAAAGGGTGAGATTGGGTATGGACTATCGTGACGCAGGGGTTGATATTGCAGCGGGACGAAATCTGGTTAGTAAAATCAAGAAAATGGTGGCTGAAACCACTCGTCCAGAAGTTTTAGGCGATTTGGGAGGATTTAACGGGTTATTTCAACTGCCTAAAGGGTATCAGGAGCCTATTCTAGTCTCAGGGACTGATGGGGTCGGTACTAAGCTCAAACTGGCTCAAGTTATGAATAGACATCACACTGTGGGCATTGATTTGGTGGCAATGTGTGTGAATGATGTTTTGACTTGTGGTGCAGAACCTCTATTTTTCCTAGATTATCTAGCGACTAGTCAACTCCAACCAGCACAACTTGAACAGGTTGTGGCAGGCATAACTCAAGGATGCAAGCAAGCTGGATGTGCTTTATTAGGGGGAGAGACTGCAGAAATGCCAGGATTCTATCAACCTAATGAATATGATCTGGCCGGGTTTTGTGTGGGTATTGTCGATAAACAAAAGTTGCTCAATGGTACCCAAGTTAAGGTCGGAGATATTGTCATTGGCCTAGCCAGTCAAGGTGTTCATAGTAATGGCTTTAGCTTAGTTCGTAAGATTGTGGCTGAAGGCGTAAATCCTAGTAGTGCCCAACCCGGTTGGCAGTGGTATGACTGCCCTCCACTTTTGGGTGGAACTAGTTTAGGGGAAGCATTACTTACTCCTACTCAAATTTATGTCAAACCTGTACTCTCAGCCTTGCATGCAGGACTCGAAATTCACGGTATGGCTCATATTACAGGGGGTGGATTGCCTGACAATGGACCCCGATGTTTGCAGGCTGATCAGTCGCTCAACCTTAAACCTGATCAATGGCCAACCCAGCCGATTTTTGAATGGTTGGCAAACGCGGGGGAAGTGAGCGAACCAGATATGTTCGATACGTTCAATATGGGGATTGGATTTATCTTAATTGTTCCCCCAGCCCAGGCTCAGCAAGTCTTGGCATGGTTCCCTCAGCATCATATTGATGCTTACGAAATTGGGTCCGTGGTTTCGGGGAATCAATCCGTCTTAGGGCTTCCCGGCCGCGAAGAATGATCTTAAAAATGATGTAAATAATGACTCACAGGAAGCTGTAATTATGTTGATATTTCAAGTGGATATCCACTAGCAAGACTCCCAATCTGCACAGGATTCAGATTGGGCACCGTAGGGATGCATCCCACATACGAGAAAATTATCTCCATAGGCTCTACCGTGGTAGTGGCGGCAGCCCACGCAGACTGGGTGTTGATCCAATAGAGGATATAGCCGTTGCGTCAGAGGAGATGCCCATTCTTCAAGGACCTGATCAAGTGCCACAATATCGACAAGAATAGGGTCAAGGAGATCGTCTAACCCCTTTTCAACCTCGGTTATGAGGGGCTCAAGCAGATCATCTAAACTTTGGTCAACCTCGGTTATCGCTTGATCAAGGACTTCTGTGGTGTTACTGATGAGTTGCTCAGTTTGAAGAGTCGCAAGGTCCAAGATATCCTGAACTTCCTTTGGTAACCAGTTCATGTTGACTTCCTTCGTATCGGTCAAGCGGGATGATATCTCTATTAATCTTGAAGACGGCGCAGTTCTTCTTCTAGTTCAGTCACTTGAGCATGTAAATTTTCGGATGACAGTGCAGCGTCATCCTCATCTTCTGTAACTAGTTCGATGGTCTGGGGTTGATCAGTGTAAGGAACTTCTTCGACAGAGACTTTAGTCGGGTTAGCATTGAGTTGGTTGAGCCATCGATTGGCTTCCTCAGCGCTCATTTCGCCTCGACGGATCATTTCATCCGCCAGTTTTTGAGCCCGCTCTTGAATCTCAACGACTTTGTTGCCAGCCTGCTCACCAGCGTAAGAAGCGACGCCAACACCGAGATAGAAGGCTTTTTTGACAAAATCAGGAAGGTCGTTCATAGCCTTTTTGGTATCTAAATTTGTTGTGGAACAAAGGAGTACAATAAATTTTGAGTAGGGCTAATCAAAAGTTTGAAGCGGGCAGAAGACGTCGTCTAGGCCACATTCTCTATCATTATACCTAGATACAAGAGTGACCCGGAGTCCACGCCTATCACAAGCATCCCGTATTGCTGCTACCTTCCGGTCCTGACAAGGTTGAGGCGTTGTAATCGCATGGGTCCGAGCCAAGATATAGTCTAACATTGTTGCTTCGGATCAATCCAATTAAATACTAAAAAAGGGCATCAACGACTGGCCGTGTTTCGTCTTGATGCCCTTTTTTTAGTTCGCTCCTCACACATTGGTGATTATATATAATCTGTCTACAGTTGTCATCTGTAAGCATGAAATGTAATCGATAAACATCATGCTAGGCTGATGATATAGGCTGTTAGATAATGTCATGATTTCGGGATGTAGCGCAGCTTGGTAGCGCACTTCGTTCGGGACGAAGGGGCCGGAGGTTCAAATCCTCTCATCCCGATTAACTGGTAAATCTCTACTCATAAGACTTTTGGGAACATAAGGCGGTTGCTGAAAGTTGTATTTGCTGTTTGTATTTTCAATAAAACCCATTTGGGATCTTCTAAGCAGAGGCTAAGCGCTTAAGCATAAGCCTGATAAAGCATAGATTCAGTTTGATTGTTGCATGGTTTAAGGTCCGTTCAAAATTCTTGACCAGGCTTTTACATCTGTCCATCCAAGCATCCGAATGCTCAATCACTCATCTGGCCTCCACCATCACAAGCCCTGATTTTTCCTGAGTTGCTTTTTCAGTTTTCAATGGCTTGGCTGATTGTTCAAAGTGAATTTTCCTCATAATGCCGGGATAAATCGCCTGTAAGGCTTTGATGATGGTATTGGGATGATAGTCATGGTCTATGAGAATAGTCATTTTGTGAATATTTACAGGTTTGCGCTTACAATGACCGATCTGGGTGCCGAGCATCTCAATAAAGCCTTTATCATCAGATATGCTGGCTTTTATGCAATGGGTAAAGAAAGGAAAGCCTAAGGTATCAAACGGTATCTAGCGGTTGATACCATTGCTTGCTTTGTAGGAGCAAAATCCTTTACCTGAATCTGCTCAGGAATAAATTGAACTTTGATGATATGCACTACACTCATCACCACCGCTGCCAACCCCGGCCATTTATAGCATCGAGTCGCATTATAGATCAGACTCCCATTCTGGCAGATAAACCGTAACCCCTTACTGCGTGTATCTCCTTGGGCGATCGTATTCGTCGCAATTAACCTATAGTTTCCTTCCTGCCGAATAATATTGATGCCCTTCGGGAAAAATAAGTCACTAAACCTGCATTGCCATAAGATTCAGGATGGACGACCTTCAGCTAATCTAAATACCTTTCAGGACTCCCCGCAATAATTGTGTTCTTTTGAGTAAAAGGCGGATTTGACTTTGGTGAACAGCAGCAACAAACGGAGAAAAATCTGCGATCGCACTTTACATTAACCCAATCAATATGAAATCTCTAAAATCATAAGTTTTCCTTTTGATTCAGATTTAGCATTTCTTCGCTAATTTGTGGTAGGAATCGAAAAATGGTGCACTTTTCAGGATAGGCTTAAGCATATAAAGATTCGAATTTGAATAGACTCTTATCTATGAAAGATGCTATTGAACGGCGTTACCTGCAAACACCGTTCAGAGAACGGCCATCTCTGGACATCCTGTTGACAGGTTTTCGTGTAACACCTGTGCTGTAGAGGTGAAGTGCTTCACCCTTACTTTCTTTAACTTTTTAAAGCTCACTTATCACAATAACCACTCTTCATTAGAGGAGGCGGAAGGAGGTATTCATGACTAATTTTTTGAATAGACTCGTCGGAACTTTCTTGAGACCGTGGGGGCTGCCGCAGTCGGCTCTATCTTTATCGCTGGTTGGCCGTGTTTCCCCTAGTCTGTACCTGGTTTGCGGCTTTGGGGGTGAGTACGATGGCGTTTAGACTGAATGGTTTTAACTTTAATTACTCGGTACTGAATGCTTTGGGTTATCCAGTGTTTACCTATTATTCTGATCAAGGAGGAATTACAACGTGGATTTCTTGTCCGATTTTTTGATGCGCTTCCTGGCGCAGTTACAGTCCCCGACACTCGGCTTTCTAATTGGTGGTCTGGTCGCTGCTGCCCTCGGTAGCCGACTGGCAATTCCAGATCCGGTCTATAAGTTCATCGTCTTCATGCTGCTCATAAAAGTCGGTCTGACCGGTGGTCAGGAGATCCGCGATGCTAATCTGGTGGAGATGCTGTTGCCCGCGCTGTTTGCCGTGGTAATAGGGATCCTTGCTGTGTTCATCGGGCGCTATACGCTGTGCAAGTTGCCGAACGTCAAAACCGAGGATGGCATTGCGACCGCAGGCTTGTTCGGTGCCGTGAGTGGTTCTACCTTCGCCGCCGCCCTGACGCTACTGGAAGCGCAAGACATCCCCTATGAGGGCTGGTCTGCCGCACTTTATCCCTTCATGGATATCCCAGCGCTTGTAACTGCGATCGTCTTGGCTAGCATTTATACCAGTAAAAAGCGCAGCAATGCAGATGAGAATCTTAGCAAGCAGGAGTATCTCAGCGAGCAGCGCGTTACCGCAGGTGCTATCGCAGTCGAGTCTCCCCGCGAGCAGCGCGGCAGTACAGGCGAGTCTCCCCGCAAGCAGCGCGGCAGTACAGGCAAGCGAGTCAAGATATGGCCCATCGTCAAGGAAAGCCTCCAGGGTTCTGCCCTATCGGCACTGCTGCTCGGTCTTGCTCTAGGCCTGTTAACTCAGCCGGAAAGTGTTTATGAAAGCTTCTTTGAGCCTCTCTTCAGAGGTCTGCTTTCGATCCTGATGTTGATCATGGGTATGGAGGCCTGGGCAAGGCTGGGCGAGCTGCGCAAGGTGGCCCAGTGGTATGCCGTATATGCCTTTGTAGCACCGCTGCTGCATGGGTTCATGGCTTTCGGTCTCGGTATGATTGCCCACTACGCCACGGGATTTAGCCTTGGCGGTGTCGTGGTCATGGCCGTCATGGCCTCCTCCAGTTCAGACATCTCCGGGCCGCCCACGTTACGAGCCGGCATCCCGTCGGCTAATCCCTCCGCCTACATCGGCTCGTCTACAGCTGTCGGCACGCCGGTTGCGATTGCCTTGGGAATACCGCTCTACATCGGGCTCGCCCAAGCGCTCGGGGGCGGCTGATTCTGGACCGCGGTTTGCCGGGGTTCCCCTGACCCGGCGACCAACGCGGCGGCTATAATATCAGCGCAATCGCTCGCGGTGCTGCTGTTCTCCTGAGTTTCTATATCGTTCAACAAATACACATATCAAGAGGTAACCCACATGGCCAAGCCAGCAAGCAAGCTCGTCATCGTCACAGAAAAGTTGCTGCTGAAAAAGATCGCCCAGATCATCGACGAAGCCGGGGCGACCGGTTATACAGTGGTGGACGCTGGCGGTAAAGGTAGTCGCAACGTACGCTCGTCAGGAAAACCCACCGTTTCCGACACCGACTCAAATGTAAAGATTGAGGTGCTCACCGACACTCGGGATATGGCCGTAGAGATCGCGGATGAGGTTGCAGTGCAGTTTTTCGACGATTATTCGGGCATCGCCTATCTCTGTGATGCGGAGGTACTGAGCGCGCACAAGTTCTGTGGGCCAGACGGCTGTTGAATGGAGATGACGCAGACCCAAAAAGCCGGGGTCATGACCCGGTTTTTTGGTGGCCGTGTTTCTTGCCCGCAGGACGTGGACGTTGGCAAAGAAGTCATTGGCCCGTAGGTCAGTTCTGTCGCAAAGGTAAGGGATAGAGAATCGATGGTCATCTAGGAGGCTGTGTTTCTTCTCTCTCTTGCCCATGAACACTGCTGACCTATTCAAAATTCTTCCGTCGAACTCACGTTCGATCAGGTTCTGTTGCGCAAACGGGCTGTGATTGAATCAGTCAATAACCAACTCAAGAATATTTGCCAGATTGAGCATTCGAGGCACCGCAGTGGGTTCAATTTCTTGGCCAATCTGCTGGGGGGCTTGATTGCTTATTCCTATCATCCAATGAAACCATCGCTAGATTTGACTCCCGATGAACTGAAAGCTTTGCCTGATGCTATCGTTTAGCATCGAACTCACGTTTAAACGTTTTCATAATCTCTGTTATTGCAGAAGCATTCAGAGACACGGCGCTTAAAAGCGCAAACTTGGTTTCCATCCCACCCTTGAAAGGGATGGGGTGAAAACTTCAGGATCTTGGTAACGGTCGAGTACTCTTGAACCACATTCCTTGAAGGATATTATTGGCTGGGTTAAGAGTAATTTAAAAGATATGATTTACCAGGCCAATTGTTACAGGTTGGCAGCGCGATTAAAAAAAATTAATCCAACTGCGTAATTTTATTTGCCAGTGCAGATATCTAAAGAGATAAGAGTGGGACTGTCTGTTTTTATCCCTGCGAATAATATATGCTGTCCATTGAGGACTTGCAATCGAACGACTCAATATTTGGAACTTAAATTTAAAATGCAATCTAAAACGTCCGTTCCAGAGCAAAATTTCGTTGCAAATGAACCTGTTCGTCTAGATATCATCGGCTCGAAAGTGACAGCTGCACCCTTTGAGGTCGTGGTAAGCGTGATCTTGGCTTGGGCAAAACAACAGGAGAGTAAATTTGTCTGTGTTGCCAACACACATATGCTTGTTGAAGCCTACCAGAAACCCAGCTTTGGTAAGGTTTTACAGCAAGCAGATATGGTGACGCCTGACGGCATGCCCCTGGTTTGGATGTTGAAGTTGATGGGGATGAGAACCCAAAATAGAGTAGCGGGTTTAGATCTAATGCAAGCTCTCTGTCAGCAGGCTTCTAAGCAAAAAGTTAGCGTTTATTTTTTAGGGTCTATGGCTCCTATTCTCAAAAATATGGAGGGACGATTACTGACTGAATTTCCAGATTTGCGAATTGCTAAGATGGAACCTTTGCCTTTTAGACCCTTAACCCGACAGGAAGACCAAGCTCTGATTCAGCGGGTCAATGAAAGTGGTGCTGGATTAGTGATGGTGGCGTTGGGTTGTCCGAAGCAAGAACGTTGGATGTCTGCCCATAAGCACGAGATCAAAGCCGTCATGATTGGTCTTGGCGGTGCCTTTCCAGTCTATGCAGGTATCCATCGAAGAGCCCAGAGTTGGGTTAGAAACATGGGTCTTGAATGGTTTTATCGATTAATTCAAGAACCCAGAAGATTGTGGAAGCGCTATGCCAGTTCTATCCCATTATTTATGTATTTGGCCTCTAAACAGCTTTGTTATCATTCTTTAGCATTTCTACGCAGGTAATCTATCAACATCTTTACTCTGTACGCAAAACCCATCTGTCATTATTCTCGACCGTTGGAATCTTTCGATAATATATAGGAAGCGATTTTCCAGGGAGAATATAAATCCTGTTGGATGCCACTAACGGGTTGTTCGAGCAAGTCAACCGGCTGCTGAATCTGGAGGTGCAAATGATTGCAAAAGGTAAGGGTGCTAGACTCTCCATGACATTCATACCAGCGCATAATCCATTGATCTGGACAATTTTCGGTTGGCTTAAAGGCCATCAGCACCAGATTGTCTGATCCACCATCAAGGAACTGGGCTCGGGGAGGTGATCCCCCATCTTTTTGGCTAGCTGAAGACAAGACTAGAGGTCGCAAAGGTCGATTGAGTTGATAGCCTTGGTGAGTGGTTCGGGCTGCTTGCCAACTTCCCGAGTGAGGATAGATCGCATAGGTAAATTGATGATGGCCGCGATCGCACCCCGGATCCGGCCAATTTGGGCTACGCAACAATGTCAACCGCAGTTGGCTGGGTTGGGCATCGTAGCCATACTTGCTATCATTGAGCAGACTCACGCCATAGGCTGGAGATGTCTGAGTCTGTTCAGTCAAATCGGCCCAATTTAGGGCAGGGACTTCCCACTTGGCTTGGTCATGGGCAGACAATTGTGGGTTAGGCAAGGTGGGGCGTTGGATAGCTCCACAAGGTATTTCATAGGTGGCATGATCAGCGGTTACTGCCAGGGGAAACGCTGCTTTTACCAAAACTTGGCTTTCCTGCCAGTTAACGGTGGTTTCTATTTTTAGGCAGAGTGAATCCGTATCGAGAACATAGTCTTGGCGAAACTGAGATTGGCCGAAGCTGTACCGCACTCGCAAGCGTTGTTGTAAAGGCCCCCAACTCAGCCATTCGATAGCATCTAAGGTGGCGCTCGGTAAGGCATGGCTTTCATAGTCGGGATCGATATTCCAAGCATCCCAATACTGACCTTTGTCGGTAAAGAATTGCAGTTGATTGCCTGGACCAGACAAGACGTGCCGCTGGGCCTGTTTATCGAAAATTTGGTCCAGTTCTCCCGTCCGTTCGTTCACTTCTACCCGTAAATAGGCATTTTCTAAGACCCAGTTTTTGGGGGCACTAGGACCATCTTGAGGACCGGATAGGGTTTGCGTGACTGGGGTTAACCAAAAGAGCTGATAGCCGATCGCTGGCACATCAGCCATAAAGCCCAGTTTGGTGCGATCTTCAGGATCAAACTGGGTAGGCAAAGTTTTGCCCTCAATCGTGGTTATTTGCCAATGTTGTTGGGTCTCAGGCGGTTTTATCCAGACGAGTTCAGACCGTTGCCAATTGAGAGCGTTAAATACAACAACTGGCTGACTGGTTGCAGCAGGCGGATCAGGAAAGTCAATAGACATGGCGATCGCATTCAACGCTTCCTGCAAATATTGGGTAGCAGACTGCTGGGCAGCTTCCCATCCTTGATTGGCGTCTACAAAGACCTGGGGAATAGAAGATCCAGGCAGAATATCGTGGAACTGATTGAAAAGGACTTTTTTCCAGGCTTGTTCTAGATCGGCATGAGGATAGGGATGGTCGAGGGTGAGGGTCGCGATCGCACTCCACAGTTCGGCTTCGTAGAGTAATCCTTCGCAGTCCCGGTTGTACCGCTTTTGATCAGCATGACTGGTATAGCAGCCTCGATGCAATTCCAGATACAGCTCATCGTCCCAAACGGGGACTTGCTCCATTTGGGATTCCACTTGCTGACAAAAATGCTCCGCCGTCGTGGGCTGCAATTTGGGAAATAAAGGCGATTGTTGCCACTGACGTGCCACCTCTAACATGTCGCGGGTAGGCCCCCCGCCATGATCGCCGACACCTGGTAACCACAAGCAATCCTGAACGCCCGTGGCGGCTTCCCAGCTCTGGGCATAGGTTCCCATTTTGACTGGATAAATCTGTTCGCCAATCGGAGGCAACATAATGCTGAAGATGTCGGTGCCATCGGGAGATCGCCATTTAAAGACTTCATGGGGAAATGCCGTCGTATCGTTCCAGCGCAGCTTTTGGGTCAAGAAATAATCAATGCCGCCCTGCTTCAAGATTTGGGGAAGTTGCCAACAAAATCCAAAGCTATCGGGGAGCCAAGCGGTTTTACTCAAGCAACCAAATTTCTCTTGGGTATAGCGCTGGCCATAAAGCACTTGGCGGACTAAAGATTCTCCACTCACCAAGTTCAGTTCCGGCTCTACCCATAACCCCGCCGCCACCTCCCAGGTCCCTTTGGCCACCTGAGTCTGAATTTGGGCGAACAGATCAGGCCGATTCTGTTCTATCCATTCGTACAGAGCAGGGGAGGAATGACAAAAAATGAGCTCAGGAAACTCTGCTTGGAGTTGCAAAACCGATTGAAAGGTCCGTTCGGCGGCGTCCCAGGTTTCAGCCACAGGCCATAACCAGGCTAAATCTAAGTGAGCATGACCAATCCAGTTGATCTGTCGTTCTTGTAACCAGGTTTGCCAGGGTAATAGATGCTGATGGAGTTGGTCTAAACTGTGACTAAAGCGTTTGGGGTTACTGACCTGAGACCAATCGAGGGTGGTTACGGCGGCAGTCAGACTTTCTAATTTCTCTGGCAAAAATTTGGCAAGATAGCCTTGCAATACCGTCAGTTCGTCCGCTACCCTGCCTGGATTGATCAGGGGGAGAGCGGGTTCGTAGATGAGTTGTGATCGCACCAAGGCTCCGGGATCATGACCTGGGCTCACCAGACGAAGGGCGACGGCAATCTCATCCCCTAGTTGCGAATCTGAACTCAAGACAATGCGAGCCGTACAGTCATACAGATCGCCAGCTTGAACGAGTTCCCCATTCACGAAAACTTCAGCTTCTTCTGCCCACCAGGTCAAAGCCAATCTGAGCCTACAGCCGATCAGGGGATAGCTATGCTGAGTAGCTGGAATTTGGATCACTTGCCCCAGCCATAGCACCTGGCATCCCTGAGGCCAATCAATATGTTCTCTATCGTTTAACTGACCCGGAGACCAGGCTGGCCAAGTGTGTGGATTAGTCCCGATCTCGATCGGATAATCATCTGCCTGGACTTGCCAATCAGGCTGGATATCTAGCTGAGTCAGTTGCCGCAGTTTGTGAATCGTGTCATCAACAGGATTTTGAGTTTTGAGGCTTCGTTTGGATGAAGAATTTGACTGCATTGATCATTCCATGGAAAAGTTGAGCAACCCGAGAAGTGTCTCAGATATCTCTGTTCTTCTCCAGCAGTATAAGTGGAAGCCGTCGCCCCCGAAACGGTAAACTCGTGGGGACATTACCATCACAGAAATAACCCCGGCAAGGAGAGGCCGGGGCGTTGGGATGAGTGACGTCTATCTGTTGATAAAACTGAGGAACTTAGGAGAGAGAGTCTGAAAAGCTGATGGCAGCGGTTTCATTAGAAGGCATCATATCCCGCTATTTCAGCAAAAACTGTAAATTTAGTCACCTGAAGTAGATCAGCTTGCGTAGCAAAAAACCCCCTAGCGGGGGTTAGCAATGATATCTTCAGGACTCAACAGCTTATTTGTTAGGCTGAGGCGTCATTCGTAAATAGGGCTTAATTTCAGTGACACCTTTCGGGAACTTCTGTTTGGCTTCTTCAGTAGGAATCGTGGGGGCAACCACTACATCCTCACCATCCTTCCAGTCCACTGGAGTAGCAACTTGATAGTTATCTGTAAGTTGCAAGGAATCAATGACTCGCAAAATCTCATCGAAATTCCGACCTGTGCTAGGTGGATAGGTGATCTGCGTACGCAGTTTTCTATTGTTATCGATAATGAACACTGAGCGGACTGTGACTTTGGCATTGGCATTGGGATGAATCATGTCATAGAGATCAGACACTTTCTTATCCGCATCCGCCAAGATAGGGTAATTCACAGTTGTGCTTTGGGTTTCGTTGATATCTCCAATCCAGCCATTGTGGGATTGGGCATCATCGACACTCAGAGCAATGACTTTGACGTTACGCTTCTCAAATTCGGGCTGCCGTTTAGCAACAGCGCCGAGTTCTGTTGTACACACGGGGGTGTAATCCGCAGGATGCGAGAAGAGAACAACCCAGCTATCGCCAGCCCATTCAAAAAAGTCAATTGTGCCAGCGCTGGAATCTTGAGTAAAGTTAGGTACGGTGTCCCCTAGTCGCAAAGACATGGCGAAACTCCTGTCATGAAAGGTCGGTATATTCTTACACAGAAGATCATGCCACAACAGAATTGGGATAATGCCCGGTTTTCCGACCGAGAAACAGTTCTTAATGTAGATAATGATTGCGAGCACTGAAGGATTGGGGTATTTAAGCAGAGTCAACGGGCCTCTAATCACCAACAACTATAGGTTGAAGGGATTAGATTGCCTGACGTGTTCTACGCCATCACCAATCCCCTGTCCCTTAATTTAATTGCTGGGAGAAAACTGAGTGATCTCTCGCCATTCATGGATGACAGTGGGTGGTGCTGCAATGGTTGCTGGTATGCCACTGACTAGGGGAACTGCTAAAACGAGACGAGTATCATTATCCAAATGCTCTAACAGAGGTTGTAGGTCATATTGACCCACATTATTTGGGAGCATTAGGGTTGAGGCATCCATTGCGGGTTGCGAGTTCCAGAGGAATTGGTCAGCAATGCTCAATTGCAAGGGTTGCTCGGCCATCACTTCTACCTGGCCAGGGAAGCCAACCAACCGGAGAAAGATACCTTCCAGTTGGTCGTCAATATATCGTTTGAAAAGGACGGCTTGCCAGCTACGTTGCGCTTGATCTTGAAGGCTTTGTTGGGAACGCATCGTCACTTGCCCGGGTTTCTCTTGATAGAGATGAACCTCAGCGCCGGCAAGATCAGCACCCATCACCCCCGGCAAACTCAACAATATACATAACACTCCCACTAGCCAGCAGCGAATCTTCATAGAGACAGAACCTTAGTCTTTAGTTGCTGGAGGGCAGTATCAAACTGATCATTGACGAGTTGAAAGTCAAACTCATCGGCCGCCGCTAGCTCTATTTTTGCTTGCTCCAAACGACGAGCGATCGCAGTCTCTGAGTCTTGTCCCCGGCCACGAATACGGGCCTCTAAGGCTGCCCAAGATGGCGGTTTCACAAAAATCTGGCAGGCATCGGGAAATTTTTCTCTCACTTGGCGAGCCCCAACTAACTCAATTTCTAGAATGACTTTGTGACCTTGCTCAATTTCATGAATAACAGGGTCACGCAGGGTCCCGTAAAAATTGTTAGCATATTCCGCCCATTCTAAAAGCTGATTGTGCTCAATTCGGGCTTGAAATTGCTCTCGGGTCAAAAAATAGTAATGCTGGCCTTCGATCTCGCCGGAACGAGGGGCGCGAGTGGTTGCAGAAATCGCTAAATACAAATCGGGACAATGTTGCAGCAACGGTTTCAGGAGGGTTCCTTTGCCAACCCCACTGGGTCCTGTCAGGACAATCAGTTTGCCAGTGCTTGTCATTGCCTGTGATCTCAGCCTCTTAGTGGAGGGAAAGCCTCCTGATTTGGGAATACTCTGATGGAGAATATGACCTGTCAGGACTGGCAGAGAATGCATCTTCATAGAGGAGACAGACTCATGTTTACCAATCCTGAAGGGTAAAAATGGCTGCTTTACGTATCTGAATCCTTACTGTCCTTATTGGACATAAACCGATGGGCAACCGTTTCCGGCTGGATTGCAGACAGCACAACATGGCCTGAGTCCGTCACGATCACCGCACGAGTGCGCCGACCATAAGTGGCATCAATCAACTGGGCCCGCTCCCGCGCGTCACTGATGATACGCTTAATGGGTGCTGATTCTGGGCTGACAATGGCAATCACTCGATTGCCAGAGACAATATTCCCAAATCCAATGTTGATTAACTTGATATCCATAAATACAAATCCTCACTCAGATTCCAACTTTTTGTAGTATCAGAGCGTATCACCCAAAAAACTCTGTTATCTACTCTTTTTCCATCATATCCACAAAAGATCGCCACCTACAAAACATGTTTAACGTTTTATTTCCAGTCGTAGAAAGCTTTTTCAGGATCAATAGAATCTATTCGCAAGAAATGTATCTATCGATACAAAAAATCTGCAAAAAATAAGATTTCAGGGGTATTTATACTAAAGCCATAGTAATTCACAAAAAAAATTATAAATTTACGCTCAATGGCCCTTAATTACCCTGGACCCCAGAATAGGTATACTTTTCTCGAGAATACCCGTGCAACAAGTTGACTTTACAACATTAATGGCGGCGTGCTGTGAGTTGCGATCGCACTGGCTTCCCGCTCGGATTGAACAAGTCGTCCAGCAAGATCGTTACACGATTTATATTGCCCTGCGCACCCTCAATCAGCGAGGCTGGCTGTCTTTGTCCTGGCATCCACAAGCTGCCCGCATTTGTATGGGCACTCCACCACCTAAAGGCACAGATACATTCACCTTTAGTCAACAACTCCGTCATCAGCTTAATGGTCTGGCCCTGCTCGCTATAGAACCGATTGCGGCTTGGGAACGAGTGATCGACTTGCAAATTGGCCAACGTCCCCAAGCAGCCATTGACTGGCATGTATACGTAGAAATCATGGGCAAGTACAGTAACGTGATCTTGGCGACTGTCGAAGATCGGATTGTGACTGCCGCCCACCAGGTCAGTCAGCAACAATCCAGCGTTCGTCCGATTCAAACTGGGGATAGTTACCAGCCCCCTCCCCACCTCACGGATCCTATCCCGACCTTGGATGAATCCTTTGAACATTGGCAGCGACAAGTGGCCTTGGTCCCTGGCCCGCTCAAACGAAATTTACTGAAAACCTATCGGGGATTAAGTTCGGCCTTAGTGCTTTCCATGCTGTCTGAAGTTGATCTGAAACCCGATCAATCAACGGAACGACTCCCAGAGTCAGACTGGCTGAGGCTACATCAAATCTGGCAGGATTGGCTGTCTGCTCTCAATCATCAAGCTTTCTCTCCTGGATTTTGTCAGTCGGACTATCGCACCTACTCGGTTCTAGGCTGGGGCATCACTCACCCTGTCCCGGAGACCCAAACTCTACTCGATGAATATTACACTCAACAGCTTGGCGAGCAGGTATTCAAACAACTTCAGCATCAGCTACAGCAAAAGGTTAAAGGCCACCTCAAAAAGCTCAACACTAAAGCCAAAACCTTTCAGAACCAATTGAGCGCATCGGACACTGCGGAAATTTATCGAGATCAGGCCGACTTGCTCATGGCCCATTTGCATGAATGGCAGATAGGAACAAAGACCCTAATTTTGCAAGACTTTGAGTCAGGCGAACCCCGAACGCTCACGCTCAATCCAGAAAAAAATGCTGTCCAGAATGCTCAATCCTGGTACAAACGCCATCAAAAACTGAAACGTTCTCGTGCGCAAGTCCAACCCTTACTGCAAGCGGTCCAGGATGAAATTTCCTATCTGGAACAAGTCGAAACGAGTATCCAACAACTAGAAGAGTACAAAGATGCCGCCGATCTATTGACGCTACACGATATTCGGGATGAACTGATTCTGCAAAACTACTTTCCCAAGCTAGAGTATCGCAAGGAAGCCCCAACGGAAATCCCGTTTTATCAATATCAATCTCCTTCTGGCTGGGAGTTACTGATCGGTCGCAATAATCGACAAAACGATTTGCTCACTTTTCGCACGGCAACAACCTACGATCTGTGGTTTCATACTCAAGAAATTCCTGGCAGTCATGTTTTGTTGCGGTTAGAAGCAGGGGCTGTCCCTGACTCCAAAGATATGCAGTTTGCCGCAAATATGGCTGCCTACTACAGTCGAGCCAGACAGAGCCATCAAGTCCCTGTCATTTATACCCAATCCAAACATGTTTATAAGCCCAAAGGGGCCAAACCAGGCATGGTGATTTACAAGCATGAGCAAGTGATTTGGGGCCAACCTCAAGCCGTTATCACTCAGGTGCATGCTCCTGGTTCAATTTAGAATGAGTTGGATTTGGCTTTCAATTTCTTAACTGTAGGCTTGGATATTGCAAGGGATATCTAAAGATATCCCTGTTTCTGTTCTCTTCTTGTCTTGGTTGTCATGCAAGAGATCTATTGCAAAGGCACTATTGGGAGTGCCAATAATGTCACTCCCAATAGTTATAGCAGTTGCCATATTAATGAAGACAAAGAGCTAAAGCCTTTTCTTGGTTCTAGCACCCAAAATGTCCTAACAGGAATGGCGGCTGCTATATAAAGAAGAGCAGTTTTAGAGGTTAGACCATTCTTCAGGTAGCACATTGGCTTGGATTTCAAAATTTCCCTGGCCATCAGGTGTCAGTATATAGGCAATACCTTCAGGCTCTGGCAGAATGCCAGTAGTGACCTTAAAAATGTCAGAATGACCAACCATGATGGTATTTTTGCCACTTTCTGGAACTTCTACAAATAAAGGTTCAACGTTTGCCTTAGCTTCCTCAACTTGAGCATCAGTAGGTTCTTTAGAAGGCAAGAAGTTGAGCTTAGAATTCTGTACATGCTTGCCAAAGGCCAAATCTGCAGTTTTCCAGGTTCGACAATACTCACTAGTGATGACTTCACCTACTGGAATGTTTTTTGCAGTGAATGCAGCACCAATGTCTTTGGCCTGTTGAGTGCCCTCCTCACTGAGTTGGCGCTGAAGTTCGCAGTCCTTCAGATCAAGCTTAGAATCAGGTTGATCTTTTTCATCTTTATTCGTTTGGGCATGACGGAAGTAGATGATGTGGCCACCCTTCTCCAACGCACTCAAAAGTTCTGGGCTACTCAATTTGTCCTCAAACTCTGCACTTGCTTTCTCTCCTTCACCCTCTTTCTTTTGGGCTTCAGGTATAGATGTGCTTGAATCAGAGGGATTAGATGTGTCATCGTTAGCTGAGTTTTCACCGCTACAGGCTGTCAAGGTTGCCACTAGCCCGATAGACAAGAATATTTTAACTGTCTTGGATATTATGCTCATTATGTACTCACACTTGAAAATTTGATTAGCTTAACTCGATTGAGTGTCATCATCAAACCCATTATTCTCTTCTACTAGGATCAATGACTAGTTTGCTGGTCAAAAAGACTTATCAAATCTATTAAGTCAGGTCACTATAGCGCATCCTAAAAGTTACCTTTTCTATAGATAATGGTTTGGGCATAGACTATACGATTTTCGTTATGTAGTCATCAATACATGCAACTGACATCAGATCCTCAGCAGCTATTCTCATAGTATTCACTAATGCGAATACTGGCTAGTGGAGTTAAGTCCAAATATAGCTGCCATTATCAGCCATAGACTGTAGCTCTAAAGTTTAGATATTCTCCAGAACAACGAAATCATTTGAGCTTCAGATAGGAGAGGTGTACCATTTTTGCAGCCAAGTTTTTGATATTCAATATCATTATTTTTACTGAAATTATGTCTGCAAGATTGAGTTTCGGCGCCCAAGTTTTATACCTCTGCAAACGTGACAGGCTTATCCTTGATTGTCAGCTTTAGAAAATTATAAATCTGGCTCATAGAAACTTAAACAAGCTGACAGCCCCCTTGCCATTATGTAGACAAGTCACTTGAGTGTCTTGGTCAAGATTTTCCAATATCTCTAAAACTGAAACAGAAGGAGCATGCCACCCAGCACAGTCAGAAGCATTTTGCAAAGAGATTAAGATTGCTTTTAGCGCAGGCCGATCATCAAATCTTGCACAACCTTAGAGGCATAGACATATTCGTTAAATTGTCAATCCCTTCTAACACATCAGCTACACCCAACCTAAGCAAAAGTGCTTATCTATACAAACGACTTCTGATTAATTAAGCTAGAAAGAATAATGAATCAAGCTGTATATAACCAAGCCAAAATACATGACTAATAAAGAAGGAATTCGGTTAAAGCTTTTACCCCCTCTTGTTATTGTGATCTTAGCGCTGGTAGGTGGGAGTGTTTGGATACTATCTAAAGACCAAAATAACAGAATCCAAGAGACGAAAAAAGCAACAGCACAGAGAGTAGAACAATTGCTCAAAGATGAAATGTATCGAGATGTCAGCATGATGAGTGCGACTTTAGAAGCAATTGTTCGAGATCCTCAGTTTTTAAGTGCTTTTCAATCTCAGAACAGAGAAGCACTTCTGAAGAGAGGTAGGCCTTTATTTTCTAGACTCAAAAAACAGTTTAAAATTACCCATTTTTATTTTCATCGACCTGACCATATTAATTTAGTTAGAATGCATAAAGAGCTGCGTGGAGATCTAATCAATCGGCAGACACTTAAAGAAGCATCTAGACTCGATCAACCCAGCTCTGGTTTGGAGCAAGGTCCTACAGGAAATCCTGTATTGCGAGTTGTTTATCCATGGCATACAAACTTCCCCAAAATAACTTGTAATCCTCAATATATAGTATCTTGTAATACTGACATTTTTAATCAATCTAATTCAGGCGAATTAGTAGGATTTGTTGAACTTGGTAAAGAATTTGAAGATATTGCTAGTAATATTAGTAATTTATTAAAAGTCGATCTAATTGTTGCTGTTGACAAAAAGTTTTTGGTCCAGGAAAGATGGGAAAAAAGGAATAAGAAGCTAGGAAGACAATCTGCCTGGAATAAATTTTCTGATCATGTGATTATCGATCAAACTATAGAGACGGTCCCAACTAAAATTTCTGAGAAGATGATGGGTTTGCCATCACAAAGAGAACATAGTATCACAATAAAAGAAGATAATCGAACTAAACAAGCTCTTTTTATTCCTTTTGATGACATAAATGATACTAATATCGGCTATGTAGTTATTCTAAACGATATTACCAAAATAAAGAATAATGCTGAAAAGTCAATACGAAATTTAAGCATTTCTGGCTCATTTTTGGGCATTGCTTTAATCGCGTTGTTTTATTATATTTTAAGCAAAGTTGATAAAGATTTAGAGCAACGTAGAATAAAAATTATTCAATCTAATACTGAACTAGAAAAATCTCAAAGACAGCTCTTCGAATACAACCAGACTTTAGAAAATAAAGTCGAAGAGCGAACTATACAATTAGCTCAAAGCATTAAAAATGCTGAAGAGGCTCAGCATTTAGCAGAGAAAGCAAGTGAAACTAAAAGCATATTCTTAGCTAATATGAGTCACGAGCTACGAACACCCATGAATGCCATTATTGGCTACAGCGATATTTTAATCGAAGAGGTTGACGATCTTAGAAAAGAACTTGTGCTGCCCGCTCTACAAAAGATTCAAGCTTCAGGTAAGCATCTTTTAAGAACCATTTCAGAAATCCTCGATATTTCTAAGATTGAAGCGGGCGAAATTGAACTTTACTTAGAAACATTTGGGCTCAAGCTACTGATAGAAGAAGTGGCTGCTATGATTCGCCCCATGTGTCGTAAAAATGGCAATCAATTTGTAGTTCATTATTCTAAAGAGAACGAATGCATTGAGATATATAGCGATATAGCTAGAGTGCGCCAGAGCTTATCAAATTTATTGAGCAATGCTTGCAAATTCACTCATGCAGGAATCATCACTCTATCTATTGATACTTATCACATGAATAGTCGAGAATGGATTAGTTTTGCGGTAGCAGATACTGGAGTAGGCATGAGCCAACTGCAAATTACCAAGTTATTCCAACCTTTCTCGCAAGCAGATGCCTCAACTACACGAAAATATGGTGGAACTGGTTTAGGGTTGGCAATTACTAAAAGATTCTGTGAAATGTTGGGAGGAGATGTCACTGTCAAGAGTGTTTTAGACCAAGGTTCTACGTTTACGATTCATTTGCCCATCCAAGCTCAAAATCCTATAGAACAAGAAAAACCTTCTTTTTTCACTGAGGACAGAAATAATTCTGGTAGAGGCTTAGGGGGAGGCTTAAATATCTTATTGATTGATGATGATCAGACTATTCACGATCTACTAAAACATTATTTGGTGCCTAAAGGACATTTTATTACTTCCACTTACAGAGGCATAGAAGGAATCCAGGCAGCTCAACATATTAAACCTGATATCATTGTCTTGGATGTCATGATGCCTGAGATGGATGGCTGGGAAGTAATCAAACATCTGAAAGTTGATTCTGAACTAGCTAATATTCCTGTGATTATGATGACGATGGTGGATGATGAAAGCTTCGGCAAAAATTTGGGTGCAAGTGAATATTTGCTGAAGCCCATCAATCTCAAAAAAATGTCAGAAGTGCTGTCAAAATATCAACTTTTGATCGTATAAGTTTCCAAGCTAAGAAATCGATATTCAAGCATCAAAATGTCTGGCTTGGCTGTTTGTGGACAAATATTGTCTGTAATGTGACCACTATTTGTTTTTTCTATTCAAGGCTTTGTTCATAAAATGCCGAAAATTCTTTTAGTAGAGGATAACGATATCAATCGAGAGATGCTCTCTTATCGCTTAGAGCGTAAAAATTATAAATTACTCATCGCTGTTGATGGTGCTGAAGCCGTCTCTTTAGCGATTGCCAAAAAGCCTGATTTGATTCTAATGGATTTGAGCTTGCCCATCATGAATGGCTGGGAGGCAACCCAACAAATCAAAGCAAATCCAGCTACTCAGAATATTCCTATCATTGCTTTGACCGCCCATGCAATGAGTGGCGATCGCCAGAAAGCTTTAGAAGCAGGTTGTGATGACTACAGTATTAAACCGATTGATTTCCCTGGCCTGATAGAGAAAATGAAGGTTTTATTAGAGCAGAAGTTACGTTCTCAACCTGAGCAAGTCACTTCTCAAAGAGCTGCAGTTGGCACTCATCTTTCGTCCAAATCAGCAGCAGCAGAAAATTTGGCGGCGATCCCTACGGTTAAAGCTGAAGCAACGAAAATTCTCCTAGTAGAGGACGATGCCACCAATCGAGAGATGCTCTCTTATCGCTTAGAGCGTAAAAATTATGAATTACTCATCGCTGTTGATGGTACTGAAGCCGTCTCTTTAGCAGTTGCCGAAAAGCCTGATTTGATTCTAATGGATTTGAGCTTGCCCATCATGAATGGCTGGGAGGCAACCCAACAAATCAAAGCGAATCCAGCTACTCAGAATATTCCTATCATTGCTTTGACCGCCCATGCAATGAGTGGCGATCGCCAGAAAGCTTTAGAAGCAGGCTGTGATGACTACAGTACTAAACCGATTGATTTCCCTGACTTGATAGAGAAAATGAAGGCTTCGTTGGCGCCAAAACTAAGTTCTCAACCTCAAAATGTGACCTCGATAGTTGACGTGGTTGGAGCTACCACCCATTCTGAACTGATATCTGGAAAGAAATTAAAACAAGATCCCACAAAATTACTTGAGTCTCATGTGATTAAACCGCTTAAAACTCTGAGTCCAAATCTTGATCTTGAGGAGCAAAGACATCTCCATCTATCTTCAAGAGAAACTGACTTATTACAACTCAAACAGATCATTAAAGTTGTGTATTCTCCTATTGGAAAAAGAAGCTGGCGGACAGGTTCCTTGGTAAAATTGTCTCAGCAAAGAGCCGAGATCCATTCAAAAAGAATGAACTTAATTTCTCTTGGTACTGAGGTGGAGATTCGCTTCTTTATCTCGGGTGATTTGAAGCTCAGCGAAAGAGTATTTGCTGAAATATTAGAAATCTCAAGACAAGAAGACAAGTATTTCTTGATCGAATTTTCTGCTCAGTACAATCAAATTATCGAATTACTAAGGACAGTTTTCTAACTATATTTATCTTGATTAATGATCAATCATCGTGGGCGTTGCCATTCGAATTTAGGAGTACATTCTAACGACTGTTGCTTGTGCGACGACTCCTCATTATTTAGAGTTGACCGAACTCATTGAGCCAGGATTGGATCATCGCTTTTAATTGTTCGCGGTCTTTCGGCGCCAGCCCTTGAGGATCAAAACGGTAGCGATAGTGCAAATCAATGATTTGATGTAAGTCGCGCATGTATGAGTCAGACAGTTCTTGTTCAAGTCGGCCTAACCATTGTCGAACTGTTTCCGAAGGACGACGCCCTAGCCCCCAGTCTCCTAAGCGTTTCTCAATTAGGTAAAACTCAGAATCAAGACCGTCAGTGATCGGCTGCCTAGATCGGTCTAATTTTTGATGCCTCCGTTTTTTTGACTGCTGAGAACGTTTTTTGCGGATCATGCTCCAGATCAAATAGATCGAGCCAATAACGGTCCCAAGTCCTAGAACAATCATTAGCCCAGCCCAAAGCAAGGTCTCCGAATTTTTAGAGAGTTGGGTCATCAACTCAGACCAGAGTTCAGATAGTCTTTCTAAGAAAGATTTAGAAGGTAGCTTGTTATTTCCCTCGGTTGAGGAGCCATCTTCAGATGGGATGCCGTTCTGGGTTGCGGTTCTATCTTGAGAAGAGTTTCCGTCTTGGGTTGAGGTGTTACCCTCTTGAGTGTGGCCATTTTGAGCAGTTTCTGTCACGGTGTTGCGATCAGGTGTAATGCCACCTCCTGGGGTTGTATCGACTTTGACCCAAGCGTTATCCACATAGGCTAAGACCCAGGCATGAGCATCTTTCAGACGGACAATATATTGTTGTTCCGTGGGACTGTATTCATGGGCGGTGTAGCCAACTGCATAACGGGTGGGGACACCTGCGGCTCTCAATAACAGCGAGGTGGCTGATGCATAGTATTCACAGTGGCCCGACCGATGGTCTAACAAGAAAGCTGCTATCGGCGTTTTGTTGTTCTTGGGTTTTGGCAGATCGAGGGAATATTGAAACCCCTGTTTTTTATAGAAGGCAGAAATAGTTGAGGCTATTTCTGCGTCAGATTTACCTTCTAGGTTCAAAGAATTGAGAATTTTTTTGAGGGTGGGCTTCTCAGCAGCAGGAATGGCTTTATCAAGGGCGGTGGGTGGACTGTCTAGAGATTGTTTAGGATCGAACTGCACTGTATAGGCGAGGGGACCCGGTTTTCCCTGGATGGCAACCGTACCGTACTGGTTTTCTTGCAAGGTTCTAACCTGGAGCTGGTTGACTTCTGAAGTGCCCAGGGGCAGTTTTAGAAGTCCGTCTTTTCGCGGTAATTTGGCTGAAATACGGACTGAAGTTGTCCGGTTCGTTTTTGTACCAAAGCTCCAGCTCTGTCGGTTGGACTGTGGACGTTTGGTCGTAAATTTGGGTTTGATGGCATTCCAGGTGCCTGACTGGTATTGGTTATAGGTGGCTTCTCGAATATAGAGCGGGAATTGGGGTTGGGGGCTATTGGCTTTTTGATGAGGCGCAACCCCAAACAGAATGGCATTGGAGCGTTGCAGAGAGCCAATATTGCCAATTTGAGTCTGGGTCTTTTCAGGATCAACGATGCCACCGGATCGCTGCACAAGACTGGGTAGGGATTGCCCATCATTTCGACCTAGCTGGGTTTGCTGACTAGACCTTGGAGCCTTTGTCTGTCCTGGATTTCTGCGGCCTTGTCCACTGTTTGAAGGTAGCTCTGAAATATTAGAGGGTGGAGACGGTCCAGTGTTTTGCGTAGGACTCGGAGCGGGGATCTCTGGGGTACTAGTGTTCTCGGTGAGCTGACTGACATCTGCATTAGGATCTGGCTCAGGGGATGGGGGCGTTGAGTCTGCGTCATTATTGGTCCCCTCATCTTGATCAACTTGATCAACTGAATGATTCGAGGTTGGTGGAGAGCTAGCACCTGTATCAGTATTGGTGTTCAAGTTGTTGACATTACCAGTATCTTGAGTCTCCTGAGTGGCGGTGTTTGGGGTTGACGAATCGCCATTCTGCGAAGAGGTATTGCTGGGTGTATCAAAATTACTAGGAGCATGGGAATTTTGATCTCCATTTCGGGTTCTAGCGCTAACGGTTGTGTCAGTTTCTGTTTCGAGTTCAATATCCTCTAGTAATCGATCAACCTCTTCTCGGAAACCTCGCTCCCGATCGTCGGGCCAAATTCGAGCCATTTTCTGAATGAAGTCACCGAAAACGGCGGGACCAGGCAGCCGCATATTGGCCTGTAGCCAATAGAACTGATGGGTGCCAATGAGGCTAAGCACTAAAGCTAGGACAATAAGACCGTAGAAGGTGGACTGGGTAAATCGCAGGGAGAGTTTACGGTTAACGGGCCATTGCAGTGTTCCTAAGAAAAGAGCGACCAGTACTGCAGTGATCGCTAAGAAGACGAACAGATTGCCTCCGGTTGCACTAGCCGCGATCAGACAAATGCCGAAGTAGGGGTAATACCAATCAATTGTTCTCCAGGACTTGGCAATATTGCCTAGATATTGGCGATAGATCGAAACGAAATTTACGCAGTAGGTCTGAGCCAGGACGAGGGGAAATAATCCAACGGGTAAACACTTGATCAAATGATATCTGGCTGCGTAGGGGATGGCTGCGGGAGAAATGGGGGGCAGGAAAAATACAGCAACCAACCACAAAAAAATTGCTGCAATATGAAGGCACTTGAGATGGCTGCGGGAAAGGGACCAGCGCTGCTTGACCATTTCCCTAGCTTCCAGAGCTAAGGCCATGGGAATCGCGATGATCCAGGCTCCAGTTTGATAACCCCAAAAACAGAGCGAGAGGCTACAGAGAGTTGGAGTTGATTGCTTCATAGGGCCAATAACTCCTGTTGCAGATGGGATATTGCCCCTGAGTGCAGCTGACACTGGGGTCCGAAGTATTCCTGGAACTGGGGATCTAGATGCAAGCTGAGGTCCGACAGACAAATAGCTTTGATAGGAATGCCATACTGACTGAGCATTTTCAAAAAGGCATAGCGAGTGTCATCAAAGCCCAGCAAAATGCAGAAGCAGCCGCTCAGTCGGGATAAACGAGATTGAATGATCGGATTCAAGCACTTTAGTTCTCGATGTTGGTTAGGGTTGAGGGTGGCGACGGTTTCGATAATTTGTGCCCGTTGTCGCAGACCCTTGCCCACAGTGACCAATCGGGGATCTGATGCGGCATAGATCACATCTAGTAAAGAGGCTTCGGGCTGTTCTTGCATCAAGAAAGAGATGGCCACAGCAATGGCTTCTTCAAATGGGGTGCTATAAAGTTCTGGCTGAAAGGTATCCAGAATTAAAGCATGGTGGATAGACGTTTCATTCTGCTGTTCTTTGACGATGGGCCGACCGACTTTAGCCCAGCTTTTCCAGTGAATTTTATGGGTGGGATCTCCAGCTCGATAGTCCCGTAAAGAGCGGAATTCGAAGGCTTCCCCCACAGCAGAGGCACGTAAGGTGTCACCGGACTGGTAGCGACTGGCTTGAGAGAGGTGAAGCGGCGAGAGTTGATAGCGCTGGGGCAAGATACAAATCGATTGGCCAACGTAATAGGTGTGGCGTTTATAAATCAAGCCCAGCGGATCAGGACAAGCGAGGGTAATGATTTCGAGATGCAAGCTGCCCCGCCGCAAGGGGAGGATCTCTACCATGGCTTTGGTTTTGGCTTTTGTGGAGAGGGTGGGCAAATCTTGAAGGTGTGCTGTTGCCCACTGCTGCTGGGCCAGGTATCGTCGCCAATGGGGCCACCATTGACTGCCGACGAGATAGCGGCGCTTGATCTGGATAAATTCGCGAAAACTAGGGAAAGGGGTGGCAAAGGTTTCGACCAGCTTTAATCCCTTTTGAGGTTGGGGAGAGAGATTCTGGATCACTACTTGGTAGGGCAGGGGTTCGCCGACGGTGCCAAATCGGGGCAGAATGCGGGTGGCCTCAAATCGGAACTGAATCAACCGACTGCCAATCGTCGCTAATATCAGCAGGGCCAAAGCAAAGAAAAACAGGACGTGGCACAGGCTACGGGTGGAACCGAGACTTGCGATCGCACTCCCACCCCCCCCGATCAATACTCCTAATCCCGCAGGCGTAAATTGCTGCACCAGCCATGTGCGGGCTATGTAGATCAGTCGTAAACAGCGATAAGTAAAGAGATCCATCACTTAGGCAGGCACCGGCATACTAGTCAGAATACGGTCGATACAATCCTGGGCAGTTTGCTCAGCAAAGCAGGCTTGGGGCGATATCACCAACCGATGGGCCAGCACATCCACGGCAATTTCCTGAATATGATCGGGGGTGACATACTCGTAGCCATCGAACAAGGCTAAAGCTTGGGCGACCTTCATTAAGGTGATTGAGCCTCGGGGACTCGCGCCCAGTTGGACCTCCGGCAACTGCCGAGTTGCACAGACAATATCGACGATATAGTGCTTGAGTTCTCGACTGACGCGCACCTGCTTAACAGCCTGCTTGAGGGTAAAAATCTCTTCTAAGGAAATGCAGGGTTGAACCCGCTGGATCGGATGTTCTTCCAATTGCTGGGTAAGGATTTCAATTTCATCAGCAGGAGACACGAATCCTAGACTGAACTGCAAGGCAAACCGATCCATCTGAGCTTCGGGCAGAGGGTAGGTGCCCTGGAAGTCCACTGGATTTTGGGTGGCAATTACAAAAAAAGGATCACGTAGCTTTCTTTGCTGGCCATCAACCGTGACCTGGGACTCAGCCATCGCCTCTAAGAGGGCCGATTGAGTGCGAGGCGAGGCCCGGTTGATTTCATCTGCCAGGATCAGATTGGCAAAAATTGGCCCCTCATGAAAATGGAAGGTCTGATCTTGGGGATTGAGAATGGACACTCCCAAAATATCTGAGGGTAACAAGTCGGGGGTAAATTGAATCCGCTTAAAGGCAATATCCACGGAATAGGCCAAGGTCTTCGCTAAGGTAGTTTTGCCAGTGCCGGGATAGTCCTCCAGCAACACATGACCGCCACTAAAAAAGGCTGCCAGTAATTTGCGAATGGCCGCATCTTGCCCTTTAATCACTTGCTGGATATTGTCGGCCAAATGCCGATAGATTGCTTGCCCCTCTGAGCAATCGGTTTGAGATACTAATACCACCATGACTTATGCCGGAACGGGAAGCCGCCTCATAATGTCTATCACCACCTGCTCCGCCGTTTTGCCCGCAAATTTTGCTTGCGGATCCATCACTAGGCGGTGGGCGAGGACTGAGACTGCGGCCTCTTGGATATGCTTGGGGCGAACGGCGGGGGTACCATCAAACAACGCCAGAGCTTGGGCAATCTTCATCAAGGCAATGGACCCTCGGGGGCTAGCCCCTAGCTGGACTTCCTCGGCTTGACGAGTGGCGTTGACAATATTGACGACGTACTGCTTGAGATCATCGCTAACGGTAATCTGCTTCACCGCCTGTTTGAGGGTAAAAACATCTTCTAGAGATAGGCAGGGACGCAACTGTTCAATCGGGTGGGCCTGCATTTGGTTGGATAAAATCTCCACTTCTTCTTCAGCGGAGATGTACCCGAGTCCAAACTGAATCGAAAAACGATCCATCTGGGCTTCTGGCAAAGGGTAGGTGCCTTGGGAATCAATGGGGTTTTGGGTGGCAATCACAAAGAATGGATCATGCAGTTTCATCTGCTGGCCATCGATACTGACCTGTGACTCGGCCATTGCTTCTAAAAGGGCCGATTGGGTGCGAGGAGAGGCCCGATTAATCTCATCAGCCAAAATCAGATTGGCAAAGATGGGTCCCTGATGGAATTCAAAGGTTTGATCCTTAGGATTCAAAATCGATACGCCCAAAATATCTGAGGGCAGCAGATCAGGGGTAAATTGAATTCGCTTAAATTCAATATCAACGGATAAGGCGAGGGCTTTGGCCAAGGTGGTTTTGCCTGTGCCGGGGTAGTCCTCTAACAGCACATGTCCGCCACTACAAAAGGCTGCCAATAATTTGCGAATGGCAGGTTTCTGGCCTTTGACAACGGTTTGGATATTTTTGGCTAAGCGGCGATAGATTTCTTGGCCGGAAACCCCGGACATCGGCAAGGACGACACTGTCATGAATGCTTTTTTACTTAGGATGCCCGACTTCTTTCAGGAGTCTTGCAGCTTGTCCAATCCTGTTGTTTGACGCAAATCACGGCCCCAGAGTTTTTTCTGGAGTCAATCTTCTAGGAAGGACATATAACAAAGGAATTGTTGCATCAAATCTTCTTCTATAAAAATAAGATTTGATATGTATGTCTAGTTTGCTAATTAAAATAGGGAATGATAATGGAAATATTTTTAAATAGATTCTTAATCTGAACTCTTTAACGGATATTTCTCACGTATCAACAAAAATATAACTGTTACTAAAAAAATGAAAAGCAAGTGGATTGCATTGAGTAGTTTGAGCTTTGGCATTGGCTTTTGTCTATCCATTCCAATCAATAGAAATATTGAAAAATCTCTATTAACGGGGCTAAGTGCATCAGCTAGTACTGTGGCATCCGCATCAATCTTAAGTAAATTGAATAAGATTGATGAGTATATTTATAAAAGCAGGCAAGATCTATCTGAGAAAAATAAAGATCTAGAATTACAGATAGAACATTTGCAAAATAAAAAAGCATCTGCTGGTGAGTCACTAGCAGTAGTCGTTGATCAGCTTGATAAGAAGAACGAAGTATATTCCCAGTTGTCTAATAGGTATACAAAGCTAGAGTCAGACAAAGAAGATCTAGAATCTTTAATAAGCCAATATTCTTCAGAGCTAGAAGATATCAGTCTCTTAATAGAAGATAAAAATGATGAAGTAGATCAGCTCAATCAAAGTAAACCAGTCATCGAGAGAATTTTAGAGGACTTACATAAGCAACAGGCTAGCTATGAGCAAAGAATAGAAGATCAGAAGCACGCTCTTAGCCAACTAGAGACTGAAGTAAGCTCTCTTGAGGAACAAAGAAGCAGATTATTGACCACTAGTGAAGCCCTCAACAATGAAATCAAGGGTATTGAGCAAAATAAAACTGAGTTAAATAGTTCTATTTCTGATCTGGAACTTCGGAAAAGTCAGATTATTGCTGAGGAGAATAGCCTTAATAAGCGCATCATAGATCTTGGTTCTAAAACTAAAAGAAAAGAATACGAAATAGATAAATTAGAATCAGAAATAAATGAATTGAATCAGACAAAAAACTTACAGAAGACAAGAAGTGAAATCTATTTATCTTTAGAGCATTTATATCTTGACAATACAGAATTTGATATTAGACAGACAGCTATACAGAAAATATGTAAAGAGAGAAATATAGATACATGCACACATCTCACAAGAATTGAAAATTTACCAAGCATACTCACTAATGGCTTGATTCCTAGAAAATATCTCGAAAAAATAAATATTGATTATCTATCTGTAAATAGTGAAAGAAGAGAAGATTATATTGATGCAAATTGTCTGAATATAAGCTTCCCTCATCATGCTCCAGTTCTTTCTGCCAGCGAAAAAACTAAAAAATGCTGGGTTTCTATAAGTTATAAAAAAGATATACTTTGGAGATTGGACTGCGCATTCTGTTTCACCAATGCTTCCAGTGAAGAAATGCTTGCAATACCTATTGATGACAGAAAAACTGAAGAATCATTTGAGAAAATATTTACAGGGAATGATCATCTTCCTAAGAATTACCCAACAGATTCTCAAGCTGCAGTATTGGTTTTTGATATCATTCCTTCCTTCTATCTTAAAAAAGTTACTTTTTACGATGACGAAGTGCGTGATCAATGGATGAAGGATAATCCTATATTCAGCTTCAATGATAGGCTGTTTAGCCATCGAGATCAGATCCGAATTGGCTGTGAGAGCCCTAAAGAGGTGAATAAACATAATTAATTTGAAGCTCTAGCCTGGATTACTTACCAGTCATCTTAATTCTTAATAAAGATGAAAGTGGAGTATTGAGAGTTAGGAATTCAAGAGTACTGCTAAAGACAGTGATCCGAGCTTTTCAAGATGGTGCATCCCCCGAGTTTATTGTTCATCGGTACGCCCCCCTATCCTTGTCAGCTATCTACAACACAATCGGCTACTACCTTCGGTACCAAGACACTGTAGAAGCATATTTACAAAGAGAACAATTAGCTGAATCTGTACAGCAGCGTTTATCCACTATTCAACCCGATTTGAGTGCTATTCGTGCCCGTTTAATCTCTCAGCAAAATCCTTAGCCGCAAAGATGTTGAGCTTGTTGAGTGATGAAAACTCCAACAATGATATCGTTCGAGGCTTACTACTGCATCAACCTAACCTAGATTTGCTCTTTCTGTTCCCCTGTATTGGAAGCATAGCAACTGGTTGTAACAACGGTTTGTAGCTACAATCAGACTATGCAATTTGGATGGGATGAGTCAAAGCGAATTTCTAACCTCCGAAAGCATGGCATCAACTTCTTGGATGTCCCGGCAGTTTTTAGTGGATCGATTGTGACTGTTCAGGATGATCGATTTGACTATGGAGAGGAGAGATTCGTAACTTTTGGTTTACTGCAAGGGCACGTTGTCGCTGTTGTGCATACAGAAAGCGAAGACTATATCCGCATTATTTCTGTCAGAAAGGCAACCAAAAATGAGCAAAAGACCTATTTCGAACAAATCTGAGACAGACTGGCAACGACTCGATGCCATGTCGGATGAAGACATCGACTTGTCCGATTGCCCTGAAGTTACACCAGAAATGTTTGCAAAGGCAGTCGTTCGACAAGGTTTACCGATTGACAAGAATAAGACTCAAGTAACGTTGCGGATTGATAGTGATGTCTTAGAGTGGTTCAAGTCACAAGAACGAGGGTATCAGACCCGAATTAACACCCTGTTGCGAGCTTATATGGAAGCTCATCATTAATCCTCGCATACTGGCAAAACAAGGTCTGCATTGTTGAAAATCGCATGATTTTACTGCATGGACTCATCAACAAGGCTCAGAAAAGCCCAAAAAAAGAGCTAGATCTGGCACTCAAACGAAAAAGTACCCTAGAGGCAAAGAGATGACCAGTAATCCACATATTGGTTCTCCTCTAGATGATTTACTAGAAGAAGATGGAATCCTAGCTGAGGTGAACGCTGTGGCTCTTAAGCGAATGCTGGCGTGGCAACTTCTCCAAGAGATGAATGCCAAAGGGTTGAGCAAATCCAAGATGGCAGCTTCCATGAACACTAGTAGATCTTCTCTCGACAGGCTGCTTGACTCCAGTAATACATCCGTCACGCTTAAGACAATGGATCGTGCTGCCGCAGTTCTCGGTAAACGTCTTCAGATAGAGTTAGTCGACTCTCAACAGCCTAAAACTGAGGTATCGGCTGGCTAAGGAGATGTTTGCGACTTTTGTAGAGACCTCATGGATCAAAGATATGTGGAACCCGCTTTAGGGGAAGGGAACCACAATGGAAGATTACACAGAGGCAATGGACGGATAAACTACCGAAGATTTAGCCGATTCCCTAGAGCGGAATCAAGCCGTCAGCTTCTAATGAGATTAGGTCGGGGTTAGAAAGTTGTGTGATCGCACCCTGAATATAGTAGATGCGAATAGAAGAGGGAGTGGTAGCTCCAACAACCGGACCGATAATGAGGGGTCCAACAACCGGACCGATAATGAGGGGATTGACTCGCATGAATTTGCCTCTTAAGGTCCCCCAACATACAAGGATTTTATGCAAAATTCCCACATTTTTCACTTTTGCATCGTAGTCTCAGGGGCATTGAGTTCTCTGAGGCAAAGACATTTCTATGACACGAACTAAATTTCCGATTTCCTTACCATTGCTTTCTACCCTAGTGGGTGTATCTAGTGTCTTGGCAAGCTTGCCTGCTTGGGCAGGTGTATCCTCATTGGTAACCGCTTCTGAGAATATGGACGTTCGTATCGCTCAGGTTGATGAATCTGAAGCTGAGGATGAAGAATTACCTCCAGGAGTAATGGAGGTACTCTGTGAAAATTTCCCTCTCAATTCTCGTTGTTCTGAAACCAGTCAGACAGAAGCTACACCGGAAGATACTTCTGAAGAGATGGAAGATACCTCTGGAGAGATGGAAGATTCTGGAGAGATGGAAGATTCTGGAGAGATGGAAGATTCTCCAGAAACGATGACTCCTGACAGTCCTTCAGAAACAATGACTCCCCCAGTTGATGGCCAAGCGCCTGTCTCACCTCCAGTTGCTCCTGCTCCAGAAGGAGGAGTAGATCAGCCCGGAGAAATGGCTCCTCCAGTTACACCAGAAACTACAACACCTGATAGTTCCGCTCCCCCTTCCTATTAGATCCATCTATAAGGAACTAAGAGCATAAGCTTAGAAGAGGTTGTTGAGATACTTCAAACAGCCTCTTTTTCTGACATTTAGGAAGTATTGATTGCCCACCTACTGCCGTTGAACCAAAATTTAGACAGGGGTTATAGAAGGCATTGCCATCAAAATATCAGTTGATGCTCAGAAAGTTGTGGCCAGTGTCAATGGTCTTATTAGCCTTAATTGGTTCAAGGCTTCTATCACAAACATTCAACGGTCGTTATTGAATTGATAGGCTCAACCCAGACTACTTTAATGGAGGGGCCTGATAGATCTCATTCAGCTCAGAGTAAGTTGAAGCAGAAGCCAAAGTGTTTGGCTCTTTCATTGCCAATGAGGGGACTGAAGTACGGATGTAGGCAACCAACTGTGTGGTTTTGACATCGTAGATTTGGGTAATGATCTTAGGATACAAACCAATCCCAATAATTGGCACCAATAGACAAGCAATAATGAAGATCTCGCGCGGTTCCGCATCAACGAGCTTTTCATGGGAAGTCAGCTCTTTATTTTCAGGACCGTAGAAGATCTCTCGTAGCATGGACAGCAGATAAATAGGAGTCAGGATGACGCCAATCGCAGCTAAAATGACGACGGGTAAACGGAAACTGAGACTGTAAGCGTCACTGGTCGCTAAACCCACAAACACCATTAATTCCGCGACAAAACCACTCATGCCGGGTAGGGCTAAAGAAGCCATGGAACAGGTGGTGAACAAGGCAAATATTTTGGGCATTTTTTGAGCAACGCCCCCCATCTCTTCCAAGATCAACGTATGGGTGCGATCGTAGGTGGCCCCGACCAAAAAGAATAAGCTGGCCCCGATTAAACCATGAGAAACCATTTGCAAGACGGCACCGCTCATTCCTAAATTAGTAAACGAAGCAATTCCAATCAGCACGAATCCCATATGGGAAATAGACGAGTAAGCAATTTTGCGTTTGAGATTGCGCTGAGCAAAGGAGGTGAGGGCAGCGTAAATGATATTAACCACACCCAAGATAATTAACGCCGGAGCGAAATAGCTATGGGCATCAGGCAATAGCTCTACATTCATGCGAATCAGCGCATAACCACCCATTTTAAGCAGAATTCCAGCCAGCAGCATGTGAACAGGGGCTGTAGCTTCGCCATGAGCATCGGGTAGCCACGTGTGAAAAGGCACAATCGGTAGCTTGACTGCATAGGCAATCAGAAACCCGGTGTAGGCAAGGAGTTGGAAGGTCAGCGGATAATCCTTCGCTGCCAATGCTTGCAAGTCAAAGGTAAGGTTTGGACCATAAAAAGCCATCGCCAGGGCTGCTACCAGGATAAACAGGGAGCTAATTGCTGTATAGAGAATAAATTTAGTGGCGGCATAAAGGCGCTTGTATCCTCCCCAAATGGATAGGAGCAGATAAATAGGAACTAGCTCTAATTCCCAAGCCAAGAAAAAGACAAGTAGATCTTGAACAGCAAATACAGCAATTTGGCCACCGTACATGGCCAAAATGAGAAAGAAAAACAGTCGCGGTTTATAGGTAACGGGCCAGGCTGCCAAAATAGCTAGAGTAGTTACAAATCCTGTCAGCAGGATCAGAGGCATAGATAAGCCATCAGCACCTACGGACCATTGCACGCCTAGGTTAGGAATCCAGTCGTAATGTTCGACCATTTGCAGCCCAGGGTCTGAGAAATCGTATTGGGTGCAGAAGGCATAGACTAGCAAGACAAAGTCAATGAGGCCAATGACAAGGGCATACCAACGAATGGGCCTGCCTTTACCTTCAGGGTCTGGGATAAAGGGCAGGGCAATGGTAGCCACAATGGGGAAAAAGATCAGAGTGGACAACCAAGGAAAGGTTTCTGGATTCATGAACCGCTATCTCTATTAGACGGATTTGCAACGACGAGTCAAAAATGAGGAATGATTGATAAAGGCTAAAAAACAGTGGTAATCGAGAGGCCTAAAACTGCTATGAAGATGACAAACATGTAGAACTGGGCGCGGCCACTTTCTAAATATTTGAGTCCTTCCCCCGTGACTACTGCCATAAATCCAGCAAAGTTCACAATTCCATCTACAACTTTGAAATCGACCTCTAGGACCTGACGAGCAATTCGGCGGCAGCCTTTGATAACGGTGCGCTCATAAAAGTCATCAATAAACCATTTGTTGAGGGAGAATTCGTAGAGGGAGGGAAACCGATTTGCGATCGCAGCTGGGTCCACTGACCGGGTCCGATACATCAAAGATGCCAGAGTAATCCCAATCAGAGCAATACCAACAGAGTTGCCGGCCATAATTAGAAACTCTTGCCATTCAAACTCGGCAGCAGCTTCTAAGGCAGCATTGGCTTCACCCGGAGCATAGATAAAGGCTTCAAACCGATTATTGAAAGGCATTCCCAATAGGCCAATGGCCATAGAAGGAATCGCCAACACCACCAAGGGTAGAGTCATACTAACTGGGGATTCATGGGGTTCATCCGCATGGTGATGATCACCAGCTTCATGATGATCATCAGGGTCAGCCACCATGGCCAACTCACGAGGATCCATCGCCCCCGGCCCAAAACTGAGAGCGGGTTGCTTGCCATCAATCTGTTCGCGCAAAGCATTAATATTGCCGCGGAAATCTCCTTCAAAAGTAGAGAAATACATCCGAAACATATAGAACGCTGTCAGGCCCGCCGTCAGCCAGCCCACCAACCACAAAGCTGGGTTAGCAGCAAATGCCGAACTGAGAATTTCATCTTTGGACCAAAACCCGGCAAACGGTGGGATTCCGCAAATTGCTAAACAGCCAATTAAAAAGGTAATGCTCGTATAGGGCATATACTTCCGCAAGCCACCCATCAATCGCATATCTTGAGCCAGGGCAGGGTTATGACCAACCACGGCTTCCATGCCATGAATGACGGAACCGGAACCTAGGAACAGCATGGCTTTGAAATAAGCATGGGTCATCAAGTGGAACAGACCCGCTGAATAGGCACCAATGCCCATGGCCATTACCATGTAGCCAAGCTGCGAAATTGTAGAGTAGGCCAGCCCTTTTTTAATATCGTTTTGGGTAACGGCAATGGTGGCTCCCAATAAAGCTGTAATGGCCCCGGTCCAAGCAATGAACTGCATAGCTGTCGGGATCTCGGAGAATACCGGAAACATCCGAGCCACCAAAAACACCCCAGCGGCAACCATTGTGGCGGCATGAATCAAAGCAGAAATGGGGGTTGGCCCTTCCATTGCTTCCGGCAACCAGACATGGAGGGGGAACTGAGCCGACTTGGCCATCGGCCCCATAAATACCAGGATGGCAAAGATAGCCGCGACCACGCCGCTTAACTCACCAGTCGATACCAGGGTTTGCAATCGCTCACCCATGACATCAAATTCAAAACTATTGGTAGCCCAATACAGACCTAACATCCCCAGTAATAGCCCAAAGTCACCGACTCGGTTGGTGACAAAGGCTTTTTGGCAGGCATTCGCTGCGGGTTTGCGATCGTACCAGAATCCCACCAGTAGGTAGGAGCACATCCCTACTAATTCCCAGAAAATATAAACTTGCACCAAGTTGGGACTGACGACTAAGCCCAACATTGAGAAGCTAAACAAACTCAAATATGCATAAAATCTGACATAGCCAGGATCATGAGCCATATAGCCATCGGTGTAGATCATGACCAGGAAGGCCACTGTTGTCACCACCACTAGCATCAGTGACGTCAAATGATCGATGGTATATCCCATCGTCAAATGAAAATCACCTGCTGAAGCCCATTCAAAAGTCATTAAATAAGGCTCATGACCTTGAATTTGACTCCATAGAATAGCAAAGGAGAGCACCATCGCGGCGCCCATCAATGACACGATTAACGCAGCATTGATTTGCCGCAGCCCGTTAGTCGTTTTGTTGTAAGAAATTAACCCCAAACCCAGGAGAAATGCACCGCCGAGTGGCAATACAGGAATAAGCCAAGCAAATTGATATAACGAATCCATCGTTGACGCTGATTGCGATAAAAAACTTTACAGTTTGTAAAACAATTTACATTGTTGCACATTGTTAGGCCAAATCTCGACTTTTAAATCTTAAGATTGACCGATTGAATAGGAGTCCCCATCAATATTTGAGGTAGAATTCTGCGCCAGCATTCTGCACTTAGAGATGTAAAGTTAGATTACCCTATCGACAATCGCGATAGAACAAGCTGAGTATTGCTCGTTGTGGCCAGAAGCGTAATGTCGATTAAGCTACCAGCGAACACTGAACGCCGCCCGCATCATCAGAGGATGGGCAATCCAAAATAGCCAGACAAAGCCTGCCACCCCTATGTAGGCAGGACACAAAAACTCTCGAATTTTTAATTGCTGTTTCCCTTGCAAAATCGCCAGGAAAGGAAACACTGAGGTCCGGTCTTTGAGATTGGCAAAGGCTTCACCATAGCGGCGATTTAATCGCTGATCCCCATGCCAAACCCCAAATAGATGATAGCCAATTAACCCTAGAGAGGTCGCTAGGGTGAAAGAAGTACCGACCCAGAGCATATGGGCAATACACCAAATCACCTGACCCACCATTTGGGGATGTCGAGAAATACGAATTATGCCAGTTTCAAAAAGATGCACCTGAGGTTTTTGGATGGCTGCAATCTCTAGCAAATTAAAGGTAGCAGGATACAGAAAAATAAAGGAAATAGCAGACAAGGCCCAGACCCATTCTTTCAGGCCCGGTGTACCCTGAATTTGCCACAGTTGCACGCCATCATATCGGTGTTTCAAAAAATAGCCGATCACAATCACTGCAGCAGTAATGCTGGCGATGGCAAAAATGACCCGATAGAGTCGAGCCCCTAAACGTTTTTCTGCCTGGAGTCGGAGTGACGCTAAACCACTGTGGATTAGACCAAAGCCCCCCAACAAAGTCAACATGATGAAGTGAGAAGGTGAAAACCAGGTATGGGGATCAGCAGACATGTCGTGTAGTACTCAAACAGATTGCCAAGAAGAGTCCCCCCGAATGAGACGAATTTGAGCCAGGGTAAAGACAACAGGGATGACGCGACCGTAATTGGTTGCGATCGCTCGCCAACCCAGATCAGCAAATAACCCCACCCACAGCGCCGAACTAACCACGGTCAAAGCACCGCGCATGACACCATAGCGAGCTGCATTCCAGGCCATGCCTCGGCGAGCGGCTTGCAGGGCCAATTGTCCTTCTAGCTGGGGAGCTGCTTGTCGAGCCACTTGGTAAACCGCCATCTGAGCTGCAAATTGCCGCGCCATCTGTTGCAAAAGCAAAGGGCGCAACACTGATGATACGGCTAAAGCGCTGCTTCCTTCCAGAAACCAACGCCAGGGATCAGATTGACAATTCACGGGCAACGGTTCTACAGATGAATGGGCTAAAGCAGTCTGTATCCGCTGCCGCAATTGCTCTTGCTGAGCTGCGGGCAACTTCTGCCAAGCTGCCTTGATCAGATGCAAATAAATTTCAGATTCTAAGTCCGTCGTCGAGAGGGTTGGAGAATAGCGTAGCTTCAGATGACGACTGACTTGAATTAGCACTTGCCGATAGCTGAGCGTTTCAGTTTTTCCCTTAAGCACTGTCACACCATCCGCAGCAACGAAGCAAAATCGCTGTTCTAGCGCATCTAACCAGGCCCGCCGATCTGTGGTTTGTATCTGTGCGGGTGTTTTCTCCCGTAGGTAATCTAAAGGGTTATATTTGCGGCGAAAAAGCAAGTCCGTTAAATCTTGCAGTTCTTCTTCAGTCGCCAGTTCCAACGCCTGTCTCAGCTCATGCATAACCCGTAGCTTCCTATGGTTGCTATCTTTATCTCTTACGATAGCGCAACGATTTCTGGACTGATCGCCCTGATTCAGATTCCCAGTCTTACCTCGGTATCGTCAGAACACCCTGATCGCTATCCAACTGAGCAGGCACACCAACTGGTAAGGCCGCATTAGGAGGCTCATGGCCAAAGGGTAAGTTGGAAACAATCGGGATGCCTAAATCCCCTAAGCGATCGCGTAGGACCTCTTCTACTGTCAAAGAAGGAATCTCTGCAGGGGCTTCACAATGACTGAATTGACCTAGGGCGATGCCTTTAACTTTGTTTAAAACGCCACTTAAACGCCATTGGGTTAGCATCCGATCTATGCGATAGGGGGCCTCCCCCACATCTTCCAATGCCAGGATGACGTGCTGCATATCAGGAACAAGAGGCGTTCCCAAAAGATGCGTGGCTACCGTTAAATTCCCCGGCAATAAAATCCCTGCCGTTGTTCCTTGTCCCCATCCTTCTCCAGATAAGGGAGCAATCGGGCGACCGGCCAGCCAATCAAACAGCCGCTGTTGCGACCATGCCGGTTCCTGGGCCAAGGTTGTGATTACCGGACCGTGGATGCTGGCAATGCCTTGAGCCGCTAGTCCCCACAGTAAAGCCGTGACATCTGAAAAGCCTACTACCCATTTGGCAAGGGTTGGCGGCCAGTGCCACTCTTCTAGTAACCGAGCGCCTCCATAGCCACCGCGTCCACAAAAAATAGCTTGATAGTCTCCCTTGAGCCCTGACAGCAAGTCTAGTCGTCGCTGTTGATCAGTGCCTGCCAAATAGCCCCACTGATCATTGATGTTAGAGGAAAGATAGAGAGGATAGGGGTACGATCTCAATACAGCTAACCCCTGTTCAAAACCATCTTGTTCGCGCAATGTACCGCTGGGCATGGTAATCCACACCTGGTCATCCGGTTGCAAAAATGGGGGTAACTGACAAGCATCCATACTTTACCCCTGGGGTTGAGACTGCAGAATATTGTGGAACCATTGCTCTAGGCGATGGGCAAATGCTGTCAAAGAATACTCCTGCTCAGCTTGTAGACGACAAGCCTGTCGAGCAATGGCTGGGAGCTTGTGAATCCCTTGAACCAGACCGTCAATACTGTCGGGTTCAACTAGCCATCCCGTCTCCCCGTGGCGAAGAATTTCGGCAGGACCGCCGCGATCGTAGGCAATAACTGGCACCCCACAGGCGAGCGCTTCAATCACCACATTGCCAAAGGCCTCAATCCACCGAGGAGTGACTAACAACCCTTGGCTATGGCGAAGCACCTCTTGCATCGTATCGGTGTCTAGGAAACCGAGATAGTCGAAGTCAGCGTGGGGGAACTGAGTTCGAACTTGATCAAAATAGTGTTGATCTTGAATATGACCCATGATTTTGAGGGGAATGCCCGCCCGATCAGCCGCTGCCACAGCATCTTCCAAAGCTTTCTCTGGGGCAATTCGTCCCAACCAGCACAGATAGGACTTGGCATGGGCTGTAAATTGATAGCAGGTTAAGTCAAACCCATTGCCCACGGGATAGCACTGCTGGGCAAATGGAAAGGTATTAGCCTGGGCTTGGGTATGCACCCCAATCCGATAGGGATATCGGTCTGCAATCTGACCAATCATCTGATCCATCACATCCGTCAGCGATCCCATACTAATCAGATGGGCAGTGGGGGTGCTCAAAAAAGGCGTGAGATAAAGCGGTAGCCAATCATAAGCAAGATTGACCACTAGATCAAACTGAGATTGCCAGGTTAATACCTGCAACCACATATTTGCTAATACTGAATTTTCGGGAATATGGATTGGGGTTTGTCGAGTTTGCGTTTGAGCAGAGATTTGAGGAGCCCCCTCTACGGCAATGACCTGACCATCAGGGAGCTGAGACTGCTGAGGGGCCATCACTTGAATCCGATGTCCTCGCTGAGTCAAAGCATTAAGCATATTCACTAAAGTTAGCTCAACGCCACCCCCTACCCCTGATCCTAATGGTCCCAAAGGAGTAGAAACAAACAACAATTTGAAAGACTGACCGGCAGGACTCAAGCCGAGCACCTGTTGTACAACCTTCGCAGTCTATCAGAGTTAACAACTCACTGGAATAAGCTGGTACAAACAAAAATCAACCGATTGATTTTATTCTCAACAATCGGTTGACCTTACTTTGAGGTGATCATTTGTGGGGTAATCCTTAGCTATAAATCTACGCGGCCTGATATGGAACCACGCAATCTATGCGGCTGGATTGAGAGTAGATGGCTCTTGATTGAGGGTTGCTACAATCTCATCAACTTGATTGGGAGACAGTTGAGTAAGTTCTCTAACCCAAAACCGCAGCAGCTCTTTTTGATTCGTATTATCGCAAATAGTCGACATAGAAGACTCCGTTAGCTTCGATATCAACGAAGTATACCCACCCCTTTAGAAAATATGCGGTAGGCTGTGCTACACCTTCATAACAAATTGTGTAGCCTTGTTTACAAATAAGCCGATTTACTCCTGATCCTGGCAGTAGAGATGTCTACTGGTTGGCCAAGACATTCCTAAAACAGTGTTAAAGGCCAGACCATTTCTCTGTTCTGTCAACTATTGTGAGTTAGGGTTAAACTGAAGACATCACTTGGGAACTTCTTTGGATAACCCACCTTCAGTAAATAAACGCTGTTCGCTCAGATAAACACATAGATAGTTGACATTGAACTATGAGCAATATTCAAGAAAAAATTGAGAAAGAACTAGAGCAAGCTCGAGAAGCCTGCGATACTAGTGGAGCCACATCTGGTGAATGTGCCGCTGCCTGGGATGCAGTGGAAGAGTTGCAAGCAGAGGCATCCCATCAACGTGGGGGCAAGAAAGAAGAAAAGAATTCTCTAGAGAAATATTGTGATGACAATCCTGATGCTGCTGAGTGCCGCATTTATGACGACTAGTTCCAACTTCTCAGTCTAGGGTAACGATTCATTAGCTTCTAAAAAAGACAACCTAGCGTAGGTTGTCTTTTTTCTGTCTAGATGTTCTAGGAGATAGAATTCAGTGGTGTGGACTGAGATTCAGCAATCTATTAGCCAGGTAACTGGGCAAGCGTTTGTGATTCAGGAGCGCAACCCCGTGGGCGGGGGCAGTATTAACCAAGCCTATCGGGTGAGTGATGGTCAACAACAGTACTTTGTGAAATTGAACCAAGCCACCAAAGTGGCGATGTTTGAGGCTGAAGCTGTAGGTTTGAAGGAAATGCATGAGTCTCAGAGCATCCGCGTTCCGCGACCTTTGCAATGGGGAACTGCCGATACTCAGAGCTATATCATTCTGGAATGGATTCCGTTGGGACCAGGCAATGCTCAAGCTTGGTCAGTCATGGGACAACAATTGGCGAAGATGCACCGCCAGTCCCATGAACAGGGGTTTGGTTGGCACCAAAATAACACCATCGGTGATACGCCTCAACCCAATCCCTGGACAGAGAACTGGAGCGAATTTTTTGCAGAGCAGCGGATTGGCTACCAAATTCAGTTAGCTCAAAGGCATGGCGGTGCTTTTCGTCATATTCCAGCACTCATGGCAAGGATCCCCACCTTATTAGCAAATCATCAGCCTGTATCCTCGCTAGTACATGGCGATCTATGGTCGGGGAATGCGGTATTTAGTCGGGCAGGCGAACCGATCATCTTGGATCCTGCGACTTACTATGGTGACCGAGAAGTTGATATTGCCATGACTGAACTATTCGGAGGGTTTCCTCAAGCTTTTTATCAAGGCTATCAGCAGGCTTGGCCGCTAGCAGAGGGCTATCAACAGCGAAAAATTCTCTATAATCTGTATCACATCCTCAATCACTTCAACTTATTTGGTGGTGGGTATGCATCCCAGTCCCAAAGGATAATTGAGCAGGTTTTAGCGATGGTTTAGAGACTGTTCGGCCGGTACTTTTCCGGTACTTTTACTTAATCATTGGATTCTTAGCGGAGGAAATCCTCCAGCGAATTACGGGTTTTTACCGCTGTCGGAATTAGGACAGCGTAGCTAGTTTGGAGGAGAAGTCATCAGAGTGATGATCTTGCTTCTCAATACTCAGCGACAACCTTAGGAATGTGATTAACATGCTACTTACTTTAGAGACAACTGCTACTCCTACCGTTCAGCAATCTGTGGCCTTAGAACAACGGATGCAAGATGCTTTGAGTCAGGCTCGCGAAACCTGTGCAAATCAAGGTAGTGACTCCAAAGCTTGCGCAGTTGCCTGGGACATTGTCGAAGAACTGCAAGCAGAAAATGCTCACCAGAAAATGCAAACGAAGCCGTCTACATTTGTAGACTACTGCGAAGGCAATCCCAATGCCGAAGAATGCCGAGTCTACGATGTCTAGATCGGTAGTATCTCAGTAGAAGCGAGCGCCGCTGTGACACACGGTCTAGGCACTTAGAGGCATGAAGGCTAGATTGGAGTTTGCTTTCTAGGTCCTTCATGCCGCCGATTATTGGGCCAATAGTGCATATAGCTCTTTGTTTCGGGAATGATTGTTTCGAACCTTGATACTGGTATTGATGAAATCAACAGCATGTTTGACCGTTTGCATGTCTCGAACCGCTTGATCAGGGATTTGGATATCGAAGTCCTTTTCCAGATTCATCAAGATCTGGGAAAACTCCTGTTTATCTGCTAAATCATTAATGCAACTGTCCATACTGACTCGATTAACACTGACATCCGTGCATTTACAAATCACTGAACAAATTTTTATGAAAATCACCCGAGTAGAGTCTACTTTTTGAGTCGTAATTTGAGCCTTTTTTTGGGCATACTCAGGAACCGGTTTCTCTATTGTAAATTGATTCTTGATGTCGCGAATTCGAGAGTCAATTAGGTCGCGGACCATAGGGAGTTCAACTTTATGGCCACTACGGGCATAAATTTTTGTGGCAATTTCCCAGACCAGTTGATCTCGGTTCGACTGCAGTGCATCGAGATCTTTTAAGGATGTTGAGACGCTCTTATCCAAGTCTGTATTGATAACCATCTTGAGCACACTAAGTGTGTAGTCTTGATCTTCCATGTTTATGAATCCCCTCTAGAATCAGACATACTTACATTTTAGATGCTAACAATACCTTCTTTGCATAAACGCTTCTGTCACTAAGCTGCAATAATAGTTTGCTTTCTAAACCCGGCTATCATCCAAAAATCAAGGTAGGTCCGATCTCAGAAGATAGCTGAAATTCCTCGCACTGTAATTGTTGCAAAATATCGGGAAAATCTTGGGAAGAATGAAAATCAGCCTGCTGGCTAGCTACGTCGGGTTGGCACATCGGTTTCGACTGGTCGCGGCTGTTTAGGCACCTATACATGGCCATTGCATCTTTGATCGCCAGGGATGACCAGTACTGATCTCGTTGATAATGGACAAATTTAAGAGTCCGAAAGGCATCAAACCAAACTTCTAAGAAAAACTGAAAATGGGAAAAATCTTGACATTGCTGAAAGGCTTGCCCCAGCGCTCGATCAACTTTGAGGTATAGCAATGTTTGCAATAGGGAATCACTGAGGTCCTGCTGTTGCCACCAAGAGTGCAAACGGGGCTTGGTCACCAACTGATTGTCCCCACCCGGCCGTAACTCAGTCCACAGCGTTGGTAGAAGCTTTAACCAACTTCGCAGTTCTCTAAAAATCTGAGGATGGTACAAACGTAACGCTTCGGCACTAGATAGTCGGGCCATCGCCGCACCAGTTCCAAACGGAACCCGCCAGGAGATCCGGGAAGACAGGGTAATTTCAGGTTGTTGCAAGCGGATCACCTTACCCGTTTTGGCAAGTTTGTTCAACATGTAAAAGTCTTCAGCAGCTTGACGTTTGGGAAAGCCTCGGACCATTGCATAATGAGTGGCATTCACTTTCAGCAAGCTGCCAATGGTCTGAAACGCATAAGAAGAGGCTGCTTGTGCCAATGCCGTCACGTAATATCGGAGCGAAATTTCGTACTGCAGAATGTTGTCATGAACCGGCCGATGACAGAAGGGATAAATCGCCGCTGCCACATCTGGTTCAGGTTTGGCAGGATTAAAGTAAGCATTGGGGAGCACTACATCTCCATCACTACAGTGAATCCAGGGAATTTCTACCCTTTCTGCAGCAATACAAGCTAATGCGAAATCCCCACCAATTTTGCGGGCAAGCCCTACCCCTTGTTTCGGGGGTAGTTGCCGTTGAGGAGTACAGCAGTCGATCAGCAGCAAAGTGTTGCCTAATGGTCGATGAACAATAGTGAAAGGTTGCTGAAGACTGGGGTGGAATTGAGCTAAAAAGCTTTGGGTGCGGAGGATAGCGGCAGGGTCAGCATCAACCGCTGCGTTAACCACCAAAATAACGAGCGTATCGCAAATGTCTTCTGGCAAGACCGTATCTAGACAATTGAGAGCTTCATCGTAGAGAGGAATGACCAAGACAAATGTGTAAGTTTGTCCCAGTTTAACTAGGAGGTCTTCTTTACTATCAGTGACAATAGGTTCAGCATAGCGTTCCAAGTATCGATCGATTCCCTGAGAGGCCATGAAGGAAAGTTTCCTAGCAAGCATGCGATCGCACAATATCGCATGTTACCCAAAAAATACAAGTCCAAGCTATTGCCAGATAGATGGCTAATGTAACATGGCCCGATAGGGTAAGTCTGTCAGAATCTGAGCTTCACTGATTAATAGCTTTTCTAGTCGAGGTTGAATCGTTACGGCTGCACAATATTGCTCCGCTAGATTTAGAAATAAGCTGGCATGTCGAGCTTCAGAATGAGCAATGGCTTGATAGAAACTTTTCAATGCCCCGTCCGGTAGGGCAACAGCAATTTTAGTAAACCGTTCCAACCCTCGGGCTTCGATCACAGCAGCAACTAAGAGGCGATCCAGAAAGTAATTTTCTGAACCTTTACGGATAAGACTCCGCAGTTGATTAACGTAGTAATCTTTTTGATCGGGTGGAGGAGTAAGGCGACGTTCCCGAATTAATTTGAAGACATCACGGTAGTGACTGAGTTCCTCAATAGCCAAGTCAATCATGGCTGCGACTAAATCCGGTTTATCAGGATAGTGAGCAGCAAGATTGAGGGCAACACCTGACGCTTTTTTTTCATTAGCAGCATGATCAAGCAAGAAAACATCAAAATCTACTAGAACCGTTTGCAGCCAGGTATCAGAACTTTTACATTTCAGGTGTATGTTCACGACAACTCCCTATGATTATCCTCATCCCATGAGGAACGAGTAGAGAAGACATACTGCCAAATCTATTCGCGATCAGTGTAGGGACATTATGGCACTATCGCTGAGCCTGCATTACCCGTTTTTTTCAGTGGCAAGATCGTCTTCAGTCAGATAGGAAAACTCAATACCCATCAGATCTAAGGTTTGCAGCAAGGCTTCCGGCTCAAGGCTCAAGATCTCAGCAGCCTTTCTAAGGCTGATTAGTCGAGCTGTGAGAGCACTAGGTACGAAGAGGAAATTTTCTTGCTGCTCAACAGTAGTAAAGAGCTGAACTTCTGTGGCGATATTGTGAAATGGTTCTTGAGTCACACTTTCTGCTTCTTGCATTCCAAAAGCACTGAAGACCTTAGCACTCTAAATCCATCGTAGTGGTTTGTTCTCGAATTTGACCACTGTTTTGAGACAAGGTCAGTTGTCGTATGGCACCCGGATTCGATAAACTTTAGGTGCGTACTATGGTACGCATTTTTCTCGACGTTTTGAGACACTAGCTTGTCAAATCCCTCACAATCAAAACAAATCCTGATCTATGCAGATGCAGCAGGTCAAGAGCCTTTCACTCAATGGCTTGGATGTTTGCGAGATACGGTGGGTCGCAAGCGGGTTTTGAGTCGTATAGAACCCATTTGAAATCTTTTGGTAAATTCTCGACAATGGTAAGTGTCGTTAATTCCAGTTCCTATGGCTTATTCCAGCAGTCTGAGCAATTCAGAATGGGAACTCCTTGAACCGCTGTTACCCAAGATTCTGCCTCTCAAGAAAAAGACTCGCCCGCTCGAATGGAGTTATCGAGACCTCATTGATGGAATGCTCTATCGACTCAAGAATGGCT
>Ga0209185_1000125_pt1 | contig 116051 bp, 96 predicted proteins | sample SidtaG_2_FD_187425 | JGI IMG/M metagenome (GOLD analysis project Ga0209185, IMG submission 187425) | Marine algal microbial communities from Sidmouth, United Kingdom - Sidmouth_Asex2 metaG (SPAdes) (version 2) | ecosystem: Host-associated > Algae > Red algae > Unclassified | place: Sidmouth... | reverse complement strand
AGCAAGAAGCATTTCTTATTACAATTTTTTTTACCTTGTTATCAGCGCTTGATAATCTGCTACTCAAATCATCCCTTTTAGTAGCAGCTATGTGGTGATGCATAATCAACTTGTCAAAGTTCAATTTATAGAAAAGTCAAGAAAAATGTGATGGGGAAGGAGGATTAGCAAGATAACTTAATTTTAAAGCTAAGATATCGATAAGAAAGAGATTTCACTAATTTTTGACAACCCTGGGTTTTTCCATAGCTGATTTAGGATCGTAAGACATAGAGTAACGCTTCCATGGCACGGACTTAAAGTAATCACCTGCAAAGTAGGTCATCATCATTTTAAATTCATTGGGACCTCTGTAGCCTGGAATAGGCTGCAAGACTTCCATGTTTTCATCAATAAATACTATGGTAGGGTAGCTGAGCTTGCCTTTCATTATTTCTAAAGCCAATTCATGATATCCTCTTTTGCCATTCTTTACATATTTGTACACCTTCCCATTTAGTATGATGTCCCTCTTAGATTCAGCGTCAAATTTTATTGAGTAATAATTATCGTTAAGAAATGAGGCAACATCATCTTGCTGAAATGTAGCCTTATCCATCTTTTTGCACCAGCCACACCACTGAGTATAAACGTCTACGAATACTTTACGCCGTTCTATCCCCGACTTAGCTTCTACTTCTTCCCACGTCAACCAATTGACCTTATTCTGGGCGCTCAAAAATGATATTGAAAGCACAAGTGAAATCACGAGTGTCAAAATCCTAAACATCATAGCAGAATACAAATTCATCTTTGCTAATTTACAAGAGTCTTTCTAACATATAAAAAAACAATTATTTGACGGGTGATGACCTAAGGATATAGCCTTTTAATTCAACTTTAACTTTTATGTGATGTCTTCAGAAGCTCCGCATGTTAAGTGCGGAAAATGCAGTGTAGCTGGTCATTTTCGATAAGCTGATCATGAATTCTCACGCCTGATACCGATGGGGCTTTGATGCCACTTCTAAGTTGATGCTTTGCAGTAAATATGCATGCTAAATCCCAGAGCCCTTCTGACAAAAATTCGTCAATCGTCTTTCGACCCCCTTCGACCAACAAGCGACAGACATCCTGTTCATGGTATAAATATTCTAATATCTGGACTACAGGATCAGCTTCAAAATCAATCTGTATAATATTGACCTGATCATGTTCACGTGCTACAGAACTAAACACGATGGGCTTTAGGTCTGTCTGAAATATTGCAGACTTCCAATCGCTGCGTAGTGAAGGGTCAATAATCACGGGTAAGGGGTGCTCGCCTTTTACCAATCGCGTCGTCAGTAATGGATTGTCTACAAGCAAAGTATTAACGCCGATTAGAATGGCATCTACCTCGCTTCTCCACTGATGAGTTAAGATTTTAGAGAATGAATTAGATATCCACACTGATTCATTAGGCCTACCCATAAAATGGTCATAGCTCTGGGCAAATTTTAACATCACATAAGGTCTGGATTCTTGCTGATTGATGACAAAAGGCCTAATCAAAGCTTCTCCCTCTGACTTGCATATGCCTTCTATCACTTCTACTCCACGAGACTTCAAAAAGCTGATGCTTTGACCAGCTACTCGTGGATCAGGATCAATGGCTGATATGATAACTCGCTTCACACCGTGGTCTACTATAGCCTGAGCACACGGGCCAGTTTTGCCCGTATGATTACAAGGTTCTAAACTCACATAAATGGTAGCCTTCGCGAGCAGGTGCGAATCTTCATTGAGTACAGATTTAAAAGCATTAACTTCTGCGTGAGCCTGTCCGTATCGCTGATGCGCACCCTCTCCAATGATTCTATCTTGATACACGATGACAGAACCAACCTGCGGATTGGACTTTACATGTTTTCCAGAACGTCGAGCCAGTTCGAAGCATCTTTGTATGTATGACTCATGCAGCTTCAGCTCAAGCTCATTCATTAGAACATGTCTTTTAATTTTTCAATTAGAAAGTCAATTTCTTCAGTAGTATTATGATGTGAAAGGGAGAACCTGACTGCGATTTCATCAGAGGGAAGGGATATGGCATCTAGTACATGCGAACGACTTTCTATACCAGAGCTGCAGGCGCTACCTGCTGATGCACTAATTCCAGCGATGTCAAGATTAAACATGATCAAATCTGTCTTTGAGTTTTTCGGAAACGATATATTAGCAATGCAGTAATGTCCGTCTTGCAGTCCATTCAATTTGATTTTACTATTTAAACCACATACACCATTAATTAGATAGTTTCTTAGAGCGCCAGTGACACGAGCGCGTTCTTCCATTTCACTCAGACCCAATTCGAATGCTTTGCCTAAACCGGCTATTCCATAGGTGTTTTCGGTTCCTGCTCTCATATTTCTTTCTTGAGCGCCACCGTAAATTAGTGGTTTGATTTTATTATTTCCGTTTATGTAAATGAAGCCTACACCCTTAGGACCATAAAATTTATGAGCTGACCCACTCATGAAAGAAAACTTCACTTGATCAACATCAAGAGGATACTTGGCTAAGGTTTGTACAGCATCACAATGATATAATGCACCATACTCCGAGCAGATATCTGATATTAGTGCAGGGTCGCTAAGACTTCCTATCTCATTATTCGCATGCATCAGTGAGACGATGGTCTTTTTAGTTGAGTCTCTCAGTACGGAGCGCAGCTGATCATAATCGATAATTCCTTGCTGATCTACGGATAGCATGACACATTCTACACTGTGGTGTTCTTTAAGGTAATCTATGGTATGTAAGACACAGTGATGCTCCGTCGGAGAGCTGATGATACGCTCCACGTTATGATCTCGTACAGCTGACATCAAAACCATGTTATTTGCCTCAGTAGCGCTAGAAGTGAAGAATATTTCGCTAATGCTCGCTTTAATCCCATTAGCTACGATCTTACGTGCTTCTTCTATCATGGACTTAGTCTGTCTGCCGTGATAATGAATAGAGGATGGATTACCATATGTATCCAGCATCATAGGTTTAATATGTTCAAATACGCGAGTATCCATGGGCGTAGTAGAGGCATTATCTAGATAGATTCTCATATGTTTTGATTGACAATATTCATGACGCGATTAACTAATATATCAGCAGATTCCCGATTCTGACTCTCGGCATAGACTCTTATGATGGGCTCCGTATTAGATTTTCTCAGGTGCACCCACCCCTTATCAAAGTCTATTTTTAGGCCATCCACAGTGTTTTGTTTCTCATTAGGCAGTGCCTTACCTACTGTGTATAGGAGACGATCAATATCTATTTCTGGGGTTAAATCTATTTTATTTTTAATAATCTCGTATTCGGGGTAACTCTTCTTCAGCTTTGATAGTGTGATATTTTTTTCAGCCAAAAGATTAAGCATGATGGCTATACCGACCGCGGCGTCTCGTCCATAGTGGAGAGCCGGAAGGATGACTCCACCATTTCCTTCTCCGCCGATCACTGCACCGGATGCTTTCATCAGATTCACAACGTTCACTTCACCTACAGCTGAGGCATGATATTGATATCCGTATCGCTCTGTGACATCAGATAATGCTCTTGTAGAAGATAGATTAGAGACTGTGTCGCCTCCCGTTTTAGAGAGCACAAAGTCAGCAGCGGACACCAGTGTGTACTCTTCACCGAACGCCACTCCATCCTCACACATGAAAGCGAGTCTATCTACGTCAGGGTCTACGCAGATGCCAAGGTCAGCTTGATAATCTATGACTGCACTAGATAACTGACTCATATGTTTTGGAAGAGGTTCAGGATTATGGGCAAAATCTCCAGAAATATTGTCGTTTATTAAGGTGTACCTAACATTTAGTTTATCCAGCAGAGGTGGTATCAGTAGGGCTCCTGTAGAATTAATGCAGTCCACTACCACTTTAAATGATTTCGATTTGATCAGTGCCGGACTGATTATGTCTAACTCAAGAATTTGATCAATATGGACCGAAATGTATTGGTCTGCTATCTCATATTTGCCTAAGTCATCGACACCAGCATATTTGATATCTGTCTCTGCTATATAGTGTAGTATTTGTTCACCTGTTTCTTTTGAAATGAATTCTCCTGAGTCTGTGAGAAATTTTAGGGCGTTCCATTGTTTTGGATTGTGGCTAGCTGTCAGGATGATGCCCCCTCCAGCATCCTCTAAAGGGACCGCTATTTCTACTGTAGGCGTAGTGGATAGGCCCAAATCTACGACATCGATTCCCATCATCATGAGTGTATTCACGACTAACGCCGAGACATGAGCTCCCGTAATGCGCCCGTCTCTCCCTACAACAACCTTATTTGGGCCATCCTTTTTACGTATGTACTGACCATAGCCAGATGCACATTCTACAATGTCAATAGGAGTCAGATTATCTCCTTTAGTACCTCCAATAGTACCTCTTATGCCAGAAATAGATTTGATAAGTGTCATATGCTCAATAAAGCTGCAAAAGTAGTGATTTATACCGATCTGAATTCATGGAATTGATTAATATAGTTAATTACATTTATCTTTTATCTGGTCAATCTTAGAGAGCATGATCATGCGACTTTGCTATCTTGTGTAACACAATACATCAGCATAGACTACAATGATAGATAGCTTAATTAGCTTGGATCTTTATTTTTTTCACCTTATCAATAATGGAGCTAACGAGTCCTTCTTGGTGGCATGGATGCCGCTGCTGAGGGAAAAATGGATTTGGCTTCCAGTCTATGCATTTATATTAAGCTTTGTTTTGCGCAATTTTAAACTGGACTCGGCTTTATTTTTTATTGGATTCTTGTTTATTACGATAGGCACTACTGATTTAGTGACGAGTCAGATTCTAAAGAAAGAAATTAAGCGTCTGCGACCATGTGCTTACGAGGATGTAAACTTAAATCTTCTGGTGCCTTGTGGCTCTGGCTATAGTATGCCTTCTTCACACGCTGCTAATCACTTTGCCCTGTCCTTATTTCTGGTATTTGGTTTTTCAGGTTGTAGCATATTGATCCGGATGACCCTAATCTTATGGGCTGTACTGATTTCTGTGGCCCAAATCTTTGTGGGAGTCCACTTCCCAAGCGATATAATCATTGGAGCGCTTGTTGGTGGCCTGATGGCGTGGAGCCTGTATCAGATATATAAAAGAATAATTGAGCCATATTACCCAATGGTTCACAATATATCTTCTAGCTGAAGACCCAATGCATTGACACTTTGGTATATTAGAGTTTTTTATATACATAAACGATCTGTATGGCCATTATTGACGGAAAAGCGCTCTCAGAAATTATTAAGCTGGAGATCAAAGAAGAGGTAGTTGCACTTAAAGAGCAAAGAAAGAATATTCCACATCTGGCCGCCGTTCTCGTAGGTAATAATCCGGCTAGCGAATCATACGTAAAAAGTAAGGTAAGATCATGTGAACAAGTTGGATTTGAGTCTACGCTGATTAGAAAGGACGATTCTATCACAGAAGAGGAACTCTTAGCGATTATTAAGGATCTAAACGAAGAGGAAGACGTGGACGGTTTTATAGTACAGCTTCCATTACCAAAGCATATAGATGAGAACAAAGTCACTTTGGCGATTGATCCAAAGAAAGATGTGGATGGGTTTCATCCCGTCAATTTTGGACGGATGGCACAAGGTCTTCCTTGTTATCTGCCAGCTACTCCTTACGGTATTATGACCATGTTAGAGCGGTATGAGATAGAGACAGAGGGAAAGCATTGTGTAGTGCTAGGCAGAAGCAACATCGTTGGGTCACCCATGAGCATTTTATTGAGCAGAAAGGGCTACCCTGGTAATTGTACGGTGACCTTAGCACACAGCCGCACTAAGGATCTCGCCTCAGAGACACTACGAGCAGATATTTTGATTGCAGCCATTGGTATCCCTAATTTTATCAGTGCGGATATGGTAAAAAAAGATGTTGTCATTATAGACGTCGGCATCAATCGAATAGATGACATGAGTCGAAAGAGAGGATACCGCTTAGTAGGAGATGTGGATTTTGATTCAGTCAGCCCTAAAGCCTCATTCATCACTCCAGTACCAGGAGGCGTAGGGCCGATGACGGTGACTTCATTATTAGCTAATACGATGAAAGCTTCAAAGAAAGAAATTTATCAATAATAAGAATCCTCTTAACATGCCATGTTCGACTAGCACAGAATATATATTTGATCAAATTAATGACATCCTTTGTGTTCTCACAGAAGCTGACTATGTACAACCATTGCACGTTTTTAATGGTTCAACGCTGGGGCAGCACTGCAGACACATCATAGACTTCTACAGATGCGTCATTCAAGGAGCCTTTTGTGGTGAAGTGAACTATGCTTGCAGAGATAGGAGCAGCGCCATTGAAAATAATATCGAATTAGCTCAAAGCCAATTAGCAGAATTACAACGCATCGTTAGAGAATTATGCAATGATGAACCTCTTAAAATTGTGACTGACTTTCATCAAGATCTTGGAAATGAACATGAAGTGGTGCAGTCATCTATCGGAAGAGAATTGATGTATGCGTATGATCATGCCATTCATCATTTAGCGATGATTAAGATTGGAATCAAAGAGAATTTTAGCTATGTAGATATTGATCGTACCGTCGGTTTGGCCTCTTCTACGATTAATCATGGTGTACCAATACATTGATGGAAAACAAGTACCTTATTTTTAATTTTACATTCACCGATGGTGATGTAGAAATTTTAACTGCATTTCTACTCGATGCAGGATGGGACGGAGTAGAAGAGGTCAGTCTCCATGAAGTGAATGCATATCTTTTAGAAAGCAAATATTCAGAAGAACTTTTGGAACAACTGAAAGGAAAACTGTATTTTGATATTAACTTCAGCTTTCAAAAGTTACCAGATAAGAATTGGAATCAGGAGTGGGAATCTAATTTTTCTCCCGTGATTATCGATGACTTTTGTATCGTAAAAGCAGATTTTCATACTGACCTTCCTCCAGTCGAGCATGTTATTACAATCAATCCAAAATTAGCCTTCGGTACAGGACATCATATGACAACCTACATGATGATTAAGGCGATGCGCCACATTGACTTTCAAAATAAACACGTCATAGACTTAGGCACAGGTACAGCTATCTTGGCTATTTTGGCAGAGAAACTCGGTGCGCGGAGCATACTGGCTACCGATAGCGATGATAAAGCCATCGAAAACTCTATAGAGAACATGGTCGCTAATCAATCTAGCAAAATTACACTTAAAGATCATCTGCATCCAATAGCACAAAATAGTGGAGATATCGTACTGGCTAATATCAATATGAATGCACTCACGAAGTATCAACCAGTAATCGAAGACATCGTTAGACAGGATGGCCTGGTGCTGCTATCTGGGATTCTCTACGAGCAAGCTGAGAAAATGATTAGTCTATATACAGCTTCGAATAAGCTCAAGCTGCTCTCTCACAGTCAAGGAGGTGAGTGGAATATCTTAATATTAAAACGATTAGAACTTTAGGAGTGATTGATATACTTCTCTTATAGGTAGCCCCAAGATATTTGAATAAGATCCCGTGATGGATTTTATCTTTACCCAGCCGATCCAGTCCTGAATACCGTACGATCCTGCTTTGTCATATGGCTTGTAATTATCCACATAATAGTCTAATTCAGCATCAGATATCTCATCGAGTAGCACTTCTGACTTGACTGAGAAGCTTTCTATTTTATTCTGCGTGATGAGTGTGACTCCAGTGATTACACTGTGCTTATGGTCACTTAGCTTGCGCAACATCTCGATAGCGCCTGATCGGTCCTCAGGTTTATTGAGTATCTCTTGCTTTGAGAAAACTGAGGTATCCGCAGCAAGTACGATTTGATCAGTTTGCAGCTGTTCCATGGCGTACCGCCCCTTTTTCAGGGATAAATACTCTGGAGCCTCTTCAATAGGCAAGTCATCTGGTACATTCTCTTCAACATCATAGCCGATGACTTTAAATTTGATGTCGGCCTGTTCTAATAAAAATTTTCTTCTCGGTGACTTAGAAGCTAATATGATTGATTGTCTAATCATGGATAGAGTAAAAGAGTGAGGCCTGCCAGCATTAAAATTTTTAATCCTCTGCTAATATAGGAATAGTCCTTCTGATGAGAAGCTCGGAAAGTTTTATACACAAGATAGCTCAAAGGCAAGAAGATCAACAATATAGTATGTGTCTGAGCGATTGTGGTAAGAAACGGGTGAAATACTGCAAATGATAGCACTATTGACATTCCTATCATACCCAAAAATGCTGCGACTAGCCTTGATCTATCTAAACCTATCCGTATGGGTAATGTCTGCAGACCGAAAGCAAAATCAGCATCATAATCTTCCGCATCCTTGATGATTTCTCTAAATAAATTAGTCAAAAATGCGAATAGCATGAACGCATATAGTACCTCCAAGGCTGAAGTGTGGACCAATACTCCGCAGCGATATTCCGATAAAATAACGATACCGACGACAGCCGAAGTAAAGCTAGAGACCAAAATATTAGCTGGTAGTCCGGTAGGTTTCAGATGCGATGAATACAATAACAGGAGGACAGTGGCTCCAGGGTAAAACCAATAGAGATCTATCAGATCTACACGGATAGCTAAAAACAAAGATAGTGCTGCACCGAACATGACTAATCCCTGATAGATTGATAATAAAACATCTTTAGTAAAGTGTCCTACGTTCTTACCAGCTCTATGATCTAAGTCGTAGTCACAATAATCGTTTATGATGTAGCCAGCAGCAGCTATGATGACAGTGCACGCGAGTAGAAGAGTGAAGTCGACATCGTTCAGGCCTGAAGATAGCGTACTTCGAAGCCCTTTTCTTTGATTTGAAATAAAGTATTTGACGATGATCTGCGTCAGGATAATAAGGAAAAGGTTGTTAGCTCTAATCAGCTGGAGCAGCTTCATGAGGGGGAGGCTATTGGTTATCTCGCCACTCGTAGACCCACTTAGCTTGGATCTGTTCGAGGTGGCCCTCAGTACTTTGCTCCTTAGTGCCTTCAAAAGTAGGTATCTCAAGTATCCAGTCTAATAGCTCAGTGAACCTTATACGGTAGATCTTACTTTCTGTAAAATCATCACCAAACCTTTCATATAGCTTCATTGCTACATCTTCATGGTCTGGCCAATTGATGGGTAAATCATCGAAATCTTCGAATGCCATAGTTTAGTATTAATGTTCGTGACCTATAATTCCAGATTGGTCAGGTATAGTGACCTCTATCTCAGCATCATCGTTGAGTATGATGCACTGACAGGCTAGTCTAGACTCAATGCGAGGGTTGCTGGCGCGATCAATGAAGTCTTCTTCTTTATCTGAAATCTCCTCCAACTGGTCTCCTCCTTTTTCTACATATACATGACATGTACTGCAAGCACACACACACCCACAGTTATGATTTAAGTGGATGCCATGATCCTCTGTGACTTCTTGAATGGTGAATCCCGCTTCAACATTTTCTATGACCTTTGGTTCGAGGCCACTTTCTTCAAATAAAAACTTAATTGTTGCCATATAATATCTCTCGAAAGAGCTGCAAATGTAATGTATTAAGCCTATAAAACACCGTGACTACGCTTATTGTTCCCCCGTTGCTGAATTGTTATTATTTTGGCTGGAATAGTAGCATATCATGTCAAAATCTTATAGATTACAACATAATCGCGACGTACTTCAAAAGATTCAAGTCAATGTCTCAAGCTAACGAACAATTAGAAATCAAAAAATACAAGTTTAAAGAGCTCAAGGTATACTCCTCAACAGAATGGCTTGCCGACAATAAGAAGAAATACAGACAGGTCTTTGATCGATTCGAAGTCACTTACATCTATGCAGAATTATCTTTTCACAATAAATATTTTGATAACGAGAACTGGGAAGTCGATATAGATTTACGCTGCTACGAACTCAAGAAAAGTCGTAAAAAGCTATGCTCGCTGTCAATCAAGAAGCAGGTGAGTAAATTTGATAATGTAGTCTACGTGCGAGAAGGGTGGGGCAATAAAAAAGAAGGAGCTTTTTGGAAAAGTGGCACTTATTACTGGGAGGCTTGGATCGATGGGGAAAAAGTCGCCACCAAGTATTTCTATATAGAAGATGCGGGCATCAACTATGAGATTAATCTGGATAGCCCCTATGTGGATATCTACTCCCTAAAACTATATGAGGGACAATATGATGATGTTATAGAAGCTGAAAGAGTATACCACACTGTATTCAGTTGTGAGGAGACCAGATACATTTATGTGGAGATGGCACTCAAAAACCTGATATCTACATCTAATTGGCATTGCGAGCTATTTATAAAATTCTATAACCAGGCACGAGAGCTGAAAGGTCAGGTCGTCAAGTTGCAGAATGTGAAATCAGATGACGAATTTATTAAAGTCACTGCAGGATGGGGTACTAATGTTAAAGGGAGTTGGAGATATGGGTCCTATACGGTAGAGATCATATTCATGGATAAGCTACTCGCCGTCATTCCATTTGAAGTTAGTGATGAGTTTATCGAAGGTATCGTACCGGTACAGTTGCCCAATAGCCAAGTGCCTCTCGTCCTTGTTCAAGATGAGGGTGTCAATCAGAGTTTTGAAGAAGTGATGCTTAACTTGGACTCTCTGATAGGACTACAAGCCATTAAGCGCCAAGTCTTGGATCATGCTAAATACATCCAATTCCTTCAGTTAAGAAAGGATAAAGGTTTCGCTGAAAGAGAAGAAATAAACATTCACTCTGTTTTCACAGGTAACCCTGGTACTGGCAAGACGACAGTCGCTAATATGATGGGCTTGCTTTATAAGAAAATGGGGCTACTGTCTAAGGGACATGTGCATGAGGTAGATAGGGTAGATCTGGTCGGAGAATACATCGGGCAGACGGCTCCCAAGGTCAAGGAGGCTATTGAGAAGGCGCGAGGCGGTGTGCTCTTCATAGATGAAGCTTACTCCTTAGCTCGCACTAATGATGATAGTAAGGACTTTGGCAGAGAGGTAATTGAGATCTTAGTGAAGGAGATGTCCAATAGAGAGCGAGATTTTGCGGTTATTGTAGCTGGCTATCCCAAGGAGATGAAGCATTTCATTGATTCTAATCCAGGCCTCAAGAGTAGATTCAAATTGTTTTATCACTTTACGGACTATTTGCCACAAGAGCTTTCAGAAATTGCGAGCTACGCTTCACAAGAAATGGAAGTGAGCTTTATGCCTGATGCAAAAAGAAGGATTGATGAGATCATCACAGACGCCTTTCGAAATCGAGATAAGTCTTTTGGAAATGCCAGATTTGTATATGATTTAGTAGAGAAAGCTAAGATCAATCTGGGCCTGAGGTCGATGGATCAGTCCAGCCCTAAAACATTGGAGTACGACTATCTTCAACAGGTCTTATTAGAAGACATCAACAAAATAAAAATTAAGCAGCAAAGAATAATCCCGCGTATTCCAATAGATTATGAATTATTGGACAATGCACTTGCGGACTTAGACATTCTGATTGGAATAGCAGAAGTCAAAAAGCAAATTTTAGAACTCGTCGATATAGTAAAATACTACAGAGAGACTGGCAAGGAAGTTTTAAATAAATTCTTCCTACACACTGTATTCGTCGGAAACCCAGGCACCGGTAAGACTACTGTGGCGAGAATATTGACTCAGGTCTATAAAGCGCTGGGTATATTAGAGCGGGGACATATGGTAGAGACTGATAGGCAGGGACTCGTAGCGGGATACGTAGGCCAAACAGCCATTAAGACCGCAGAGATTATGGATGAGGCTATGGGAGGCGTTTTATTTATAGATGAGGCCTATGCACTGACTAGTAGGTCTTCCTCATATGGAGATTTTGGCAATGAAGCAGTTCAAACTATTCTAAAGAGAATGGAGGATCATCGTGGTGAGTTCTTCGTGTTCGCAGCGGGGTATCCTGATAACATGGAGCAATTTCTCAAGGCGAACCCTGGCCTGAATTCCCGGTTTGATAAAATATTGAAGTTTGACGACTATGCTCCAGAAGAGCTAAGCCAGATAGCTGAGAAGATGCTGTCTGAGGATGAATTCGTTCTATCTGCCAAGGCCAGAGACTTGCTTGTAAGTGAGCTGATAAATCTTCATCTTAGAAAAGATAAATTTTTTGGAAATGCCCGCACCGTACGCACTATCGTCTCCGATATTATCAGATATCAAAATCTTAGATTAGCATCTCAGCACGTGGAAGGTAAACCGCGTATCCTATCTAATAAAATAGCTGAGAGTGATGTCATTATGGCTGTAAAGGCTAAAACTGATGAAGCATTTAAGAAGAGCTCTATTGGATTTGGCAATTAAATTTAGAGTTGATACCGCATTATACTTTAGATGAAGAAAGGGACGGAGCATAGTACTTGTTGGTAGCCAATGCCGCTAAGCCAAATAGTACGAGTGTAAATATAAGATCACCGAATAGAGTAAAAGGAAAGAACGGAATCCCCGCAACATAGCATTCCATTAAGCCAGTCAAGCTCTTAGGATACATAGGAAGTTCTATCCACGAAGAAAAATTAGTGATTATAAAAAATATTACTGAAGAGCTAATAGAAGCTGACACCAAATGAAAAAATTTAGACCTCTTGATCAGACTGCCTATTAGGACGATCATTGCTATACTCACAAAGCTAGCTATCATGTATGGCTTAAACAAGATTATTCCAGTCTCTGCGTAGTAAGCTCGATACAACGTATTATTTAAAACCAGATCGGAAGCGAATAGGGCAACTAATGGAATCAAAATAGCCAAATACTTGTGACTCTTAAGATAAGACCCTGATAACAAGGCCATAGCTGTAATCGGAGCAAAATTGAGTGGATGAGGGATAATGCGATAAAGTATGCATGATACTATCAAGATTAAAACCAAGGTCACATTCCATTTTTTACTCGTATCAACCATTCCTAACTTTTATTCAAATTTACTACAATTTTATGCTTACTAAACTATATATTAATCTTTTGCCATAGAATTTTGGATCAATCACGGGAGAATGAACTTAGAGGAAAAAATAAACGATTTATTTGAGCTGCGTAAACTGCCAGAATTATTAGCACTTGCCACCGACGATCAGATGCTGAGAAAACGTATCTTAATAAGACTCAAGCGATTACAGCAAGTCATCTATGAGTTGGATAAATACTTGGAGTCTGCTTGGTACATAGACGAAACCTTATTAAACCACTATTGGGACAACATATATCTTGCTCTGAGAGGATTTCATATCCGCAGAGCTCAGATAGAAGCTCAGATAGGTCATATCAAAAGATACCAAGTCCACGAGCTACAACTCAGGGAGATGAAACTGCCTACAAGACTCTCAATGGATTATTTCTACTTCTATAAATCATGTGATATTAAATTGATGAGAAGCTTGATATATCATTCATTTCCGAAGCTAAAATATCATTCTTCATTGGCTGACTGGAGATGTTTTGACCTGCTGACAGAGCTCCACGATGATGTTGAAGATTTATATGAAGACAGCTCCGCGATCAATTGTAATCGATTTATGATTCAATTAGTGGTAGAGGGTGAACGACAGACGCAGCAAGTTTATCACGATTTTATCAACGAGGTAAACCTAAAATGTCATCTCCGTTTTCAAGGTGTAGACAGGAAGTCATTAAAATCCAAAATAAAGAAATGGACAGATGATGCAGGAGTCGATCTACAACAACTGTTAGAGGCTCAGATGATAAATTATAGCAAGCTCAACTTCGAAGGACTGTTACTTGCAGATTACATACCAGAACTGAATGCTAAGCTGGTTACAATCAATGCCTGATGATATTCTATTCATACAAACAGGAGGCACCATTGATAAGGACTATCCGCATCAGAAAGCTGGTTATGCGTTCTCTATAGGTGACTCGGCTGCAAAAAAGATGATGTCGAAATTGGATTTATCCATTAAGTGTCACTATATCAGCTGTACACGAAAAGATAGTTTGGATCTTACAGAAGAAGACCGCCAGAAGATGGTAGATGCGCTGGCACAAACAATGTGGCAAAAGGTTATAATAACTCATGGCACAGATACACTCCAGCAGACAGGACGATATATTAATAACAGGGTTAAGAATAAAGTGATTATTCTAACTGGATCCATGCGCCCTGCAGCGTTTAGGGATTCTGATGCCAGCTTCAATATTGGCATGGCGATAGCGGCTGCTCAAGTATTAGATGCTGGTGTATATATATGCATTCACGGCGTTGTCAAAGAAGTCTCTGATATAAAGAGAGATTCTGAAAGCGGTAAGTTTTATTGATATGATGCCTTCAAAACATGATTTATTGGACGCATTTAATAGGATTACGAGTCATATACATCGGACGCCTATCATGACAAGTCGATATATCAATGACCTATGTCAGGCGGAGGTGTTCTTTAAATGCGAAAATTTTCAGCGAGGCGGATCATACAAATTAAGAGGTGCGCTCAATGCCACACTTAGTCTCTCTGATAACCAAATAGCCAAGGGTATTGGCACACATTCTTCTGGCAATTTTGCCCAAGCTGTCGCGTTAGCCGCAAATATAGTGTCAACCCGAGCCTATGTGGTGATGCCGGAAAATGCACCTGATATAAAACGCAAGGCAACATTGGGCTATGGTGCCGAGCTGACACTTTGTGCGCCTACGATTCAGGCCAGAGAAATGGCCTTAACGCAAATTGTAGCGTCACACGGCATTAGCCCCTTGCACCCATCTAATGATATTCCAGTCATTATAGGTCAGGGCACGTGTGCGTACGAACTGCTCCAAGACATGCCAGATTTAGAATACATTATAGCTCCAGTTGGGGGCGGAGGGGTTTCTGCTGGCTCCATCATCGCAGCTCAGCATTTCTCAGATCGGGCTAAGGTCATTGGTGCCGAACCCACTAATGCTGATGACGCCTATCGCTCACTGCAGGCTGGCAAGATTTTACCATCAAAGCACCCAGATACCATAGCCGATGGTCTGAGGACTCAATTAGGGAGTCATAACTTTCCCATTATAGCTAAATATATAGACCAGATCATACTCGTGGATGAAGATGAGATCATATCTGCTATGCTATTAGTGTGGCAACGCATGAAAATTATTATAGAACCTTCAAGTGCGACTACATTGGCTGCGGTCATCAAGAATAAATCATTATTTAAGCATCAGAAAGTCGGACTAATCATCACTGGTGGAAATGTTGACCTGTTCAATCTTCCATTTTGATAATAAATACTTGAAGCAAGAAATTGAAGGACACTATTCTAAAAAGTCATCGCTATTAGCGTAAGATAATACTCAGACATATTGCAAATTTTTGAGGAGTTTACATTATTTGGCTGAAAGACTAAAGAGGTTTAAGCTCTAATATCAATGCGAATAATCTGAAATATCCATCTATAAAGCTGGTTCAGATATGGCTTAAATGCTTAAACAGATATCCACATTTGCTTTACAAGCCTTAATCTTTATTAGATAGTATTATCAGAGCTTTTCTTGCAGATATAAATCTGCAAGATCTACTCTCTGGTGTTCACCATACATTGTGGCTACCTGATAGTGACCAAAGGTTACAGTTTTTTTAGAAAAATGATAGAACAATATCGTGAATCAATTTAATCGATAAGTAGATAATAGCTTTAAAAAACAGCCAAAAGTCATTATTTTTGAGATTCTTTGGATAAAAATGCATACTAATGGCCTATTTGTACGTCTTAATAGACGTACTCGTACCTGCACCTTTTCCTTTGCGATTGTATATACCGATTTCTTAGCTTGCTGAGGGATAAATAAACATTGATCATTCTCATATGATAGATTTAAGCATACTACAGGAAAATCCTAATAACCCATCGTTCTACACGTTGTTGTTTTCAGTGCTATTTGCCTTTTTTCTTTCTAGTATTGTAGCTATCACTTACGATCTCACGACTAAGACGACCTATCGGAGAGCTCATTTTCTGCAGTCATTATCACTGATATCCATGGTCGCTGCTATGGTAATGCAGGCTATCGGTGATAGTATCGGAAGAGGATTAGGCATGTTAGGTGCATTAGCGATCATTAGATTTAGAACTAACCTGAATGATCCACGCAACATGACATTTATGTTTTCTTCCCTGGCGATTGGTATTTCTTGTGGTGTCTTAGGTTTCACGATCGCGCTGACCGGCACATTGGTGTTTTGCTTAGCAGCCTTCGTGCTTAAGTATTCTCCGTTAAGTGGTTCTAATGAATTAATAGGTGTACTGAGACTACAGTATCCAATTACGCACGATCTTCGAAAAGAAATTGAGATCAATATTAGAAGGTATTGTAAGGATTTTGACCTGAAAGAGATGAGGTTCTTACCTCAAAAGACGACTGAACTAATGAGTGATGAAGGCGAATTGATCTCAGTCAACGTTAAACGAGATGAATTGTATGAGTTAAATTATTTGATTAGAATGAAAAAAGAGACTGGTATCGCTGAATTTTCATCTTCAATGAGGGATATAGAAGGAATGCATGATATCAGATTAAAATTTGAGAAAGAACCTAAATCTCTATAGATGCAGAGTATAAATATTTTTTATTTCGTGGTATTTCTTGTAGGTATGATTCTATGGTCTATGAGCATGAAGTTCAGCGCAGAGGTTCAGTCATTTTTCGGCGTAGCAGAAAGTCAGGAATTTGTATTTAAGCGAGGCTTTGACGTCGCTGTTGATAAGATACATATTATTCCAGGCCAATTGGTCAAAAAAGGAGACCTGATACTTGAGTACTCTAGAGTTAGCACAGCGCCTAAATTAAGCAATGAGCAAGACTATTACATTAGAGATCTGAAAGCGAAGGAGGAGATTTTAATTCAGACCAAACTTAACGAGCTGCAAAGCCTTAAGGACCAGAAGCAATTGGAGATAGGTATTTTAGCGGATGAGATATCTAAAAAGCAGGAGTACATTAATAACAAGAAGGAAATATTGGGAGGCTTTGCTAAACCTTCTGTATTTATTCCTTTAGAAAATGAATTAAAGGCATTAGAGCAGCAAAAGGACAGACAACAGACATATTTTGATAATCGTATTACAGCCATTCAGAAAGACGTCAATACTAACAAAAGCCCTTACAAGGATCAAATATCTAGGCTCAGAGCAGAGAAAAAATTTGAGAAAGATATAGAGGTCATCCGAGAAAGTATGTTCGCCCCGTATGACGGCCTGATTGGCGATATTATGATAGTTGAAAATAGTAAAGCCTCTTCATATGAGCCTTTACTTACCATGTATCGTAATGAGCCTTCAAGAGTGAAAGGTTATGTCCACGAGGATTTAAGACTGCAAGTAGCTGTTAATGATACATTCTTAGTCAGCTCTAACAAGGACAGGACTAATCTCATAAAAGGAATTGTAACTGGGATGGGTAAGCGTATTGTTGGTATCCCGATGAGGCTGAGTCGTGTGCCAGATAGGCAGCTGTATGGTATAGAGATCATGATATCGCTCCCTCCTCATAATGATTTTATTTTAGGGGAGAAAGTGATATTAGAGCTTCATAAGAATTTAGGCTCACCTGAGGCTTCCGTGAGTAAGGAAAAATATACGAATCTTGCTAAGTAAGACATTCATTCCTTTCATCATCCTTAGCATCTTTGTTCAGGTAGGATTATCACAGGATCTCTCAATCAATACGCAGTCTTTTTTTGACTCTACGACGAAGGAATTGATCACCTTTCTACAATCATCCCCAAGTGGTAAAGCAGCGCACGAATTTAAAGCGCCACACATTGAGGGATTAGAATTTCGGACGGAGACTAATGATTTCGACCTTTCTGAGCAAGACTATACATTCAGAGTCTCTCCAACATCAAAAAAAATAAGAAAGGCACAAAGAGAACTTTACAATCTTTATCTAAATAATCCTGAAAACCCACTTCTCTCTACGTTTGAAACTCAATTAGAAGCCGTGTACCAGGCGTGGGTAAATCTCTATATCATAGATCAAAAGAGATCTTTATCTGAAGAATTATTAGACCTATTGAAAGAGAAAAAATCTTTATTAGAGAAAATGATGTTGCTGCCTGAATTCGAACTTAAGGGATTTGTGGACCTTCAAAAGAGAGAAGCCGAATTAGAAGTCGATATGGCGCTTCTCGATGAGGAGCAAGATGCCGTTGCTACTGCTTATGATACTCAATTTGCTACGTTTAATTTTAATGAGCTTATTGGGGTGGAAGCCATTGAGTCCATAGTTTCTACAATCGATACTGACAATTTAAGTCGTGAGGACATGTCTATTATAGCGTCTTATGAGAAGGAGTTAATTCAGAAAGAACTAGACTTAGAATTAGCTGAAAATGACAAGATATTTGAATGGGGACAGTTGGCTTATCGAGGACTTAATACCAATCCTTTCAAAGAAGTTGTCTCTATAGGTGCCGCATTCAGATGGCCGCACGATGGAAATAATAGGCTGAAAATAGAGGAGTTGAAAATTAAACTTAATCAAGTGGACTCAGAACAATATATTGAAAACGAAAAACTGCAATTGAGTGCTGAGAACGCCAAGGTTAGTGCACTCGCTAAGATTAAAACCTATCGAAGAATCTCAGCTTTACGAAAGAAACAGCAAGGAGACACTGACAGAATAGTAGAACTTCTAAAGAGGGATCAAAGTGTCAACCCTCTGGACCTCTTAGACATCAGAGAAGATGAGATAGAAGAAAGATTAGCCATCATCAAACTCCTCGAGGAGGTATATAATGCCTATTTGGACACCTTGAGCTCTAGTCGATTAATGTACAAACTACCTCTGACCAACTTTTTACGATAATCCGAACTCTCTCATTATCAGGCTATAACAAATAGCCTATTCTAATATAATATGTCTTCTAATACATAAGTAAGTGTCTTTACGAGACTTATGGCCAAATAAATTACTCACTGCGTAGGGGAGGTATTGGTGAGTGTACGTCGTAAGCGAAACTACAGATAACTCAGTGTACTCAGCTGACTATCAATGTGTAGAAGCTCGATTATTACTTAATAACCAAATCTCATATGAACATTGTAAATTTTTACACTCGTTTACTCATTCTCTCCATCCTATCCCTTAGCTATCTTTTTATTGCTGATGTCCATGGCCAAACTTGTGGCGCCATGGTATGTAACGATAAAATACAGTTAAGTCTGGGAGTAGAATGCGAATTAGTGATAGAGCCAGACATGGTGCTCGAAGCACCAAGTTTTGACGAAACTTATGAGATTCTCCTCTACGATGAAGGCGGAGAATTCATAGGAAATGCAGTTAGTGCCGATCAGGTCAATACCACTCTACAATACAAGGTGCAGAACTCTTGTGGTAACAGCTGTTGGGGCGAGATCGCATTAGAATTCAACATCTTGCCAGTATTAGAAAGCCCTTGTCAGTTTGTGGCTGGTGATGAAGATGCTATCACAGCGAAGCTGTCGTCATCTAATCCAAAGGAAGAAATCAGGATTACAGCATCGGACGACTGCCAGAAAGTTATCAATATTATGGGCAAGAGCGCTCTGAAGTTTAATGCTGGTAGTGCTGGTAATCCCATATGGGAATATGCTGACGTCCTGGTCGAGGTGTTCGATATCGTAGGTGGGACAGTATTCAGCCAAACATATCCGTCAGGAGCCTTTAGCGAGATTGTTACTATTCCCAATGCAGGTAACTACACGATAGAGGTATCATCCGTGATATTGAAGGCTGCTGGGAATATTACTTTGATGGCTGGAGTGCCCAATTGCAATATTGGCTGTATCAGCTGGTGTGGTGGCGGTTATCCTGAAATATTTCTGACACCTGCTATGGCTCAGAAGCAGATAGACGAAGGTTGTGCATCCAGTCTTGTAGGTGAGATCAATGTACAAGAGTCAACTGTTGGCGACCTCTGTGATGATGAAGGAGTCCTCCATGTACTCACATACACAGCTGTGGTGACCATGCATGGTATGACCCAGAAGGTCATTCTATTGACTCAAGCATTCCGAGAAGAGAAGGTAGATATAGGCCCTAATGGATTAGCAGAGATTCTATTTCCAGAGACCACATTATTGGATTGTGATGCAGATGACATTGATGTAAATTTAGTGCCTGGCTCGCCCGAATATATTGCAGCCGCTACAGGTGACAATAGCTTAGCTTACCCTAGTTATGTTGATAAGTATACCTTCATTCAGGATACGACTATTGTGGACAGCATTGTACATTATACAGAGGTAGCTGGATTTAGAGATACCATGATTATACAGTCATTAGATTTAGATGGCGACGGTGTATTTCAAAATGAATGGATCCTCATCACCGTGGTGGATAAAATATTTAAAGATTCAATCATTCCAGATACGATCATCGGTCCAGGGTTCTCTAATCCCTTAATCCCGATTAAGCCTAATGCAGCATTCTGCAACTTACTGACCTCATATTCTGATATCGAATTTAGTGCCTGTGCAGGAGGTAGTAAAATATTTAGGAGCTGGACAATCATCGATTGGTGTTCTGCTGGCACGCAGCTAACCGGTAAGCAATTGATTGAGATCACTGATCAACAAGCTCCAGAAGTAGAAACTTTAGGAGATCAGATCGTCAGTATAGATCCGTGGACTTGTAGCGCCACGCTGAAGCTTCCCGAAATAAAATATACTGACAACTGTGCCTCTGAGGTCACGGTCAAATGGTCTACGACAGCCGGTGATGTAGATGGCGACTTCATCTATAACCTCTCAGAAAATCAAAGCCCGATAATCGTCAATGCTGTAGTAGCAGATGAATGTGGTAATGAAACTGAGACGAGCTTCAATATTGCCGTAGTAGATGAAGTCGCACCAGTCATGATCTGCAAAGGAAATATTAATGTCACACTTACTTTTAGTCAAAGTGATCCAAGCAGTGGTACAGCTAAGGTCTTTGCTGAGAGTTTTGACTCTGGAAGTCATGATGCTGGCTGTGGCGATGTAAGCCTCTCCGTAGCCAGAATGACGGGGTGCTGTGGCACTGAGTGTGGTGAGGGAGAAGTGATCTGTTTAACACGAGATAAATTTGGTATCTGCACAGAAGAAGGCGTCAAGCCTGCTGTGGACGAGTATGGAGACTTCGTGAAGTTCTGTTGCGAAGACGCAGGACAGATTATTCCAGTGATATTAGTAGCGACTGATGAATCGGGCAATAAGAATCTGTGTATGATTAACGTGACAATAGTTAATAAAGCCTTACCTATACTGGTCTGTGACGATGTAGAGGTCGACTGCTCCGAGGAATCTATTGAAGCGGTGAAGCCAGTTGTAGTCGGTGTAGCATGTAATGCTGAATATGAAATCCTGCTTGCTGATGAATCCACTATAGGAGGTAACTGTGGTGATGGTAAAATCATCAAGGAGTGGTACATTGATCTTGATGACAGTGGAGATCTTACCGCTGGCGACTCATATTGTAAGCAGACTTTGAGTGTTGGCGATTCTGCAGGATTTGATCCGCTGACTATAAAATGGCCAAAACACCACAATGGTCAAACTGAAATAGGTATCAATTTAGAATGTCATCCGACGACTGATGTATCTACTTTATTTATTAATCATAATGTCATCATGGGCGAGGTAATGGACTGTGTACCAGACTTAGATATCGATGAGTCTAAGCCAATCTGGTGTGGATCTGATTGTGGCTTGGTAGGTTATAGCGTAGAGACTGACACTATCCGATCATCAGATGCCTGCCTCACATTGATATATAGATGGTCCGTAGTCGACTGGTGTACCTTTAATGCAAATCGGGAGGAGGACGATGCTGACGCACAAGATAGATATGTAGCTGTAGAAGATTGGGCTCAAGGTGTTTGTGCGGAGTGCCCTGAAAATGCGATCTATAATGATCCTGTCTATTTCAAGTATGAGGAGGTACAGCGAGATGGTCATTATACCTTTAATCAAATTGTAAAAATAAGTGATAAGACGGCGCCAGAGCTTGATGCTCCCACTACAGCTGAGGTTAACACTTCTGGCGGTTCACTGTCTAAGAATGATGTTTCTCCATGTGTGGGCTCAGACTTCATCACTGCAAGAGCGAAGGATTACTGCGGAAGTAATCTCACCAGCAGTAAAGACTTAAGCTGGATCGCTTCCATTTATAAAGATGGTGTCTTAATTTCCAGACAGACCACTATAGGTCCTGAGGCGAGAATCAATAGTGAAGAAGGTAGTCCAGGGGATATACACGAAATACGATGGGTCGTTAAGGACGGATGCGGTAATGAGAGTAGCGCAACCACATTAGTTAGTTTCGCCGATGAAAAAGCACCTTCTCCATTATGTATAGCAGGTCTCACAACAGCATTTATGCAATCTACAGGCAGCATTGAAATCATGGCAAAGAATTTTAATTTCGGCAGCTTTGATAATTGTTCTTCAGCTGACGAATTAGTTTACACCATCGTCAGAGAGGGTCAAGAACCAATTCTTTATGGAGCAGCTGGATTCGATGAGCAGGCAAATATTGTCTTCAATTGTGCAAACCTGGAATCTTTAGTTACCCTAGATGTATATGTGTGGGATACTAGTGGTAATAGTGACTACTGTACTGTCGGTCTTCTACTCGCTGATACTAATAATGCATGTGATGAAGCAGGAAATGGCCCATGTAGGAACGAGAGTTTGGTAAATGCTGATAGTAACTGTCCAGCTGAGGTAGACCCAGTTTGCGGTTGTGATAGTGTGACTTACGATAATGCCTGTCTCGCCATGACAAACGGCATTGTGAAGTTTACATCTGGTCCATGTCAATCTGGTTCTTCTTTTGTGGATATAGGCGGCAAGATCCAGACATCTGCTGGCCAAAGCATTGATGAGACGGAAGTGACTATTCGTGCTAATCTTCCTGAATATCCAACGGAGGTCATGAATGACAATAATGGAAGTTATATGTTCGAGAACGTACAAACAGGGATTAATTATAAGCTCTCAGCGGAGCGGGTGGATGCCTACATCAATGGAGTAAGTACACTTGATTTAGTCATAATACAAAAACATATCCTAAACATAGCTGCCTTAGGTGATCCATACAAAATTATCGCAGCTGATGCGAATAATAGTCAAAGTGTAAGTGCTAGTGATTTGGTTAAGATTACTAACATAATACTGGGGGTCTATGACTTAGGTGCGCAGGTGAATGATGCATGGCGGTTCGTCGATGCCGATCAAGCGTTTGCAGATAAAAGATATCCTTGGCCTTTTTCAGAAGAGTTAGAGCTCTTAGATGTTTACAGTGACAAGATGGCTGAAGATTTCATCGGTATCAAGTTAGGTGATGTGAGCGGCGATGTGAATAGTGCTGGTTTAAATGAAGTGGAGACACGCTCATCAAGCACATTGACATTGTCAGTCACTGACCAGATGGTAGCTCAAGGAGATATAGTGAGCATACCCGTAAGCTCCAGCAATTTTGATGACGTCTATGGATTACAATTAGCGCTCAATCACTCAGGTCTTCAGCTACATTCGATTGAGTCTAATGGTATCACTATTGATGAAGTTAACTACTTAGCAGCTGACGGACAGTTATCGATGGTGTGGTACGAGGCGGTTCCTTCCACTATTGATGAGGTCCTGTTCACGCTAGTCATGGAGGCTTCCGAGGATTTGGTCCTATCTGATAGAATCAACCTAGCACAGACAGTGAATCCAGAGGCATATACTGGTGACAATTTAGACAAGATGCCTATCAATTTTGATATTAGGGATGGATCAGAGTCATATATACTGCATGAGCCTGTCCCAAATCCCATGTCTGATATGACGACAATTGGTATCCAGATAGGCACTTCAGGTGATTATATATTCAGTATCATGGATGTATCTGGTCAAATGATCCATCAGGAAGATGCCTACTTTGAGGTGGGGCTTTACAAGAAAACATTGGATAGAAGTATCCTTAAGAATGCAGGCATTTATTATTATCAGTTAACAAACGGTGTAGATGTAGAAGTTCATAAACTGGTTGTAATCGAATAAAATGAAAGCGAGAACAGAAATTTTCGTTTAACATGACACGTTCAGCGTGGTATTAGGGAATCTCGTTTAGAGATGTGAGGGATGCACATAGGTGCATCCCATTTTTATGTGATATGATTGCAGCTACTTTCGAGAATTTGTTTGATTCTCACGGTGTAAGGATTTTGAAGTAGAGAATGCTATTAATTGCCTTGGCTTTATTTTTGATTCTTTAGCTTGAATAACAATCCTGAGAGATGTCAAAGAAAACTCATCATGTATATGTAATAGAGCTGGACAAAAAAGTATGGACAGAACGATCCAAATTTAGACAAGCTAATCCTCATTATCGAGGTATTATGTGCTGTTTATACGTTGGTATGACTAGTCACACTCCTAAGGAAAGATATGCTAAACATAAAGCGGGTGCCAGATCAAAAAATGGACACAAAATATCTTCTAGTTATGTGGAGAAATATGGTATCTATCTAAGGCCAAGTATGTATAACCACCTTAATCCTCTTACCAAAGCTGAAGCTATCCAATTGGAAAAATCACTTGCTACTAGCTTGAAACAAATGGGCTATGCTGTATGGTGGAATTAGAGTGCGTTTCGTCAATATGATTGGTTAGCTGTCTACTGATAACTAATTGCAATATACTTTCACATTGAGGCACGAAGTGTGAATACTCCTGATGACTTATTTATTTTGTAGATTGACTCACTTGTTCGCCTGATTCGGCTTCCAATCCTTATCTTTTGAAGCGGATTTTGATTTCAAGTCAAGCTGTTTTTTCTCTTCTTGTGGATCATGCCTGACATTGAAGTGAAGCCAGAGCGATCTTGAGTATCTAAGTAGGGGTAGATAGGTGATCACAGCTAAGAAAATTAAGAGAACCATCGCTTGATTCACAGTCCATTTGAAGTAGAAGACAAGCACAAGCACTAAGCCTAAGTATAACCAAGCTGATATGCCATAGGACACCATCATAGCGCCGTAGTAGAAGCCTATCTCAGGCTCTGTCCTCTGACCACAATGGTAGCATCGCTCTGGCATCTTAAGTGGATTCTTGAGGTCCATTGGTTTGATGAAAATATCACCTTGCCTGCACTTGGGGCATTTATAGTTCCATGAAGCTGCTAATGAGAATCCCATAGTAAAGACAAAATTATAAGATTATTTATCATTTATTGAAGGTGGTGTAAAATAAAAGTGATGGAAGCGTTAGGAAAACACGACAAAAAGTAATATTTTAGTGACAAATGACACGGCATGACTAAATATAACCAAGATAGCATTGTTCCTAGCTTAGTCCAAGAGGCGGCCATAAGCTATGGTGCTCCCACAAGGTACAATCATTTGCGCACGATTTTGGGCGGCAGTATATCCATCAAGAGTGACATGGATAATGACATGGATCTCATAAATCTTACTCGGATTGGTCTTCCCAAGAAGTCGTTAGATAGCTTAGCTTCTAAGTTGGGTATCAGCATGGAGAGGCTTAGTGGGTTATTACACATTTCTCATAGGACTTTACAGCGCAAGAATCCTTCAGATACACTCAGTGTGCACGTCTCGGAGCAGGTATTAAGTATTGCAGAATTAGTCAGAAGAGGGGAAGAGGTATTAGGTAGTGAGTCGGCCTTGAAGCAATGGCTCCATAGCGATCTAGCATCTCTCAATCACGCTCAGCCAATACAATTTCTTGATACCAGCTTAGGTACCTCAATTCTCCTTAAAATGCTGGGCAGAATAGAGCATGGCGTGTTTTAATCTTAGCAAATGTAAGCAATAAGGGAAATTAAAGCTTTAAAGCAGCGTAGTGAAGGTATACAGGATTGGGAAATGGAAATATTTAGAGGATCTCAGTGGTTTAGGCGCTAAATTATATGGAGGGCGCTGGAATAGAGAAGGCCTCCCCGTAGTTTATACTTCCGAACACCTGTCGCTTGCCGTTTTAGAATTGCTAGCTAATCAAATACGAAATCTAATCGACGAGACATACGGCTACATTCAGATAGAGATTCCCGATGATTCAAGCCACTTCAATATTGAGGCAAATGACCTGCAGGCTGATTGGCGGAACGGCATATATGACCCAAGTACCATTAAAATAGGTTCTACCTGGCTGCAGGATCGCTCTAGTCTGCTCCTGTCTGTCCCATCAGCTGTGTTAATGCAAGAGACAAATATATTAATAAATCCTCAACATCCTCATTTCCAATCAGTACGAATTACAGATAGAGCTGCCTTGGCATTGGATAGTAGAGTAGGAGAAGAGAAATGACTAATATTGCATAATAAGATGTATGAAACTAAATGACCGAAGACAATTTCTAAAGTATAGCTTAGGAGGATTACCAACGATGTTTCTCAGCGGTATACCACCTGGGCTGAGCTTACTAATAGAGCAGGATCCAGACTTATTCTTGGATATGGAAGGCAAGCATCCAGATATGGTCGTGCTGAACGATCGGCCACTTAATGCAGAAGCACCTGCTCACTTACTTGACGAGGCAGTCACCTCAGTAGCACGTATGTTTGTCAGGAATAACGGAATTCCGCCTACAGATATTGATCTGGATAAATGGACATTAGTGATCGAAGGAGAATCAGCGGAGCGAAGAATAGAACTCAGTCTCCAAGACCTTAAAACTAAATTTAATATACACACGCTACAGCTAACATTAGAATGTGGCGGTAATGGTCGTAGCGAATTTGATCCTCCAGCAAAAGGTAATCAGTGGAGCGTCGGTGCAGTAGCTTGTCCACAGTGGACAGGAGTGAGGCTCCGCGATGTGCTTGACAGTGCGGGCATCAAGGCTAATGCTCAATACATAGGCTACTACGGTAGAGATTTACACTTAAGTGGTGACCTTGATAAGGTGGTCATATCTCGTGGCGTTCCTATCACTAAAGCATTAGAAGCAGAGTCAATGATCGCTTGGTCCATGAATGGGGAAGACCTTACAATACAGCACGGCTATCCGCTACGGCTGGTATTCGGAGGTTGGCCCGCATCATGTTCTGGAAAATGGCTTCACAGAATAGTTTTAAGAAATCAAGTGCATGATGGTCCCAAGATGGGTGGCCAGTCGTACCGGGTTCCCTGTGATCCAGTCGCTCCTGGGAGTAAGGTTGCTGAGGAGGATATGTGCATCATAGAGTCCATGCCAGTTAAATCTTTGATTACCTCCCCTAAGACGGGGGCAGTCGTGAAACGATCGAAATTTTCGATCAGCGGAAAGGCGTGGGCTGGAGATTATTCTGTGAAAAAGGTGTCATATTCAATAGATTTTGGCCAGAGCTGGAAGTCGTGTGAGCTTAGTAGTGCCGTGAACCGATTAGCGTGGCAAATCTGGAAAGCGGAAGTCATCTTACCCTCTAAAGGCTACTATGAAGTGTGGGCGAAAGCTACAGATGAAAATGGGAAGTCTCAACCCATGTTACTACCAGGTTGGAATCCTAAGGGTTACCTTAATAATGCTTGTCATCGCATAGCTGTTAAATACATTAACTAATGTATTTGAGAATCTTCATATCTATAATACTACTGTTCATCCTCTTCTTAGCAGGATGTCAAAATAATGATATTCCAATACCGTCAAATGACGATTATGGTATAACGAATCAGCAAGTACTATCTAAGATAGAAGATGGTGTTCACATACCCTCTGGGCTAAAAGCTGGTCTGGGATTGACTGAAGTTTTACGTCACTGTATATCATGTCATTCTGCTAAGCTGATTACACAGAATAGGGCGACGAAGGACGGATGGAAAGCGATGATTGATTGGATGTATGAGACTCAGAATTTACCCCATCTGGGAAAATCTGAGCCGATAGTTATATCCTACTTAGCAGAGCATTACCCTCCCACAGCCACCGGAAGACGTAAAGCTCTGAGTGATATAGAGTGGTATGATTTTTCTGAAGACTAAAGCTGATTGTCACATTTTCGCCTAATAGATTTTCGGTGATAACATTGCTTATCATTATTTTACTTTGGCTCACACCTTTATGAGTAAGGTTAGTAGCTGCCGCTGTGATCGCTGATGTTGACTACATCTGAACATGCACATGTGGTGCTCAGTGCAAATTGATAATTGACAATATATTAGATCTTCGCTCGATCATATGAGGAATATTTATAATCTTTGGAGTTCCAATTGGAAATATGAAGATTTACCTTGAACTATTACAGCATATTCTGGACAATGGTACGCCCAAGTCTGATCGCACTGGAACGGGTACGCTTAGCTGCTTCGGATATCAAATGAGGATGAATCTTCAAGATGGGTTCCCAATACTCACAACTAAAAAATTGCATCTAAAATCTATTATTCATGAGCTCCTCTGGTTTCTGAAAGGTGATACAAATGTAAAATACCTACGAGATAATGGAGTGAGTATTTGGAATGCCTGGGCCGATGAGCACGGAGATTTAGGACCAGTCTACGGCAAGCAATGGAGATCATGGGAGAAATCTGATGGTACTACAATAGATCAAGTTAAAAATGCTATTCGACTTATTAAGAATGATCCTGATAGTAGGAGAATCATCGTCAATGCCTGGAATGTAGGAGAGTTAGATAGAATGGCGCTTACGCCTTGCCACTGCCTATTCCAGTTTTATGTGGCGGACGGTAAGCTTTCATGTCAGTTGTATCAGAGATCAGCAGATGTATTCTTAGGAGTACCATTCAATATAAGCTCATACGCGTTACTGACCATGATGATGGCTCATGCCTGTGACTTGCTGCCTGGGGATTTCATTCACAGCTTCGGAGATGTTCATCTTTATAATAATCACATAGAGCAAGCTAAGATGCAGCTTCTGCGTAAGCCCAGAGCTCTTCCTACTATAGCAATTAACCAGAAAATTAAAGATATATTTGAGTTTACGTTCGAGGATTTTCAGCTAATAGATTATCAGCCAGACCCTCACATCAAAGCTGCTGTATCTGTTTGATTTTCAATACATTTAGCAATTTTATTTAGATGTAATCTAAATAGCAAATAACGCATTTGAATATTGAGATATAATGTGTTTGAGTAATATTTTTGTGGTCAGTTTGAAACGCAGGTTCCTTGATAATAAATAAAAGTCACATAATAATGATGCATAAATCATTGACTTACAAAGGATTGACTTCTGTCATTCTACTTTTTGTTTGTTCCTTAGCTTTTTCACAGCCCTCTGCTGATTTAGGTAAGACACTTTTTAAGACAAATTGTGCCACATGTCACTCTAAAAACATGAAGACTGCCTCCACTGGTCCTGCGTTAGGAGCAGTACAAGAGCGGTGGTCAGACTATCCTCAGTCAGACCTTTATGCTTGGATTAGGAACTCTCAGGCTTTGATCGCTACTGGCCATCCGCGAGCAACAGCCGTTTGGAATGAGTACAAATCAGTCATGAATGCATTTCCTGGTCTAACTGATGACGATATAGCATCTCTTCTACTATACATTGATGGTATGTACAATGGTACCTATGGAGCAGCTGCTGCGGCTGTAGGCACAGTAGCTACAGAGGTAAAAGATAAAGGTATTCCAAGATGGATTTATTGGGCACTATTCGGAGGTCTCGTTTTATTCTCACTTTTACTATCCCGAATTATTGGTAATCTTAACGTGCTTAATGCAGAGAAAGAAGGGACTACATACCGCAAGAAGACATTATTTGAGACACTTACCAGTAAGGGTGTGGTCTCATTTATCTTATTTGGTCTTGTAGTATTGGGAGCATATACAGCGGCATCAAACTCAATCTCTTTAGGAAGACAACAAGGTTATGCTCCTGAGCAGCCCATTAAATTTTCCCATGCGACTCATGCTGGTGTGAATAAGATAGAATGTCAATACTGTCATGATGGAGCAAGAAGATCAAAACATGCCGTCATACCAGCCACCAATACTTGTATCAACTGCCACGCGGCAATCAAATATGGCTCTGAGCACGGCAATGCAGAGCTAACGAAAATATATGCATCTACAGGATATCTTCCGAAAGGAACTGGTGAGTATATTGAAGATTATGACAACATGTCCATCGAAGAGAAAAAAGAAATTTATACAGGATGGATGTTAGAGAATGCTATTGAGAATGATGAGAATTTCGAAAAAGTGACTGATCAACTACTTGAACAAATCGATGCGGAATGGGATGCTGTCGTTACATCTATGACTAATGATCAGAAGAAGGATGTGCAAGGACCAATTGAGTGGATTAGAGTACACAATCTACCCGATCATGTTTATTTTAATCATGCACAGCATGTCACCGTAGGTGGCCTTGAATGTCAAACTTGTCATGGGAAGGTAGAAGAAATGGAGGTAGTGGCTCAGCATTCACCACTTTCTATGGGATGGTGTATTAACTGTCACAGGCAGACTGAAGTGAAATTCGAAGACAATGATTACTACAATAGCTATCAACAGTATCACGAAGAACTAGCTAATGGAGATAGGGAGTCAGTTACCGTAGAAGATATAGGTGGATTAGAATGTCAAAAATGCCACTATTAAGACATCAGATTTAGCAAGAGACCACTACTTATAAAGTAATATAAATGGAGAATAATCAAAATGGAATATGGGTTGGTCAGAAGGACCTTAACCATGATCCTGAGTTTATCAAGTCAACTCAACAAGAAGATCAGAGCTCACTTCTCAGTACCATGGGTGATGAACAAGTAGCTACTGAATCTGATGGGTCAAGAAGAGACTTTCTGAAATACCTTGGATTTGGCTTAGGTGCTGCTACAGTAGCTGCGAGCTGCGAGATTCCTGTGAAACGTGCCATACCCTATGTGGTGAAGCCAGAAGAAATTGTACCAGGTGTAGCTACATACTACGCATCCAGCTATGTGAAAGGTGGAGAGTTTAGCTCCATCTTGGTTAAGACAAGAGAAGGTCGTCCGATAAAGATAGAAGGGAACGCTCTCTGCCAGGTCAGTAAGGGTGGAACTACTGCCAGAGTCCAAGCTAGCGTTCTTGACCTGTATGATGTCAATCGTTTGAAGGGACCGCAAATTGCTGAAGATGAAGGTTTTGCGAGCTCTACTTGGGCTGATATAGATAAAGCTATGAGTTCGGCTATACGCTCGAATGCCACGATTAGAATCGTCAGCAACACTATATTAAGTCCTTCATTTAAAAAGTTGATCTCAGAATTTTCAGCAAAGTATCCCAATACTAAGCTTGTCCAATATGATCCAGTATCTCTTTCAGCACTATTAGATGCTAATCAAGAATCTTTTGGACAGAGAGTCGTACCTAATTACAAATTTGATAAAGCTGATTATATAGTAAGTTTCAATGCGGACTTTTTAGGGACGTGGATTTCTCCTCAAGAGTACGCAGCAGGCTATGTATCGAAAAGAAAAATTAACTCCGCTAAAGGAGCCACGATGTCGAGGCACGTGCAGGTGGAAAGCCATATGTCAATGACAGGCTCTAATGCAGATCATAGGATTCTGGTCAGGCCAACAGAGCAAAGTTCAGCAGTCGCCTTCTTATATAATGAGGTGACAGGTGGGAAAGTCGGTGTCTCAGGTCTTACTGAGAAAGCAAAAAAAGCACTCAGAAAAACAGCTCGACAACTCTCGTCTAATAGAAGCCGTTCTATAGTTATTAGCGGCAACAATAATATTGGCGAACAACTATTAGTCAATGCCATAAATCACCATTTAGGTAATTATGAGGCTACTATATCTTTCGACCATGCTTCAATGCAGCGTCAAGGTAGCGACAGCGATATGGCTACACTTGTGCAAGAGATGTCAGCTGGTAGAGTCGATGTATTAATTGTCAATGATGCTAATCCAGTATATGATTATTATGATGGAGCGGCTTTCGCTGCAGGTATGTCTAAAGTAGGCACTAAAATAGGTCTTAGCTACCGACATAATGAAACTTCCTCTCTTTGTTCTATTCTAGCACCCATCCACCACGGATTAGAGAGTTGGGGAGATGCCGAACCAAAGAGAGGTCACTTCAGCTTAATACAGCCTACCATACATCCATTATTTGATACAAGACAGCCAGAAGAAACCTTTATGTTATGGTCAGGAATGGATGTTTCAAATTCAGATCAGCCGTATTACGATTACCTAAAGGCTAACTGGGTTGATAATCTTGCTTCAGGGGCAAGTTTTGCTTCCGCAGACTCATTTTGGGATGGTATTCTGCACGATGGTGTATATACCTCAGGCGGCATGGGAGAGGGTGGTGTAGCCTCTTTCAAAATGAATCTTTCTGCAGTTACCAAAGCGCTCATCAAACCTAGTAGCAGTGAATTAGAAATAAGCTTCTACGAGCCTGTCAGTATCGGCAATGGTGTCCATGCAAATAATCCATGGCTGCAAGAAATGTCAGATCCAGTCAACCGAACCACATGGGGTAATTATTTGGCTGTGCCAGTAAGCTTCAATGGTGTAAATCAATTTATTGGTCTTGAAGGATTGGAAGATGGGGACCTTGTCAAATTGACAATAGGAGACAAAACGATTCAAGTGCCAGTCATACAGCAGTTTGGCCAGATGCCGGGTACGGTAGCGTTAGCTTTAGGTTACGGAAGATCAGTAGGAGGATTTGCTACTAAAGGAGTAGGAGTTAACGTAAATGACTGCCTGACTAAGTCCGCTGGATCACCACAATATTTTGCCAGTAACGTTTCATTTAGTAAAACGGGTGATGAAGAAGAAAGCTTCTCATGCGTGCAGTATCACCATACTATGGGGGTCACTGATCAAAATAAGAATGGAGATATAATAAACGCTGATGAAGCGACATTGGCCCCAGGATATGGAAATATCTTTTCAGGTTTTCAGGGTGCATTAGTTGAGAGATCTATCATTAGAAGAAGTAACCTAAATCATCTGACAGAATCAGTAGATGACTTAGTGCATGAGAGAGAGCACCATGAAGGCCTTAATGAGCAAACACTTTATCCTTTTGACAAGTATGTAGAAGAGAAATACGCAGAAGGCCACCATTGGGGCCTACACGTAGACCTCAGTTCTTGCATCGGTTGCAGTGCTTGTACCATAGCATGTATGGCCGAGAATAATGTACCTGTTGTAGGGAAGGATAAGGTCAGTCGGCATCAAGAAATGGCATGGCTCAGAATAGATCGGTATTACTATGGTGACGTAGAAAATCCGAACACTGTCTATCAGCCCATGATGTGTCAACACTGTGACAATGCGCCGTGTGAAAACGTCTGCCCTGTGAATGCGACAAATCATAGTAGTGAAGGTCTGAACCAAATGACATACAACAGATGTATTGGTACCAGATATTGTGCTAACAATTGTCCTTATAAGGTTAGAAGATTTAACTGGAACGATTACACTACCGCCGACATATTCCCAGCTAATCAGGTAACTGTCAATGGAGAAGATGTGCCATTTGGTGCTGATAATCTGACGAGAATGGTACTCAATCCTGACGTAACTGTCAGAACCAGAGGGGTTATCGAGAAGTGTAGCTTCTGCGTACAGCGTATTCAGGAGGGTAAGCTTACAGCTAAGGCAGAGGGTAGAAGGTTGACTGACTCTGATGTGAAGAGTGCCTGTCAGACCGCATGCCCTACTGGCGCCATCACATTTGGTGACACTAATAACAAAAGATCAGAGGTATATAAAAGGATGGTATCGCCATTAACCTACGAGGTATTAGAGGAAGTGAATGTGCGACCTTCGGTCCAGTATTCTATGAAGGTGATCAATAAAGACGAGAATTTCGAAGCGTAGATTCGCTAATCATAAATTATAATAAATGAGTGCACCTGTTAGTCCCATTAGGCCACCTCTTATTGAAGGGCATAAAAGCTATCATGATATCACGAATGACTTAGTCAGTCCTACGGAGAGAGCCCCAGATAAGTCATGGTATATAGCTTTCTTATTATCTGTGACTGTATTAGGTTTTGGGATATTCTGTATTCTATGGACAATTTGGCATGGCATCGGAACGTGGAACTTAAATCGTACTATCGGATGGGGTTGGGATATCACCAATTTTGTATGGTGGATCGGTATTGGACACGCAGGCACATTGATCTCGGCGATACTTCTACTCTTTAGGCAAAAATGGAGAACAGGTGTAAACCGTGCAGCAGAGGCTATGACTATATTTGCGGTGATGTGTGCAGGGCTGTTTCCGCTTATACATATGGGTCGAATCTGGATGGCTATGTTTATATTCCCTTATCCAAATACAAGGGGACCATTATGGCCTAATTTTAATTCGCCTTTATTATGGGATGTATTTGCGATTAGTACATACTTCACGGTATCACTATTATTCTGGTACACAGGATTAGTACCTGACTTTGCTACAGTGAGGGATAGAGCAAAGGGTATTAGAAGAAAAGTATATAATTTTCTTTCATTTGGTTGGACTGGATCCGCTAAGCATTGGCAGAGATGGGAAGCCTTGTCGCTTGTCTTAGCTGGTATTGCCACGCCATTAGTTCTTTCTGTACATACGATAGTTAGTTTTGATTTCGCTACATCAGTTATTCCAGGATGGCATACCACTATCTTTCCGCCTTACTTCGTAGCGGGAGCGATTTTTTCAGGTTTTGCCATGGTTCAGACATTAATGATTATCACAAGAAAAATCTTGAATCTTCAAGAGTATATTACTGTAGAGCATATTGAGTCAATGAATAAGGTCATAGTTGCTACGGGAATGATCGTAGGCGTGGCATACTTGACGGAACTATTTATATCATGGTATTCAGGCTATATCTATGAGCAATTTGCGTTTTTCAACAGAGCATTAGGCCCATACTATTGGTCGTATTTTGGTATGATGTTTTGTAATGTGGTATCTCCACTCTTTTTCTTCTCTAAGAAACTGAGACGTAATATTAAGTTTACATTCTTTATGTCGATCTTGATCAATATCGGTATGTGGTTTGAAAGGTTTGTCATTATAGCTACGACTCTGGCAAGAGATTACCTACCATCAAGTTGGAGTTTCTATGTACCTACATGGGTAGAGATAGGCATCTATGTGGGGACTTTTGGATTATTTTTTACGTTGTATTTATTATTTGTACGAGTAGCTCCAGTAGTGGCCATAGCTGAGATAAAGTCCATCCTCAAAACTGCAGGTGATCAGTACGTAGGACCAAATGCCATACATAGCCATGTCAATGTTAATCAAGGAGGTGACTTTGCGCATACGAGCCATAATCTGGATGAAGACAGCTACGATAGTGGAGATCAAGCTGTAGCAACTAAAGCCAAAACCCAACATACTGCCTCCAAATCTACTATTACTGAGGATGATTTGACTAAAATAGAAGGCATTGGCCCGAAGATCTCTCAGACGCTGAAGGATGCTGGAATCTATACGTTTTCTGCGTTACAACAATCTAAATTAGAAGATATCCAGCGAATTTTAGACAAATCAGAAAGCAACTTCACGGGTAATAATCCAGAGTCTTGGCCAATACAAGCAAAGCTCGCTGCAGAAGGTCTGTGGACGGAGTTGGATCAATTGAAAGATAAATTAGACGGTGGCAGAATAGCCTAAAATTATAGACGATGAGTAAAACTAAAGAAGTCGTATACGGTCTATACTCTGACGAGCAAGATCTGCTAAAGGCAGTAAAAGTTGCTAAGTCTGGGCATATGGAAATTCATGATGTCTTTTCACCATTCCCCGTGCATGGTTTAGACCCGATTATGGGTTTAGAGGAGTCGAGACTGCATATTGCGGGTTTCATATATGGTATGATCGGAGCTCTGACAGCATTCTTAGGAATGACTTGGATATTTACAAAGGATTGGCCCATTATCTTTGGAGGCAAGCCTTACTGGTCAGTGCCAGCCTTTATTCCCATAACATTTGAGACCATGGTTTTATTCGCCTCTATCGGTATGGTGGTCACCTTCTATATCGTATGTGGTTTAGGACCAGGGGTGACTAATGAGACCTTACACGATAGATTAACAGATGATAAATTTGCAATCGCATTTAATACATATGATGTGACCGTAGATTCAGCAAAATCATTTTTTAATCAGACTGGAGCTTCTGATGTAAAAGTTAAAGTTATATGATGAACACATTTAATAAGCTATTCTTTGGGTTTTTGCTTGTCATGTTCTTGACGCTGCAGTCCTGCCAACAACCCGTGGGCAACTCGACAGGATCAGAGTATATGCCTGATATGGCGCACTCTATTGCATACGAGTCTAACTATTACAATTATTACTATAATAATACCTGGGGTGGCCAAGATGAATATTACAAATTTGCGCAACCACGTCTTCCAGTATCTGGTACTATTGCCAGAGGAGGTTCTAATCCAGATGCAGACCAGAAGGTAGTCCCATATTACTATGGCAATACGGAAGAAGAGCGCACGAGGGCGACTAATGAACTAATCAATAGCCCCGTGAAGATTACAGATGCGGGCTTACGTCAGGGAAAAGAGCTATATAACACATTCTGCGGCATCTGTCACGGTGACAAAGCCGATGGCGCAGGATATTTAGTTAGGGATGACGGTGGGAAATATCCGGTTCAACCCGCCATTCTGAATTCCGAAGAATTTAAAGCTGCCAGCAATGGAAGATATTACCACGCAATCATGTATGGTAAAAATGTAATGGGAGCGTATAAAGATAAAATCAACTTTGAAGAAAGATGGCACGTCATTCACTACATCAGATCACTGCATGCTAAGGAAGATGGTAAAGTGTATACTCAGATGGAGAATACCCTTAATGATTATGACGAGCCTGCAGGAGAATATGCAGTAGTAGATATTCCGATGACACAAGATGATCCTATCGAAGCTCATCAGGAATTAGAGGCTGTTCATAGCGATGGCGAAGAGGGAAGTCATGATACTGACCAAGGTGTAGATCATCAAGAAGGCGGTACCCATAAGAGCGAAGATCATAAGGAAGGAGAATCTCACGACGGTCATTAATTTTAATAAATACAGAGTAGAATGAACGAATATGTAATGCCTACAAGTCAGAGAACTCTCTTCCTCGGAGGAATGGTTCTGGGTATAGTATGCTTAGCTTTATCATGGTTTGTTGGAGCTGATGAGTTTCATACCAGATTTTGGACGAACTTATTACACAATACGGTATTCTTTACTGGAATATCATTCATGGCACTTTTCTTTATCTGCGTATGTATCACAGCATGGGCAGGATGGTATACCTTATTTAAGCGTGTCTGGGAGGCTCTATCAATGTTCATGATCATCGGCTTTGTGATCATGGTGATCATTGGTCTCGGCAATTATTTTGGCTTTCATCATCTCTATCACTGGAATGATGCTGATTCTGTATTAAATGATAAAATCATAAGTCATAAATCTAAGTTCCTAAATAAGAATGTGTATTTCGTAGGTGGATTGATCGTGATGGCTGGTTGGTATTTATGTGCTATGAAACTGCGGTCTCTTTCACTAGCTGAGGATCGAAGTGGAGATGATTCATATGAGCATCATCACAAGGCGAGAGTTTGGGCTGCAGGTTTTCTCCCATTTGCAGGCTTCAGTAGTGCTTTCATCATCTGGCAGTGGATTATGTCCTTAGATGCGCACTGGTATAGCACCATGTTTGCATGGTATAGCGGAGCCAGCTGGTTTGTATCAATGATCGCGCTAACGATTCTGATCATAATCTACATGAAATCAAGAGGCTACTACGAGCAAATCACCAATGAGCATGTTCACGATTTAGGTAAATTTTTATTTGCGTTCAGTATATTTTGGACTTATTTATGGTTTTCCCAGTTCATGCTGATATGGTATGCTAATATTGGCGAAGAGACTGTCTATTTCAGGCACAGAATGGATAATTATCCTGTTTTATTTTATGGTAACCTATTGATCAACTTTGTCATGCCTTTCTTTGTTCTAATGAGGAACGATACTAAAAGGAAATTCGGTTCGGTAGGGTTTGTAGCGGCGATTGTTTTATTTGGGCACTGGTGGGACTATTTTTTAATGATTAAGCCAGGAGCTCTACATACGGCTCATGAATTAGCTGGCCACGGTCACGGAGATGGTGACCACGGCGCTGGAACCCATACAGGTGAAGCTGTTCAGCACGCTGCTGAATTTGTTTCAGGATTTACACTACCAGGTTTATTAGAGATTGGAGTATTTGTAGGCTTTTTATCAGGCTTCTTATACTTCGTGTATGTTAAGTTATCTCAGGCACCTTTAGTACCTGAGAATGATCCTTATTTAGCAGAGAGTATACACCATCACGTTTAAAAATTAAAATTATACATGACTACTATTGTAATCATATTAATATTAACTGTCGCTGCAGTCATCCTGTTTCAAATAGGCAAGCTGACTGAGTTAGCCTCTAAGATAAGAGGTGAAGAAGAGGTAGAGCTAAAAAAGAATGACAGGACAGCATTATATTGCTTATTGTTCCTGATTGGATTTATGGCTTACTGTGTTTGGGTAGGCATTAAGTATAAGGATATCGTACTCTGGTATGGACCTCATACATCCGCCTCAGAACATGGCGGCCTGTTAGACAGTTTATTTAATGTCACCGCATTTTGGACAGGTATTGTGTTTGTTTTAACTCATATACTTTTGTTTTGGTTTGCCTATAAATACAGAAAAAAGAAAGGTGTTCATCAATCTTTTATTACGCATAATAATACATTAGAATATGTCTGGACTGGTATTCCAGCAATTGTTTTAGTCTACTTAGTCGCGAGTGGATTAGTAGTTTGGAATGAAGTGATGCCTGATGTGGACCCAAATGATGATTATTTAGAAATTGAAGCCACTGGCTACCAGTTTGCTTGGGACATTAGATATCCAGGACCCGATGGTAAATTAGGTACGAAGAATTACAAGCTCATTGATTTGGCATCTAATTCATTGGGGATGGACTTCACCGATGAGAAGACTCATGACGATCTTGTCATAGGTACTCCAGAGTTTTTGCTGCCTGTCGGTCAAAAAGTTAGGGTTAGAATTACCTCCAAGGATGTTTTACATAACTTTGATCTGCCTCACTTCAGAGTAAAGATGGATGCCATACCAGGCACTCCAACTTACTTCATATTTACACCTACCATCACCACTGAGGACTACAGAAAAAGACTCAAAGGCCATCCTGACTGGGAAGTGCCTGCGGACGAAGAGGAGCCAGATGGGCTAAAAAGATGGGAAGCTTTCGAATATGAATTAGCATGTGCAGAGCTGTGTGGTAAAGGCCATTATAGTATGAAGCGGATTCTCCGAGTCGTCACACAGAGAGAGTATGATCAATGGTTGGCAAAGCAGGAGTCATTTTACTTGACTAATATCAGAAATACTGCAAACGACCCTAATGACGAAAGCTTACTCAAAATAGAGATAGCTGAACGCTCTAAAGATTTTCTAGCGGCTGTAGATCAAGCAGTATCAACTCCAGATGATGCAGAAGATGACTTAATAAATTTAGAGCATGTGTTTTACAATACAGGATCCGCAGAGCTAAAAGAAATTTCTAAATATGAGCTGGATAACGTTGTTACAGCGCTCAACAAATACAAAGAAGTAAGTGTTGAATTAGGGGGACATACAGATAACACTGGTGCTGCTGATACCAATCAAATACTGTCCCAAAATAGAGCGGAGTCAGTGAAAAATTACTTAGTAAATAAAGGGATCAGACCCGAGAGATTATCTGCTGTTGGGTTTGGCCAAAGTGATCCAGTCGACACAAATGATACGGACGAAGGAAGACAGAATAATAGACGAACAGAAATGAGGATTTTAACAAACAACAATCTCTAAAAATAAATTAATGTCAGATATCATAACATACGATGAAAAAGTTCTGATAGAAGAAAATGGCTTTGACGACCATTTTCACGATCATCATCATGAGGATAAGTACAAATCTAATTTTATAAGTACTTATATCTTCAGTATGGATCATAAGATGATAGCTCGTCAGTTCCTTATCACGGGTATGATCTGGGCGATTATCGGAGCAGCTATGTCCATCATTTTTAGGCTACAACTCGGGTTTCCTGATGAAAGTTTGGCGTGGTTGAAACCGCTGTTAGGTAAGTGGATCACCATCAATGCCGAGACTGGCATCGGCGCATTACAACCAGAGTTCTACTATGCCTTAGTTACAATGCATGGCACTATCATTGTATTTTTTGTATTGACGGCGGGCCTGAGTGGGACATTCTCGAATTTGCTTATCCCGCTACAATTAGGAGCACGTGATATGGCTTCTCCATTCTTGAACATGCTATCTTACTGGTTTTTCTTTTTAGCCAGTGTAGTTATGTTTTACTCACTGTTTTTAAGCACGGGGCCTTTTTCAGGAGGATGGACAGCTTACCCACCTTTAAGTGCGTTACCTCAAGCCTCAATTGGTTCTGGAGCAGGTATGACCTTATGGACGGTAAGTCTAGTTTTATTTGTAGTGTCAGTTCTGTTAGGAGGTATTAACTATATCACTACTGTCTTGAACTTAAGGACTAAGGGTATGACATTTTGGAGAATGCCATTGACTATATGGGCATTTTTTGTGACAGCTATTTTAGGTCTCTTATCCTTTCCCGTGTTGGCATCAGGCTTCTTTTTGCTAATGTGCGATAGAGGATTGGGCACAAGTTTTTATTTAAGTGAAATATTTGTGGGTGGTGCAGCATTAGATTTCGCTGGAGGTAGCCCTGTTCTATATCAGCATTTATTCTGGTTTCTAGGTCACCCTGAAGTATATATAATTATACTACCTGCGATGGGGCTGGTATCAGAAGTTATGGCTGTACATGCACGTAAGCCGATCTTTGGTTACAAATTCATGGTTTATTCTATTTTAGCCATTGGATTTCTATCGTTTATCGTATGGGCTCACCATATGTTCATGTCAGGAGTAAATCCATTCATCTCTAATTTTTTCGTAGTATTTACATTAATCATAGCGGTTCCGTCAGCCATCAAGGTTTTTAATTGGATAGCCACTCTTTATAAGGGTAATTTGCGTCTCAATACGCCTATGCTGTTCTGTATCGGTTTCGTTTCTATGTTTATTTCGGGAGGTCTGACAGGGGTATTTTTGGGTAACTCTGCCATTGATATCCAAATGCATGATACTTACTTTGTAGTCGCTCACTTCCACATTGTGATGGGTATAGCAGCATTCTTCGGGATGTACGCTGGTGTGTATCACTGGTATCCAAGAATGTTTGGTCGATTTATGAATGAAACCATTGGCAAGATTCACTTTTGGGCGACTCTCATTGGCGCTTATGCTATATTTTGGCCTATGCACTATTTAGGCTTAGCCGGTGTACCAAGGAGATACTACAGGTTCGATAGTTTTGATGCCTTTAGTTCATTTTCATCCATGAATCAGTTTATTACTATCGCTGCCATCATCGTTTTCTTAGCCCAGCTATTAATGGTAATTAATTTCTTCTACAGTATGTACTACGGAAAGAAAATGACCACTAAGAATCCGTGGGGCGCATCTACACTGGAGTGGACTACTCCGATTAATGCAGGTCACGGGAATTGGGAAGGTAACCTTCCTGTGGTGCACAGATGGCCATATGATTATGGTAAGAATGGTCAGGATTTTATTCCTCAGATTGCACCCATGGCTGAGGGAGAAGAAGATTCTCATTAACTAAAGAAACTCAATATCGTATTGAATAAAGACATTCAACATATTACCATAAATCAGAGCGCGGAGCAAAAGTTTAGCTTTCTGACTGATCTTAATCTTCTTGTTAAAGGCAGACTGACCAGTATGGTGGTATTCACTTCTGTAATCGCATATTTGCTAAGCTCAGGATTTTCTGTGAGTATAGGCTCTGTTATATTCTTAGCCATTGGTGGATTCTTCATCGCTGGCGCTGCTAATATTTTTAATGAAGTATTAGAGAAGGATTATGACAAGCTGATGAAGCGTACGTTAAATAGACCCATCGCTGCTGGTAGAATGAGTATGTCTACTGGAGTGATGATTGCTGGGTTCATGGCTTTGATCGGTATGACCATTTTAGGCATGTTCAATCCTTTGACAGCATTCTTTGGAACGTTGTCATTGGTTATATATGCGTTCATCTATACGCCGCTAAAGAGAGTCACACCTATGGCGGTGACAATCGGCGCTCTTCCTGGTGCAATGCCTTTGCTGATCGGTAGTGTAGCTTATGACGGTTATGTAAGCGAGTTAGCTATTTGGTTATTTGCCTTGCAGTTTTTGTGGCAGTTTACGCACTTTTGGGCTATAGGTGTGTTGTCTTATGCTGAGTATCATAAAGCTGGGTATACTTTTATCCCAGGTAATGGAAATTCACCTGCGAAAAGAATTAGATATCAGGCTCTAATTTCGGCGGTGTGTCTTCTTCCGCTCACGGCCTTGCTTGATTATACGATGAATCTTCATTTGCTATCTGCATCACTGATGTATATGGCGGCCGCAGGATTTATCTACTACGCTATAGAATTTGTCAGAGACAAGAAAGATAATAATGCGCTCAGTCTTATGTTCTCGTCTCTTATTTACCTACCTGTGGTCTTAAGTATTTTGTTAATCGATCAATTATTTTAGATGACTTACTTGGTATTTAATACTTCGGATAATAGTAAAATAAACCCTCAAAAATTTGCACTGTGGTCTGCGATGGCTAGTATCGTCATGATGTTTGCCGCCTTATCTAGTGCTTATATTGTTAGACAAGCTCAGGGAAATTGGCTTGAATTTCAGCTGCCTTCGATGTTTTACATCAGCACTATTGTGATTCTACTCAGCAGCCTTACCTTGCATAGCTCGTATCATAGCTTCCTCGCAGGTAAGGAAGTGAGGTACAAATCTTTACTGGTGTTCACGTTTTTGCTGGGCATAGGATTTATCATAGCTCAGTATTTGGGTTGGCAGAGACTCTATGAGCTTGGAATAGACTTAAAAGGTAATCCTTCGGGATCATTTATATATGTCATCACGTTTCTTCACGTAGCTCACGTCTTAGGAGGTATTGCCTGCTTGATTGTGGCTATGTTTCATGCTTTTGCGCTCAAATTCAAGGTAACGAAGCGGAGAAAGCATAGGTTTGAATTAGTGGTTCACTATTGGCATTTTGTAGATTTATTATGGGTCTACTTGTTGGTGTTCTTAATGATTAGTAAATAACAGAGATTATATTTTAATAATAATGGCTACAGAAACTGTTACCCATCACGACACAGATCATCATGATCATCATGTTGACATGACTACCGCAGATTGGGATGGTGGTGCCCCAGTATTTAAAGCAAGCTACGGCAAGCTGATGATGTGGTACTTCCTATTATCTGATGCATTCACCTTTGCGGGATTTTTGATTGCTTACGGAGCATTAAGATTTAGTATGCCTTCATGGCCTGTACCTGACTTCGTATTCAGATTGTTTCCATTTGCTGGAACTACGGTACTCCCATTGATATTTGTAACCTTCATGACCTTTGTGCTATTGTTTAGTTCATACACCATGGTTAGAGCTGTTCAGGAGGGACATAGAGAGAATCAGCGAGGCGTAGCCGTATGGATGTTCCTCACCATCTTGGGTGGAGCTGGATTTTTGGGATGCCAAGCATGGGAGTGGGCCACTCTAATCGGAAAGGAGCATATGACAGTCACACGTAATCCTTTTGGAACGCATACAGAGTCTGGAGCTTATTTAGATGCGAATGGCAGGGTATCAGACGAGGTATTCACTGCTGGAGATTCATATCTAATACATAAGGTAGGTGGTCATGGTGCTGGCCATGGTGATGATCACGGTGATGCTGAGCACTTTACTGATGCTGGAGACTATAAGAGCGCGGTAGTAGATGATCAAAATATGATTCATCGTAAATTTCAAATTACCGATGGACCCAATGCAGGAACTATCAGTTCAGAAGCATATGGACCCAAAGCCTTCGGTGGATTATTTTTCTTCATCACTGGCTTTCATGGTTTCCATGTCCTCTCAGGCGTCATATTTTTAATAATCATCTTCGTCAATGTGATGAGTGGTCTATACATTAAGCGCAAGAATGGCTACGAGATGGTAGAAAAGATTGGGCTTTACTGGCACTTTGTCGATTTGGTCTGGGTATTTGTTTTCTTAGTTTTTTATCTATTATAATACTGATTTAATATGGCACACGATTACGAAAAGAGCAAAAGCATAGCGCTTAAGACTATCTTGTTATTAGCATTCATAACTGTAGTTGAAGTCATCATCGCACTAGCAGGAAAGGGTTATATTATTTCTGGATTTGAAGCGCCTTGGTGGCTGATGGGTATACTTATGATTGCCCTAAGCCTTTATAAAGCTATTAAGATCATATTCGAATTTATGCACATGAGCTACGAAGTACCTGCTTTTGCTAAGTCTGTTCTTCTACCTGTAGGGCTCTTAGTCTGGGCAGTGATTGCCTTTATGCAGGAAGGGAATAGCTGGAAAAAGCGTAGAGAGTTTGTTGATGATAAGAACAAGGGTATTGAACAGCTTAAATCAGAGGATCCTGAGCAAACCGGATCCCTGTTAAAAGATCTCTATGATAGTGATTTTCATTAATCAGCTACTGCAAAAGATTATCAAAGCGGGATATGTTTCATATACCGCTTTTTTTAAACCTGTCAGTATAGAATCTGTTATAAAATCATGAAGTATTTAGTGGCAGCTGTCGTAGTGATAATGGTATTCGTCCTGCCAGCAGGCTCATGGTACTATTTGTCATCTGGCTATAATTACAGAGTGGAGCTGCAGGAAGCAGTCCAAATCAAAGAATCACTTCATGAATTATTTTATGGTCTTTCCGATGCAGAATTTGAGAAAATTGAGTCAGCGTGTGAGGGTAGGTATACAGTCATGCACGTGGCAGGAAGTCCCTCACGGAGTGAACAAGACTTGCTAAATAGGCTTGAGGAAAAGTATGGTGGTCGTGAGGGTTTCCAGACGATGATTCTTAATGATATAGCGCAAGTTCCTAATGCGGTGAGGTCAAACTTGAAAAAATTTCCTAACGCTCGCATACTGCTGCTCGACGATAAGTTGAATCTGAGAAATGCATACACTTATAGTACTGATGATATTAAGAAGCTAATAGAGCACTCGGCAGCTATACTACCTATACCCAAGAAGCAGAAAGTTTATTTAAAACGAGACTTGAAAAAAGCAGATGGATCAGAAGGATAATAGATTGAGAAAATTAGACTGGGTAGCATACGCTCTATCAGTAGTTGTCATTTTGCTGGTGGTCTTGATGAGACAACCAGAGAAGTTTAATTTTGGAATGGATTTCAGCTGGTTGCCAGCTTTTTATTCAGTCATTAATGCATTAGTAGCAGTATTCCTGTTGTTCGGTTTATACTTTATTAAGAGTAAAGAGATAGGTAAACACAAAGCAATGATGATTACAGCAATGATACTGTCTACCTTATTCCTTCTGTGCTACGTCCTTTATCATGCGACGACTCCAGAGACTAAGTACTGTGGAGTGGGCACTATTAGAATATTCTACTTTATACTATTAATCAGCCATATTATACTAGCTGGTGTCATCCTGCCATTTATCTTGATGACGTTTAATAGAGGCATCCTGATGCAGATTTCCAAGCACAAAAAATTCGCCAGATGGGTATTCCCTCTTTGGTTCTATGTGGCGATCACTGGTCCCATCGTTTATTTAATGCTACGTCCATGTTATAATCACTAATGTTATGAATATAAAAAAGCATATATCATTCATTCTTCTCTCTTTTATTTGCATTAGCCAAACTGTAGCTCAGTGCCCCATGTGCAAGATGGCTGCAGAATCTAACTTAGATCACGGAGGTACAGCTGGTTTAGGCCTTAATATGGGTATACTTTTTATGTTGGCCATGCCGTATATCATTGTGGCCACCTTAGCATTTGTGTGGTATAAAAATAGGAAGGGAGAAGGTGATATGCTACTCGAAGAGGTCAATGATATATTGCTCTCAGAAGGTCAGAAGTGAAATAACATAGCAATCTGGATTCATTAATTGAATTCTTATCCTACATTGATTTCAACTTCTATGATACGTACTGTCGAAGATATATATAGCTTTGCCTAAGAGATGCTATTCTACGCTCTGTAGACACTTCGAATGCACGATCCTCAACTTCGACACAGACCGCACCTGTAAATCCGATACTCGTCAATGTGGAAAAAAATTGGCCCCAATTAACATCACCCATGCCAGGTAGTTTTGGCGTACACCATTCAGCAGGCGGAGCCATAATGCCTCTTTCATCCAGTTTATGTTTGTCGATACGGACGTCCTTCGCGTGTATGTGAAACAGCTTGTGGCTGAAGTCTCTCATTGGTTTTAAATAATCCATATGCTGCCAAATCATATGTGATGGATCAAAGTTCAAACCAAAATATTCACTAGGAATACTGTTATACATCTTTCGCCACACAAATGGGGTCGTTGCAAGATTTTTGCCGCCAGGCCATTCATCAGCACTAAATATCATTGGACAATTTTCTATACCTATTTTTATTTTTCTTTTTTCTGCGTAGTTGACAATGTCATACCATACTGATTCGAAATTCGGCCAGTTATCATCAATTGATTTAAGATGATTTCTCCCTACAAATGTATTAACTACACCTACATCCAAGAGAACAGCAGCATCTATCATTTTTTTAATATGGTCTATATATACTCTCGAGGCCTTTGCATCAGCCACCAGCGGGTTGGGGTAGTAACCTAAGGCACTAATGAAGACTCCTTTCTCATGGCAGATCTTTTTAATTGAAATAATATCTGAGGAAGATAAAGATGTAACATCAATATGAGTGACACCAGCGTACCTGCGCTCTGCCTTACCAAGGGGCCAGCACATAATCTCCACACATTCATAGCCGATATCTGAGGCTATGGTCAATACCTCTTCTAGATTATGATCAGGGAGAATAGCGGATACAAAGCCAAGTTGCATATATAAAATTTAATGTCAAGAATTTTTAGATAGCATACGATTTTGGGGTCTACTCTGGATGACTTCTATTGATAAGGTCATAATGTGGAAAATAGAAAACTATCAATTTATCTTACGTTTAGCTCGAAGTACTCCAGCAATAAAGAGCGTCCAACCAATAACAAAGAACAAGCCTCCAATGGGTGTTATCGGACCTACGTACTGAATAGCTGGTCCCATCATATCCTTAAAAGCCAGTACATAGAGTGATCCTGAAAAGCATATAATTCCCATAAAAAATGAATAGATGGCAAATCTTAGAAGTCGAGATTGTAGATCTTTTCGGATCACTTCCACTAATATAATGCCCAAACCGTGGTAGAACTGATACTTTACACCAGTATCAAATATTCCAGCTGCTTTGGGACCTAATTGATTTTCGATCAAGTGAGCACCAAATGCTCCAGTGATCACAGCCAATAATAGAAGCAGACCCCCGATAGATAGATAAATTTTATTCATTGTCAACTTTGTGATAAAGATATACGCCCTACAATTAAAACGTGCATGATCTAATCGATTTGCCAATCAACGGGGGGCTTACCTTGTTTAGATAGAAGCTGATTCGCCTGACTAAAGTGCCTATTGCCAAAAAAGGCATTGCGAGCGAGTGGTGAGGGGTGTGCTGCGACCAGGACGTGATGCCGACTGATTTCAATTAGAGGTATTTTAGATTGAGCAAACTTACCCCATAGTAGAAAGACTATCCCATCACGCTGAGACGATATCGCTTTAATTACAGCATCCGTGAACGTTTGCCAGCCCAACATTTTATGTGATCCCGCGCTTTTATGCTCTACAGTCAGTATGGTGTTAAGTAAAAATACGCCTTGATTAGCCCATTTGCTGAGATCACCGTGCGCTGGTATGGTACAGCCTATATCTGCTTTAATTTCTTTGTAGATATTCTTAAGTGATGGAGGTATTCTTTTTCCAGGTGGGACACTGAAACAGAGACCCATAGCTTCTCCAGCTCCGTGATAGGGATCTTGTCCTAATATAACCACCTTGACATCATCAATTGGAGTCGTATTAAAAGCATTGAAAATCAACTCACCTGGTGGGTAGATAGTTTTTCCAGAGGCTTTACGCTCTCTTAGCCCTTTTTTTAATTGGTTGAAATAGGGTTTACTAAATTCTTCCTGCAGAGCTGCTTTCCAAGAAGCTTCGATGTTAACATCATCTGATCTCATCGTGAAAGATAAATAAATCTGAGCTGCGAATGTCTAAGCAAATTGAACTGAATCTGATCCTGTGGAACAGTAATATTGAAGCACTACCAATCCAGAACTTAGCAAAAACAGGAGAGAGTGAGCATTTAATCTCAGAGACTTAGTCCTGAATGAATGGTTGATCATGCTGATGCCAGAAATACCGAGCATCAGACACCAAAATATCCCCGTATAGCAACAAATAGTCATGGATACATCAATGCTGCTTAGAACACTATCGTAGAAGTCTGTACTTGGCTTAAGTTTAATATTAGCGTATAAAAATAAAGTGGCAAAGTATACTGTTGAAAATACTGCATAAGCTCCAATTGCTGTGTTGAATATTCCTTTCATGCTATTACAATTTGATTATGTAGTCAGTGTCTTATACGCAATGGATTTTGTCTAAAACGCTTAAGATTTCCTTAAATTGTTATCATTCAGGAATACTTTGTTTTATGTGATTTAACATTTCCCTTAATTCGTGCGGTGAAAATATCTTCCAGCCTGGTCGATTTCGGAACCAAGTCATCTGCCGCTTTGCGTATCGTCTGCTATTCCTCTTAATTAAATCAACTGCCTCAGAAAGAGAGGTGTCACCTCTTACATGGTCGAACAATTCTTGATAGCCGACAGTCTGTAGAGATGGTAAATTGTGAAATTGAATTAGTGCTTTGACCTCATCCAATAGGCCCATATCCATCATCTTATCTACTCTCAGATTAATTCTTTCATAAAGTTTTTGTCGATCCATCTGAAGAAGGATCTTAAGTGGGTTAAATTTTCGTTCAGGAGGCTCATTATTCAGGTATGATGAGAAAGGCTCCCCAGTCATTCGGATGACTGATAGTGCTCTCATAATTCTACGGTGATTACTCTTATCTACGACTTCATAGTATTGAGGATCTTTAAGTCTTAGTTCATCCTGCAATACATGTATACCAGTCCGCTGAAGCTCAATTTCTAATTCGTCTGTGATTACATTATCCACGGTCGGGATCTTGTCAAAGCCTTCTAAAACACCTTTGATATAGAGCCCCGTGCCACCTGATAGTATAGCCACCGAATGTCTTTGCCAAATGTGATCCAAAGTCGATAATGCCTGATCGGCATAATCTGCAGCCGTGAATCTTTCGGTAATGCTATGGCTATTTATAAAATGATGTGGGGTAGCCTTTAGCTCTTCTGGCATGGGTTTAGCGGTTCCGATGTTCAATTCTCGATAAATTTGCCGGCTATCTGCATTGAGAATCTCACAGGAAAGTGACTGTGCTAAATGTGCGGCTACTGACGATTTTCCTATTGCTGTAGGTCCAGCGATGACTATAACTGTTGGTTTTAATATTGGCATGAACTTATAAAATATAAGATATATCTCTGAAGGTAGATTCTTTTATTATTTTGCAAAGTACGTATATGATATGATATATAGACTGGCTTGGATCATAGTGAAATTAGCTCTGTGGGTATCCTTGAGAAAAATTACTGTGAAGGGTATAAAGAACATTCCTGCCAACGTGCCTATTATATTCACTTGCAATCATCCAATGGGATTCATGGAGCCGTTAATTATTGCTACCCAGATACCCAAGATTTTCTTCTTTTTAGCACGCGGTGATTTTTTCGATTCGACTATTGCGAGTTGGTGGCTCGAACAAATAAATATATACCCTATTTTTAGGTTTCGAGATGGCTTTCATAACATGCGTCATAATGAATCAGCCATTAGCAATGTCACTAGCTTACTGAAGGCAGGAAAAAGTTTTATGGTATTCGTAGAGGGAAGCACTAAGCTACAGCGATCATACAGAAAAGTGCAAAAAGGCGCATCTCGGCTAATGTACGATATGCTACTTGATGATCCAGATCTGGATATTGCCATAGTACCTATAGGTTTTAACGCCAGCGACATGACGACTCTTAACGCCGAATTCAACGTTGATATCGGAACACCCATTTATGCTAACTCATTATTTCAACAGGAAAAATCTAAGCCAAAATTCATTAAGTCCCTGACTCTGCAAGTTCAGACCGCATCCGAAAGCCTCGTGCCTCAAGTGAAATCTCCCGATGATGAAGCACTCTTAGAGCTCGCCATGAGGTATAGCAAAGTGCCTATAAGCTTGTACATGCAAAAAAAAATCGCTCAGAAAATCAAACTTGGTACTTATGATGAAAAAAAAGCAATGACTACAATACTGCATGCCAACCGTGACTTAATGCAGCGTCATCATATCAGTAGCCACTCTATTAAGCATGTACCTTCTTTTATTGATAAACTGTCGTGCCTTCTATTTTTATTCCCTTTTTTACTAAGTACGGTCTTCCATGCCATTCCTTTAAGTTTGGCTAAGGCTTTCACAGACCGTAAAATTGTAAATCCAGCTTTTTACACCATTATCCGATTTGTCACATGTCTAATTTTGGTGGTCATCTGGTATATCATCATGATTCCTTTAGCGGTGTATTTTAATGGACTATACGGTCTGCTACTATTGATCATCTTGGCCATCGTAGGAAAGTATAATCATGTCTATACCAATCTATGGCGGATGGTTAAGGATCATCTTTGCTATCACGATACTATAGAGCGCATCCAATCAATTGATGTCTTGAATCCACCCTTATAAAATATGGTGTCCACAATCCAGAATAATGTATTTATATTTAAATCTATGGAATCAAGAACTATGACTATAACTAAGGTACGCCAATTAACACTTTTATGCTTATGTCTACTACTTTATGCATGCCAGTCAGATGTCAAATCATCAGAGGGATCTACTATAGAGAAAGACACTGAAGGATCTGACTACGCCATTGTCATTCATGGTGGGGCGGGAACTATACTGAAGGAAAACATGACTGAGGAAAGAGAGCAAGACTATATAGCTAAGCTCAACGAAGCTCTTGATGCTGGTGAGGCAATTCTCAAGGAGGGTGGTGATGCTGCTGATGCTGTAGTGGCTGCCATTCACCTCATGGAGGACTCCCCATTATTTAATGCGGGCAAGGGAGCGGTATTCAGTAATGAAGGTAAAAACGAACTGGATGCCTCCATCATGAGAGGTTATGACCAAAATGCTGGGGCAGTAGGAGGGATTACCAATGTGAAACATCCCATATCAGCGGCAAGAGCTGTCTTAGAGCATTCTGATCACGTCTTACTGACAGGAGAGGGAGCCGAACTGTTTGCTAAGGATGTCGGCTTAGATATTGTAGATCCATCATATTTTTATACAGAAGGCAGGTGGAATTCCCTTCAGCGCATATTGGAAGAGGAGAAAGTCAAGAAGAAGGAGATAGCCGAGCTTAGTGAAAATAAGCATGGTACCGTAGGATGTGTTGCTCTTGACAAAGCTGGCAACATTGTAGCTGGTACTTCTACTGGTGGCATGACTAACAAACGTTATGGACGCTTTGGCGATGTGCCAATCATTGGAGCTGGCACCTACGCTGACAATGCAACGTGTGGTGTATCATGCACTGGCCATGGAGAGTATTTCATTAGATACGCAGTAGCCTATGATGTATCAGCGCGCATGAAGTATCTTGGTGAAGGTTTACAAGAAGCAGCAGATCACGTGGTCAATACGACGCTCGTGGAAAAGAAAGGAAGCGGTGGTCTAATCGCAATAGATGAATATGGCAATGTCGCCATGCCATTTAATTCTGCAGGCATGTATCGTGGCTATGCAAAATCGGGCGAAAGGATCGTAAAAATTTATGAAAACTGAAACTATTGAAGGCTAACGTAAAATTCCATCAGCTCTCTGATGTCTTGATCAGTCTTTAATTTGTTCTTACTTTTCTTGAGAAAGCCTCTTAGTGCATTCTCGTTGCCTAATGCATTGATAAAATCTTTATCCTTTCGATTTACTTTGGAGTATTCGCCATTTAAGATGAGGTAATACTCGTTCTTTGGTTTAAATCTATCTTTAGTAATGGACTCACCTGGAATATTTGTCTCTACAGAAATAAGCGAGACACTGAATTTCCGATATACAGCCGTTAGGCCACTTCTAAATATTTCCATCACATAATCTCCCCTGAAGTAGGGATGATTAACTAATTCTAATGTGCCATCCACAGATTTTTTGAGCTTATGGTCTCTGATAATGATTCGCGGATAAATATTCGATTCAAGAGTAATCATTCGATCATCCTTGAAGGCTTCTATATTTTTAATATCCCCATTATAATTTAAGAGAATGTCCTGGTATACTTCGCCCTTATGATTTATGATTTCGCCCCTAACGTGAGATTTGAATAAGTAAGGGCTTCCTTTAATTCCTGCATAGCGCTTTTCATTAATAGGCTTGCTATTAGTCATCAAAAGGTTGGCCTGGGCAAGAGACAGACTGCTAATCAAAATCATTGACAACAGAGTGAAGTAATATTTTAGGCAGCGCATCCTTAAAGATATGTTATCAGATTATAACGAGTTAAACGGCATATTAATTTCAGACAATATAATTACATTTGTATACAGTAAATGTATATTATATAATCTTTTGATACAGAATTACTTAATGAGAAATATAGTTTTAGCGAAGCTCGTGCCGCATCTTATTGCAATCATCTCATTCATAGCTGTATCTGTATTCTACTTTTATCCGCAGTTCGAAGGTCGGATAATTAAGTCAGGTGACTTGGACTCTTTCGAGGGAATGGCGCAAGAAGCAAGAGCGTTTAAAAAAGAGACTGGTGAGAATACGCTCTGGACGAATAGCATGTTCGGAGGTATGCCGACCTATCAGACCACAGCTCCGCAAAAAAATAATGTCTTTAGAAGTATTTTGATAGCGAGCAGTCTTGGATTCTCGAGGCCGGCAGGATATTTTATATATGGCTGTCTGTCAGCCTACGTTATGTTGCTGATCTTTGGAGTCAATCCGTGGCTCAGCCTATTCGGAGCTATCGGATTTAGCTTTATGACGAATCACATGGTGCTCTATGAAGCTGGTCACACGAGTAAGATCTTAGCCATAATGAGCAGCCCTATCATAGTGGCAGGTCTCTGGGCTTTGTTTAGAGAAAGGCTTATTGTAGGTGGTATCGTATTTACCTTAGGTTTAGGTCTTAATATCTCTGCTAATCATTACCAGATGACTTACTATTTGGCCATCCTCTTAGCCATATATTTTATCATGGAGGTAGTCGCCAAGTTGAAGCAGGGAAAGGCTCGACAATTAGCTAATATAGTCGGCATATGTGTTTTGTCATCAGCCATTGGAGTAGGGGCATCCGCATCCAAATTTCTACCGACATATGAATACTCTAAGGAGACAATGAGAGGCACGCCAATCTTGAAGAGTACAGGGGCACCGAGTTCCAGTAGTGAGACGGAAGGATTGGAGTTCCAATACGCTATGAACTGGTCTAATGGATTTTTAGATCTTTTTTCTTCATTCATTCCAGGAGTTGCCGGTGGCGGCTCAGGTGAGAAAATATCATCAGATGCTGCATTCGCTAAAGAAGTGAGAAAGCTGGGCAGTGCCACTGATCGGGCTCCAATGTATTGGGGAGGCCTTCCAAGTACGAGTGGACCCGTTTATTTCGGAGCGGTGTTTTTCTTTCTGATGCTTTTTGGCAGCTTTGCCCTCAAGGGACCTTTAAAGTGGTGGGTGCTCGTTGCAGTCTTGTTGACTCTACTGCTGTCTATGGGTAAAAATTTTGAGCTGATCAGCGGCTTATTTTTTCATTACTTCCCATTCTATAATAAATTTAGAACACCTAACTCCATACTCAGCGTGACAGCGGTGCTAATTCCAATTTTAGGGCTGATTAGCCTCAGTAAGTTGCTGCGAAGCGACTATCGAGAATTGTATCTAAAGCCTTTAATTTATTCCACCGGAATCATGGCTGCTATCTCATTATTTTTTGCAGTGGTAGGGCCAGGCTTTTTCGATTTTAGTGCTCCAGTAGATGCTAATTACGCCAATGTCGGATTAGACAAGGCCTTAGTAGCGGACCGTAAGTCTTTAATGAGATCAGACTCTATTCGTACACTGATCTTGGTGCTGCTGATGGCTGGCGGCATATTCGCTTTTATCAGGGATAAGATCACTGCCAGTGTGATTATTGGCTTATTCGCTGTCTTGATTTTATTTGACCAGATCGGCGTATCTAAAAGATATCTTGATCATAAGAGCTTTGTCAGCGGGACACAGAAGTTATCGAGCTATCAGCCTCGGCCCGTCGATACCCAGATTCTTAATGATAAAGATCCTTACTTCAGGGTGTTTGATCAGACCATTGATCCGTTCAATTCAAGCAGATCATCGTACTTCCACAAGACAGTAGGAGGTTACCATGCAGCTAAATTGCAGAGAATTCAAGACTTAATAGATCGTCATATATCAAAAGGAAATCAGCGTGTGCTAAACATGCTAAATACGAAGTACTATATCATCAATGATGACAATAATCAAGCTACAGCCAGGCTGAATACTGCAGCGTTAGGCAATGCATGGTACGTTAATAATATTGATATAGTAAATAATGCAAATGAGGAAATAGATGCCTTGTCTTCTTTTGATCCAGCAGGAGATGCCATTGTTCATCGAGAGTATGCGGACTATGTGTCAGGACTGAAACTAAATAAAAATGGTAGTATTACTCTACTAGATTACGCTCCTAATAATCTTAGCTACGAGAGTAATACTCAGGGAGATCAGTTTGCTGTTTTTTCTGAGATGTGGTATGGACCTAATAAGGGCTGGCAGGCCTATATAGATGGTGAGCCTGTGGAACACATCAGGGTCAATTATGCGCTTAGGGGAATGAAGGTACCTTCAGGTCAGCACAGAATTTCATTTATTTTTGATCCAGCAATATATCATATCGGTAGTGTTATCAGCTTACTGTCATCCATTGTCTTTGTATTGTTAGTATTAGCTGGACTTTGGTTATTATACAAAAAGAAGGGGACATTATTCTCTTCTCAAGCTGACCCTTCTTTGAAAAGCGACTTGACCCAGGGCATAAGAACAGCTACTAGTACCAGCCCATTAGTCGCTACAAAATCTAAAAAGGGTATCACAAAAACAAAAAAGAAAAATAGAAAGAGGCCTAAGTGATTTGATTTAAAAGCGCAATGTATTGAGCAGCCAGTGATTTTCTGCTATACTTAGATATGTCACTGTCTGACAGGCTTGGGTTTTCTATCGTTTGCTCAATAAATCTTTGTATTCCAGCCTCATCATCATATTCGAATAGACCTGCATTTGTTATGGGATTTAATATGTTAGCAATATCTCCCTGTTTCGGACCGAGAGCTAAGATGGGCTTGCGAGTGGCTATATATTCATAAGCTTTGCTAGGTAATCTACCAAGGTTATTTTCAGCTTGATTAATGAGAAGAAGTAAAAGGGAGCTTTTTTGCAGAAAGCGTATCACCTGATCATGAGGAATAAAGTCGCTGATAACCACATATGAGTTGAGGTCATATTTGTCAATCATCACTGTGATGGAATAGTCGACGGCACCGATCAAATGAATCTTTAAACGCTTGGCTATCTTACTATTTTGATTAACTATATTGAAGATACTTTTCCATAGATATTCTGGATTACGATCTTTGTTCATAGATCCGATATGGCAGATGATAAATTCCTCAGTTGCTTCAGTCTTGAATGAGCTAAAATCATCTTCATCATAACCATTTAGTATGCACTCTACGTCATTTCGAGATGAAAGTGTGGAGAACTGGTTCTGCCACATCCAAGAGACAGTGACAATTCTATCAGCTTTTTGTAACACTTCTTTTTCTAAGCGATGGTGCTTTCTATCTGCTGCGGCACTCAAGCTCAAATCCTGATAAATATCCATCTTAGTCCAAGGGTCTCTAAAATCTGCGACCCAGGGGAGTTTGGGGTAGCGCTTTTTCACTCCAAGAGCGATCAAGTGCATCGAGTGCGGCGGCCCAGTCGAGATAATGACATCGACAGGATTTTTCTCAAGCCACTCTGTAAGATATTTTATTGATGGCTTGACCCAGAATGCTCTGGCATCAGGGATGAAAAAATTACTTCTGATAAAGACGCTTATCTTTTGGGTGAAAGAGTTCCGTTTGTCCGCATTCATCATCCCATCGAATTTGGCATTCTTCTTTTTATTTCCTGTGAATGCTGCATAAATTTTATAAGGCTCCCATATCTTTTGCTTGATAACTTCGCAAGACGGGTGAACCTGATCTAACAGACTGTCATCGTGAGCGACGTAAGTGTCAGGTTCTGCTGTATAGATAATAGGCTGATAGCCTGCATCTGGAAAATACTTGGTCATCTTCAGCCAGCGCTGCACTGCTACACCACCAGCTGGTGGCCAATAATAACTAATGATTAGAAGCTTTTTCATAAAGGATGCTAATTAGCCTTGAAACACAGATTCAAATATCGAGATAATATATATACTTTCATGATGTGATTCTGTGAGGCTAACACGTTTAAGACTGGCACATAGTTAGGCCAAAACAAGTTCTGATTTTTCTTAATGTTGACTTGCATTTTTATTGAGTGTTTATGTTCTAAAATTATGAAGCGATAAAACCCATATTATGAAACGATTTGCGCTTATGGGTGCTTCAGGTTTCGTAGCAGAACGGCATATGAAGGCCATTCAAGATACGGGAAATGAATTAGTAGCCGCCATGGACCCAACTGATTCTGTGGGCATTATAGATAGCTATTTTCCTGCATCAGCATTTTTTGTAGAATTCGAGCGATTTGATCGTTATATAGCTAAACAACTTAGTGCAGGGACAGGTATCGACTATCTATCTATATGCTCTCCTAATTACCTTCACGATGCGCATATTAGATTTGGACTGCGCAGTGCTGCTCACGTGATTTGCGAAAAGCCTTTAGTGCTCAATCCATGGAATGCAACAGCATTAGCTGAATTAGAACTCAGCTATAGCTATCATGTAAATTGTATCCTGCAGTTGAGGCTGCATGGTCAGGCTAAGATTCTCAAGGAGAAAATATCTAGCCGATCGTCCACAGGAAAGGTTCAGGATGTAGAGCTGACCTACATCACCGCTCGAGGGCACTGGTACTATGCCAGCTGGAAAGGGAATGAAGCTAAGTCAGGTGGCATAGCAACTAATATTGGTATTCATTTTTTTGACCTCTTGTTATGGCTTTACGGAGATGTTATTGAGAATGAAGTGAATGTATATACTCACGACCGCGCTGCAGGTGTTCTCCGATTAGAAAGGGCTAATGTTCGCTGGTTTTTGAGCATCAATGCAGAGACACTACCTGATGAGCTTAAGCTTACTAAGCAGAGAGTATATCGGAGCCTAACTCTGGGTCATGAAGTATTTGACTTCAGTCAAGGCTTTGAAGATCTACATACTCGTAGCTACGAGAGAATTATCGCAGGCAATGGCTTTCGCATCAGTGATGCCCTGCCAGCCATTGAGCTCGTGCACCAGATACGGCATGCTGTTCTATCCCCAATATCTAAAGATAGTCATGCCTTAGCGCGATTGCCACTCTCTAAGCATCCTTTCGAGCACGAATGAAATAGCAGAATCAGAATGAAGTAAGCGTCAATAATAATTCCCTCTTAAGCCGTCAGTGAATGAGTCAAAATAAATTACGGATATGAAAATCTGTTGCATCATAGGCACCAGGCCTCAGATCATAAAGCAGGCTGCGCTACAGTTTGCTCTGGAGGAATACGCTCAGATTGCATGCCGACTCATACATACGCAGCAGCATTATGATAAGAATATGAGCCATGTATTTTTCGATGATTTAGATATCGCTAAGCCTGACTATACGTTAGAAGTAGGAAGCCATAGCCACGCTACTCAGACAGCGCTGATGATGCAAAAACTGGAGCCTATCCTCATAGACGAACAGCCAGATTATCTAATCGTGTACGGAGATACTAACTCTACTCTGGCTGGTACCTTAGTCGCTGCTAAGCTCAATATAAGAATCGTCCATATCGAAGCTGGCCTCAGAAGTCATAACATGCTCATGCCTGAAGAAGTGAACCGTGTGATCACTGACAGATTGGCCCATCTGGCATTTGCGCCGTCTGAGTCTGCCATGCAGCAGCTAATGCAGGAGGGCTTGGAAGAAATAGCTCATCTTAGCGGCGACATTATGAAGGACCTTGTACGACGATACAGAGACGATATTCCCCTGCCACCAATTTCAGCATTAGCATACTATTATTCCACCATTCATAGGCCTTATAATACTGATGATCAAGATCGAATCACAGAAATCTTGCATACACTAAATGAGCTTCCAATTAAAGTCATCTTCTCACTGCATCCAAGGACAAAGGCTTTCTTAACTGTCAAGCATATAGATTTGGACTACTTCAAGAATATTCACTTTATCTCCCCGGTTAGCTATACTGAAAATTTAGCTTATATCAATGGCGCTGTGGCTTTAATTACTGATTCTGGGGGCATGCAAAAAGAAGCATATTGGCTACAGACGAGATGTGTCACGATAAGATCAGAGACAGAATGGATAGAAACCTTGGCCCATGATTGTAATCAATTGCTTTTTACAGATGTCAATCGGCTTGCGGAAGTCTTAGAGAGTGAGTGCGGTAACTTTGAAGAATCACTATATGGAAATGGAAACGCTGCTAGCTATATTATAGAAACGCTTCTGGCGGATTTTAAACAGCTTGGGCCATCTCAAATGAGCTAATCGCTTCTATTACCTCGTCCTGAATAGCCGGCGTAAGTTCAGTATGCATCGGTAGAGATAAGACCGTATCGCAAAGTAGTTCTGTATGCTGTAGACCCTCTGCATGAGTATCATCTGCCTGAAAAGCCGGTTGCCTGTATAATGGAATAGGATAGTAGATCATCGAAGCTATGCCTAACTTTTTCAAATGCTGCTGCAATTTATCCCTCCATCCTAATTTTACCCTGATCGTGTATTGGTGATAGACATGATTAGAATATTGAGACTCTACAGGTAAGTCGAGCCATTCAATATCATTAAGATGTTGATGGTAATATGCTGCGGCCATTTGTCTGGACTTACTGTATTGATCGAGATACTTCAGCTTCACAGATAGTACGGCTGCTTGGAGAGCATCCAGCCTTGAATTACAGCCAATAACTTCGTGGTGGTACTTTTCGCGCTGTCCGTGATTAGCGATCATTCTCATCTTTTCAGCGAGTGACTTATCATTTGTGCAGATAGCGCCTCCATCACCATACGCACCAAGATTCTTAGTGGGAAAAAATGAGGTGCAACCTATATGACCAATAGTGCCTGTCATAGCACTAGTTTGATCTGTACTGATGTACGTAGCCCCAATGGCTTGAGCATTATCTTCTATGACAAAAAGACCATACTGATCAGCAATATTCATTATGCTATCCATATCACAGCTTTGTCCAAATAGATGCACTGGAATGATGGCTCTTGTCCTATCAGTTATAGCAGCTTCTATCTGTGCCGCTGAAATGTTAAAGCTTATAGGGTCTACGTCTATCATAACCGTAGTGTAGCCTAACAGGGCGATCACTTCAGCTGTGGCTATATAAGTGAAGCTTGGCACAATGATTTCGTCCTCTGGCTCTAATTTTAAACTCATCAGAGCTATCTGGAGAGCGTCTGTACCATTAGCACAACTGACCACATGGACGCTGTCTAAGTATGTAGCGAGTGCCTGCTCGAAGTTAGCCACCACTGGGCCATTGATAAATTGTGAGGTGCTAAGTACTTCGGCCATAGTGAGGTCGATCTCTGATTTGATGTTTTGATACTGGCCCTTGAGATCTACCATAGGTATCCTGATCATAATCTTAAATTCTTTTGCCGTTGACTTTTCATCAAGGATTCTGCAATAATCCAGTCTTCTGGCTCATCTATTTCAAAACCCTTGTGCGCTGCCATCTCGAATATACCTATTCGGCCACTTATTCTACATCTTTCACTTAAGATGCTGCCCACAGAACTGATGTATATAGCTCCATTCTCTTGGAGGTGACCATCGAAATCTTGACGTCGCGGCCGATTGAGCACGTCGTAGTTTAGAGCCTCTCCTGCTTCGCTCCATATAAAGTACTTCCTACGTACGCAAGATATGATAGAGTCATATGGATGATTGATCATAAGCTGTAAAGCTCCCTTTATATCCTCTGAGGATGTGAATGGCGAGGTAGCTTGCAGCAAAACCACAATCTCATTTATGTTAAGCGAAGACTGTTCTAAGTATTCTAACATAGCCGATTCAGTAGATGCCTCATCAGTTGCTGTATCGGAAGCTCTATGGAACACCTCCAACTTTGAAAATTGAAAATGACTGATTTTATCTATGATCTCAGTAGAATCAATAGATAAAACAATCTTATTGACAATCGAGCAGTCCTGAGCAGCCTTAATCACCCAATAGATTAGCGGCTTATCCAAAAATAATTTGATATTCTTTTTTGGGATGGATTTACTACCAATTCGTGCTGGGATGAATACTATAGTCTGACTCATCACTTGCGCAAGCTTTCCTTTTTCAATAGTTCTCCAGGGCTAAGAGTTCTGGCGACATCACCCGTTAATGCCTTTTCGATCGCTCTGACGCCTTTCACTAATTTAATGAAGCCGATGGGCTCCACTGATGCCAACTGATCTGATCCCCACATGGTGCGATCCAGTGTGATGTGTCTTTCGATCCATGTGACACCGAGGGCTATGGTAGCAAAAGTAGTTGTGAGCCCATATTCATGACCGCTATAGCCGACGGCTCTCTGAAATTTTTCTTGTAGCCAGCTGATGTATTTCAGCCGCAGGTCTTGTACTGGACAAGGATATGTAGAGTTACTGTGCATGATGACATCTGGATTGCCATGCTGTACAGCTGCCTCTATCTCAGTCTCTGTAGACATGCCAGTAGAGATGATTAGAATATCAAACAATTGGCGAGCGTAGTCTAACAGATCCAAATCTGTAATCATAGCTGAAGGCACTTTAGAAAGTGAGCCGTACGGCTTCATAAAGTCAGCAGATGGCTTATCCCAAATGGAGGCAAACCACTTAATATCTTTCTTTTGACAGTAGGCATCTATCGCATCATACTCTGCTCTACCAAATTCCAGTCTATGCTTATAATCTATATACGACATCTGACCCCAGGGAGTCTGCTTAAGAATATTCTTTTGACGTTCGGGGACTGATAAGTCTGGACTGCGCTTTTGAAATTTGACATAATCGCATCCAGCTTGCACCGCTTTATCAATTAGCTCCTTAGCAATATTGAGATCACCATTATGGTTGATGCCTATCTCTGCAATAATATGTACTTTATCAGACACGCCTTAAAATTAATCATTCATATTGGAGTACACATCATCATGGTTAAACTCTAAGTGCAGTCACCCATATTATCGCTGCCATGATATTCGCCTATCTCGATACATACTTGACTCTAAGTGAATATGCGACATTCTAATATGACTTCTTATTTACTATCGCGCTACATCTTTTCTGGAACAAGCTCGTATCTCATCTCTACGCACAACATATTACGGCAGAAAACATTATTACACTTTATGTTTTCCTGAATAACTCAGATCCGACTAATGAAAATTCAATTAGAAGACCATTTTTTTGCAGAGTTACCTGCTGATACTGATAGAGCAAATCAGAGAAGGCAGGTGTTTAATGCCGCTTATTCTCTCGTGGAGCCCAAGGTGCCAACTAATCCCAAACTTATCCATGTCTCTGAGGGCATGATGAGAGAGTTGGGACTAAATGCAGCCGATATTGAGTCAAGAGAATTTCTACAATACGTGACTGGAGCAGAGCTGATTCCTGGGTCGCGGCCATATGCTATGTGTTATGGTGGCCATCAGTTTGGCCATTGGGCTGGTCAGCTGGGTGATGGCAGAGCCATAAATTTGGGAGCAGTGGTTCATAGAGAAAGGTCATGGATGTTGCAACTTAAGGGTGCTGGACCCACGCCATACTCCAGAAGTGCTGATGGTCTGGCCGTCCTGCGCTCATCAATTAGAGAGCACCTTTGTAGCGAGGCGATGCACTATTTAGGTGTACCTACTACGAGGTCATTATCCTTAGCGTTGACAGGCGATCAAGTACTGCGCGATGTGCTTTATGATGGCAATGCCGCCTACGAGAAGGGAGCCGTGGTCTGCAGAGTCGCCCCTTCGTTTGTACGTTTTGGTAATTTTCAACTATTTGCCAGCCGTTCAGACGTTAAGAGATTGCGCTTACTGGCAGACTATACCATCAAGCATTTTTATCCTGAGATTAAGAGTGAGGCTTCGACAAAATATGTGGATCTATTTTGTGCTGTAGCTACGCGGACCCGCCAGATGGTCTTGGAGTGGCAGCGCGTAGGATTCGTGCACGGAGTGATGAATACGGATAATATGTCAATTCTTGGTCTGACCATTGATTATGGGCCTTACGGCTGGCTAGAGGCTTATGATCCTCAATGGACACCAAACACTACTGACAAAGAACAAAGGCGATATCGCTATGAAAATCAACCAGCCATAGCTCAGTGGAATTTATATCAACTGGCGAATGCCCTATATCCATTAGTTGAAGAAGCTACACCTCTGGAGGAAATACTTCAGCAATTTAAGGTGGATTATCAAACAGAAGAGCTAATTATGTATAGAGCTAAATTAGGGCTTGCTATTCCTCAGATAGGCGATGATCAATTATGTAGCAGTCTTTTAGAGCTGCTACAACGATCAGAGACAGACATGACCATATTTTACAGGCAGCTATGCGCTGTACAGCGTGAGCAGTCGTTGGAGGAAGTAATGGGACTTTTAGGACCAGCTTTCTATCATCCAGCAGAGATTGAGTCTACTATTAAGGAGAGTTGGTTAGCATGGATACAGTCATATCTTGCCAGGCTCTCTGGGGAAGATCTTTCAGATGATCAGCGATCAGAGATGATGAAACAGGTTAATCCTAAATATGTGCTCCGAAACTACATGGCCCAATTGGCCATTGAAGCAGCTGATAAAGGGGACTTCCAGCTGATTGATGAGCTATATCAGCTTCTGAAAAAACCCTATGATGAGCAAGCAGAACATGAAATTTGGCATGCTCTACGTCCAGAGTGGGCGCGGCAAAAAGTTGGTTGTTCTATGCTATCTTGTAGCTCGTAAGGCTACTTTTTAATTTGTTGACTTGTTTACTTACGTTTCTTTTTCTGGCGTTTTTTTATGGGCTTACCATATTTTAGTTTCATGGCTTCAGCGCGGCGGATCTTTCGATTGACTTTCTTATTTTTCTCAAGTTTTTCGTGGAATGCTGGGCCTGAGGGTTCTGTGATCTTGATTTTGTGGACATTATATGGAACGTGTTCAATTGGTTTTTCTAAAGCGATTAGCTCATCTGAAAGCTCTACATCCGTGGGCAATGCTTTGATTTCAATCTCTTGATTCATCAATTGTTGTACCTCTTCTAAGTAAGTTAGATCCGATTCTGATATAAATGAGATTGCCACACCTTTAGCTTCTGATCTCCCCGTTCGGCCGATTCTGTGTATGTATTTTTCGGGCGTATCTGTGAGTTCAAAGTTGATTACGTGACTGACCATGCTGACATCGAGTCCTCTCGCGATGATATCAGTGGCGATCAGGCATCTACAGCTTCCCTCCTGAAACCGACTGACGGTCTCGAAGCGATTATTCTGTGATTTAGAGGAATGGATGATGCCGATGCTATCTTGCATATCTGGCTGTAGCACTTCGTAGATAGCATCCGCAAATTTTTTAGTTTTTGCAAAGACTAATACTTTCTTGAAAGCTTCGTCATCTAATAGAGCGCGTAGCAGATTGATCTTACTATTAAAATTCTCTATTCTGTACGCAGATTGTGCAATGTGCTCCAGCGGTGCACCTGAGGGCGCCGTTTCTATCTTTTCGTAGTAATCCGTAAATTCTTGAATTACTAATTCTACTTCTTCGGTCAGCGTCGCTGAAAACATCAGATGTTGCCTCCGCTCTGGGAGATAGTTGATAATCCATCTGAGTTGAGTGCGAAAGCCGAGATTGAGCATCTCATCTACTTCATCAATGATGACTTGTTTCAGAAACTTAGTTTTCAAAACGCCGTCTGTCATCAAGTCTGCGAGTCTTCCAGGGGTACCTACGACTATATCCACGCCATCGTGTATAGCTGCTTTCTGTGTTTTAATATTTGTACCTCCATAGACACCTTTGATTCTGATATTTATGTAGGAGGAGAGACTTTCAGCAGCTTCTACGACCTGCGCTACCAGTTCTCTAGTGGGTACGACAATCAGCACTTGGGCATGCGGGGACTCTGAAAACTTCCACATTCTCAGTACAGGCAGTAGATAGGCGAAAGTCTTTCCCGTACCGGTTTGCGCTATTCCAACGACATCTTTGCCTGACATTATCGTAGAGAACACCTTCGACTGTATAGCCGTAGGCTTCGTCAGTGACAAGTCTGCCAATGCATTTAATAAGGGCTTAGTTAGATTTAGATCGGTGAATTCCATTCGAATGCAAAGAAACAGATAAATTGTGGATCTACTATGAAACTGAGCTATGTGTGTATGCCATGATCTTAGAGGCGCACTCAGAATTACATAATGAACTGTAAACAATTATATTTCTCTGTCAAGAAGCAGTCTAATGATACAGATATCAAAGGCATCTGAAATAGAAATGGAGCATCTACGTATATTTGATAAATACCGCAGTTTAAAATGTCAATGACATGAATATAGAAGCATTCAGAGACTACTGTATGTCTAAGAAAGGGGTAGAGGAGACGCTGCCATTTGATGATGAGACCTTGGTATATAAGGTCATGGGTAAAATGTTTGCACTAAGCTCTCTGAATAGTGAAGACTTCCGAATCAACTTGAAGTGTGATCCTGTGCATGCTATTGAATTGAGGGATGAATATCCAGATATTATTCCAGGATTTCATATGAATAAAAAGCATTGGAATACGCTCATTTTAGAACATGACAGCATTGACGACGACCTTGTTATCGAATTAATTGATCATTCTTATGAATTAGTAGTTAATAAACTTACTAAAAAGCTTAGGACTGCCTTGGAGGAATTGCCATAGCGATATGTGCTGTATTGTGAAACACACCATTCCTCGATAATTGAAAATTTATAGCGATTAAAATATGGGTATTTAGTTGCAACTTTTATATAAATGAAGACAGACTGTATAATAGTGGGGCAGGGAATAGCAGGTACGCTCACAGCTATGAGCTTAATTAAGCATGGAAAGCGTGTGATTGTGATTGATAATGGAAATAAAAGAGCAGCCTCGAAGGTCTCATCAGGCATCATCAATCCCATCACAGGAAGAAGATTTGTAAAATCTTGGAGATTTGACGCATTGATAGCAGATGCATTAGCTACGTATCAAGAGTTAGAGCAACGTCTCAGCATTAATATCATCAAGCCAATAGAAATTGTAAGGAGCTTACACTCTATTATGGATGAGAATATATGGGCCGCGCGATCATTGAGCGATCCCGAGTATTGTCAGACAGCAGTGTCAGATCAGAGCTGGAATGATCATATAAAAGACGTGACAGCATTAGCGAGTGTCAAAGGGTGGAAAGTAGATATTAAAAAACTGCTCAGTGTCTCAAGAGACTTTATGTCTGATCGTAACTCAATCCTTGATAGAGAATTTTCATTTGAACAAATGCGAATTATCGATAATAAAATTCAGTATAGCGATATTGAGTCAAAATACATCATATTCTGCGAGGGCTGGAGAGCTATATACAATCCTTATTTTCAAAATATTGAGTTAGATCCAGCTAAGGGAGAAGTACTGATCGTTAAAATTAAAGGCCTACACGCACCGACCATCCTAAAACATAAACTATTCATCGTGCCAACTAATGTGGCAGAAACGTATTGGGTAGGTTCTACATATGACTGGAATACGGATGATGAGAAACCTACAGATGCAAAACGGACATATTTGAAAAATACGCTAAAGGCAGTATTAAAGCTGCCTTATGAGATTATAGACCAAGAGGCAGGTATCCGCCCTACGACCAAACAACGCCGTCCTGTATTATTGAGGCACGATACACATCTAGGTTTAATCCTATTGAATGGCTTGGGTACCAAAGGAGTTTCACTAGCTCCTCACTATGTGAAGCAACTCATTCCTATGGTCTCTTGCTGAAGTGGGCAAGTGCATGACTGATGGTTAATCCAGATATTATGTGCCAGATGCCCCACGTGGCCGCTACGAAGGTCATCCCTCCCAGACCATCGAAAAACGCAAAGATCAATGCCAACCCTAAGCCAGAATTCTGAATACCCGTTTCTATAGCAATGGACTTCACATCAGCAGTATCGAGCCCTGCCAGCATAGCGATACAGGCTCCTGTGACATAAGCGAGGAGATTATGCACTATTACGATACTCAGAATAGAAGGTAGGTTCTCTAAGAAGATATGTAAATTAGGATAGACGGCAGCCACCACGATAATGATGAAAACGACCATGGAAAGGGTCTTGAGTATAGGCTGACATCTCGTGATAAATGCAGGGCTGACTTTCCTGAGATACATACCTAAACTGAGAGGAACTATAATAATCAGTAAGATTGTCAAAAAAACATTCAAGAAGTTTAACTCAATGCTTACCATAATATCTTTCGCAGGCTCGTAAAAACTTCCCCAGAAGGACAGGCCCAATGGAGTCAGCAGAATCGCACTGACGCTCGTGAGAGCCGTCAAACATACGGAGAGAGCTACATTAGCTTTCGCCACGCTGGCCATAAAGTTAGACACATTGCCACCAGGGCAGACGGAAACTAAGATCATACCCAGCGCTACGCTGGCTTGAGGCTGAATGATGGTAATTAAGATCACTGTAGCTAGCGGCAGACAGATTAGCTGTGAGAAAAGACCGACAATAACTTTTCGAGGCTGCTGCAGCACTTTATAGAAATGATCAGGTGTCAGTCCAATGGCAACGCCAAACATGACGAAAGCCACCGCTATGTTTATATAAATGACACCATTAGCATCAAAATTGAAATCTATAAAATCTAATTCATTCGGCATTCAGGTCGCAAAATACTGTAATTACAAACTATCATGATTTAAGAGCGGTGTATTTAAGCTTTTCCTTATTATATCATTAACAATCTCTTTTAACTATTCACTGTTATAGATTCGTCTAAACTACTGTTTCTAAGTGCTAATAAATGTTATACTAAATGGTGAAGAATATTGCATTAATTGTTTGTACGATTGTATTGGGGCTCAACTGCAGCTCAAGCAAAAGTAGTATAGTGGAAAAAAATTCTAATTCGAATCAAGGTGATTTCATTACAGAATGGTCTGCTGTGGACTCACTTGACAGCAAGGGTTTATATCAATCAGCACTGGAGCAAGTACTAAAAATCAAGGAGCAAGCCATACAAGGTCATGCACATAATCACGTGGTCAGAGCATTGTACCACCAAGCTAAGTATACGAATATGATCGAAGAAGATGGTATGCGTAAAGCAATAGCTATTTTAGAAACAGAAGAGGTAGCACAGCTGCCAGCCGGCCATCAAGCCATCACTCAGTCAGTTTTAGCAGAGCTGTACTATCAGTATGCCAGTCAAAACCAATATAAGATCCAGGGACGAACAATTACAGAGGACATGGGTGACGACATTGATACCTGGAGCCTTAGATCTATAATTAAGAGAAGTAATGATCTTTTTCTTTCCTCAGTCAGCAATAGCGAAGAAGGTGGTGAAGAATTGGCCCAGTATAGTTTTCTAATCAAGGGGGAGAGCGAGGAGCTCAAAAACGAATACTCGCTCCAGACGCTGCTCATGAAGCGAGCGACTGATCATTTTAAGAATTCTCGTAATCTGATCGTAGAGCCTATAAATGTGTTTCGGCTGACCGATCCAGTGGCCTTTGCCGATTCTAAAACATTCTCAAGGCACAAATTTAATACCACTGATACATCCTCATACGCCTATCAGGCCTTAGCCTTGTATCAAGAATTGGAGAATAGAGTAGAGAATCAAAGCTTGTTGTTCCAACTCGTCATTGAGCGACTACAGTTTGCACATCAGATCTATCAGAGTGACGACGGAAGAGAACAATATCGTTCCGCTCTTCGTGAAATCGCAGATGGTGATGATATACCGAATACTGAACGAAAGAGTGCTACCTATCAACTTGCTTTAAACTATTACAAAGAAGGCTTACGATATCAAAATGAATTTGACAAAAGCTTGAAAGGCTCTTTTACTGAAGCATATAATCTGGTCAATGGTGTCACAGCTTCATCACCTAAGGACCAATTAGATTTAGCAATAGATGCCTTAATGCATAATATCAATAAGAAAGACCTCCAACTTTCGACTGAGCTGGTGTATCTTCCTGATGTATCTGGACTCTTTTACATTAAGTATAGAAATGTAGATCAAGTTAACTTAAGATTAATCAAAAGTAATCGAGACTTCATCCAAGAGTTAAGGCAACAAAACCGCCAAGAAGTCAAAGAGAAACTCCTCTCGCTAACCAGCCTGAGAGAGTGGTCCGAAAGCACAGCTGCGGATGACTATAATACCCACGCTTCAGAACTTATGTTAGATCCGCTCGAATTGGGAGAATACATTCTGGTAGCTTCTTCTGATGATGTCTTTAGCTATGGATATTTTTACATATCTAATTTGTCTTACCAAGTCCAAACGGGTAATGCTCATTTGGACTACGCCGTGACCCATCGGAAGACTGGTCTGCCACTCTCGGGTGTCAAACTGACATTTTATAATCAACAATATAACAGCAATAAAATTACAAGGATCCCTATTGGTACAGCATATACAAATCAAGATGGCCGTGTGCAAGCGTTGAAGTCATTATTAAATATAGACGAATCAAAATCAACTGGGCGATATAATGATCGTCAATCCATAGGAATAACATTAGAACATCAAGATGATGTGCTGGACCTTGGAGAATTACACTACTACAACGGACGCTATGACGAGCGGACCCGGCAATATATACATGTGCTTAGTGATCGTCAAATATATAGACCCGGACAAACCGTACATATCAAGGGTATTGCTTTAGAAGCTGATGAATACGGTGATGCCAATCAAATCATAACAAACGAAACATTGACCTTAACTCTTAGAGATGTCAATGGAAAAGAAATCCACAGGAAGGAGCTCATCACCAATGAGTACGGAAGCGTGAATTCAGAGCTGAAACTACCCCAAGGAGGCCTCTCTGGAAGGTACAGTATTGAGCTGAGTGGCTCTACTTCTCATGGCTACCATTCTATCACAGTAGAGGAATATAAGAGACCTACCTTCGCTGTCCAAATAGAGCAGCCAGACTCTGATTACAAGCTCGGAGACGTGCTGTCAGTTAGTGGTGGTGCCACACTATTTTCAGGCGTAGCTGTGAGCGGTGCTCAAGTACGCTACCGGGTCATTCGCAGGGCGCGATATCATCATCATCAAATATATCGAAGCATTCCCCAACAACAGGCTCAAGAAGAAATAGCCCAAGGCCAGATTATGACAGATGAGGAGGGCAAATTCATCATTAGCTTTAAGCTGAAGGAGCCTTCCGGCGCTCAGGATCGGACTGTCTATCAATATGAAGTGACAGCTGATGTAACTGATATTTCAGGAGAAACCCAGTCATCAAGCACCGTAATTTCAGCCAGTAGACAACGTCTATTCTTGACTCTTAGCCAGTCAGGTATCGTTGATGTCAGCGAGTTAGATTCGCTAAATCTATCCATAAAAAATATAGCAGGTGGTGCTATTTCTATGAAGGGGTCGTATCAGATAGTAAAACTGATGAGCCAAGATTTGTACAAACGACCCAAATACTGGGGCAGGTTGGATACATTCTTATTATCGGAAGCTGAATACGACAAGGTACCCGCTGACTATATGGGGAACGATGGCTCATATGAAAATTGGGCCGTGGAGAAGGAAGTTGCTGCTGGTAAGATAAGCGCCACAGGTAACTATCTCATTACCTGGCCTGAAAGTGAACGCAGCGGTGTGTATAAACTGAATGTTACTGCTGAAGATGGAGCGGAAGAGACATTCTATCTTAGAGTGAATGATCAGAAGATGCATGAGTATACTAAGAGTGAACTACTGCATTTTCATTTAGACCAGAAAGAATATAAAAAAGGTGAGACAGCCACCCTTACGATTGCTTCCTCCTACTCAGATGTAAATGTGAGCTACGAAATTGAAAAACGTGGTAGCATAATCAAGTCTGAAAAGCTTAGCGTCAGCAATACCCACCATGCCATCACTATACCCATTGCTGAAGACGATATTGATTTCATCATACACATCAGCTGCGTACATCAGAATAGAGCTTATCTCTTCCAACAATTAGTGAGTGTATCTCAGCCTGAGCATGATCTAGACATCAGCATTCACAGCTTTAGATCCACATTATTGCCAGGAGAAAAAGTAGAGGACTGGACCATCCACGTCACAGATAAAAATGGTAAAATAGAGAAAGCTGAGATTGCAGCATCCCTGTATGATGCTTCGTTAGATAAATTGTCGGCCCTTCCATTTGAATGGCGAGACCTGACCAAAGCTAACTACCACTCTAACTTCAGGACTGATATGGTGGGATTTAGAGCACAGTATTTCAGTCAGATTCACGACCAAAGTCATATAGCGACCTATAATCTCACTGTTCCCCATCCTAGCTTAAACACCTATAATATACTGCGCCTTAGCGGCAGGATGGCTGGATCATCTAAAATGCGAACGATGAGTCGATCAGGGGATGCTGGTGCTGCAATAATGGCTGCACCTGCAGCTGAAGAAGAGACTATGATGGCTATGGATTCAGACGCGACGGGTGAGAGCAGCTTCCAAGTTTCTAAGGTAATAACAAAAGAAGCTGATAACAAAGAACCTGCACAAGCAGAGTGGAGCTCTATGCGGACTAATCTTCAGGAGACAGTCTTTTTCTACCCACAGCTATACAGCGACAATAATGGACAAGCAGAATTGAAATTTACCATGGGAGAAGCACTGACTAAATGGAAGCTGCAGTTATTCGCTCATACACCCAAAGCTGCTTCAGGTATTAAGGTCTTAGACGTTTATACTAAGAAGGATATCATGATCTATCCCAATGTATCAAGATTTGCCCGAATGGGTGATAAGTTAAGACTATCAGGTAAGGTGGTGAACCTAACGGATCAAGCCACGACTGCGACTGTGGAACTGCAGCTGACTCATGCGCTCAGTGACCAAGATCTGACTGCTCAACTACTTAGCTCGGACCAGAAATATAGTGTACAGTTAGGCCCTAATGAATCAAGAGAAATAGAGTGGTGGGCGACCCCTGATGCCACTGTCCTTAATGGATTAATATACCGAATGAGAGTAGAGGCCGGAAACCAAAGCGATGGTGAGGAAGGCTATCTACCCGTATTGACTAATCAAATCTTAGTCACCGAGAGTCTGCCTCTGTATATTCCCTCCATGACGAATCGGTCGTTTGTTTTTGAAGATCTAAAAGAGGCGCTCTCCTCACAGTCAGCAGAAATCTTAAAGTACAGCATAGAGCATGTGTCTAACCCAGCATGGTATGCTGTTCAGGCTTTGCCTTATCTTTCAGCCATTCACAATGAAGGAATTGCACAGCTGGCAGAGCGATACTTTGCTAATCAAGTGGGACGCGCCATTATCGATGCTAACCCTGTGATAAAGCGAGTTATGGATGAGTGGCGGAGAAATGGAAGCGATCGCAGTCAGTTGTTGAAGAATCAAGATCTTAAGTCCGCCTCAATCGATGAGACACCGTGGCTAAGGGCAGCACTATCTGAAACTGAAGCAATGCAAGAGCTTTCCAGATTCTTTGATGAAAACCAGCTAAAGATGTCCTTGACTTCTATCGGCGATGAAATAATCAAACGGCAGAACGCCGATGGTGGCTTCAGTTGGTTTCCTGGAAGAAGATCTAATCAATTTATGACTTCGCAGGTCTTAGATAACATAGCTAAATTGGAGGATCTTAATATAGCTCATGGATTATCCGCTGTCAAAGTTAATGCCCTACGTTACGTGGATGCAGCATTAGAAGATTTCTTTAAGCAGTATCAATTAAAGAAAGGAGATAAAGTCGGATCAGCTATGCTTTCCACGTTGTTTATTAGATCGTCTTTTGCTAGTGAGCATCCACTGAGCCAAGCTGCTGAACTGCACATCAATCAAATACATGAGCATTGGACCGAGCTGAATATGTCTGATCAAGCCATGTTAGCGCTCACCCTGAATAATCTAAGCTTAGATGAGAAGGCTACGGAGATATATAGGTCTCTTCAAGAGAGAGAACTCACAGCAGAATCCAAAGGTACCTATTGGAAGCATGATGGTAGCTGGGCTAATCGATCCGCAGTAGATAGGCAAGTACTGATGATCAAAACATACCAAGCAATGGGTGCAGACCAAGCTAAACTGGATGAGCTGCGTACATGGCTGTTAGTGAATAAACAGGCCAATAATTGGAAATCAACCAGTGCCACTACTTCAGCGGTATATGCCTTACTGATAGATGGAGAATCTCATCAGTCAGAGTGGCTGACTACTTCTGACGATAGTAAAGTGATAGTAGGGGATCAGCAGATTGTGTCTGATGCCTCAGAGGCTGGCGGATTATACTTTCGTAAAGATTTTTCTGGGTCAGAGATTACACCATCATTAGCTGACATCCAAATAGAGAATAAATCTGATCAGATCAACTGGGGCTCCGCCTATGTGCAGTATATGGAAGATATCGATAAAATCGAATCCAGCGCTTCAGCGCAGCTATCCATAAGTAAAGAAATTTATAAAGAAATAAGAACCGACGATGGACCACAGCTGGTTAAACTTAGCTCTGCTGATCAGTTAGCCTTAGGTGATAAATTAGTGGTTAAAATCATTTGTCAGACTGATCGACCGATAGAATATGTGCATGTTAAGGACTACCGAGCATCGGGTACCGAGCCAACTCAGACGCTTAGTCAGTATAAATCACAAGATGGCCTTTCATATTATGAAGTGACAAAGGACCTCAGTACTAATTTCTTCATCTCTCATATGAGTCGAGGCACCTATGTATTAGAATATGCTCTGCGAGTGAACCTTGAAGGCACATATTCTTCAGGTATAGCATCTATCCAATGTCTTTATGCGCCAACTTTGGAAGCTCATTCTAACAGCGTAAATCTAAATGTTGGTGATTGAAATGTTTTTGGTTAAAATTGAATCCCGCTTTAACTCAGTAAAATCTGCTGGGAGAAATGATTTAATTGATAGTGAAACTTTTAATCGTTGATATGGCTGGGCTGATCGAAATACTAGCTATCTATGAAACTAAAATCATCACTATATCTATTTTAGATATATTCAAGCTAATGACTTATGACTAAGAAAGTGACAGATAGAAAAGACAGCGCTAACTCCATCGTTAAGAATCATATGATCTGGTCCATGGGCGCAGGCTTTATACCAGTGCCAATAGCTGATTTTTTTGCAGTCAGCGCTATCCAGCTGGATATGATCCGCCAGCTCTGCAAGCTCTACGATATTGATTTTAAAGAGACAGAGGGTAAGGCAATGATTACTGCATTGACAGGGACAGGATTAGCCAGATTGGGAGCGAGAGCGATTAAATTTATTCCTGGTGTCGGCTCGGTCTTAGGCGGTGTGACATTAGCTGTCCTATCTGGGGCATCGACATATGCACTGGGTGAGGTCTTCAAGACACATTTTGAGACAGGTGGTACCTTTTTGGATTTTGATCCTGCCAGGTTAAAGAAGTATTACAACGAGAAATTTGAGAAAGGGAAGGAGATGGCTAAGGATATCAAGAAAGATCAAGATGAAGCCAAAGACCTGATCATTGAAAAAAAATCCAGCACTAAGCCAATGGACGCTGTCGATAAGCTAAAGCAAATAGCGAAACTGAAAGATGACGGTATAATTACTGGGGAGGAATTCGATAAAATGAAAAAGCGCATTATAGAAGGCTGATCACGAGTTTCAGGGTTTTAAAAGAAACGTTCCTTTATGATTAAATGTCGAGGTAGCTACATTATTCGCAGAAGATCAAGTCTCGGCATTTTACGACTACCTATGATATAGGGCTATCCTGTTGAGCGACGCCTCTAATTGAAACATACTTTAATTTTTACAAAGGGTATAGCCACCTAATTATAACTATTAAGCTATTAAGATTCCATCCGCTGATCACCTCTCATTAGCACTTTACTCATTAGCTCGAACGGATCTTATGACCTTATCTACTAAGGGAGAGGTCCTATCACAGCTTAATTATAGGACAGCCTATGACTAATATTCATTTAATTCTTCTCACCACTATACCTCAGAGCAAAGTGAACTTGTGTGGTCAGCGACGATTAGCCATTTGCCTTTGATCTTTCTCCAGATGAGTAGAAAGTGTCCTCCTAGCTCATCAGATTTACGCGCTAAGGACCAACTACCTGTCAGACTGATGACCTTGCGGCTGTGTTTCGTTATGTCCTTTATCTCAAAACGAAGCATACCCATAGCAGCCTTGTTAGGATAGACTTTCTTATACCTAGCTATGGTCTCGTCCCAGCCTCTGGTGATCCCCGAAGATCCTCCAAACTGCAGCTCATCAGAATTCCAATACGAAGTCATGAAGGCATCGATGTCGCCTCTATTCCAATCTTCTTGCTGCTGCATTAAAGTATGGCTGATTTTGTTAAAATCTTTATCGGCGTATTGCGCATGAGCCGTGAGCGCAAAGCAAATAATAAGCCAGGTCACAGATCTACTGAGTGAGAGATATATCATATGATCTTAATATTTTAAGATGTATAGAATGTATAAGGCTAATTCCAATCATCCGCACAGGTGCCATAGCTTATAGATATTAGAGATGTGGCACAATGCTTTACGCTTAGCCATCTTGCTCTGCGAAGAACAAAATAGCTACCTATAATTTTACCTTACAATATTCGTATACTATTGGTAGATTTACTTATTGAAATTAACTAAAGAAATTGGTACCCATGTATAATCATAAGAAAATTGTTCTGGCAATAGCTGTGCTTCTGCTTATCGGTGCCTGTCAAAGAGCTGGCATCTTAGACCAGTTAAAACAAGAAAAAGAGGTGGTCGAATCATCTCCAGCAGCTATAATAGATCAAGCTGCGAGAACTCCGGCCTTGAATTATGCAGAGTATTGCTCAGGCTGTCATGGTATCAAAATGGATGCCTTCGTGGACCGCGCATGGAAGCATGGTAAAACCGATCAAGATCTTTATAAAGCGATAAAATTTGGTTATGAGGACGAGGGTATGCCCGCTTATGAAGTGACCTTCTCAGAACGAGAATTAGAAGAATTAGTGGATTTCATTCAAGAAGGTATTGCCAATGTAGATGAGTATGATTTCGAGAATCGAAAAAACAAATCCAATGTATATCCATCAGAAGAATTAACTGTCGCACTCGATACAGTCAGCACTGGGGTGGATGTGCCATGGGGTCTCACATTCTTACCTAATGGCGACCTGCTGATCACTGAGCGGTCAGGTAAAATATATAGACAATCAAACACAGAGCTGACCGAGCTAACGGGAGCTCCCGATGTCGTTTCAGGCGGGCAGGGTGGCATGTTGGATATAGAACTCCATCCAAACCATGAGACTAATGGCTGGATTTATATCGCTTACTCACAGCGTAATCCGGATAAGAGAAGAGAGTCTGCCACCAGCGTTCTAAGAGCGAAACTCACTGGTGACGAATTCACGGATCACGAAGTCATCTTCACAGCCTTGCCTTACTCATCTAAAAAGTTGCATTTCGGTAGCCGATTAGAGTTTGATCGAGATGGGTACCTGTATGTATCCGTTGGAGATCGCTTCAACCGAGATGTCAATCCGCAAAATTTAGACAACCACTGTGGTAAAATTCACCGAATAAATGATGATGGAAGTATACCGGATGATAACCCTTTTGTAAATACTGAGGGGGCCATGCCAAGCATTTTCAGTTACGGACATCGTAATCCTCAGGGGGTGGCGATGCATCCAGAGACTGGCGTGATATGGAGCCATGAGCATGGACCAAGAGGTGGCGATGAGATTAATATCATTCAAGAAAGTAAGAATTATGGATGGCCTGTCGTATCCTATGGTATTAATTATAATGGCACCACATTCACAGAGAAAACTCAGCAAGAGGGTATGGAAGATCCAGTTATGTATTGGCTGCCCTCCATCGGAGTCTGTGGGATGTCCTTTGTGAAGTCTGATTTATACCCAGGCTGGAAGAATAATCTGCTGTCTGGCTCACTCAGGTTCAAATACTTAGAAAGAGCAGTCATCGAAGGTGACAAGGTGGTGCATACGGAAAAGCTGTTGCCCAATATTGGGCGACTGAGGACTGTAGAAGTCGGCCCGGATGGATACATATATGTGGCTGTGGAGGATCCTGGATATGTGTTTAGATTATTACCTCAATCTAAGACGTCTTCCACACCCGAATAGTGGCTATCTGAATAGGCAAGCTTCATATCTTGGAAGGCACTACAGTGCCCAGGGTCTTGTGAATCTCAGATAAGGTAGATTTGGTCTTTACGTAGGCTGTTAACAATAGAGAGTAAGTGTCGTCAGTATCGTCGATAGTCTTTAGGCGCTGCTCTATTTCCTTAATTGTCCGAGATAGCTTTCTTTCTTTCAAACGCATAATGGACTGTAGCCCATCTGCGACAAAGTTGTCCTCGGGTGGTTTTTGAGACTGCAGATACAGTTGTTGTCCATCCCAATTAGCATATTCATGTTCCTCCTGCATCAGATGAATACAGACATTTCTTACTTCCACGTCTTCATGATTGGTGAAGTGATGTGCACTAAAGCTTTTATTTTTTTCTATAAATTGAGCACTCTCACTAATGATGGTCTTGTAAAGCTCATTATCAAATGAATCTAGTATCTCTCTAATATTCACAATAATGTACGCTGCCACTGAGGTCTTACTTTCCTCTTCATACATGAAGTGACCTAGATTAAGCAATATTCTGATGACATCCCTCTCTTGATATTCATCACCAATAGCTGCCGCAGCCATCTTGCCCGACTGGGTGAGGCCTGGCTTGGGTCTTGGTGTTATGAAGTCAGATCCTTGACGAACAATTCCAGCTCTTTTCGCTTGATATTTCAGTCTGGAATGGATCATTTTATTTGATTCATCATTCAGTATTTCTTCCGATACTTCTAAGAGCTGACTGCACTGTCTAAGATAAAGGGAGCGCTTAAGTGTGTCAGGTATGAAGGAGATGCTTTCAACAATATTTTTTATAACGCCAGTCTTCTTCACCGGGTCGCCTTCTGCCTCTGTCAGGAGCATATCTATCTTGAAAAGGATGAAATCCTTCTTATGCTCTTTCATAAATAGTTCCAGTCCTGATGATCCGTAGGCTTTCACGTAGCTATCAGGATCTTCCTTCTCAGGTAGTAACACGATATTGACATTCATATCCTGCGCCAGGATGAGGTCGATACCGCGCATGGCGGCTTTTAGACCAGCAGCATCACCGTCATAGAGGATGGTCATATTAGGCGTATATCGCTTCACCAGTCTAATCTGGCCTTCCGTGAGCGATGTGCCCGATGAGGCAATGACGTGCTCAACCCCTGCCTGTGACAGTGAGATCACATCCGTATAGCCCTCCACGAGTATGCACTCGTCAGCCTTACGGATGGCTGTTTTAGCCTGAAATATACCATAGAGACTATTGCTCTTCACGTATATCTCAGTTTCTGGAGAATTGATATATTTGGGAATCTTCTTATCAGAGGAAAGCGTCCTACCTCCGAATGCAATCACCTTTCCACTGAGATTATGAATGGGAAACATCACGCGATCTCTGAAGAAGTCTTGATCGTACTGGCTGGTAAGTCCCAATTTTTTTAGTGATTCTATATTGTAGCCCTTCTCTATAGCCAGCTTGGTGAGGTGATCTCTCTGCTTCACGGCGAAGCCCAATTCAAATTTTTTGATAGTATTCTCCCTGAAACCGCGCTCTTTAAAATAGCTGAGCCCGATCCGTTTTCCTTCGTCCGAGTCTAATAGGTTGTCTATGAAGGAGTCCTTAGCAAATTCGTTAATAATATAGAGGCTGTCTTTCTCTAATTGAGTATTGGGGTCGTAATTCTTACTGAAAGTCTCTTCTATTTCAATACTGTATTTTTTAGCCAAGTGCCTGATGGCATCTGGAAATGTCATGCCTTCGTGATCCATCAGGAATTGGACACTATTGCCAACTTTGCCACATCCGAAGCACTTGTAGATATTCTTAGTCGGAGACACATTGAAGGAGGGAGTCTTCTCATTGTGAAATGGACAGAGGCCTATCAAATTGACCCCGCGCTTCTTCAGGACCACCACCTCTTCGACGATATCTTCTATTCGTGCAGTATTAATGACTTCTTCTACAGAATGTGGTTTGATCAATGTATTCGATTTTATTACAAAGGTGTCCTTTTAAAAGGTCAATTCTAAGACGATGAGCAAATTTTCAATTTTTGATAATTGTAAGTATACCAACCTTTCTTTATCATCTAATATTATCGTGCAGATTAGCTGCACGATACATAGCATATTCGTGTCAAAATAAAAAAACGCATTCATCATGGATTTAAACATTAAACTGAATCACCAAGGAGACCTGCTAATAAACGGCTATGACGAATCTCCACGCATCAGTGATGTCTTTAAGAAAGATATTATAGAATACTATATTGAATTATCGAGGTTTCAAGTGATCCGATTACTTGAAGTGTTAGCATCAATGTATAAGTACGATGAGAAAGCTGACCTTTGCAGCTTTTTAGAAAGCTCATTTTTCTATGAAGGATCGTGCAAGAACTTCTTGTCAATGCTCGAGGAGAAAAAAATTAGATACAATTTTCAGAACTGGCTTAACTAATTGATCTACTTGTCCAAAAAAGTATAATCATAGGTATTGCCAAGATATGGCATCTTTTAGGAGTGCTTGTCAGTAATGTTGCTGATAGGCATTCTTTATTTTAAATGTCTTCAATATCGGCGTGACATATATATAGCTCTTTTGCATGTATTCTGTCTTTAGAAATTAAGAAGACATAACTTACTTTAAGCTTATTATATTTTAAAATTTAAATGTGTAGTTAGCTGATTACACTTATATTTACAGCATCTTATAGCATCTTCCGATTCTTATAATAAGACTGCGTCTATATCGTGATTCACAATCCACTGTATTGATCATTTATATTCGATAACCCCAAAAACCTTTGCCATGAGACTAGTGCTTATATTATCCGTTCTATGTGTATGGAGCATCTCTATGGACGCTCAGGGCCATGCCGAAGAGACCCCTGATCGACTATGTACAAGAGCATGTGCAGATCAAGCATTTGCACCCAATCCGTTACCATCACAAAGCCAAGGAAGAAATGCAAGAGCTCAACCTTGCAGCTATAGCGAATTGGAAGAATTCGCTCAGCTCAGCACCACCGGTCTATTTCAATATTTAATAAATGAAGATGATCCCTTTACCTGTCTATATCGGAAAGTATTTGCTTATAATAACGTGTATAGCTCTCAGCTTTTCTCCAATGCAAATGTTAATTATATTTCGCGACAAGCTGTCATATACGCACGACTCTTCAACGGGCAGAGTGATAATGGAATCTATGCTCTATTCACGTATCTAAGTGTTGCATCTCAGATGGCTCAACACTATAAGAATGATATCACTTTCACAAACACTACCTGGTCTAATATAGAATCTGCCTGTGTAGCTCTCGCAGCTAATCCAGATGCTCTATCAGAATCTGCTCTCAGTCTCCGAGTCGTAGCAGAGATGATGAATACAGCTGCCAGGCCATATATTAATGGGAATACAGATATACTCTCATTTGCAGAAAATCTCTTACAAAACTTAGCATCTGGCACTTATAATAATCAGACAAGCTACTATAACTATTATTACTGCTACTACTTTTTATTGGATATATACTTTAGGTATGCTCCTGAAAACGATGATTTTATCGATGCTTTGGTGGCTAATCCTTCGCCTATCACAGCGATGGCAGACGTAGCGACTAATGATGAATTGCTTGATGAATCATATATCTATTTCGCCGATCTATCCTCATTTAGTGTGGCAGCTTTGGCTAGACTTGCAAATTATTCAGAACTGCACGGAGCTATAGGACCAGCATTACTTACCATCACTGATCACTATGAGCAGACAACACCTCAATGGACTAAGGCGGCCATCGCACTTGCGTCTAATGGGCTGCCTTTTGATATGACAGAACAGCAAATTATCCAAAGTATAGAAGCTGACTTATTTCCAAATACCTATGAATTTGATGATGGGCGTTTCTACGTGTCCACGCCGTTAGCATATGACGAGGTTCTATCATTATATCAGGCATCACAGGAGGTGAAATCTCAATTCTTCCGCCTACTTCAGGATGATACGCCAGTGACTGGAGATACTAACGACACACTCTTCATCAAGCTGCATGGGACGCGTGACTCCTATAGAGATTTCAATGGCATTCTTTTCGGCGTAAATTATCCTAACTCAGGCGGGGTATATATAGAGGACTATGCGACTTTCTATACATATCAGCGCACATCACAAGAGAGTACCTACACCCTGGAAGAACTTTTCAGACATGAGTATACGCATTATTTACAAGGGAGATATATCATCCCTGGTACTTGGGGAGAGAGTCCTATGTATGATAATAGTCGGATGGTTTGGTTTGAAGAGGGTATGGCTCAGTTTTTAGCAGGCAGCACTATTAGCGATGGTATAAAGAACCTCGAGCTTATCAGGAATCGGATATTATCTAGGGGAGATGTCCAAGACCTTAATACAGTGCTCAGTTCTAGCTACAGCAATGGCAATGCAGATGCCTTTTACATCTTTGGTTCAATGCTGTGGTCATCATGGTATAATGAGGATTATTCTCGGATCAAGCAATTAATTGATTATTTAAGAGACTCAAATCTTTTAGCTTTTGATCAGGCCATAGATCAGTTTAAAGTTAATACAGCAGAGAACATTAAATACACTAACCATGTAAACAGCAGTCTTGTGGATGACTCACAGTGGATACTGCCGATTAGCACATTAGTAAAGCAAGATGATATATCATTTGCTGGTCTCAGCCAAATTGAGTCAGATCTAACGTCTGTAGATGCTGCGCTAAGTCTAATGAGCTCGGATATAAATATCATATCTGAACCTCAGCGCTTTACGATAACGGCATCGTATCAGCTTTCATCTCCGATCAATGATCTGGACCAGTTTAGATCAGTCTTAGAGGCAGAGCTCGATGAGATCCTGACGGATGTCCGAGAGGCCTCAGACATTAACGCCTTTGATTACAGTAATGGCTATTTTAAGAATTTGGTGACCGGAAATACACCTTCCGCGACTTTCGTGTTTACGGGACCGATTAATGATGCATGCGCGACACCTGATGTCGATGAAGTATTAGTAGAGAATTTTACGAATTATATCTTGCTCTATACACCTGATATATCATCGATGAAGCATCAATATCGCTACAAAGAAAAAACAAGTACGCAGTGGACTTTGCTAAATCAGACCTCTTTCTCTCCAGAATCTGTGGTAAATCTTAGCTCGATAAATGGCTATGACTTTCAGATCCAATATGAATGTGGGGACAATATATGGAGTGGCTATTCAGCTTCAAAAGATATCTATCCCTGTCCAGATCACAGCGAATTCACTATTCCGAACTTGGACAATGATCAGAAGTTCTTCGCCTCTAAGACGATTAAATCCAACAGTACTGTATCCGCGGGTGCCAATATTGGATTCACAGCTGGCTCATCCATCGAATTGTTACCAAGTTTTGAGGTGCTGTCCGGCTCCAGGCTAACGCTGAATATGAATAACTGCCGTAATAAGCAATAGATAAAGTATTGCATTAAAATATTGCCTTGAGAGTAGCTATCATGATAGCAGATCTCTGATGCTGGTGCTGGAATTTTTACGTACTAATATTTCATCATGTGTCAGAAAGGTATATCTTTGCACTCGCTTTCCAAAATGGCCCCGTAGCTCAACTGGATAGAGCAGCTGACTTCTAATCAGCAGGTTGCACGTTCGAGTCGTGCCGGGGTCACCAATTGATCTATTGACTGTATTCTCTGAGGAGAGGACCGATTTTCCTCCATGCTTCTCAGCTTGCTTTTAGCCTCGAGATGATGCTAAATAACACGAGTGACTGGTGAAGATACGAAATGAATTTCCCCATTAGTTAGGAAATGTTAGCTTGAAGATGCTGCCTTCTGATGATGATTTGTATAGTGTAAGTTCGCCATCATGTTTTCTGAGGATACGCTCGCAAAATGATAAACCTAAACCAGTACCTTCATATTCATTAGCTGTGTGGTATCTGTCAAATGGTTCAAATATTTTATCCTGATATTCTTCGGGTATTCCTATACCATTATCCTCAATAAATACGTCGTGTGTCTCGATATTGCTTTGCGACCATATGTTAATCACTGGATGATGGTCATTATCGCTTTTCTGCTGATACTTTAAGCCGTTAGAAATGATGTTTTGAAAGACGGTCTTCAGTACATCTACATTTCCTTTGATAGTAGGTAGCTTACTAGAATTAATTTCAGCATTATTTTGCTCTAAATCAAAGGTAAAAAAGGGAATCACGTCATCGACTAAATGATTAAGATCGACAGGTCGAAGTTTAATATCCTTAGTATCTAGCTTAGAATAGTTGAATAGATCATCAATAAGTACGGCCATCCGCTTGGCTGAATCGGAAATAAACTTTAGATACCGTAATGTGGACTCACTTATATGCTCAGATTCAGCTCTGAGCTGTATTAAGTCTGAGAATGATTTGATTGTCCTAAGCGGAGACTTAAGGTCATGGGTCATGACATTTGTAAACACGACCAATCTATTATTTTTTTCATCTATTTTAGCAGAATATTCTTCTTCTCGAACAATCTTATCTTGCAGCTCTTGATTCAATTTTCTTTGTACAACCTGTCTTTCTTTTTGCGATATGTGAATTAAGTATGCCAGCACAGTGAGGACGAAAATACCAGTTAATAGAGCCCAAATCTTTAAGTTATTCGATTTCTTTTGGTGTTCTAAGTTAGCTAATCTTTCTCTTTGAATATTGGTGTTTTGCTCTGCCTTGAATAGCCTTAGTTTGTCCTGAATGGCGAATAAGTCGGCATTGTTTTTTGAGCGGCTATCAAAGATCAGAAAATCTAAAGAGTCAGCTTTCTTAGATATACTCAGCGCCATTTGGTAATCTCCTTGTAGCTCATAGATTTCTGAGAGCTTTTCATATACAGTTACCGAGTAGTCTAAATGACTATTCAGCTCGATTGAATAGTCTATAGACCTCTGATAGTAATCTATTGCTTTATTATAATTAGAGATACACCGCTGAGCATCTCCCATAGAAGCATACGGCATGATGAGCTGCTCCGGATATTGGCTACCCATTTCCGTTATAATCGAATCAATGAGAGTCGCAGCTTCTAAACATTTATTTTTGGCAATTAAAATATTCGCCTGATTGTGGTAGATAATGAGTCTTGTGTATGAAGTTTCTCTTTCGATTCCTATTAGGAAACAAGTGTCGAGGTATTGTTCGGCTTGTTCAAATTCTTCTATTTCAATACAGAAGGCAGACTTAGAGAAATACACTGGTATCAGATCTGAAGATGAACCATCACCCGCCTCTATCCTGCATCGAATTATCTGCTGAGCTAAATTAAAATACTCAAATGCCTTAGCTCTCTTTTTAGAATATCCGTAATGCCTTCCTAATTGCAGATACGCCGAGATCAGCTGTTCTTCTAGTCCTGCTTGGTCAGCTAACAGTATCATTTGCCAAACCCTTTCATAGGCTGCATTATAGCGACCTAAATTGCCATTAATAAGATTGTCTTTTCCTAAGATCCTAATTGCGTTGATGGTGTCTCTTTCAGCATAAGTAAGCTCCAATGCTTGCGCTAATATAGTTAAGCTACTATCTGGATTGAGGTGTCTGAAAGAATCCGATAGTTCTACCAAATCCTCTACTGAATAAGATTCGTATTGGTACGCTGATGACTTTGTATAGCATAAGAAGACGATAAGAAAGCTTAGCGAAAATCTTATCATAAAGAAAATGCTAGTTGCTGTATATGAATCTTCTATTGGCTGTGCTGTCTCTTTTTTCATTATTTGTAACCTACATAAATTGCTTTCAGTTGCGAGTACTCAAATCCTGACATTGTTTATAATTATTACGTAGAATGGTTATGATATACTGCAGCGCTAATCGAGGTGTCAAAGGAGTGATAATAGTTATGCATTACACTGTTCATGAAGTTATGTTGAATGAGTCATGCCTAAAATTAGAGATAATCATAATAAAATTAGACACTGCGTACATAAAACAGCTTATAACGGCACATTTTTTAGAATATTTTCAACTTTTATATAACTGCTATATAAAACCTAAATTAGATCAAATGACAGCTACAAGTCAAATTTTAAATAGTTAGTAGACATTATACTTGATAAGCCGAGAGTCTTTCAAATTGGTGACAAAAGCCTAAAATTCGCGGCTTTTGAGGGCCTGTACTGGTAACAATTATGCCAGTTACATGTTATGATTAGGATGACCAAAACTAATGTATCCGTTCCTCTGCCTTACATCATATTTAATGGTATTAGACATGCTAAGGATCCGATCTATCTGATCAGTAAGACGCTGAATGCCTACGATACATCTACCTATCATTTAAATATACCGCGGTCTAAAAGAATGCTGACGCAAGATCCAGCAATCATCAATCATGTCCTACAGCAGAATCACAAGAACTACGTCAAGTCGAAGATTGTGACTGAGGTCTTATCTAAATATGCTGGTAAAGGGCTGCTGACGACTAATGGAGACTATTGGCTCAAGCAGCGGCGGCTGATTCAGCCAGGTTTTCACAAGCATAAAATAGATGAGTTACTTGCAGACATGCATGTGGTCATTATCTCTGTGATGGATCACATTTCCAAGAAGATATCGTCGGGACAGGCCAACTTTGATTTGCTAGATGAGATGACTACTATGACGCTTAAGATAGTATCGAAAGCTCTCTTCAGCTCTGATATCACTGAAGATCAGATTAAAGTATTGAGAGATGGTGTCCAATCCTTACAAGAGATTACTTTAAAGGAGGTGCAGAATCCGTTGCTCTCAGGTTGGAGAAAGCTATCTGGATACCAGCAGCGATCCGAAGCCCACTTAGAGCGCATATATAAATTAGTCACCAGCTATATTCTGGAGCGTAGAGCTGATTCAAACCCACCATCTGACTTGATGACCATGCTGCTGGATGCGAGGTATGAAGGCACTGATGATGGTATGACTGATCAGCAGATCTTGGATGAGATATTAATTATTTTTGTTGCTGGATTTGAAACGACGACTAATGCGCTGACTTTTTGCTTGTACTTAGTGTCACAGCATCCAGCAGTCTTAAACAGGCTGCAGCAAGAGGTCAAGGCGATTGAGCTATCAGACCAGCCCTCTGTCAGAGAAGTTATGGGCTTACATTATATCACCCAAGTGATATCTGAATCAATGCGCCTATATCCTCCTGCGTGGTTCATTGATCGAGTGGCACTTGAGGATGATGAGATCAATGGAGAAAAGATAGCTAAAGGAGAGATTATAGCTTTGTATACCTATGGGCTGCATCGATCAACGGATTATTGGGTTGATCCTGATCGCTTTGACCCAGAACGTTTTGCGCTTGCTAATAAGTCTAATATTTCACCAAATACATTTTTACCATTTGGCAAGGGACCCAGGCTTTGCATTGGATCGCAGTTCGCTCAGATGGAAATGAATATGGTGCTATACCACTTCATTAGGCGTTTTGATTTTAGCCTGGCTCAGCCTTATCAGTTAGAGCTTGATACTAAGATCACCATCAGACCTAAACACGGTATGCCCATGCATCTGAATCTCCGATCGAAGTAGGCATATTCAGAAGTAATCATAGTGAGGTGTAATATCTTGGTAGCCCAGGACGAAGTACTGGGAAAGATAGTAGAGAGAGGCTTTGGTTGGCGAGACTTTTGATAAAAATCATGACAACCAATTTTTACTGTGGCCCCGTTTTTCTTTGAGAATTAGTTATCACAGTGTAATAGTTCTTCACATTTTATCAAAGCAGCATAATTGACAATCTCTAAGCGATTTATTATCAATCATTTAGAGCTTTCAATTTCAAGCATCAGTTTCTTCTGAACATGCCGAAGTAGACGTGATTAGCGTGATTTAGAATGGCGAGGCCACCTGCATTATAAAGTCATCGTCCAAGCTACATTGAAGCCATGGGTTTTATCTGAGCCTCTACCCTTAACATCTAAGTTGGCATTGATGACGATGAGATAGCTTTTTTTCATTTCCAATGATATCCCAGGAGAAAGCGTTAATTTATTTTGGTTAAATCCTTGAAAAGACGAGTGCTGGTAGAGAAAAGATCCTATAATATAGATTTGCTGCTGGTTAATGTATTGACCGAAATCAACAGACAAATAAATATCTGATGTTGCCAGATCTTCAGCAGTTGCAAAGTAGTCTTGGTATTGCAGGTTGATATCAACAGAAGCGTCTTCAGTCATCTGATAAGATCCAATCACTCCGACGCCATAGCTAATAATCTGTTCGGCCGACATTTGTCCACGGTTAATGGTAGTTATGCCATAGGGCATATTGAAGCCAGCCATCACGCCTAAGCCAAGCTTGTCCCGCGTCATCAATGCCCGCTTAATGGACCATGAGCTGTAATCAGCTGCAATAATGCTTCCTACCTCGTAATGATCGGAGAGGGTATATGCCATTCTGAATGATATGCCACCGTTTACTTGCACCGAATCTGAAGATTGATATCTATCCCGAAGGGTTCCTGATGAATCCCACGCGCGACCAGAAAAGCTGTAGGTAACATTTGGCTCAAATTCAGCAAAACCTTTAGGAATAGGAGCGTGATTAAAAGAATTAATCTTAGAGGCGCTGATGCCACCAATTTGCGATAAGGACGCCTGACTGACGAGTGTCAGTACTATCATAATAGCCATAGAGTGATAATGCATTATCATAAATGTAGCGATGCAGAATATTTAAAGAAGGTAATATCTGAATTCCACGTATTTTGAGCTAATAAATATACCATAGGTTGAATCTAAATAGTCATCCTGATGGTCTTTCGCTAATTGAGATTTATCAAGTTTACGGATGAATATCTTGCGCTGAGGCTCTTTTATTCGAATATGAACTATATTTAGAAACTCACAGAATCTACACATGAAAGCACTTAGGACCCCTGATGAAAGATTCAACGATCTTCCAGACTATCCATTTTCACCACACTATATCTACGTAGGCGGTGATTTAAGAATGCATTATTTAGATGAGGGTCCTTCTGACGCAGAAGTCGTTCTGCTGATGCACGGCGAGCCAAGTTGGTCATACCTCTATCGTAAAATGATTCCACAATTTGTAGATGCTGGCTACAGGGTACTTGCTCCTGATCTTATTGGTTTTGGGAAGTCTGACAAACCAGTAGAAATGTTAGACTATAGTTATGCTAACCATACAGACTGGATAATAGACTTTATCATGCAGTTAGATCTGATGGGGGTCAATTTATTTTGCCAAGATTGGGGTGGACTGATCGGTCTGCGCATAGCTGGTCTACATCATGACAGATTTGCTAGGATCGTAGCAGCTAATACTTTTCTACCCAATGGTAAAGGAAAGCCATCAGAAGCATTCCTGCAGTGGCAAGAATTCTCTAAGACGGCACCTATCTTACCGATACATAAAATTATGCAAAATTCCACCGTATCTGAACTGAGCCAAGCAGAGCTAGATGCGTACTGGGCGCCATTTCCTGACAAAAGCTATATGGCTGGTGCCAAAATTTTTCCCTCCTTAGTGCCGACCTCTGCTGAGGATGTGGCTATTCCCACTAACTTGGAAGCATGGGGTGTGTTATCTCAAAGTAAAAAGCCGTTCCTTTGTTTATTCAGTGATCAAGATCCTGTCACTGCGGGAGGTGATCAGATATTTATAAAATATATGGCTGGTGCTAAGGGTATGCCCCATCAAACCATCACGGGAGGTGGGCATTTTTTACAAGAAGACAGAGGCAGGGATGTTGCTGGTTTAATGATTGACTTCATGCAGGCATATGAATAGAACCAGAATTAGAATTTTAGCTATCGTTGTAATCATTGCCATCTTAGCTGCTATAGCCGCTATGGTTTATTCATCTAATCATTCTGATGAGTTAATCGGCAGTGCTATGAAGGACCAAATCAGTGATAACCTAAAATTTGAAAAAGAATTATTATCTGAAAAGGATAATATTACAGTCTATACTATAGGCACAGCGGCGATGCTACCCAGTTCAAGGAGTCAAAGCTGTACAGCCGTGATCGCCAATGGACAGTTGCTAATCTTTGACGTCGGTGACGGGGCAGTATCTCAGATGGAGAAAATGAATTTGCCAGTAGAAAAAATAAGTGGAGTATTTATTTCTCACTTTCACTCTGACCATTACGTAGATCTGCCCTATCTAATTAATAGATCCTGGCTGAGAGGAAGAGATACGAAATTGGATGTATACGGCCCTTCAGGAATAAAAAATATCATTGCAGCAACAGATCAATTTTTAGAAATAGATAATCAACATCGGACGAATCTTCATGGCAAGTCAATTTTAGATTCATCAGTAGCTGGTGCGAGGGCACATCAGATGTCAATAGCTGATCAAGGCTCCTCCCTCGTGTATGATCAGCACGGAATTAAGGTCACTGCCTTTGTCGTAGGTCATGAGCCAGTCTCGCCAGATTATGGATTTCTAATAGAATACAAGGGCAAAAAAGTAGTGCTCAGTGGGGACACAGCGAAAAATCAAAATGTAACAAAATATGCTGAAGGAGCGGATCTTCTAATCCATGAAGCTATGCTGATGGAGTTAATCACGCAGCTTTCCGACATTAATACAGAGTTAGGCGATAGTAAAAGAGGTCAGCTACTTGCAGTAATGAAGGACTACCACTCCAGCCCAATAGAAGCTGCTGAAGTGGCAGCAGAGGCGGGCGTGGCTAAGCTGGTATTGTCCCACTTAGCTCCGACACCAGATCGAAAAGTATTAGAGCGAATGTATAAAAGAGGGATGGCCGACATATATTCAGGTCCCATCATATTAGCCGATGATGGGGATAAATTTATCATTAATTAGTAAAAGTATGAGAGCAGTATTATGCAAAGAGTTAGGACCACCATCAGCATTGGTCATAGAAGATATAGAATTGAAGGCACCAGGACCAAAGGAGGTTCTAGTAGATGTAAAGGCATGTAGTGTGAATTTTCCTGACACGCTGATTATTCAGGGTCTGTATCAATTTAAGCCTGAGCTTCCCTTTTCGCCAGGCGGTGACATAGCTGGTGTAGTATCCGCAGTAGGTTCGGAAGTAAAACGATTTAAACCGGGTGATGAAGTATTTGGAGCTACAGGGCATGGTGGATTTGCAGAGCAGGTCATAGCCCATCAGAGTATGATTTTCCCAAAGCCTGTCTCCATGGACTTCACATTAGCTTCTTCCTTTCTCATGGCTTACGGCACCTCATACTACGCTTTAAAGAATCGGGCATCTCTGAAAGCTGGTGAGAGCCTTGTGGTGTTAGGGGCATCGGGTGGTGTGGGTTTGGCAGCGGTGGAGTTAGGTAAGCTCATGGGTGCTCAGGTCATAGCAGCAGCATCTACTGATGAGAAGTTAGCTCTATGTAAAGAGATGGGAGCCGATGAAATCATCAATTATACCACAGAAAACCTAAAGGAGCGCATAAAAGCGCTTACAGACGGTAAGGGTGCAGATGTAGTATATGATCCTGTCGGAGGCGAATATACTGAGGCCGCACTGCGAGCTACTGCTTGGGAAGGCCGCTTTTTGATTATAGGATTTCCTGCTGGTATTGCGAAGATTCCGATGAATCTGCCGCTGCTGAAAGGCTGCGACATTAGAGGTGTTTTCTGGGGAAGACACGCTCAGTCTGAGCCAAACAAGGCCATGCAGAATACTATGGAGCTAATCCAATATCACGCCGAAGGCAAACTCAAACCTCATATCGATAGAACGTATACGCTTGATGAGGCCGCGCAAGCATTAGAGGACATGATGAATCGTAAAGTGAAAGGTAAGATTGTTGTGATTCCTTAAGTTATATTTACTATGTTGGATACAGTGACTAAACAAGTGCTTAATTTAAGCGTATTTGTTGTACAAAAAAGCAGATTGTATATAGTAGTCAAATAGCATTATTAAAGGAGAGAACGTAATAAAAATGGAAATTTTATAGATACATGAGATTAGATAATAAGGTAGCCGTAGTCACCGGTGGAGCCAGAGGAATAGGTCAAGCTATTGCAGAACTATTCGCTCAGGAAGGGGCTAAGGTCATCATTTGGGATCTTTTAGATGTGGGCTCAGATACTGCTGCTGCCATCGGGACATCGGGTGGGGTTGCCGAATTCACCAAACTATCCGTCACAGATCAAGCAGGGATCGAAGCTGAAGTAGCCAGGATTATAGAGAAATATGGGCGAATAGATATTTTAATTAATAATGCAGGTATCACCAGAGATAAGTCACTGTCTAAAATGACGGTGGATGATTGGGATGCAGTCATAGATGTCAATCTCAAAAGCGTATTCCTCTGTACAAAGGCGGTGCTTCCTCATATGAGAGAGCAGAACTATGGTCGAATCGTATCAGCTTCCTCCACTACAGGACTGTGGGGAAATTTTGGTCAGACTAATTATGCTGCTGCTAAAGCAGGTATCATAGGTATGACTAAAACTTGGGCATTAGAGCTAGGTAAGTATGGCATCACAGTGAATGCTATAGCTCCAGGATTCACACTCACCGATATGACCAAAGAATTACCAGATGCAATGATAGCAGGTGCGAAGCAACAGATACCATTGAGGATGATCGCTGAACCTATTGACATTGCTTATGGCTATTTGTATTTATCTTCGGATGAGGCCAGATTCGTCACGGGTAGCACACTGTGCATTTCAGGAGGTACAGTAAGGCATTAAATTATCAATTAAGCTAAAATATGGAGGCTTTGGAGTTTAAGAATAAAGTAGTTTTAATTACAGGGGCAGGATCTGGGATTGGGCTAACCACAGCATTGGCTTTTGCTGAAGAGGGAGCTAAGGTAGTCGTTTCGGATATTAATGAGAAAAGTGGTCTGGCTGCAGTCTCCAAGATCAATGCTGCAGGTGGGGAGGCCATCTTCATCAAGTGCGATGTGGCTAACTACGATGAGGTAAAGAATATGGTCGAGACAGCGGTACTCACCTATGATAAGATAGATGTGGCAATGAACAATGCGGGCATAGGCGGTGAATATCAGCGTACAGCTGAAGCTAATCACACCATGTTTGATAAAGTCATGCAGATCAATTGTAATGGTGTATTTTACTGCATGCAAGAAGAAATAAAGGTGATGCAGCAGCAGGGCTGGGGAGTTATCATTAATACAGCGTCTATAGCAGGATTAAGAGCACTACCTAATAGTCTGGCATATGTAGCTAGTAAGCATGCTGTCGTCGGTATGACTAAGACAGCAGCTAAAGAGTATGCGACTAAAAATATACGAGTCAATGCTTTGTGTCCCGTATTTACAGTGACACCTCTTTTTGATCCCGAAGTCATGGATCAATTGAAAGCGGGTATCTCCGATCGATTAAAGCAAGGGATACCGATGAAAAGATTTTCTACGACCCACGAGATGGCGGATGCAACAATGTGGCTAGCTTCTGACAGAGCAAGTTTTGTCACTGGTCTGGCTCTTCCTATAGATGGTGGATTAACAGCATAAGATATGGCAGATACAATCATTCAGAATTTCTACAAGCAGGTGGCTACTAATCCTAAGAAGCCATTTCTGCATCAGCCTTTTGGAGATAGCTGGGAGAGCTACACTTGGGCCGAGGTGGGTCAGATGGCTCGTAAATTAGCTGCTCATATCAATGCGCAGGGCCTGAAGCCAAAAAGTCATATTGGTCTGGTCTCTAAGAATTGTCGAGAGTGGATTATTGCTGATTTAGCGATTATGATGGCAGGCCATATCTCAGTGCCATTCTTTCCGACGCTGACTGGAGATCAAATCGCAGAAGTACTACATTTAGGAGATGTCGACTTACTTTTTGTAGGCAAGATCGAGGTGTGGGATGATATGAAGACCGGTATTCCTGATGACCTACCGCTGATCCGATTCCCTCATTATGAAGGGAATAGCCAAATAGATCGTGGCGATGACTGGAATGAAATACTGCGTACGGTGGAGCCCATGCAGGGATTTCCATCAGCTGATATCGATGACTTATGGACTATCGTATTTACCTCTGGTACTACTGGAACTCCTAAGGGGGTGATGCTCCATTATTCTGCTCCTTATTCACTCCTGAAGGAGACCGAAGAATATAATGCGCTCGAATTATCTAAGTCCGGGGACAATCGCTTTTTTTCGTTTCTTCCTTTGAATCATATAGCGGAACGATCTATCGTTGAGAATAGCAGCATTACGTACGGAGGTGAGATATTTTTTTCTGAGTCATTAGCCAAATTTGCAGATAACCTGCGACATGCCAAGCCGACAGTGTTCTTTGCTGTCCCTCGAATATGGACTAAGTTTATGCTAACCATATTAGATAAGATGCCGCAGAAAAAGCTGGATACTCTACTGAAGATTCCCATTGTATCTAGTTTAGTTAAAAATAAAATTAAGAAAGGTTTAGGTCTGCAAGAATCAAGGGTGAATGTATCTGGAGCAGCACCCATCCCTCAGTCCACTAAGGACTGGTATGCAAGTATAGGAATACCCATAGCTGAGGGTTACGGTATGACGGAGAATTGCGCTGCCTGCACTTTTATGAAGGTCAGTGAATCTAAACCTGGGTCTGTAGGTCGGCCTCAAGGAGGTGGTGAAATTAAAATTGACCCGGAGACTCAAGAGATTTTGATGCGGGCGCCATACATGATGAAAGGATATTATAAATCACTAAAAAAATCAGCCGAGACGCTTAAGGACGGATGGCTGCATACAGGGGACCAAGGCCGTATAGATGATGAAGGCTTTCTCTTTATCACGGGTAGAGTAAAGGATACATTTAAAACGTCTAAAGGAGAATTTATCGTTCCAGCTCCGATCGAAGAAAAATTCTCTGAAAATAGTGATATAGAGCAGTTATGCCTGCTAGGACTTGGAGTGCCTCAGCCGGTGCTTGCTGTGGTTCCATCAGAGTTAGGGCTGCAGAAATCACGAGCAGCATTATCGGAGAGCCTCACTGCGACGCTTGATGCAGCTAATGAGGTGTTGCCGAATTACCAGCGAGTGTCCACCATCGTGGTCGCAAAAGAGCCATTCACGATAGAGAATGGAACACTGACGCCGACATTAAAAGTAAAACGATCTAAGGTGAATGAACAATATCGCGAGAGGCTATTGGCTGACTGTGAATGCGCCGACAAAATCGTCTTTGAATAAAATAACTTGTGTACAATTAGCTTATCAATACATTCCCTCAGGATAAAATACAACGTATTATGGATTTTGAATTCACAGATAAATCAAAAGAGCTTCAGAAAAAGGTGCGAGACTTCATGGATCAACATATCTATCCGATAGAGAAAGAATATGATACCTATGTGGAGGAGAACTTATGGAAAGAATATCCAGGTATGGAGGCTCTAAAAGAGAAAGCAAGAGATCAAGGGCTATGGAATTTATTTCTCCCCAAAGATTATGGAGATCTAAGCCCTGGACTTACCAATCTGGAATATGCTCCCTTAGCTCAGGAGATGGGCAAAGTACCTTGGTCATCTGAAGTCTTTAACTGTTCTGCGCCCGATACAGGAAATATGGAAGTCCTCTCTAAGTATGGAAATCCTAAGCAACAAGCCCAGTGGCTGACCCCGCTGCAAGAGGGTAAGATCAGATCGGCCTTTCTTATGACAGAGCCTAGAGTGGCATCCTCAGACGCAACTAATATTGAAACTTCCATAGTAAGAGAAGGAGATGAGTATGTGATTAACGGTAGGAAATGGTGGTCATCAGGGGTGATGCATCCACGATGTAATGTATACATCGTCATGGGAAAGACCGATCCTGATGCTCAGCGTCATGAACAGCAGAGCATGGTGATCGTTCCGGCAGGTACTCCTGGTGTAAAAGTACTACGTCCATTATCTGTCTTTGGTACTTTTGATCCTCCGCATGGCCATTGTGAGGTGGACCTCAAAGATGTGCGTGTACCCCTTAGTAATTTATTATTAGGTGAAGGCCGTGGTTTTGAAATAGCACAAGGTAGGCTGGGTCCAGGCAGAATTCACCACTGCATGCGACTGATTGGTATGGCCACGAGAGCACTAGAACTTATGTGTCAGCGATCTGCAGAGCGCGAGGCTTTTGGAAGATTGATTAAAGACTTCAGCAGTGTCAGACAAGAGATCGCTATCTCAAGATGCGAAATAGAGCAGGCCAGACTATTAACGCTTTCTGCAGCTGATAAGATAGATCAGCATGGCATCAAAGGGGCCAAAGACCTCATCGCGATGATCAAAATCGTAGCACCTAGAATGGTTTGCAACGTAACTGATAGAGCCATACAAATACACGGTGGTATGGGTGTATGTAGTGATACTCCCTTAGCAGCATTTTATGCTGGAGCCCGCACGTTGAGGTTAGCTGACGGACCGGATGAGGTCCATATGTATCAGCTTGGTCGTAATACCGTAAAGCAAGTTTTAGCCAGCCGAGCAGCGACTATTTAATTAGTATCGCTACTCACTTAACTATACACTACCGTAGCCATAAAAGCATTCTTTAAATTGAACTTACGGCAGGGCATAGATAATACCAGCCAGCCAAATAAAAAAATGAAAAATGAAAAACGAAGCATATAGCACTACAGTAGAATCACTTACTGACCTAAAAGAAATGATCGGACAGGAAGTCGGGCTAAGTAACTGGGTCACTGTTACTCAGGATGATATTAATAAATTTGGGGTCGTCACAGGTGACGAACAATGGATCCATATGGATGTGGAGAAATCTAAAAAGCACTCGCCATATGGTACAACCATAGCTCATGGATTTTTAGTCCTATCACTTCTGCCAAAAATGAGCTATGAGGTCATGAAAATCAAGGACGTGAAAATGGGCGTGAACTACGGGCTAAATAAACTACGTTTTACAAATGCGACTAAATCCGGCGCTAAAGTCAGAGGTCGGGTCACCATCAAAGATTATGAAGAGATTCCTAATGGAGCTAAATATATCACAGAGTGGATAGTGGAAATAGAGGGAGAGGAGAAGCCCGCACTGATAGCTGAGTGGATAGGAATAGCTTACAATTAAATTTACATTTACAACAGACCCATGTCTTACGAAACAATAGAATATAGAATCGAAGGTAAAGTCGGGATACTGACTTTAGCTAGACCAAAGAGCTACAATGCTATCACAAATCGGATGAAGGATGAGCTGCTTACGGCACTTGGGATCATCCAGAATGATCGGGATGTCAGAGCTGTAGTGATTACTGGTAAGGGTAGGGGGTTTTCTGCAGGAGCCGACTTGACAAGTTTTGAAGGTCCAATGACGCCCTATGATGTGGAGAATGATCTTAATCTCAAATACGCCAATGTCGTTAAGCGGATAGTGAATCTTAATAAGCCAGTTGTCGCTGCCATCAATGGACCTGTGGCGGGTGCAGCACTTGGCTTTGCCATGGCCTGTGACTTCTTATACATGGCTGATACCGCCAGCATGAGGTATGCCTTTATTAATATTGCCTTAATTCCTGATGCTGGATCCAGTTGGTTTCTGACTCAGGCAGTAGGATATCATAAAGCCATGCAACTCATATGTGGAGGAGAGAAGATACCAGCGGACGAATGTCATCGCCTGGGTTTAGTTCATAGTATTGCACCCGTAGAATCGCTGCTTGATGACGCATTGAGCTTTGCGCAGCGGCTGGCTGAAGGTCCTACTGCCGCTTATGTTGGGACTAAACGATTGCTACGATATGCTGCCACACATGGTTTAAATGATACTATGGATAAAGAATCACAAGAGCAAGCATTATGTATATTAGGCTCCGATAATATGGAAGGTGTACAGGCTTTTTTGGAAAAAAGAAAGCCTAAATTCACGGGAAAAGGTTTCGATCACTCATGAGTAAACTTATATGCATTAGACATGCTCAAGCCTCCTTCGGGGCCGCTGACTATGATCAACTCTCTGATTTGGGCTACACCCAGTCAGCGCACTTAGGCGATTATATGGCTGGCACGGTCATGAAGATTGATAAGGTCTATATTGGCCCTCTAAAGCGACATCGCCAAACCTTCGAAACGGTTAGAACATCATATGAAAAGCTTGGTCAAACCCTTCCTAAACCTGAAATACTCGCAGGCCTAGCGGAGCACAGAGGTCCAGAGATACTGCGTCAGTCGATGCCACAGCTTATTGATGCCTTTCCAGAAGTGAGGGCTTGGCATCAGGATACTGAAAATCACCCTGAGCGAAAGGTTAAGAATCATTTTAAAGTTTTCAATTTTTTTATGAAGCGATGGGCTACTAACGATTTAGGATTAGATCTTCCAGATGAACATCAAGATTGGAAATCATTTAAAGCAGAGGTGTCTAAGGCTATTGACACGATCCTGGCTGATAGAGCGAAGGGTATTACATCGGCTGCCTTCACTTCAGGAGGCACCATCTCAGCTATAATGGGTTATGCTTTAGATATGCATGATGACGCCCGAATTATAGGGATGAATGATAGTGTAATAAATACTTCAATTTCTGAATTTAAATATTCTGACAGTAGAATATCACTGCATCGATTCAATTTGACACCGCATCTCCACACAGAAGAACTTATAACATACGTATAGGTCAAGCTTGTCGTGATCATTAATCCTTCTCGCTTTGAAGTGATCGATAGCTTGTCAAAACGCTGTTAGTGCGAAGGCATCAAAAATGAATGTTATAGGTGCTGGATCTCTTCTTAATCTAAATCAAGATCATATATTCTGGGTTAGAGAACGTCCATCTTTATCGTAACTTACTATTCGTAATAATCAACATGACAAGAACTCACATTTGACTATTTATAAAGAAACTATTTCCCTATGTCTACAGCTACTCAATCAGATATCGAGTCATTTAGGTCAGAGACCAGAGCCTGGTTAGAAAAAAATTGTCCTGCATCAATGCGCACGCCTGTCAAAGGATTCGATGACTATTTCTGGGGTGGTCGCCGGCCAAAATTCAAAGACGAAGATCAGAAACAATGGTTCGAGAATATGAAATCGAAGGGCTGGACAGTCCCGCGGTGGCCCAAAGAATATGGAGGGGGAGGCCTCTCTAAAGTGGAATACAAAGTGCTGAAAGAGGAGATGGAAAGTTTAGGATGTCGGACACCTCTTTTTAGCTTTGGTATCCACATGTTAGGTCCAGCGTTACTTAATTTTGGCACGGAAGAACAAAAAAAAGAACACCTGACCCAGATCGCTAATGGCGAGATATGGTGGTGTCAGGGTTACAGTGAGCCTGGTGCTGGCAGCGACTTAGCAGGTCTGCAGACGTCAGCTGAGGATAAAGGAGATCATTACTTGGTCAATGGTCAAAAGGTATGGACATCATATGCTGACTATTCCGATAAAATTTTCTGTTTGGTGAGGACTGACAAAAATGCACCCAAGCATACAGGCATCAGCTTCTTACTGATCGATATGGAGTCCGCAGGTGTGACTACCAGACCGATAAAATTAATTTCTGGTAGCTCTCCGTTCTGTGAGACATTCTTTGATAATGTGAAGGTGCCTAAGGAGAATCTGGTAGGTATTGAGAACGAAGGTTGGTCAATTGCTAAATACTTGCTGACGCACGAAAGGAGTATGATAGGCAACGTATCTAAAATGGACAAGACATTAGATCAGTATGCCGTAGAAGCTATTGGTCGGGTAGAAGGAAAGTTAGCAGATCCGGTAAATCGGGTAGAGGTAGCAAGATGGCTTATTGATGAAGCTGCTTTCAATTTAACGCTAATTAGAGCGCTGGATGAAGCTAAGGCAGGAAGTCCACCAGGGGCAAAATCTTCATTCTATAAATATTATGGGACAGAGCTGAATAAAAGGAGATACGAGCTGATGATGTCTACAGGCGGGTTCGATAATTTGATATGGGGCGAAAGTGCAGCTGGTGGTAAGACTCCCAGAGAGTTCTGTCGTTCCAAGGCTAATTCAATAGAAGGTGGCACTTCAGAGATACAATTGAACATCATAGCTAAACACATTCTCGGACTTCCCAAATCATAGTAGTATGGAATTAATATTAACAGAGGAGCAGCAAATGCTTAAGACCTCGGCAAAGGAGTTTTTCAGTGGGAATGCGCCTATCTCCTCACTTAGAAAATTAAGAGATGATAAAAGTGAGCTTGGATATGACCAGAGAGTGTGGAATGAGATGGCAGAGATGGGCTGGACAGGTCTAGTTTTTCCAGAAGCCTACGGCGGCCTTGATTTTGGATATGCAGGCTTAGGCCAAATTTTGATAGAATCTGGCAAGACCCTGACTCCTTCACCCATGATGTCATCAGTTATCGTCAGTGGCACCTTGGTGAATGCATTTGGTTCAGAAGATCAAAAGCAGGACTTGCTGAATGAAATAGTATCAGGTGAAAAGATTGTGACCTTGGCATTCGAAGAGAATCAGACACACAATCCTCGCAATCCAGAGACCTCAGTCGATAGTAATCAACTGACAGGAACAAAGAAATTCGTCTTAGATGGACATGTGGCTGACATATTTTTAGTGACCGCTAAATCGCAGAAAGGATTAGGCATATATATAATCGACGCATCAGCAGCAGGAGTGTCAGTGCAGCGACATATAATGATGGACAGCAGAAACGCCGCTACAGTAGTATTTGAGGCGGCGCCAGTCATGGGCATGATCGGACTACCTGGAGAGGGGGAGAATATCATAGATCACACGCTGGATGTGGCGAGAATATGCCTCTCTGCAGAGATGCTTGGCAGTATGGAAGAGGCCTTTAGCAGGACAATTAATTATCTTAAGGAAAGAAAACAATTTGGCGTGTCTATCGGCAGTTTTCAAGGACTACAGCACCGAGCTGCTCATATGTTTTGTGAGATAGAGATGTGCAAATCAATAGTCCTTAATTCACTGCAGGCTATAGATGATGAATCAGACGAGCTGGCTATGAACGCTAGCATGACGAAAGCAAAGGTAGGCGAAGTAGCTAAATTAGTATCTAACGAAGGCATTCAGATGTTTGGAGGTATAGGCATGACAGACGATGAAGAAATTGGATTTTTTTTAAAGAGAGCGAGGGTGGCACAACTCACCTTTGGAGATTTTAACTATCACATTGACCGATATGCCAGGCTGAGATCTTTCTAATATTTTGTTGCTCGATTACTTAGGCGCTATCAGCTATAACTTTAACCATAGATTAAGGTCTTATTTGAGCTTCTCTAAAAGCATAATATCATAAGCTCACTCATAACTTAGTCCAATATATGAACCTGAGTTTTAAAATTCATAAAGACTTGTTGCATATCTATACGTTTGGTAATAAGTATGGTCGACATCATCTTGTGAGGCAAACTTACTGGACTATTCGCCTTTTATATCTTCTATTACCGTAGCTAATTCTATATTTGTTATGACAATTATTTTAAACGAAAATCAATTGCTTACATATGATCATAGGTATTCCTAAAGAACTAAAATCCAATGAAGACCGAGTGGGTATCACACCTGCTGGAGTTAAGGCTCTTGAGAGCAGAGGTCATCAAGTCTATGTCCAATCTACTGCAGGAGTTGCGAGCGGTTTTAGTGATGAAGAATACATTGATGCTGGAGCGGACATTCTTCCAGACATGGCGAGTGTCTATGCTATAGCAGAGATGATTATTAAAGTTAAAGAGCCCATTGAGGCCGAGTATTTGCTGATTAAAGAAGGGCAGTTAATATTTACGTATTTCCACTTCGCTTCATATGAGCCACTGACTAATGCTATGATAAACAGCGGTGCAGTATGCTTGGCTTACGAAACCGTGGAACTGCCTGACAGGTCACTGCCACTATTGATACCCATGTCTGAGGTAGCAGGTAGAATGGCGGTGCAAGAAGGTGCTAAGTACTTAGAGAAGCCTATGGGAGGTAGGGGTATATTATTAGGAGGGGTTCCTGGGGTCCCTCCAGCGAAAGTGATGATTCTCGGTGGAGGCATCGTCGGAACTCAAGCGGCTAAGATGGCCTCAGGCTTAGGAGCAGATGTCACCATATTAGATATTAATCTAAGCAGACTGAGATATCTGGAGGATGTGATGCCTGATAATATCAGGACCGTCTACTCGAATGAATACACCATCAGCAAAATGATTGAGAATCATGACTTGATCATTGGAGCAGTTCTCATACCAGGAGCTAAAGCACCTAACCTGATTACCAGAGATATGTTGAAGCAGATGAATCCAGGAACGGTCTTAGTTGATGTCGCAGTAGATCAAGGTGGATGTATCGAAACCTGTCGGCCTACGACTCATGACGACCCCACCTTCGTCATTGATGATATCGTGCATTACTGCGTTGCTAATATGCCTGGCGCTGTACCATTCACCTCCACTACTGCGCTGACTAATGCAACGCTTCAGTATGCGATGCAGCTGGCAAATTCAGGATGGAAGGCAGCATGCATTAATAATAAAGCTCTTGCTAAAGGACTCAATATTGTGAATGGCAAGGTCGTTTACAGTGCAGTCGCTGAAGCATTTAATCTCGACTACACCGACATCAAGGACGTCATATGAACTTATTGATCATCTTGCCTAACTGAAAACATACATGATAAAAGCCTTTTACATACTTATCTCATTTATCTTACCGTACTCTTGCGCCACAAATCAGGATAGGCATGCTGAATCAGGGTCTAAAATCTCTATTCAATATGATGAACAAGAAGGAGATATGACAGCCTACTTTGCAAGTGGATGTTTTTGGTGTGTAGAGTCTATTTTTGAATCAGTTAAGGGCGTCAAAGAAGCTATATCTGGGTATGCCGGAGGTAAAATTAAAAATCCGACTTACCAGCAGGTAGCGTCAGGATCTACGAGGCACGCCGAAGCCGTCAGAGTGATTTATGATCCAACTATCATCAGTTATGAGACCTTGGTGCTAGTTTTCTATGGCTCGCATGATCCGACCACGCTCAATCAGCAAGGACCAGACAGAGGATACCAATATAGATCTGCTATTTTTTACAAGACGGCTGAAGAAAAAGAGATAGCTGAAAGAGTCACTGCAATGTTAAGCGAAGAGAAAGTCTATAATAGTCCAATCACGACAGAAATAGCTCCCTTCACTAACTTTTATGATGCAGAAGAATATCATCAAAATTTCGAAAGAAAGAATCCGAACCAATCATACGTCAGAGCAGTATCAATACCGAGGCTGAAAAGATTTCAAAATAAATTCCCAGAATTACTCAAGGAAGACCTTAGCCATTAGTTTATTTCTAATTTTTAAAATTTAATACCTAACTATTCTCAATAACTATTTTTTGTGAGTAGTTTTGCGATTTAGCATAGGAGAGAAATTTGAGTACAGAGACACAACAGAATAAAGCGGGATCTAAGAAAGAGCTATACAAGTATCAGCGGGAAGATCTTACCAAGATTTTTGACAGAATAGAGAACTGTTCGAACGACTACAATCTAGTTTATCAACTGCCTACAGGTGGTGGTAAAACTGTGATTTTCTCAGAGATCGCCGGTCGATACATTCGAGACTACAAGAAAAAGGTGCTGATCCTCACCCACAGAATAGAGCTTTCCAGGCAGACTTCTAACATGTTAGAGGCTATGAATGTACCGAACAAGGTCATAAATAGTTCTGTGAAGCATCTTGATGATCAGGAGGATTACTCTTGCTTCGTGGCCATGGTAGAGACACTCAATAATCGGCTGCATGAGAAAGCCATTCACATGAGGGATATCGGCTTAGTCATTATAGATGAAGCTCATTATAACTCATTCAGAAAGCTATTCAAATTTTTTGAGCAGTGCTTTATTTTAGGAGTTACAGCGACACCGCTGAGTTCTAATATCAAGCTCCCGATGAAAGAAATTTATCAGGAGCTGATCGTAGGCCATCCGATCTCCTTTTTGGTCAAGAATGGATTTCTCTCTAAGGCTACAACTTATACATACGAGGTGGGCCTTAGTTCGCTGAAAGTGGGGATCAATGGCGACTACACTGTGAAGTCTTCCGAGGAGCTTTATACCACAGTAAATATGCAAAATAAGCTGCTCTACAGCTACGAGCAGCACGGAAAGGGTAAGAAGACGCTGATCTTTAATAACGGGATCATGACGTCTAAGCACGTATACCACACCTTTTTAGACAAAGGCTACGACATTAGGCATTTAGATAATCATCATACTAAGCGACAGAGAGCCGAGATATTAGAATGGTTCAGGAAGAAGCCAGATGCCATTCTTAGCTCAGTTTCTATACTGACTACCGGCTTTGATGAGCCCTCAATACGGACGATCATACTCAATCGAGCGACTAAGTCTCCAGCGCTGTACTACCAAATGATAGGCAGAGGGTCAAGAGCCTTACCCGATAAAAAGACCTTCGACGTGATCGATCTGGGTAATAATGCTGCTCGCTTTGGTTTATGGGCGGAGGAGTTGGACTGGCATTTAATCTTTAGATCTCCTGAACAATACTTAGAGAGCCTTATTTCAGATGATGAAATTGAACGACAGTTTAAATATCGAATGCCTGAAGAACTAAGAGCAAAATTTGCTAAATCTCAGTCGGTGGATTTTGACATCTACAAAGCCTATAAATCTGCACAATCGAGTGGAGATAAGAGCTCCGTAGTTATTGATAAGTCAATAGAACAGCATGCCAAGATCTGCGTAGAAAATAGCGAAGAACTCATTGACGCCTTGGGTCTATCGAGGGACCTAAGATTTGCTATCTCCGACCGAGTAAGACAGTACAGCTATTGTATATCTAACAGCACCAGAAATTATAGGTATTGGGTAGAAGAGGAGTACATGAAGAAACTGAGAAACCTTATCAAGAACTCGTACTGAGTGGTCTGAAGTAGCAACCTAGCTGGAAGTTCCACGACTGCCTAAACAGGTGATTTTCCGCGATTCGATCATTGATAAGCGCAAAGCATTGCTTAATTTATTGACTTTCACATAGTTATGACGGCTATATTTCATCCTTAGGATTTAGTAAAAATCAATATAAGAGGAAATCATTTCCGTGACTCGACACTGAAAGTTCAGGGCTGTACTCTTTAATTCTCAAAAGTGTTCTCTCACGTATCTTGGCGTGAATGTTACGTTTTTATAGTATTAGTGTTGCGCGCATAGAAGGTGTCGTGTCATGATTTAATAAGCTTCACAATCTTCTAAAAATGGAGTATAAGATTAAACTTTATACGGCGTGATTTGTCTAAGGGTGTATTAGTTCCAAAGTAAACTATTGGCAAAGTCTTTCAATCCATATGATCATTTCGGTTTTCTGACTGGGCGCGTATCTAGACTGATTAGAAATCGTATAGAGGTAGAAACAGCCAGACGTGGATATCACTTCCCTATATCTTGTCTCAGCATATTAGCAGAGTTGTGGAAGGAGGATGGCATAAAGCAGCAAGATTTAGCTACTACATTGGTGAGGAATAAAAGCAGCATCACCAAGATGATCGCTGCTTTAGAAAAAGATGGGCTGATTATAAGAAAATCTGTCAATTCTGATAAAAGAGAGAAGCGGATATTTTTGACCTCGGAGGGACATAGATTTAAGCAGGATGTTGTTGAGAAATCATGTAAAGGAGAAAAATTAGCCACTGTAGGCTTGTCAAAACAAGAAATTAAGACAGCTAAGAAAGTTTTGAAAACCATCTACGAACAATTACTCATACACAACAATTAAGAAGATTAAATGAAAAAATCAACCCGCAAGGTTCTTATATCATTGCTCCTTACCTTCATCATTCTTTCAGTGGGTGCCATCGTATATCAGCGCTTTGTGAAGCAGAAGAGATCGACTGTATCTGAAGAACCGGTTCGACGGCCTTTAAAAAATGTAACTATTGCACAGTTCAGTCCAGAGAATATAGTCAATACGATAAGCATAGATGGCAGACTCACAGCTTTCGAGAAGGTTGATCTTTATGCCGAAGCAAGTGGGGTTTTAAAGCCGACCTCAAAGGTTATAAAAGAAGGTAGCTATGTAGAAAAGGGTGAGCTATTATTCGACATTGACGGTGAGGATGCTGAGTTAAGTTTATTAGCTCAGCGCTCGGCGCTGATGACCAGTATAACTCAGATAATGCCTGATCTTAAATTTGACTTTCCCGACGCTTTCGAGAAGTGGAAGCTTTATCTGGATCAATTTGATGTGACACAATCAATCAGAGAATTTCCAGCAATCACCACAGATCAAGAAAAATACTATGTTGCTGGAAAGAATCTTTATAATCAGTACTATACCATTAAGAGTGCTGAACGCAAACTACAGGACTACAAAGTATACGCTCCCTTTTCAGGAGTGATCACTCAGGCAAGCATATATCCAGGACAGCTTGTCAATATGGGCGTGAATCTGGGAAGCATTATGAACACAGGACGATTCGAAATGAAAGCCCCGATCAGCTTAGCAGACTTAGAATACGTCAAAGCTGGGCAGCCTGTGACGCTCCACTCAAGAGAAATGAAAAAAAATTGGAAGGGTACCGTCAGTAGAATCAGCAGAGTCATTGACGATGTGACACAGAACCTTCCCGTATACATAACGGTCTATGGAAGAGGACTAAGAGACGGAATGTATCTAAGCGGAGAGCTCTCAGCAGGTAAAATGGAAAACGTTATACCACTAAGTAAAAACCTCATAAAAGATAGAAATAAAGTATTTATAGTAAAAGACTCTATCATCAATCTAAAGGAAATAATCGTGATTAAGCAGACTGAGACTAAAGTATTTGTGAAAGGTATCGAGCCAGATGATCAAATCGTAAGCAGTTCACATGACGGGATTTTTAGTGGGCTCAAGGTAAATACAACCCGTTGATATGAGAGGCATAGTCAAGTACTTAATTGAAGTACCAATCGCAGGTAATATACTTATGATCTTTTTGCTGATCATGGGTCTGGTCAGTGCACTGAAGATGAAGTCGACCTTCTTCCCTACGGTGCCAAGTAGGACTATCCAAGTCCAAGCCATCTATCCAGGAGCATCTCCGAGCGAGATTGAAGAGGGCGTCGTCACTAAGATTGAAGAGAATCTCGTGGGTGTCACAGGCGTAGAACGAACTACCTCCGTATCATCCGAAAATTCAGCTAACATCACAATCGAAGTAATACAAGGCTATAACACAGACCTAGTGCTCTTAGATGTACAAAACGCTATAGATAGGATACCTACATTTCCAGCAGGCATGGAGCCTCTGGTCATTTTTAAACGAGAGAACATATCACCGGCACTTAATTTTTCCATATCAGGGGATGTCGATCTGCGCACGCTGAAGATGTACGCTCGGGAGATAGAAGATGATCTATTGGCATTGGATGATATATCCAAGATAGAGTTGTCAGGTTTTCCAGATGAGGAGATTGAGATTGCCTTCAGAGAGTCAGACCTTCGCGCGCTTAATTTAACCTTCGGAGAGGCAGTAAATGCCATCGCGAGTGCTAACTTAGAAGCTACTGGTGGACTTATAAAATCCGAGAAAGAGGAGCTGATTATTAGAGCTGACAGCAAGCAATACTTTGCCCAAGATTTTGAAAATATTGTGTTGCGATCTAATAGTGAAGGCGGAGTCATTAGATTACATCAAGTGGCAGATGTGAAGGACGCATGGGAAGATTCACCAGTAAGATCTTACCTTAATAATCAGCCATCTGTTATCATCAATGTGAACAATACTGATGAGGAGGACATGATTCCAATTGCAGCAATCGTGATTGAATATATCGAGGATTTTAATAAAAGCCAAGATGAGATCACAGCTACAGTCATCCAGGACCAGGCTAAGTATCTAAATACCAGACTCAGTTTTCTGAAGGAGAATGGCGCTATTGGATTTCTGATTGTATTAGTTCTGTTAGCCATGTTCTTACATTGGAGATTGGCATTTTGGGTAGCCTTAGCTATACCTATCTCTTTTGCTGGCATGTTTATATGTGCGGAATATTTCGGCACCACCTATAATGTTATTTCATCCTTCGGTATGATAGTAGTGATCGGAATATTGGTGGATGATGGGATCGTTATTGCTGAGAGTATTTATCAGAAATATGAACAAGGTATGGAGCCCAATGCCGCAGCATTAGAAGGCACTATGGAGGTATTACCAGCAGTTTTTTCTGCCATACTCACCACATGTGTTGCCTTTGGAATTTTCTTTTTTATCGAGGGAGGCTTAGGTGATGCCTTTGGAGCTATGGCTGTTGTGGTCATCTTTTCACTACTCTTCTCATTAGTGGAGGGTGCTTTTATTCTACCCGCACATGTCGCTCATTCTAAAGCACTACAATATGATAAGAGCAAGGGAAACTTGCTGACTTTGTATTTGGATAAATTTATGAATTTTCTGAGGAGGACTCTTTATGGACCTGTTTTGAAATGGTCTATGAGGTACAGCTTTCCGACTTTAGCGATCTGTATAGCGGCCTTGGTCATATTTGTAGGTGCCTTCAAAGGTGGTGTGGTTAGAAGTACGTTCTTCCCAGTGATACCGAGTGATCTGTTTACCGTGACGCTGGAGCTAGAATCAGGGATACGAGAGTCTAGAACTGAAGAAATCTTGGACATGATACAGACCTCAGCTTGGGAGGTGAATGAAGAATTCAAAGATAAATACGGCTTGGATGATAAGAATGTTATAGAGAAAATACAAAAGTCAGTAGGCCCACTGACCAATAATGGTCAGTTAAATGTATATCTGCTTGATGGTGAAGAGCGGCTAAATATTAACAATCGAATGATCATTGGAGCCATTAGAGATAAGGTAGGTCCAGTATATGATGCTGAAAAACTCTCCTTCGGTTCTGGAAATTTATTTGGTGCGGCTGTATCAGTCTCTCTCCTTAGTAAGAACGAAGCAGCACTCTCGGCAGCAGCAGAAGAGCTAAAGAGTAGCCTCAGGCAAATTGATGATTTAACCGATATCTCAGATTCTAATCAAGAGGGGAATAAAGAGGTAGAGCTCATCATGAAGCCTAAAGCTTATAATCTTGGCTTTACGCTGAGGGACATCATTGGCAGCGTTAGACAAGGCTTTTTTGGAGCTGAGGTCCAACGGATTCAGCGCGGAGAAGACGAAGTGAAGGTATGGGTGCGCTATGCACTTGATGATCGTAATGAAGTCTCTGATCTTTCTGATATGCGCATCAGGAGTGCTTCTGGTCAGTCAGTACCCTTATCGGAATTAGTCGAGTTCAAGACCGAGAGGGGCATAGTCAATATTAATCATATTGAAGGCGAGCGTGAGATTAGAGTGACAGCTGATTTGGTCAATGATCGAGCTTCAGTAAGTGATATTAATAATGATATTCAGACCATACTCATTCCATCAATTTTAGAAAAGCACCCTTCTGTTTCTGTGGGATACGAAGGACAGCAACGACAGAATGAGAAATCACAGCGGTCAATGGCGAGAGTGCTCCCTTTGGCATTGATGATCATGTTCTTCATCATCGTGCTGACCTTTAAATCAATCAGTCAGACGCTTATCGTCTTTACTCTGATTCCCTTCGCATTTATCGGCGTAGGTCTAGGTCATTATCTCATGGATATCCCAATGAGCCTTTTCTCAGGCTTGGGCTCGATAGCGCTTATTGGGATCTTTGTGAATGATGCATTAGTATTCATTACCACCTTCAATAACAATATTGCTAAAGGCATAAATTTCAAGACAGCTCTGTACGAGACAGGTCTTTCAAGATTCCGTCCCATCACGTTGACATCGATCACTACTGTAGCGGGTCTCGCGCCACTCCTCTTAGAGAAGAGTATGCAGGCTCAGTTTTTGATACCGATGGCTGTATCAGTTGCTTTCGGATTGATGGTCGGCACCTTTATATTGCTCGTGTTGATTCCTGCCTTACTGGTTATTTCTAATAGGGTCAAGCGCACAGCTCTGGGCATATGGGAAGGAGAGAAAATAGACTACCTAATGGTAGAACCTGCCTCAGCTGTGAGAGTGAGTAATCTTCCAGTTTATTTAATAGCCGCCTTACTTACATTGGCAGCATTAATCGCTTATGTTTTACTGACATTCAAAATTTCTGAATTAATTGTATGAGTAATTTTGTAGGAATAGGCATGTTAATGTTGCTCATATTCTTGAATAGTAGCCAACATGTCTTTGCGCAGGACTCCATGTCGCTGGAGAAAGCTATCTCACTCGGGCTGGAAAAAAACTTTCAGATTAAAATCGATGATACTAATGTTCAGATCGCTGAGAATAATAATACCTGGGGAAGGGCAGGCCGCGGGGTCACTGTGGATCTTAATGGTACCGCGAATATGTCAATGACTAATGATAATAATCCTGCAAGCTTTCTTAATGGGTCTTATTTTGTGGCTGGATTAGGTGGTAGCGTGGATGCTAATTGGCTAGTGCTGAGCGGCGGTAGGATCAGAGTAGCTAAGGACCAACTGGACCTAAGAGTAGAGCAGCAGAAACAGCTACAGAGCGTCAGTGCTCATAACGTCATCCGAGACATCATTCAATCATACTATGAAGTGCTATTGCAGCAAGAGCGACTCACGGTAGTGGAGGATCTCATCTCACTATCGCAGGAAAGGTTAGCTTATGAAGAATCTAAGAAGGAGTTTGGTGCTAGTAATTCTTTCAATCTCTTGCAATTTCACGATGCGGTCCTATCTGACTCGGTGAATATTGTCTCGCAGATTAACCAAATAAATATAGCAAAACGCAGATTGTACAATTTGCTCTCTATTAATGCTGATCAAAACTATCTATTCCCAGAACGCCTGTCCGTGAAGGTAGAGGATATTGACATAGACGAATTATCAGTCCTATTAGAAGAAGAGAGTCCGACTATACGATCATTAATGATATTGGAAGAGTTAAATCAGTTAAATACTCAGTTAGAACAGGCTGCTAGAAAACCGACTTTATCTATTAATGCGACTGCAGGATTATCAGAGGGCTATTTTAAGTTTTTTGGGGATAATCCTCAAACTGGAGAACCGTTAAAAGGCCAGTTCAGCAATCGTATGAATATAGCTGTCGGTGCTAATCTCAACTGGAATCTGACAGATGGAGGTGTAAGATCTGCTAACATCGAAAATGCTAAAATCAATGAGGATATAAGTCAGTTGGAGATTATAGAAGCGAAACTTCAACTCACAAACCAGCTGCACATACTCGCACAAAACTATGAGGATCAAAAAGTTTTATTATTACTGGCGGATCAGCAAATTAGTTTATCTGAGAGAAACCTCATGATTTCTGAAGAGCGATTTAAGTTGGGCCAGATCAGTTCAATTGATTATAGAGCAATTCAGTCGCAATACCTTAACACTGCCTTTAACAAAGTCAACGCGATTTATAATTTATTAATATCCAAATCAGAGATTGATTGGTTAGTGGGAGTGTTCTAATAGATTATAAACTGTAATGACTAAGAAGTACAGTCACTACATATATATCTGAGAATAAGAATACGCGCAGCTTAAAGAACAGCCTGCTTCTTATTCGTAAATAAAACAACAAGAGCTCAAAGTCTTTGTCTTGATTCTTCTATTTTATAAGAACTTGGAACTGCGAAGAACCATATTCTTGGTTTTCTCTATGATCTCAGAAGACTTCATAAGACAGACTTGATTTTCTTTCTGTAATTTTTCAAGCTTCTTTAAGAGATCTGAAACTTTTGAAATCTGGACGGTATTGTTTTTCATTTTTTTAGATACGGTGGGTATGTATCTCACAATTAACTTCTATAAAGGTAGTTTTGTTTTACTTTAGATGTCCGCAAACGAGCACTACAAATAATATACGAATTATTAAAACAGCTATACAATTAATCTACATAGAATGGTACGTATTGATTAATAACTATATGTAATTACTTAGTTATTAACAGCTTAAGGCAGTATAAATTTCATGCGGCTATCTCTCAAAGTAGTTAATGACCTGAATGATTGAAAGATTAAATCACAGCGACCTCATGCTTATATGTTCTTGATGCCAGATAGAACAGAATAATAGAAATGGTGCCTGGAATAAATGAGAACATAAAGGCATAGCGTAAGGATTCTACACCATAGTCGGTAGAAAGTAGATCGCTGATATATCCAATACTAAGCGGCCCTAATCCCATTCCTATCAGATTAAGAATTAGGAAAAAAACTGCTGAGGCTAATGCTCTCGTGTGTGCATCCACTAAATTATGAATGACTGCTAAAGATGGCCCCATATAGACGGCGGTCAAAAATGTGGCTACAGCATTACAAGCTAACACTAGCGTAAGGTCACCATGAAGAAATGAGGTAATCGAAAATGGCACTACCACTAATCCTGCTAAGATAGGTACGTATAGGTACCATCTGATATCTCGTTTACCTAATCGATCAGCGAAATAACCTCCTGCATAAGTACCTGTGATGCCTCCTACACCTACGACTAGCCCCAAGGCAATGCCGATACTGGCCGTTTCCATATGATGTATCCTGGCTAAGAAGGGCGCAAAGAAGTTACCTATACCATAAGTGACAAAGGCATTGAACCCTGCGGCTAATGATATGAATACGAAGGTTTTCTTCTTGAGTAGAAGAGTAAGTACTTCAAGAAAATCTTTAGATCTTCTTACAGGGATAGCATCATCATTATTCAGTCTTTTATCGGACATACCCCGCCTCGGCTCCTTTACTGTAAGGAATACAATCATGGCATATAACACGCCTGGCAGACCAAGTGCGAAAAAAGCCATCCTCCACCCATAGTTTTCATCTATCCAGCCGCCGATCATATATCCAAATAATATTCCAACATAAATGCCTGTAGAATATATAGCTAAGGCACTAGCACGCTTATGAGGTGGATAATAATCAGATACGATGGAATGTGAAGGTGGACTCCCACCGGCCTCACCGATCCCGACTCCGATTCTGGCTATTAGCAATTGGACAAAATTGTTGACTAGCCCTGATACGGCCGTCATTAGACTCCAGATGATGAGCGATATGCCAACAATATTTCTACGATTACTCCTATCCGCATACCTGGCAATAGGGATACCTAATGTCGCATAGAACAGGGCGAAAGTCAAACCCGTCAGCATACCCAGATGGGTGTCTGTCAGTCCCAAATCTTTCTTAATGGATTCTTGTAAGATGACTAATATTTGACGGTCGATGAAATTAAAAGTATAGACACCTGTCAACACTAATAACACATAACTACGGTATTTTTTTGAGTGCAAATGAAGGGATTGTAGATATTCACTTTAAGATAAACATTTTTAATTCGATAGAGGCTTCTGATCGGATCAGAAGTGAAATAACTTGAAGTCAGCAGATAAGATATGGTATAAGCATTTCTCGCAGAATAATTGACATGACTATCGCCTTCACTAAAACATAATAGTTGAAAAAATGGAGGACAAGACCTGAAGCTCTATGATATTACTTCTGAGTGATTCTTAAGCATTAATTTCTATATAATCTCATATTTGTAGAATAAGTAGCCCCGATAATCAAAAGATAAAGTATAGATGATAAAATTAGATCAGGTAGATCGGCAGATCTTACATATTTTACAACGAGATGCTAAGGCCACTATTAAAGATATAGGCCTTAGACTTAATTTATCCTCCACTCCGATTTTCGAGCGGATAAAAAAAATGAATACTGCTGGACTTATCGTCAAGCATGTGACCCTCATTAATCCAGATCTGGTAGAACTCAGTCTTTGTGTCTTTGTACATATTTCTATTATTGATCACTCTAAACAAGCGATTGATGCATTTGTCGATCAGATAAATGAATTCGATGAGGTCCTGGAATGTCACCACGTCTCAGGTAAATCAGATTTTCTAATGAAGATGAGGCATAAGGATATTAGTACGTACAATGACTTCGTGTTAGAAAAAATTTCCATCGTCCCTAATATAGCTAATATTGAGACGAGCTTCAGCTTGTCAGTCAGAAAGTATACGACAGCTTTGCCATTATAAGCTATAGAATTTTCTTCTACATCACTCACGTTTAAGCATACTACATAGAATATTTGTATCTATCTCAGGAATATTGTAGTGTATTCTTCTTAATAAGGCTGTATTCATGGCATAATGACAATAAGTCGATACCTTTAGACTGCACAAATCAACGGATATGAACCAGTGTTTTCTACCACATTCTTCCACCATTGACAGTCTGAGCTCTGGTGGATCCTATGAGCTTGCTAAGCTATCCTTCTTTCATAATAGGGTGAAAAAGAATATTGACTTGCTTCTTGGAGAAACTTATGTACTACCTGATGTATTAGCTTCTTTTGGTGAATTTTCTAAAGCCTTATCAGGATTGATCGATCCTCAGATTAATTTCAGTGAGGCTCAGATTAAGGATAAAGACAAAGCGAATAAATTTGATATATATGATAAGTACTTTGAAGTGACGAGGATTGCTGGGATGACATTTGGACAGTTCATCCAACAATATTTAGATAGCTCCGCGGAATTAATTAATGAGATCGGCTACACCTCTATGTCCAGAGGCGAAGTCGCCTACCTACTTAAGGGATGGGAGGCTGCTAATCTCCTGCTGCTATCCATACATCCAGCAAAGACTGATGAGGATTATACCCCTGAGGACGTATTGCAATCAGCTCCTACGGAGAATGACAAACGAGCACTATACAGATGGAAATTAGCTCATCATGGCTTTGCAATATTTATGATTTTATCTGGATATTGCTTAGATCAGGCCAGTCGCGATATTGAAGAGGATAAGGTATCATCTCGCACCGCTGATTGGATAGACAAGGCTGCTCACTTATTTAGATCTACGACTGCCTGCATGGAGTTTGGCAATAGTTTTACTTCGAGCGTCTACCGCAGTGTTATCAGGCCTGATATGAGTAGAGCTAATGAAGAAGCAAATCTTCCCAATGGCTTTTCAGGCACACAAAATTTAGAATATGTGACGTGGAGAAAGAAAAAATTAAATTTCTTCTCTTTGCTGAAAGAGCACGGATCTAGACTCAAGGCTGATGTGATCGAGAGCACAGAGCTTCTCAGGTGCTACTACTTGGAAGACATGCACATCCATTCTATCATCGCTGGTAGGATGGTGGGTATAGAAAAATCATTGTTGCAGGAAGGATTTGGAAAGAAAGGTAAAAGTATTGCCATCACTGCAGGAGATATGTTGCGGATGATGGCGAAACGAAGAGAAGAGGAGACTCAGTTCATTCTTAAGTTGGAGGCCTCATCATAGAGCAAACAGAATTACTTAGATCTTAATGATCAATGATTAACATAATTCTTATAGGAAGAATGTGAAGGATATTACGAATTAAGACCTATAAGATTGAGCCTCATCATGATATGTGCTATAGCTACATAAAATCTTGAAAAGCTGAGGCACCTTATTAGGTTTATAAAATATGATATATGACAATAGAAGATAGTTTCAAGCCTTACTTGACAGTTAAGAAATCTTACAAAGGAGGTAAATCCAAGTCGTCAGTCATGTCAGATAAGAAAGTCTTTAAGCTTTCCTCCAATGAAAATCCACTCGGCACCTCGCCTAAGGTGATAGCTGCTATTGTATCAGCTGCCCAGGATCTACATATATACCCAGATCGGACAGATAAGGCACTTTGCCAAGCCTTGGCTAAAGACTTTGATCATGCTTTATCGCCTGCTCAATTCATGGCATCTAACAGTGGCTCAGATGTTATAGAGATGATACTTCGCGCGTTTGTCAATATTGGTGATGAAGTCATTGTCTCCAATCCTTGTTTTGTACCGTACGAAGCATTCTCAAGTAAGTTAGGTGGCGTCGTGGTCGATGTACCATTGAAAGGTACTACCTATGATATAGATGTAGAAGGAATCATCAACGCTATTACTAATAAAACGAAGGTAATATTTCTTACCAGTCCTAATAATCCAACTGGCAGCTACATAAGCAAGGCGGATTTAGAGAGCTTACTACCGCAGATCCCCGCGCACATAGTCATTATATATGACGAAGTGTATAGACATTTTGCAGAAGCAGCTGATTTTGTTACTGGTGTGCCTTACGTGGCAGCTGGTCATAATATCATTGCCGTAAATAGCTTCTCTAAAACTTATGGCTTGGCAGGTATGAGGGTAGGCTACTGTTACGGCAGTGAGAAGCTGATTAGTTATATCAAGCAATTATCTAAGCCCTTCATCATCAATAAATTATCGCTCGTAGCCGCCATAGCAGCTTTGTCAGATCAGGCATTTATAGATGAGGTCGTCAGCTTGGTCAAAGACGAAAGGAGGTACATATTTAAGGAACTGGATCGATTAGGTATAAATTATACATTGTCACAAGCTAATTTTTATCTTATTGAACCTCCATTACCTTCGCCAGACTTTGTAGCTCATATGATGAGCGAGGGCGTAATGGTAAGAGCTGTCGATAAGTTTGGAGCACCAGGAAAAGTACGTATTAGTATCGGCGATCGAGAAGCTAATTTGGCTGTGATAAATGCAATAAGCAGCTTAGAGCTATAAGTAAATATTAAGTAAGGCATATATATTTAGAAGTAATAATAGCTACGCCTTAGATCTAATACTATGGTAGCTTAGAGGTATTCAGAAGTAAAGCATAAACACATTTTCTATAGATGCAAAGCTTACTTGCACTCGCCGTGCGGGCCTTACTGCCCACCCGTACTCAGTGGTACGGTTCCTTCTTTATCATAGATACATTTAGAATCTATGATTTCCGACGTTGTCGGAACCATTCAGTCTTAATTGCAAAAAAAGTAAGCAAAAATGCTATGCCAGCTAATGCCAACCCACCCGAGGACAAATCCTCGGTTCCTTCATTATTCAATGTCCATTTGGGACATTGAATTCCCTACAGGACCATTCAGTCTTGGGTACCTGGCAGGCAGCCGCCACTTCTAAAAATCCCTTTACGATTCTAAAGAGATTTTTACAAATAAGACCTTATTCATATGGGAAGTTTAGTCTATTAAGTGACAGTCTTGTATTTGATTTGAACACGGTTACCCTGAATTATTACCTCGCTTTTAAGGGTTTTTGGCAATAAACGGAGTAACGAATCTAATCCAGATAAAAAGCAACCTAAACGGTATTTGACAGACTTAAATTATACCCAAGTATTTGTACAGATTTTGACCTAAAAGTGCTTAAGTCATATCAGCTTGACCAACAGTTCTCTTACTTCTTTATTTATTTACTACTACTGAAGATGCCTAATTATATGGTCAGCATGTCGTTTTCCATCTTTTGCATATTTTGCATTGAATTGTAGTGGG